>Ga0207650_10003337_pt1 | contig 11044 bp, 11 predicted proteins | sample KBSS63metaG_FD_184325 | JGI IMG/M metagenome (GOLD analysis project Ga0207650, IMG submission 184325) | Switchgrass rhizosphere microbial communities from Kellogg Biological Station, Michigan, USA - KBS S6-3 metaG (SPAdes) (version 2) | ecosystem: Host-associated > Plants > Roots > Rhizosphere...
CACGCGAGCGCGACGAACGCGACGAGCGCGCAGGCCGGGCGGCGCGCGAATGACGGGATCATCGGGTGCGGACCTCCATGACGGACGTTGCGAGGAGCGACACGCGGACCTTCGCACTCGCGCCCGCGGTTGTCGACCGGCGGGCGCGCGCACGCCGGCACGCGGCCGCGCCGCCCTACCGCAACCCGGCGCCGAGCCGCCCCATCGTCACGAGCGCGGCGGGGAGCCGCGCGCCCCACGTCGCCGTCGAGTGGCGGCCACCGGCCACCTCGGTGTAGCGGACGGCGTAGCCGCCCTTCTGCAGTGCGTCGCGCAGCCGGCGATTGGCCTCGAGGATCGACGGCGCCGCGCCGCCGAGCGCGGCGGCGGTCTCGCTCGCGCCGACTTCGAGCACGAAGCACACGTCGCGCTTCGGGGGCGCAGCCCACTGCGCGGTCTGCCACTCGTACGGCGGCCGGTTCGCGCCCTCGGGCCCGCGCCAGAACGCGCCGCTCTGCGACAGCACGTTGCCGAACGCGTCCGGCCGCTCGAGCGCCGCGAACGCGGCGGCGACTCCGCCCGCGCTCGAGCCGGCGATCGTCACGCGCCGCGGCCGGCTCGTCACGCTCCAGCGCGCGCGCAGCCACGGCAGCAGCTCGTCGGCGAGGAACCGCGGGAGCCGCGCGCTGTTGCCGAGCTCGGCGATGCGCGCGGCGCCGCTCGAGTCGTCGACGAACGCCGCGACGCACGGCGCGATCGCATGCTCGGCGATCAGGCTGTCGAGCACCTGCGGCAGCGCGATCTCGTCGAGGTACAGCTCGCCGTCGAGCACGACGAGCAGGTCGCACGTGTCGCCGCGCACGTACGCGGGTGGCACGTACACCCACACGCGGCGGCCGATGCCGTACGTGCGGCTCGGCACCACGCGCGCGGTGGTGCGCGCGCGCGCGGTGAGCACCGGCGCGCCCAGCCGCCGCGGCGGCGGCTTGCGCGGCGCCGGCCTGCGCGGCGCCGCGGCCGCGACCGCCGCCACGCACGCGGCGAGCGCCAGCGCCGCGATCGCGAGCCGCCGCGCGCGCGCCGTCACGCGAGCGGCAGCCGCATCTCGACCTGGCGCGCCTCGACCGTCGCGCCGAGCGCCTCGAGCGGGGCCTCCGCCGGGTCGCCCGCGGGCAGGTTGAGGAACCGCATCGCCGCGCCGGGCTGCGCCGCGAGCACGCCGCGGTAGAGCGCGTCGTACGTGGCCGCATCCGGCACGCCCGCGCCGAGCGCGAAGATCGACAGTCGCCCGGGCGCCGCGCGGTACACGACGGCGCCGGCGAGCGCGCCGCCCTGCATCAGCCCGAGCGCGGCCGGGGGCTCCGGCAGGTGCGCGATCGACTCGGGCGCGCGCTGCCACGGCGGCGGGTCGGCGACCCAGTGGCCGATCGCATCGAGCGCCGCGCCCGTGTCGAGCGGCACGAGCCCCTCGGGCGCCGCGACGTCGCCCGCGTCCGCGGGCCGCAGCCACACGACGAGCTCGCGCGTGAGCGTGAACCCAAGCCGCTCGTACGTGCGCCGCGCCGCCGTGTTGCCGACCAGCACCTCGAGGTGCATCACCCGCGCGCCCGCCTGCTTCGCGCGCTCGATCGCGGCCTCCATCACCACGCGGCCGAGACCGCGGCCGCGCGCCGCCTTCACCACGCCCATGCCGCCGATCCACGACCGGTCGCCGCGCAGCGCGAGCATGCACACCGCGACCGGCGTTTGGCCCTCGTACGCGATCACGGATTTCGACAGGTCGATGTCGACGACCCCGATCATGAACCGCATCGCCGCCTCGTCGAGGTGGGTGGCGACCTCGTAGCCCTCGTACGTCGCGGTGAACAGCTCCGCGAACGACGCCATCGTGAGCTGGTCGGCGGCGACGATCTGGATGCCGCTCATCCGCGCCTCCCGAGGAACGAGGCCGCGAGGCACGCCCAGCCGGCCAGGAAGCACAGCCCGCCGAACGGCGTGACGATGCCCCACTGCGGCGGCCCGACGAGCGACAGCGCGTACAGGCTGCCCGAGAACAGCACGATGCCGGCCACGAACAGCGCGCCCGCGGCGTGCAGCGCGCGCGAGCCCGGCGCGCGCTCGATCGCGAGCGCGGTGAGCACGAGCGCGATCGCGTGCGACAGCTGGTAGCGCGTGGCGGTCTCGAACACCTCGAGCATCGCCGGTGCGAGGCCGCTCTTCAGCGCGTGCGCGCCGAACGCGCCGGCGGCGACGCCGATGAGGCCGAGGATCGCACCGAGCGCGCCGTAGCGGGCGGCGCGCGCCGATGCGCGGGCGGGTGTGGCGACAGCCGTTGCGTGCATGTGAGGACTCCGCGCCGCGGGCGCCCGCCCGCGGCGTATCAGCGGCGATCCTGCGGATCGAGTGCGTCGCGCAGGCCGTCGCCCAGGAAGTTGAAGCAGAGCAGCGTCAGCGACAACGCCGCCCCGGGGAAGATCACGAGCCACGGGAACAGCGCCATCACCTTCGCACCGTCGGCCACGAGCGTGCCCCACGACGCGGACGGCGGCTGGACGCCGAGCCCGAGGAACGACAGGAACGCCTCCTGCAGGATCACCGCGGGCACGGTGAGCGTCGCGTAGACGATCACCGGCCCGAGCGTGTTCGGGATCACGTGACGGAACACGATGCCCGCATCCGTCGCGCCGAGCGCGCGCGCCGCGTCGACGAACTCGCGCGACCTCAGCGACAGCACCTGGCCGCGCACGATGCGCGCCATCGTGAGCCACTGCACGAGCCCCAGCGCGACGAACAGCATGACGATGCTGCGGCTGAAGAACACGAGCAGCAGGATCACGAGGAAGATGTACGGCAGCGAGTACAGGACATCGACGACCCGCATCATCAGGTCGTCCGTGCGCCCGCCCGCGTATCCTGCCACGGCGCCGTAGGTGACGCCGATGCACAGGCTGACGAGCGTGCCGATCAGGCCGACGAGCAGGGAGATCCGGCCGCCCCACAGCACCCGCGCGAACAGGTCGCGGCCGAGCTCGTCGGTGCCGAACCAGTGCGCCGGCGTCGGCGGCGCCGCGCCGAGCGCGAGGTCCTGCGCGGTCGGGTCGGCGAGCCCGGGCAGCCACGGCGCGAGGCACGCGGCGAGCGCGATGGTCGCGAGCGCCGCGGCCGCGGCGACGGCCGCGCGGTTGCGGCGCAGCCGCCGCCACGCGTCGCCCCACAGGCTCGTGGCGCGCGCCTCGAGCGCCTCGCCCGTGTCGCGCCAGGATTCGGCGGCCGCGCTCACCCGAGCTCCACGCGCGGGTCGAGCCACGTGTACGCGACGTCGACCAGCAGGTTGAACGCCATGAGCAGCACCGCGTAGAACAGCACGACGCCCATCACCAGCGTGTAGTCGCGGTTGAACGCCGCGTTGACCAGGTAGCGCCCGGTGCCGGGGATGCCGAAGATCGTCTCGACCGCGATCGAGCCCATCACGATGCCCGCCGCCGCGGGGCCGAGGTACGACACGACCGGCAGCACGCCGACCTTGAGCGCGTGCTTGCCGACGACCGCGCGCTCCGGCAGCCCCTTGGCGCGCGCGGTGCGCACGAAGTCCTGGCGCAGCACTTCGAGCATGCCGCCGCGGGTGAGCCGCGCGATGTACGCCGTGTACGACGTCGCCAGCGTGACCACCGGCAGCACGCGGCTGCCGGGGCCCTGCCACAGCGCCGGCGGGAACCAGAACAGTGTGAGCGAGAACAGCAGCACGAGCGCCGGCCCGAGCACGAACCCCGGCACCGACACGCCCGCGAGCGCGAGCCCCATCGCGGCGTGGTCGGCCGCGGTGTTGTGGCGCGTGGCCGCCACCACGCCGAGCGGCACGCCGAGCAGCAGCGCGAGCAGCAGCGCCCAGCCGCCGAGCTCGGCGGAGACCGGCAGGCCCTCGAGGATGATCTCGCGCACCGGCCGCGCCGGGAACCGGTACGACGGCCCGAAGTCGAACCGCGCGGCGTTCGCGAGGAACCGCACGTACTGCTCGCCGAGCGGACGGTCGAGCCCGTACTTGCGCTCGAGCTGAGCGACGATCGGCGCGGGGATGTCCTTCTCGGCGAGGAACGGCCCGCCCGGCGCGAGCCGCACGAGGAAGAACGTGAGCGTGGCGATCGCCCACAGCGTCGGCACCATGAGCAGCACGCGGCGCACCAGGTACGTGGTCATGAGGCGCGCAGTGTAGCGCAGGGGCGCGGCCGCGCGCCGCCCCGGCGCGGCCGGCGCGGGGCTGCGCTATGCTGCGCCGCCATGGACCTCGAGACCGCATTCATCGGCCGCACGTTCGACGATTTCCTGTTCCGCCCGCGCCGCGGCGTCGTGACCTCGCGACGCGCGGTGCGACTCACGAGCCGGCTGACGCGCGGCATCGCGCTCGAGCTGCCGATCGTGTCCGCCAACATGGACAGCGTCACGACCGGCGACATGGCGCGCACGCTGGCGCTCGAGGGCGGGCTCGGGTTCGTGCACCGGGCGATGCCGATCGCCGCGCAGGCGGACGAGGTCGCGCGCGTCAAGCGCAGCCACGGCCACGTCGTCGAGGAGCCGATCGTGATCCCGCGCGACGCGACGCTGCGCGAGGCGCTCGAGGTGATCCGCCGCCACCGCATCACCGGGCTGCTGGTCGAGGAGCATCGGGGCGACCGCGTGCTCGCCGGGCTGCTGTCGAACCGCGACGTGCCGTGGGACCTGGGCGGGCTCGACCGCCCGGTCGAGGCGTTCATGACGCCGTTCGCGCGGCTGCACACCGCCGCGCCCGACGTCGAGGTGCGCGAGGCCGAGCGCATCCTGTACGAGCACCGCGTCGAGAAGCTGCCGCTCGTCGACGGCGAGCGGCGGATCCGCGGCCTGATCACGAAGAGCGACCTGAGCCTCGCGCGGCGGCGCCCCGAGTCGACGAAGGACGCGAAGGGCCGGCTGCGCGTCGGCGCCGCGATCGGCGCTCGCGGCGACTACCTCGAGCGCGCGGACGCGCTCGTCGCCGCGGGCGCCGACGCGCTGCTCGTCGACATCGCGCACGGTCACTCCGACGTCATGCGCGACGCCGTCGAGGCGCTGCGCGCGCGCCACGCCGGCGTGCCGCTCGTGTGCGGCAACGTCGGCACCGCTGACGGCGCGCGGTTCCTGCGCGACCTCGGCGCCGACGCGATCAAGGTCGGCATCGGCCCCGGACGCGGCTGCCGCACGCGGCTCGAGACCGCCGCCGGCGTGCCGCAGCTCCAGGCGATCCGCGAGGCGTGGTGCGCGGTCGGCGAGGACGTGCCGATCATCGCCGACGGCGGCGCGCGCGAGGACAAGGACTTGTTTCTCGCGCTGATGTGCGGCGCCTCGACTGTGATGCTCGGCAGCATGCTCGCCGGCACCGACGAGGCGCCCGGCACCGTGATCGTGGACCCGGCGTCACGCCAGAAGCACAAGCTCTACCGCGGCATGACGTCGCCGCAGGCCGTGTTCGCCGCGCTGTACGACGAGGCGCCGGACGATTCGCCGTTCGAGACGCCGGCCGAGGGCCAGGAGCTCGAGGTGCCGTACAAGGGCAGCGTCGTCGACGTGCTCGGCCGCATCCGCGGCCACCTGCGCTCCGCCGTCAGCTACGGCGGCACCGACTCGCTCGCCACGCTGCGCGCCGAGGTGGTGCGCGAGCCGCTCCGCTACCTCGTGCCGCTGTCGGCCGCGTCGCGGCGGGAGTCGTTCGAGCGATGATCGTCGGGCGCCGCATCCGGCGCTTCCCGCAATTCGCGATATGCGGCTGCTACGTCCGCCAGGGCACGCAGCCGGGCGAGGCTGTCGGCGAGCGCGGGCTCGCGATCGCCGAGTGCGTCCCAGTCCACGGGCAATCCGTCGGCCAGGACTTCAGCGATGCCCAGCAGCGTGGCGCCCGGTTCCGCGGTCATTCCGGATCTCCCGCGGCGTGGGTCATGTGCACCAGGCCGCGCGCGACCACGAGCCGCGCGGCATTCCCCGACGGCAGCCCCATCGCCTCGGCGATCTCGCGATAACGCAGCCCCAGCTCGAGGCGCATGATCACGGCCTCGCGTTGCGTCGGAATCAGGGCCGCGAGGCGGCGCTCGTACGCCTCGAGTTTTTCCTTCCCGATCAGCCGCTCGAGCGGCGAGTTGTCCTCGGCCCGGAGGTCATCCGGCAGGGCCGCGTGCTCGGGGCGGCGCCGCGCCCGGCGGGCCTCGTCGCGGATCTGGTTGAGGAGGATCTGCCGAATGTAGGCGAGGAACGCGCCCGTCCCGCGATTGTCGAAGTCCGCGATGCGGCCGAGCGCCCGGTACAGCGTCGACTGCACGAGGTCGTCGGTATCGACCAGGTCGCGCGCCGCCCTCGGCAAGCGGCCATGCGCCCAGCGACGGAGGACGCTCAGGTACCGTGACGCGAGGCGATCGCGCGCACGCTCGTCTCCGTCGCGTGCCATCGCCAGGAGCACGCCCGTGGACTCGCGTGGATCGACCGGGGCCTGATCGGGACCCGGTCGATCGGGGGGCGGGTTCGGATCGCGTCCAGGCGGTGTTCGCATCGCGGAGGTTCCTTGCTTGCGCCTCAGCGTCCGGAGGCTCGCGTCGCAACCCGACGCGGCGTTCGGGATGTCGAGCACCGTGTCACCGACCGGGCGCATTCTCGAGCTCCAACGACCCCAACCGACGCAACGCGGCGAGCAGGGCGGTGGCCGATTCGAAGCGGTCCTCGGGCGTCTTCTGGAGCGCTCGAAGGATGATCTCTTCGATCTCGGGGGTCAATCGCGCGTTCAGCACTCGCGGACTCGGCGGGTTCTGGTTGACGATCGTCCACATCATCTCCTCGGGGACGTCGTCGTTGAACGGGCGCCGCCCGGTGGTCATCTCGAACAGCAGGGTGCCGATCGCGTAGATGTCGGCGCCCGGGCCCGCGGGCCTGCCGTTCACGAGCTCGGGGGACATGTAGGCGAGGGTGCCCACCATCTCGCCTTCGCGGGTGAGATTCGTCAGCGTCCGCACGGCATCGGTGATGAACACGATGCGCGCGACGCCGAAGTCGAGCAGCTTGGCACTGCCCTCGGGAGTGACCATCACGTTGGCCGGCTTGATGTCGCGATGGACGATGCCGTGCGCGTGCGCCTCCTCGAGCGCCGCCGTGATGTCGATGGCGATCCGGATCGCGTCCTGCTCGGGTACCCGTCCCTTGCGAAGCCGCTCGGCGAGCGAATGGCCGGGCACCAGCTCCATGACGATGAAGTCCACTCCGTCCTGGGTATCGAAGTCATAGACGCCCGCGAGCCCGGGATGGCTCAGCTTCGACAGTATGACCGCCTGCCGCCGGAAGCGGCGCCGGCCCGTCGCGTCGGCCAGCACGCCGCCCGGCAGCACCTTGACCGCCACGTCGCGGTGCAGTCTCAAGTCCGTGGCGCGGTAGACGACGCCCATGCCGCCGGCGCCGATCTTCTCGTCGATCCGATAGTGCCCGAGCTGCTTGCCGACGAGCGCTTCGGGCAGGAAGCGCTGCTGCACCGTGAGCCCGGCGCGAATGTCCGCGTCGCGCTGCCGGGAGCGGCGCTCGAGGAACAGGTGGCGGTAGCTCTGGGTCGCGGCGTAGACGATCCCGGGCGTCGCGAGGATCGCGACCGCGGGCAGGTCGATGCTCCACACGGCGAGCATCGCGAAGTCGAGCACGGCGAAGGCAAGCGTGAGCAGGACGGCGAGTATCGCCGCCGCGGGTATCGACACCACGGCGAACCATCCCCCGAGCGCCGCCGCCAGGATCACCAGCAGGCCGAGGTGGGCCGCATCCGGCAGGCGGGATAGGAATCGCCGGCGCAGCAGGTCGTCGAGCATGTTGGCGTGGACGTAGACCAGCGGGGTTTCCGCCGCGAACGGCGTGGTGCCCATGTCGACCGCCGCCTCCCGGCGCGACGTGAGCCCGATGAGGATCAGGCGGCCCGCGAATGCGTCGCGGATGCGCCCGTGGTCGCCCGCTTGATACCACTGCAGCACGTCCAGCATCGAGTAGGTATTGCGGAACGCCCGCCGATCGCCGCTGAAGTCGATGCTCGTCGCACCGCTCGCGTCCGTGGGAGCGACGAGGTCGCGTCCGCGCATCCCCCGCACGCGCAGTCCGCCGGGCGTGCGCTCGACGGCGCGGACGCGCTCCTGCCCGTTCGCAAGGCCGGCGATGCAGAGCGTCAGCGCGGGGTACGCGCGGTCGCCATACCGGATCACGAGGGGCAGCCGCCGGATCGCGCCGTCCGGATCGACGGCGACCGAGATGTGCCCGAGCGACGCGGCGTTCGCGACCAGCGCGTCGTACGGCAACGACACGCCGCGGGCGGTGGCCGCATCGCCGCCGATCGGTATGCCATGCCGCACGAAGGCGCCGGCGGCTGCGGTCGACGGCGGCTGCGGATCAGGCTGCGACTCATCCGCTCGAAACCAGACGGCCTGAGTGACGTTCGGGTGGGCCCCGGCGACCTCTGCCAGCAGCGAATTCGATCGCGGGTCCTGGTTCGCGTCTTCGGGAAACTGCAGATCCAGCCCGATCGCGCGGGCGCCGCCGTCCTCGAGTGCCGTGATCAGCAGCGCGTACGCCTCGCGTGGCAGCGGCCAGGCGCCATAGCCGTGGATCGTCGCGTCGTCCACGCCGACCAGCGCGATCGCGTCCGAGGCGGTGCGCTCGCCGCGCAGCCGGAACCGCGCGTCGAGCAACCGCAGGTCGAACGTGACGAAGGCGCCGGCGGCCTGCAGCGCAGCGGCCAGCACGCCGCACGCGAGCGCGATCGCCACGCTCCGGGTGATGCGCATCCGCGTCTCGCTCGACTCCGTGATGGCCACCGCGTCTCACCTTTTCCAGTAGACCAGCGTGGGCGGGGCGGCATCACCGGCGCGCGGTCCCGCGGCGCGCAGCTTGATCGGCCGCCTGCCCGGCGCCACAGGCGCTCGGGCCGGTGCGCCGGCGTGGCTCGAGTCCGCGGGCACGCGACCTGCGGCGGCCCGGATCAGGGCGAGGACTTCCTCCTTGCTCAGCCGTGTCCGCTCCGCGCCGCGTGTCGCGGCGGCGCTCCCGCCCGGATCGTGGAGCCCGAGCAGGGACGCCGCTCGCGGCGCGTCGCCCGCCAGCTGGACCCCGAGGCGGGCGTGCTCTTCGGCCGCGTCCTCGTCGCCGAGCAGCAGCAGCGCCGTGGCCTCGTTGAGGGCGATGCCGCCATCGCTGCTGTCGGCGGCGAATGCGCGCGCGTAGAAACCCAGCGACCCGGCGACATCGCCCGCGAGCAATCGCAGGTTGCCCAGGTTCGTGAACGCGGCGGGACTGCCGCGCGAGTGCGAGAGCAACGAGACGAACACGGACTCCGCCCTGGCCGACTGGCCGGCGAGCGCGAGCGTGATCCCGTACTCGCACTCCCTGCGATCGGCCTGCTCTCCGCCCGACGCGCGCCCGCCCGCCGTCACCAGCAGCGCGATACTGGCGAGCACCATGAGATGGATTCGTCGGCGGACCTCACGTCGCGCCCGGCTCATGAGTCCCTCCAGTAGAGAATGTCCTGCAGCGCCGCCTCATCGGCCCCGCGTCCGCCAGCGACGCGGCTGATCCAGTGCCGTCGCGGCCGCGGCGTCGGGGCGGTAACCCCGCCACGACGTGCCGATGTGGTCGGACGCGGCACTCTCGCGAGCGCGGACCGGAGCAGCGCCCGCGCCTCGTCCGCGGTCATCCGCTGTGTTCCCTCGCGCGTCGGCGCATCGCCCGTGGCAAGGCCCAGCAGGGCGCACGCCTGGGGATAGCCACCGCTCAGGAACACGCCGCGGGCGATCGCGGCGGCGGCGTCCGCCGAGTCGCCGCGAGCCTGCCGCACGAGGCCGAGATTGAGCCAGATCCCGGCGTCGGACGAGTCGAGGCGGGCGGCCCGCTGATAGAGGCCGATCGCGGTGTCGAGGTCGCCGCGGGCCACGTCGAGGGCGGCGAGGTTGTTGGTGGTCTGCGGCGAATCCGGCGTTCGGGACCGGGCGCGCTCGAGCGTTGCGGCCGCTTCGTCCAGCTCGCCCGCGGAGAAGTACACGCGCGCCACGTCGTTCAGGGCCTCGGGCGTCGCGTCGAGCCTGGCCTCGACGTCGCCGTAGCGGCTCGCGAAGAATTCGGTACGCCACGCTGCCATCGTCCCGAGATCCTGCCGGACCCTCGTCTCGAGCGCCGCGGCATCCACGGCCGGTGACGCCGCCGCGGGCGCGCCGGGGCTCGCGGGCTCGTAGCGGCTCGACGCCTCCGCGATGTCGACCAGCGACAGGCGGCCCCGTGCCGACCACGTCGCATACTCCTCGGCGCCCACGCGCCAGGCCTCGGCGAACCCCGTTCGCAGGGCGGTGGTCTCGAGCGGAATCCAGACCTCGTCGTCCGCGACGACCACGCGCGCCGAATCGAGCCCGAGCGCGAGCTGGTTGCGCGCGTGCACGCCCGCATCGGCGAGTACGAAGAGATGCCCCGGCACGTCGACGATCTGGGTGGCGATGCCGACGTTGCCGAGCAGCGCGGCCACGAGCACCGACGTGTCGTCGCAGTCGCCGGTCTTGCGCGCGAGCGTCTCGCGCGGATACGCAACGGTGTCCACCGCGCGCGGCGTGGTGGACACCGTCGCGTAGGGGTTGCTCGGATCCGGCACGTAGGTCACGCCCAGCACCGCGAGCGCGTCGAAGATCGCCGCCATGAACACCAGGTTGCGGCCCGCGAATGGGAGGTCGCCCATGAGCGCTGCCGTGCGCGTCGCCTCACGGGCGAATCCGTCCACGACGGGGTCGAGGGTGTTCACGAACGCCGCGGCCTGCGCCACCCCGCCGCTCCAGTCGATCGCGATGGACCTCGTTCGGCAGCATCGGTTGTCGTCCCGCCTGACCGCCGACGTGTCGACCACGCTCCGGCACGAGCGCGTCGAGCCGCTGTTTCGGAGCATCGGGGCGTCGCCGCAGGCCGATCGCGAAGAGGATGGCGGCGAGGTGACGATGTCGTTGAGCGGGATGGCGCTTCGATTGTCGCACGTTCGCACGGGAGACAACCTGGCTCGCATCCAGTCGGTTCTGCG
>Ga0207650_10003338_pt1 | contig 11043 bp, 11 predicted proteins | sample KBSS63metaG_FD_184325 | JGI IMG/M metagenome (GOLD analysis project Ga0207650, IMG submission 184325) | Switchgrass rhizosphere microbial communities from Kellogg Biological Station, Michigan, USA - KBS S6-3 metaG (SPAdes) (version 2) | ecosystem: Host-associated > Plants > Roots > Rhizosphere...
ATCCCCGCCAGCGCGCTGTCGATGAACTGCTGGCCCCACGCGATCAGAAAAAACGGCAGACAGTTGCCGAGGATCGCGAGCGCAACGAGCGGCAGCCAGCGCGGTCCCGGCGCCGGCAATGCAAGCCCGCGCCACCGCATCACTGTATACAGCACGAGCGCGCCGAGCACGAGGCGGCCCGCGACCAGCGTGGCGGGTGCAACGCTCGCCAGCCCGATCTTCATGAACATATAGGCGGAGCCCCACATCGCGACGAGTGCGAAGAGCAGGCTCCAGTTGCGGACGGTGCGTGCGTTCAAGCCGGAATATCCGGCCGGTATAATGCGGGCATGGGCGCTATGGTGTCCGATTCGCACGGAGGCGGCAATGGAAACTGCGCGTTATCTTCGCATTCTGAGCGGCGCATTGCTGGTGTGCTGCGCGCTGCTCGCGCCGTCCGCTTCTGCGCAATCCGTGCCCGATCCCGATGCCGCGCAAATGCCGCCGCCCGCACCGCGCTCGTCCGCCGCGGTACGCAAGCTGGCGCCGGCGGAACTCGTCGCCGAATTGAAGCGCGGCGGTTACGTGATTTATTTTCGGCATACGTCGACGGACTTTTCGCAGAACGACCTGCAGTCGAAAAGCTTCACCGACTGCGCGCATCAGCGCAACCTGACCGATGGCGGTCGCGCGCAGGCGCGAGCCATCGGTGATGCGATACGCAGCTTGAAATTGCCGATCGCGAAAGTGCTTGCCAGCCCGCTGTGCCGCACGATGGAAACCGCGCGCCTCATATTCGGCTCAGCCGAACCCGTTCCCGAAATGCGCGGCGCGCCGCTGCCGGTCGCGGATCCGAACCGCTACGTCGCACTGAAAAAACTGTTCGCGACGCCGCAGCCGCCCGGCGCCAACATCGCGGTCGCGAGCCATGGCAATCCGTTTTACGGCGTGGCGGGCCCGCCTTATCTTGCCGAAGGCGAAAGCGCGGTAATACGGGGGCTCGGCGATGACTTCGAAATCGTCGCGCGCATTCGCGTGGACGATTGGCCCGCGCTCACGCGCGCGCCGTAAGCATCACCTCGGCGGGATTCCGATATAGCCGTTTTCGAGCCCCTTGACGATTTCCGCCACGGGCTTCGCGTACGTCGGCGGCCGTTTTCCGGCCAGCTGCGCATCTTTCCATTTCTGGTAGCCGAAATTCGAGCTCATCAGCTTGTCCGTCTTGCCCACCACCTTGAGCACGCTGTTGTCGAGCGCCTCCTTGGTAAACGGCAAAGGACTCATCGACGACAATATCTTGCCCGACGGATGCGTTACGCGCACATCACGGACGCCGATAAAAATAACCTCTCCCAGCTTGCTCGAGTTATCGATGCGCAATACCACCAGCGTTGAGTTCGGTTCCTGCGGCCGGGTTTTGTACGTCCAGATCTGGCCGATTTCGTAATTTTCCGCGCACGCGCCTGCCGCGGCGGCCAGCAATGCCATGCAGCTTAACCAGCGCAAAAGGTTTTTCATGCGGTCATCCCGTCAAATTTTTTGGCCCGCGGTCAAGACGCCCGCGCGGTCTGCCGGCAGTCTGTGCAAACGACCGGTGACTGTCAAGGCAGGCCGACCGTAACGGCCGCGAGACGCGCGCTAACGGCGGCTTTTTGGGGCACGGCGGCACGCGCCGCGCATGACGGGCCGCTATAATAGCGCCTCCGCCTATAACGATAATCGTCCCTCATGCCGCTTTTCGCTTGTACCATTTTCACAAGCGCGTTCCTGCTGTTCCTCGTCCAACCCATCGTCGCCAAGGAAATTCTGCCGTGGTTCGGCGGCTCGGCCGCGGTATGGACGACGTGCCTCGTATTTTTCCAGGTTGCGCTGCTCGCCGGCTACACCTATTCGGATTTCACGACGCGCCGGCTGACCCCGCGCGTGCAGGCGACTCTGCACATCGTGTTGCTGATCGCCAGTGTCGCCGTGCTGCCTATCATTCCCGACGCAAGCTGGAAGCCCGCCGGCAGCGAAGACCCCGGCTTGCGGATCCTGGGCCTGCTGCTCGCCACCATCGGGCTGCCCTACTTCCTGCTCGCCACCACCGGACCGCTCGTGCAGGCATGGTTCGCGCGCGCTTATCCGCTCGGCACCGTTTACCGCTTGTTCGCGCTGTCGAACCTGGCCTCGATGCTCGCGCTCATTTCGTACCCGTTTGCCATCGAGCCATGGATAACGACCGCAGTGCAGGCGGGCACGTGGTCGATCGGCTATGCGGTATTCGCGCTGCTGTGCGCAGCAACCGCGCTCTATAGCCTGCGCAAGTCCGCCGCGCCGGCCGCGGCAGTTGCTGCCGCTGCGCCGGATGACGGACCCGCGCCGAGCCGCTTCGACCTGATCCTGTGGCTCTCGCTCTCGGCGATGGGCTCATGGATGTTGCTCGCGATCACCAATCACGTCACGCAGAACATCGCGTCGATTCCGTTCCTGTGGCTGGTGCCGCTGGCGCTTTATCTGCTGACTTTCATCCTGTGTTTCGAAAGCGATGGCTGGTACCAGCGCTCGTACCTGCTCGGGCCGTGCGCAGTGCTGCTCGGCTTCTGCGCATGGGGACTGCAATCGAGCGACGTCACGCTCGACATCAAGACCGCGGTGCCGCTGTACCTGACCGGGCTCTTCGTGTTCTGCATGTTCTTTCACGGCGAGCTCGCAAAAATGCGGCCGGCGCCGCGCTATCTGACGCTCTTCTACCTGATGATCTCGCTTGGCGGCGCGCTTGGCGGCATGTTCGTTGGCCTGATCGCGCCGCGCATCTTCCCGACCTATTACGAGCTCGGCCTGGGCTTCGTGGTGGCCGCGATACTCGCCACGATCACGCTGCGCAAGCAGCCGTTCTTCGTCTGGATTCTGCCGATCGCGCTGGCGGGCGTGTGCGGGTATTTCTGGAACAAGCAGGTCGAGCAGCTGCACGAGAACACGCGCGTCATGGTGCGCGACTTCTACGGCACGCTGCGCGTCAAGGAGGTCGGCACCGGCGACGACGTCGTGCGGCGCCTGATTCACGGCGTGATTCTGCACGGCGAGCAGTATCTGAAAGCCGAGCGCCGCAATTCGCCGACCACCTATTACGGCCCCGACTCGGGAGTGGCGCTCGCGATCAAGAACACGCAGCAGGACAATCAGCGCGTCGGCGTAATCGGGCTCGGCACCGGCACGCTCGCGGTATGGGGCAAGCCGGGCGATCACTATCGTTTCTTCGATATCAACCCGCAGGTCATTTCGATCGCGGAAACTGAATTCACGTACCTGAAGGACAGCAAGGCGCAGGTCGAGATCAGCCTGGGCGACGCGCGCCTGAGCCTCGAGCGCGAAGCGCCGCATGACTTCGACGTGCTGGTGGTCGACGCGTTTTCCAGCGATTCGATTCCCGTCCATCTGATCACCAAAGAAGCGATGGCGGTCTATCTCAAGCACGTCAAGCACGGCGGCGCGGTCGCGTTCCACGTGACCAACCGCTTTTTGAAGCTTGCTCCCGTCGTCAAGCAAATTGCCGACGACCTCGGCCTGCATGCCGCGCTGATCGTCGACGAGGCGCAAGACACCGTATTTTCCAAGACCGACTGGGTAATCGTCACGCGCGATAAAGCGCTGGTCGAAAACGAGGCGATCGCGCAGAAGGCCAGCGCGATCGATGCAATTCCCGGCCTGCGGCTGTGGACCGACGACTTCAACAATCTCTATCAGATCCTGAAGTGACCGCTGGCGGGCGCTGCCGGCGAGCTCGATTAAAATAAAGTCCAGACGCGGAATACCGCCATGTCCAGACTCAATAATCCGATCCGCAGCCCGGGTGCGCTCGTGCTCGCCGCCGCACTCGCGGCGGGCTTTGCGCCGCCCGCCGCCGCTGCGCAGCCGCTGCCGGAAATCGCGGGCAAGGGACTGCCAACGCTGGCGCCGCTGATCGCCCAGGTCACGCCCGCGGTCGTGAACATTTCGATCAAGTCGCGCTCCCCCGCCGAAGACAACCCGCTGCTGCGCGATCCGTTTTTCCGCCGCTTCTTCAACGTGCCCGATCGTCCGCCGCAGGAAATGGCCGCGGGTTCCGGCGTCATCGTCGATGCGCGCCAGGGCCTCGTGATCACCAATCATCATGTGATCAAGAATGCGGCACAGGTCATCGTGACCCTCAAGGACCGCCGCCAGCTTCCGGCGACCATCGTCGGCGCCGATCCGGCGACCGACATCGCCGTGCTCAAAATCGACGCCCCGAATTTGACCGCAATGAAGCTCGGCGATTCGGACCAGTTGAACGTCGGTGATTTCGTGGTCGCAATCGGTAATCCGTTCGGGCTCGGCCAGACCGTCACCTCGGGCATCGTGAGCGCTCTGGGCCGCAGCGGGCTCAATATCGAAGGCTACGAGGATTTCATTCAGACCGACGCCTCGATCAACCCGGGCAATTCCGGCGGCGCGCTGATCAATCTTCGCGGCGAGCTTATCGGCATCAATACCGCGATCATCGGGCCGTCCGGCGCCAGCGTCGGCATCGGTTTCGCGGTGCCCGTGAACATGGCGCGCGGGGTCATGACCCAGCTCGTGCGTTTCGGCGAAGTGCGGCGCGGCCGGCTGGGCATCGATTTCGAAGATCTCGCGCCCGACGCCGCCGCGGTACTCAAATTGCCTACTGCCGACGGCGCCCTGATTTCCACCGTGCAACCTGATTCGCCGGCGGCGAAAGCGGGACTGCGGCGGGGCGATGTCGTGCTCGCCTTCAATGGCCGCCCTGTGCGCAGTGGCCCCGATTTGCGCAACCGCCTGGGGCTCACGCCAGTGGGCGAGAACATCGAGCTCACCGTTTTTCGCGACGGCAATAAACTGACCGTCAAATTGCAGATCGCGCCGCCGCAGGGACTTGCTTCCGGCGACGCCCAGATCGTGCCGCAGCTCGCCGGCCTCAAGATCGCGAACATCGATCGCACCACGCCGCAAGGCGCGCGCGTCGAAGGCGTGCTGGTGGTCGGCATAGAGACGGGCAGCGTGGCGGCCGGCTACGGCCTGCGGCCCGGCGACGTTATCGCGGCGGTCAATCGCCAGCGCGTGCGCAACATCAACGAATTTCTGGCCGCGATGCGCAACGTCGAGCGCGCGTTCCAGATGAGTGTCGTGCGCGGGGACTTCGTGTTGACGTTTACGGTACGCTAGCGCCGCAACCATTTCTAATTCAATCAACGGAGGGAGTAGCCATGGAAACCACAGTCAACGGCCGCAAAATCAACTACGAGATCGCCGGCAACGGCCCGTGGCTGACGCTCTCGCACTCGCTCGCGTGCGACCTGCACATGTGGGACGAGCAGATGGACGCGCTCACCCAAAAATACAAGGTGCTGCGCTACGACACGCGCGGCCACGGCAAGAGCGAGGCGCCCGCCGGCGCCTACACGCTTGAAGGACTGGCGGACGACGTGCATGGCCTCATGCAGACGCTCGGCATCAAGCGCACCCACTGGGCGGGCCTGTCGATGGGCGGCATGATAGGCCAGACATTCGCGCTCAAATATCCGGGCGTGTTCCAGAGCATGGTGCTCGCCGACACCACGAGCCGCTATCCGGCCGAAGCAGCGCCCATATGGGAGGATCGCATCAAGACCGCGCAAACCGAGGGCATGGACGCGATCGTCGACGGCACGCTCGCGCGCTGGTTCACCGAGCCGTATCGAAAAAAGAATCCGCCGGCGCTCGCCCGCGTCGGCGCGTCGATCCGCGCGACGCCCGTCGCGGGATTCGTCGGCTGCTGCCACGCGATTCCCACCATCAACGTCACGCAGCGGCTGAAGGAAATTGCGTGCCCGACGCTGGTCATCGTCGGCGAGCAGGACCCGGGCACGCCGGTCGCGATGGCGCGCGAGATCCACGAGGCGAAGCCCGGCTCGCAGCTCGTGATAATCCCGTCGGCCGCGCACTTGTCGAACATCGAGCAACCGCAGGCTTTCACGGCGGCAATGCTCGAGTTTCTCGGCTCCGCCCAATAAAAAAGCCGCCCCGCGAGGGACGGCTTTTTTCCACTGCCGGTGCGTGGCCGGCTCAGTTCCGCAACGTCAGCTTTTCCGGCCCACCGGCTTGGCGGCTGCCGCCTTCTTTGCCACGCGATGCGGCCGCGTCTTGCCATACGAGCTCTTGAAAATTTTGCCCTTGCGGGTCCGCTTGTCGCCTTTACCCATGGTTCGATTCCCTTATGGTGAATTCCAGCGCGCACGATAGTCATATTGCGCTCCGCGGTCAATGCTTTCAGTGCTTAAAGTCATTTCCGCGTCGCCGTGCGGTTGTTAATGAGCGCGCCCGCGAACAGCACCGCCGCGTTCGAGATGAATACCGCGCCGAAGCCGAGCGCCGAGCCGATGCCGCCGAACAGCAGCGGAATGGTCACGTGCGCCAGGTTGTTTACCGTGACCCGGATGCCCGCTGCTTCGCTGGTCCGGCCGGCCGGCGCCAGGTTGTAGATCAGGTTCATCGACAGCGGCTGGCCGGTGCCCAGCCCCAGGCCCAGCAGGAACGAAATCGCTGCCAGCGCCCACGGATTCTCGAAAAAAGGGAACAGCACGTAAGCGACGCTCGCCACGAATATCGCGACTGTCAGGATGCGGATCTCGTCATGGTCTTTCATCATGCGCGGCAGAAAAATCCGGATCACCAGCGTCGCCGCGGAAAATGTCGCGAGTATCATGCCGATTGCGGACGCCGAGAGGCCGACGTGGTGCGCATAGACGGGCATGTAGAAGTTGTAGAGGTCCCACGCGCCCGACATGAATCCGCTCGCGATGAAAATCCGCCGCAGCGGCGCGATGCGCAGCAGGTCGAGCACGCTCTGGCCGCTTTCTTTACCCGAACTGGGCGACGGCCGCGGGATCCACTCGGCGCGCCACCACTGCGCGACGACGGAAAGCACGATGGCGGTGGACAACACCAGCAGCGCGTTGCGAAAGCCCAAGTGATCGATGGAAAAACCGGCGACCAGGGGACCCAAAAAACTGGCAATTGAAAATCCGACGCTCAGGAGACTGTAATTTCGGCCGCGGTCAGCAGGCGCGCCAACCGCGCCGGTGACCCCCTGCACGGCAACAAAGAAAAACATGAAGGACGAGCCGAGCAGCAGTGCCGCGACATAGAGCGCCGCCAGGCCGGAGACCATCACCGGCAGCGCAATGCCGATCGCGAGGCCCAATGTGCCCAACAGCATCGGCAGCCGCGCACCGACGCGATCGATCAGTTTGCCGGCGTAGATCGCGAGCAGCAGCGGGCACAGCGCGTAAAACGACACCAGCACGCCGATCGCGAACGAGTGGGCGCCGAGGTCGATCGCGTAGAGGGAGAAGACGACGCGGCTGCCGGTGAAGGCCGCGTGATTCAGGATGCACAGCAGAACGATCAGGTAAATCGCCATGGGACCTGCGACGCCGCAGGCCGCCGCACACTATTCCTAGTCGTTCATTTTGGTTGGCTTATTCTAGTTTATTTAGGCGGCGTTGTTGACGTGCCGCATGGGCGTCAATCGGGCGCGATCCCGGCTGCGCGCACGACGTCGCCCCATTTCTTGTTTTCCCTGATGATAAAGGCCTCGTAATCTTTCGGACCGATCGGCATCGGATAGGAGCCGACCGTCGCAAAGCGCTCGACCACATCGGGGCTTGCCAGCACGCGCAGCATCACTTTATAAATCTGATCGACGACGGGTCGCTGAATCCCGGCGGGGCCCGACAGACCGTACCATACGCCGTCTTCCAGACCCGGATACCCCGCTTCGGCCATCGTCGGCACGTCCGGAAAAATCGCGAAGCGTTTTTCGCTCATCGCGGCGAGCGGGCGCAGGCGTCCCGATTTGATTTGCCCGATCAGCGACGGCAGGCCATCCATCATCATGTGCACCTGCCCTGCGGCGAGATCCACCACCGCCGGTCCGCTCCCCTTGTACGGAACGTGCGTCATCATGGCGCCCGTCTTGATCTTGAATTGCTCGCCGAAGATCTGCGGCGCGCTGCCGTTGCCTGACGAACTGAACAGATATTTGCCCGGATTTGCCTTGGTAAGCGCAATGAAGTCTTTGACCGTCTTCGCCGGCACTTCGGCATTGATTGCCATCATGGCGGGAATCAATGAGATGCCGGAGATATGCGTGAAGCCCTTCATCGCGTCGTACGGCAATTTCTTGTAGAGCACCGGCGCGGCGCCATGCGTGGTGCTCGAGCTCAACATCAGCGTGTAGCCGTCGGGCGTCGCATTCGTCACATAGGTGGATGCGATGATGCCGCCCGCGCCGGGCCTGCCTTCGACCACGACATTCTGGCCGAGAAATTCAGCGAGCTTCGCTGCAACCACGCGTCCCGTGAAGTCCGCGGCGCCGCCCGGCGGCACTGAAATGACCAAGCGCAGCGGCCGCTGGGGGAATTCATCCGCCGCGCGCGCCACCGCCGCGCCAAGTCCCAGCAGTACGAGTACGGCAAGCAATCGTTTCATCGCGTAGTCTCCGGATTCTGATTTTCTAATCTATGCAAGCAGCGTACCAGCCGCCCGGACAAACTGCTCGCGGCGCGCGTCAGGCCGCCGGTGGATAGCGCTTCTTCAGATCGTCAACGCTGGAAAGCACGGTGTAGACGTCGAGAATTTCGGTTTCTTCGTCGAGGATCTCGAACATGTGCACTGCATTGCCCGGGATGTGCACGATGGCGCCCGCTTTCGCGATGCGCTCGGCGCCGTTGAGCGTCACGCGCACGCCGCCGCGCAGGATCATCGACACCTGCTCGGCCGGATGGAAATGCGGTTTGCCGCGCGAATTCGGCTTCACGACGACACGCGTGAGCATCACTTTGTCGCCGACCCAGCTCTGGCGCATCGTGCCCGAGTGCGTGGTGAGGTTAGGGTCCGACACCGCCTCGTTCGGAATGTCTTTCCAGTCGACGACTGTCGGCGCCTTGCCGAGTTGGCTCGCGACCCAATCGTAATAATCCATTCTGCGATTCTCCTCGTTTATTCCATCGGAGTATAAACCGTCCGTCGCAATGCGAGCGGCACCTCGATGGTGCCCTTATTTCTCGAGGCGCTCGATCCGTTCGATCGCGACGCAATGGTTTGCCGGTTCGTCGAACTTGAGCCTCGCACGCGGCAGCCGCCGCACCATCGCCTCGAACGCGGGATACGATTTAATGAGTTCATCCATGAGCGGCGGCGGCAGCTTGAGACCCGCCTGTGCGGCCATGCGCCGGATCTCGTCCGGAGTTGACGGTGGCAGGTCCTTCAAAGTCTGCGTGCCGGGTTCGGGCTTTACATAGGAACGCGTCACTGTATGAGTCCTTCAGTCGGATGCCGCGTATGCCAATCGGTCGCCATTTGATACGCGTGGCCGGCGCGGAACAGCAATGCTTCGGCGAAATGCGCGGCCGCCAATTGCAGGCTCAGCGGCAAACCTTCGCGGCTGAAACCGCAGGGAATGTTCATCGCGGGCTGCCCGCCGATGTTGAACGGCGTCGTGATATTTGGCGGGCGCAAAAATTTGTCGAGCTGATCGGGCTGCGCGGGTTCAGCGGGCGTCATCCAGCCGGCAGTCGCGAGCACGTCATAGTCTTTGAAGGCGCGTGTCAGTTCCCGCGCGAGCGACAAGCGCTGGCGCAGCGCCTGAAAATAATCCTCGGCGCGAATCAACGAACCGGCGAGCACCTTGTTGCGAAACATGAGGCCGAAATCCTGCGGCCGGGTGCGAAACTCGTGCTCGTACGCGCTGAACATTTCGGTAATCGAAATCGTGGTCTTGCAATCCTGGTAGACAAGCAGGTCGGAGAGCCTGATTTCTTCGACAATCGCGCCCGCGTCCGCCAGCACCTTAAGCGCTTGCTCGACCGCCGGCGCGACGTCGGGATGGCAGCGCTCGTCGCCGTCGTACCAGTGCCGCACCCAGCCGATGCGCACGCCGCGCACGCCTCGGGCAAGATCGCGCAGGTAATCGACCGGCGCGCGCTCGACGCTCGTGATGTCGCCGTCGTCGTAGCCGGCGATAGCACCGAGCACGATGGCGGCGTCTTCCACCGTGCGCGTCATGGGACCGCAGGTGTCAAACGTGAAGGTATTGGGCAATACGCCGCCGCGGCTGACCAATCCGTAAGTCGGCTTGAGTCCGACGATGCCGCAGTTGGCGGCCGGCATGCGGATCGAACCGCCGGTGTCGGTGCCGATCGCCGCGGGCAACAAGCCCGCCGCGACCGCAGCACCCGGTCCGCTGCTCGTGCTGCCCGGCAGATAGCCGACCTTCCACGGATTCATCGCGGGCGGCCACGGCAGGTCCCACGACGGACCGCCGTGCGCGAATTCGTAGGTGGTCAGCTTGCCCATCAATACGCCGCCCGCGGTTTGCATGCGCGCTTCGACCGCGGCGTCTTCAGCCGGAATGTTGCGCTCGAGAATTTTCGATTGGCCGGTCGTGAGTATGCCGGCGGTATTGATGACGTCCTTCAATCCGTACGGAATGCCGGTCAACGTCGAAGCCGTGCCTTCACGCAATTGCGCTTCGGCCGCACGTGCGCGTGCCATCGCAACATCACGCGTCTGGGTGACGAAACAATGCAGGCTCGACTCGTACCGATCGACGCGCTTGAAGAGATCTTGCACGACGTCGACAGGCGACACCTCGCCGCTCCGGTACCTCGCACGCAATTGCGCGACGGTCGCGTATATGGCCGGTTGCACTCCGGATGCCGCGCGCGGCGAAACTTTCGCGCTCACTTTTTGACGCCGTCGAAAACGAGCTTGCGGTGCGCGAACTTCCATGCGCCGTTCTCGCGCTTGATAGTATCGGTGTAAACGCCCGCGTGCGTCATGTGCGGCAGCGTGCCCGGGTCGCCGTTGTAGCCGAACAGATAACAGCGCCCGCGGATGGTGTCGTTGTCGATTTTTTCGAGATGCAGGCTGCCGTTCCAGTGCCGGCGGTAGAGATGCGCGCGGGTCGCGAAGTCCTTCTTCTTGTACTCGACCAGCGCGGCATGGCCGATCACGTCGAACGTGCCGTGCTGCTCGCCGGACTCGGTGAAACAACTCGCGTAC
>Ga0207650_10003342_pt1 | contig 11038 bp, 9 predicted proteins | sample KBSS63metaG_FD_184325 | JGI IMG/M metagenome (GOLD analysis project Ga0207650, IMG submission 184325) | Switchgrass rhizosphere microbial communities from Kellogg Biological Station, Michigan, USA - KBS S6-3 metaG (SPAdes) (version 2) | ecosystem: Host-associated > Plants > Roots > Rhizosphere >...
CGCCGGTACCAGGGGAGACGTTTGTCTTTACGGAGTTCTCCGGCCAGCCTCAGTGTTTTCTGACCGCAGAGCAATTGGTAGAGGAGCTCGGTCGTGCAGGCTTCATGCCGATGCCCGAGTGGCCCCTTCGAGAGTTGAACCGGCGCGCCCCGGGGGCGCTCCTCGCCGGGGGACCGCCGGTCATCTTCGAGGGTGGTTTTCGCCGGGGGCAGTAGCGAGACGCGTCCTAGCCGAGGGTCCTTATCGTCCGCGCGACGGGAGGTGCGGATTTCCGTCAGCCGGGCTCGCCCGCCCCGGCGTTCCCGGAGTTCTCCGCGCGAATCGCCAGATTCGTTCAAAAAACCGTGCGGTTTGTTCTCTCGCGGTACATGAAAACGAGTGGCATCTCCGTTGCGATCGGCTGACGCAACCAGGAGCCACCCTATGATCGATCGCGAAAAAGTTCTCACCGTGCTCGCGAAAAGATTCCCGCGGGCAGCGCCTGAAGAGACCGCCGCCGCTGCGAATGCCATCGTGGGTCTGGACGATGAATGGGAAGAGGTGACCGACCGGGAAGAGGAGTTCGGCTACCACTACTTGCCTGGATGCAGCGACATCTGCTACCTCGCGCAGCAGGTCGAGCGCGGCGACGCGTTCCGCATGTTCCGGCGCCGTGCTCCGCTCAAGCGCTAGGAACGCCGGTTCAGCGATTCAGAACGAGGATTCCTGATACTTGATTCCTGATCCCTGGATTAGGGATTAGAGGAATTCTTGCCTGTCGGAGCCCACCTGCCGCACTTGTCACAACTATCGCGGCGCAGGCGGGCGTTCGTGCGCTCCGCACGATCGCACGTCCATAGAATGAAGCGGGGCGACAGAGAGGGCCAGCGTGCGGCCGGTGCCTCGCCAAAATGGCCCCAGCGGCATGTCCACGGTACGCGGCGCAATGGTGTAAGAGTCATGTAGCCGCTTTCGCAAAGGGCATGCCCGCACGGATTGCCGGATTTCCGGCAGCGCCCGATGGAGGATGCGCGGGCTCCACCGCGTTTTTTGGGCCTTTTCTTGCGGATCCCGGGCGGCATCACGCTTGCCTTTCCGCACGGGCATGAGTCCCATAGCCCGTGCCCTCCATCATCGATTCGACGAAGTCTGCCGTGCCGAACTCGCCAGGCTGCGTCGCAAGACCGCAGCCCTGACGCCTGCGGATCGCGAACAGGTCGATGCAATCAGCGCACAGGTGACCAAGGCGATTGCCGCGTCGGTAGGAGCGGCGGTCGACGGGCCTGATGGGGCGGGCCTGGATGATATCGTGGGTCGGTTGTTCGCGGTTTCGCCAGCCGACAGTCCCAACTCGCAAGGTGTGTAGACGAGCCGTGGGCTCGAGAGGAGAGGAACATGAAACGGATAGCGCTGATCACACTGGGATGCGCCGCCCTGATGATGGCGGCGGCTCCCGCCTTCGCGCAGGATGCCAAGAAGGGCGCGGAGGTGTTCGTTACGGCGAAGTGCACGAAGTGCCACTCCATCGCCGGGAAGGGTAACGCCAAGGGCAAGCTCGACGAGGTTGGCAGCAAGCTGACCCCGGAGGAGATCAAGGCCTGGCTGGAAACGCCCGAAGAGATGACCGCCAAGAGCAAGGAAGCTCGTAAGCCGCCGATGAAGAAGACGGCGATGTCGAAGGGCGACGAGGACGCTCTGGTCGCGTATCTCTCGACTCTGAAGAAAAAGTAGCGGCGCTCTGGTATCTGGTCGCTCGCGTTGACGGGTCAGCGCGAGCGTTCCAGCCGCACAATCGATGTCACGCCGCTCGGTGCTTCAACTCCGGCAGGAAGCACCGATGCTCGGGACGCGCGCGAAGCAGCCGCAGAATGCTCGCGATGAGCATCCGCATCCCTCTTGACTCCCCAACCACGTCGTCGAAGCCAGCGCCAATGGCCGTGCGGCGATCCGCAGCGGTCACCGTCGGCACGAGCGCGATGAGGACGCGCCGGCCGAAGCGGGGCTTCGCCCGCATCCGCGCCGCCAGCATGCAAATCGCCTCCACATTCCGCAGCACGATGATCACTACTTGTGAGTCGAGGACGACATCGTCGGCCGGCCATTCCTTCGATTCGGTGACGCGGAATCCGCGATGCTCGAGGGCCTCCCGCGTCGGGCTTTCGCGCTCGGTGCCGTTAACGATCAAAAGTGAACATTGCTTCACGCTTCATCGCTCCTGCACGGTGCATCGCAACGCTTGTGCCAGGTTACGGCAGAGTTGCCCAGATACCTCCGCGATCGTTAGGGCATGTGGCGGAGTCTTGTTCTCCGCCACATGATTCCGTAGTCAGTTGTCGCGAAGGGTGTGATTGAACACGTATCGCGCGACCTGGCGCCCCATTCGGGCACCGGTCTCGTCAGCGGTGCGGAAGTGGAATCCGATGTAGATACGCGCCTCGATGACTTCGTCCACACCCTCGCTGAACGTGCTCCAGTTACGCGGGAAGCTCGGGTTGCGGGGACTGTTGGCGACAATCGCGACGCCCGGATCGTCGCCGAACAACAACGCGAGCGTCGTTGCCATCGCGGCGCTGTTGGTGGAATGTCCTGACGGGTAGTCGGGGTGCGGGTGCGTAGTAATCAGCGATGCCCACGTGAGATCGGGAACCGTCTCATCGTTGCCATCCTCGTCTGCGCGATGGATCGCCGTGATAGGCCGCCAGAAGTTGTACGTGTACTTCGCATCGAAACAGGCGATGCTCGCGTCCGCACCTGCGATGTACATCAGTGCGAAGGCGCGCGCCGCGCTCGAGAGATCGAGGCCGCGAGCGCCGATCACTCCGCGCGCTACGCTGTTCCAGATAGCAGACGGGGACCCGTCCCAGAAGATCGCAATCTGCGTCTGATCCGACGTGCGGCTCGACCCGTCGAGCGCGCCGAGCATTTTGGTTTCATTGAAATCGCGCGCGTAGCGCCCGCTATCCAGTGACGGGGGAGGGTCAGGTCTGAATTGCGAACCGCTCTGGAGCACCCACGGCGTAACCCTGCCCCAGCCGGGTAGCGAAGCCGGGGCGGTACCGGTCGGTACCCAGACACCGGGCAATCCCGCGCCCGGCGCGCTATACGGATATTGCGCCTGCGCGGAGCCGTCAGTGAGGCGGAGCTGATATATCGTCCCAGCGACTGCGTCGCCGAACCCGGCACCTGGATCGCCTGCCAGACCGCATCGATCGAGATACGCAGATCGTCTGGCAGCCCAGTCCGCCTGTGTGGAAAACAACCTGGCCAGAGCACCGCTTGCGGCACCGACTACCGCCGCGTCGGCCGACGCACCCTCGGGCACTGCCTGTGCCGGCAGATACGTGCTGTACGCGCCGGTGATCGCGTTCACGGCGTCATGAATCGAGGCGTGCACGATGGCCATGCTTCGAATCTGCGGGACCGCACCCTGTCCAGCCGTCACCGTGGCGTCGAGTGCGAGCTGATTCCAGTCCATGAGCGGCGAGCATGTGTCGCTCGCACTGGCGGACGCGGGTCCAGCGCACGCGGTCACGATCGCGAGTCCGAGTACCTGTCGTCGAACGTATCTCACCATGTCATCCTCCCGGTTTTTGCTGACTGTTGCTGCTGACGCGGGCGCAGAATAACGGCGCATGCAGTGGCGAGTCTTCGGGAAGATGTGGGAGTGCGATGTGAATTCGATGAACGGACGGCGGTTGACGGGCGGGCGTCTCGACGCTATGGTCGCACTGTGATTTACCGGTTCGATGAGTTTTCCGTCGATCCCGGGACGCGCCGCCTCCTGCGCAGCGGGCAGGAGCTGCATCTGTCACCGAAGGCGTTCGATCTGCTCGTCACGCTGATCGAGAACCGAGAACAGGCGCTGGCGAAGGCGGACCTGCAGCAGAAGCTGTGGCCGTCGACCTACGTACTTGAAACCAACCTCGCCGGTCTCGTAGCCGAGATCCGGCACGTGCTGGGGGACGCCGCCGACGATCCGCGGTATGTCCGCACGATGCACCGATTCGGGTACTGGTTCATCGGCACCGTGGCGCAGGACCCCGGCGCTGGCGCTGCGGCAGCACCACACTCGCACTACTGGGTGATCTGGGAGTCACGACAGATTGCGCTCGGTCCCGGCGAGAACGTGCTCGGGCGCGCGGCCGACGCGGCGGTGTGGATCGATGCTCCCGGCGTGTCGCGGCACCATGCGCGCATCCGCCTCGCGGACACTGACGCAATTCTCGAGGACCTGGGAAGCAAAAACGGTACATACCTGCGCGGCGAACGCGTCACGACGGCGGCTTCGTTGCGCGATGGCGATCAGATCCGGCTCGGCTCCGTCGTGGTCACCTTTAGAGTCCCGGCGCCAGCGGGATCTACCGCGACCGTTCTTTCGTGACTGGAGAAGGATCCCCGAAGCCGCCCATCGGCGAGCCGAAGCTCAAAGTGGTGCCGACCGAGAGCATGCGTGCCCGATGCGCGCCATCTCTTCCCGATGTGGTCGCGACCCACTGCACGTGCAGCTCGGTATTCCGCGTCATGGCGAGCGTCACGCCGCCACCGAGGTTGGCGTAGCTCGACACCATGAAGCGGTCGTGCCCGAGCCAGTCATCCTCCGCAAGCTCCGGGATCGTGGGCCCGCGGTGTCTCAGTTGCCAGCTCGCGATCATCATCACGCCGACTGACGACGAGAGCTCGATGCCACCTTCCGTGTAGATACTGCTGGTGAGCGACGAGAAGTCGTGGAGATGCTCCGCCGCGTTCAGTGAATATCTGCCATACACGTAGCCGCGCGGCAGGATCCGGTTGAGATCCGCGCCCGCTGCCGCTCCCGCCTGCAGCTCGCGGCGATGCCGCCCGGCCACCGCCTCGCCGTGCGTTTCGTAATCGTGCGTCGGCAGAATTACCGCGACGAGCGGCGCGATGGCGACGGGACCGGCCCACCAGAGGCGCCGTCCTTCGATCCGCACATCCTGAAATGTCCCGTGATACCGGCGGTCATCCTGCACGCCCGGGTGCGTCTTGATCCCTCCGACGATGTATTCGTCAGGGCCGGTGTACTTCGTGGCGATGAACGGCAGCGAGACCGTCACTCCGAAAGTGTCGGTCAGCCCGAAATCGACCTCCGCGATTAGCGCGCGCGCATGCGTCGCGCCATTGATGTTCGGCTGCCCGGCGGCATTGTAATGACCGACCACGTAGTAGTTCTGATAGGTGACCGAAACCGTGCCTTCACCCTGCGGCGGCACCCACGGCTGCGCGAAGGCCGCAGCCGCCGACGTCGCCTCGACGACGACCGTCAGCCATATATGGCGTAGCGCCATTCCCGTTATCGAGTCGAAGACGAGACCGAAGTGCGCTTGAGGCGCAACTCGATCAACTTGTCGATTTCCTCGAGCGCCTGGAACGGCGTCATTTTCTCCGGCTTCAGCAGGCACTGATAGGCGGCCGACGCCTCGGCGACTTGTGACTTGCTGGCCTTGTAGACGAGCGGCAGCAACGCAGGTCTCGAGGGCAGCGCGTCGAGTTCCCGCGTGACCGCCGCGGCATCGGAGTAGTTGGTAATGACGACGTCGTATCGTGCGCCGGCGACCGCCTGGGCCATGGCGGCGCTGCTCGTTACGGTGACGGACTTGTGGCCGCCGCGCTTCAGCATCCGTTCGAACTCGGTGATGCCGCGCGGCGTCCACCGCGGCGCATAGACCAGGATCGACGACGGGTGCACCGAGGCGTAACCCTTGAAACGAGTGCTGCGTCCGACGCGCAGGAATTTGTCTCCGCATGCGGACACATCGGCTCGTGCCATCACGAGTGTCAGCACCGCGACCACCGCCACGAGGCATCGTCGAAGCATGTCGAACCTCACATTCACGAGCAGTGCAGAAGACGTTACGCCCGCCTCCGCCCGCCGTCAAGGCGGCTGGTGTGGGAATTCTATGGGGTTTTTATCGGGAAGATGCGCGTGAGCGGTCGTGGCCAGGAGATGCCTTCCGCGATCCAGATGTCGCCGCGCGGACGAACGACCGAGGTCGCGACGACGCGACTGCCGGGCAACAGCGTGAGTCCTTTGACCGGGTTATTGAAGGCGAACGAAGTGCCGAGATCCCCAAGGACGCGTTCCCTGCCGCTGGCGACCGCGACCGAGATCACGGACAGGCGCAGGCCTTCGGTTTCCCTGATGCCGATGATTTCCGAGGCGTTGCGCGACCAGGTGTGCACGAGCCACTGTTCCTTCGACAGCGAACGTTCCTGACTGCCGTCGGGCGAGACCAGGACGACTCCGGACGGCGTCTCCCACGTGATCCAATCGTTCGCCGGCGACCAGCGCGGCGTGGCATTCGCCACGCCGTCGCGGCGAAGAACAACCGGCCCTTCGCCGCTGCCGACGCGTACCTTCGCGAGCTCCCATCGGCGCTGATTCCACTGCGCGAACGCGATCCACTGGCCGTCGGGCGACCACGTCGGCGCGCTCTGGATGCCTTCATAGCTGGCGGGCAGCAGCGGGGCCGCCGTTCCGCCCCCGACGAGCGAAATCCAGATCCGGAGCGGCCATCGCGGCTTGAACCCGTTGCGCTGATAGGCGAGGCGCCGGCCGTCGGGGGAGAATGCCGGGCTGCTCAGCATGACGGTGCGGTCGTCCCCGAAGTCGCGCTGCGTGATCAGCGGTTCGTCGGTGGTGCCATCAAGCGTCCGGCGCCAGATCTCGTCCTGCCCATTGCGGTCGGTCACATATGCGATGACCTTGCCGTCGGGCGAGAGGGCCGGATCGGATTCGTTGTGCGGCGTCGCGACGAGCGCCCGCGGCAGCGAACGATCGGGCGTGAGCGGGACCTGAATCAGATCGTAATCGGGCTCCCCGCGCGTGAACACGACCTGATCTCCGGCGGCAGACGCCGACGGGTACAACTCGGTGTCGGCGCCGCGAGTCAAGGGCCACGCCCGATCCGTCTGCAGATCGGCAATCCACAGGTGCGAACCCGTCGTCGAGACTGACGAGACGCCGAGAGTGATGTGCCTGCTGTCGGGGAACCAGGAGAAGCTGCTGATCCGTGGCCCGGCATCCTCCCACCACTGGAGCCGACGATAAGGTTCGCCCTCACCGAGCGGGATGACCCAGAATTGCCACATGCGGTCTTCCCGCGTACTGGGCACCGCGCACAGTCCCAGCGTCTTTCCGTCGGGTGAAAATGCCAGCGCCCCTTCGATAAACCGGTTCGGGCCGAGGCGCTCGAACCTGCGCGCCGCCTTTTCCACCGCGTCGGCGGACCACGGGGCGGCGCCGCTCGGTGTCGACAGCCACACGGCCGCGGTTCCAATCGTGTCCGCGTGCAGCTCATCGCGCAGAAAGGCCATCGCCTGCCCGTCGGGTGAAATCGCGCCGCGCGTCGCGTTTTCGACGACCACCTCGGGCGTGCCGCCTGCCGCGCCAATCGACCAGATCCCCTCGCGGTCGCGCGCGCGGGAGGTGTAGTAGATGCGCTTCCCGTCCGGCGCCCAGAAGGGATGGGTGCAGTCGTATTCGCAGCTCGTGACGCGTGCCGAGGTCTGCGAGGTCAGGCGCCGCGTGAATATCTGTAGCAGACCGTCGACGTCCTGCGAGTAGGCGATGACCTGGCCGTCACGTGAAATCGCCGGCAGTCCCTCATACGCGGCGTCGGTCGCGACCGCCCTGAATCGAAGGTCCGTGAGATCGAAGGCCGGTTCGCTGGCGAAGGCGCGCCACGCCAGGATGGCGGCAGCCGCCGCCACGATCGTGAGAACGACAAGTGCCGCACGGGTAGGGAGCGATGTCGACCTGCCGCGACTGCCGGTGGCGCGCTCGCGCTCCAGCGCTTCGGACAGCCGGTCGCGCAGCGTGCGCAGGTCGTGGTACAGATCGGCCGTGACGCCATACCGTTCCGCGGGATTCTTGGCGAGGCAGCGCTCGATGATCCAGCGCAGCAGCAGCGGCACCTGCGCCGGCAGCGGAGTGGGCTCCTCGTTGACGATCGCGTCCAGCGTCGCGGCCGCCGTGGTCCGCTGAAAAGGCTGCTCCCCGGTCAACATCTCGTACAACACGAGGCCGAGAGAAAACTGATCGGAACGAAAATCCGTCGGCAGACCGCGGGCCTGTTCCGGACTCATGTACGGCACCGTGCCGGCGATCAGCCCGGGCTCCGTGAGCGTATCGCCGTCCACTCGCGCGTCCGCGCGCACGCCGCTGTTCAACCCGGTCGCCTGCGTGAGGCCGAAGTCCAGAATCTTCGCGCGGCCAGCGCGGGCAATCATGAGGTTTTCGGGTTTCAGGTCGCGGTGCACGATGCCCGCGGCGTGCGCTTCGGCGAGGCCGTCGGCGATCTGGGTCCCGAGGTCGAGCACGCGCTTGAGCGGGAGCGCTCCGCGCTGGATCGCGTCGCGCAATGACGTGCCTTCGATGAGCTCGGAGACGATGAAGGGCGTGGCGCCGTCGACGTCGGCGTCGAAGACGGTCAGGATGTTGGGGTGGTTGAGCGCGCTCGCCGCACGCGCTTCCGCGACGAAGCGGCGGACGCGGTCGGGGTCGGTATCGCTACGCTCGTGCAGGACTTTGAGCGCGACCTCGCGCTGGAGCCGCGGATCCCAGGCGCGAAACACCTCGCCCATGCCGCCCCGGCCGAGCGGCGCGCGGACTTCATAGGGCGAGAATCGTTTCATTGCGGAACCGACTCATTGCGGAACCGACGTGAAGCGCGGCTCGATGTCGACCGGCACACTCGCCAGGCGATCAAGCACCTTCTGCACTTCCGGCCGGACCACGCCGAGGCGATCGAGGAGGTTCTTCGCCTTGGCGTAATCGCCCTCCGCCTGAAGCGTCATGATCTCGCGCGTCAGCGCGGTCACCGCCGCCCCGATCTTCGCCCCGTCCACGGCGAAGGTCCCCCCCGGCATCACTTTGAAGGCGCCGGCATCGAGCAGGTAATTGAGCTGCACCGCGATGCCGCGCCCGTGCGCTTCGTTGATGCCGAAGCGAATCGATCGAAATGCCGACGCCAGGAAGGTGGTGTACATCGTCCGGCCAATGGCGGGATCGATCAGCTGTCGATCGGCGAGCTGGCGCAGTGCCCACAGCCCGGAGACGTCCGCCTTCGCTTCCTCGATCGCGCTGTAGGTCTCTTTGAGCTCCTGGCGCACCGTGGTGGCCCTGCCGCCCGGCGTGATGTTGTGCGGCCCGAGGCCGTGCATCAGCTCGTGCATGAGGATGTGGGTGAAGAACGCATCGAAGGAGACGTTCTTCTGATCGGCGGCGCCGAGCGCCACCTTGCTGATCGGCACCAGCACGCGATTGAACTTCGCGTCCTGCATGTTCTTCAGCATCACCCGCTTGGTCCCTTTCTCGCGGACCACGCGTTCATCGTTCGGCAGGTTGAACGCGGCGGTCTGGACGCCGCGGTTGCCGTCGCCGGCGGTGAAGACCACGTTGACGACCCGGATCGGCGCGAGCGCGCCGAGCTTTGGGTTGCGGTATTTCGGATCGATCGGCAGCTCGTTCTCGAGCTCCTGCAGATGCTGCGAGAACGACTGCAGCTTCCGCGATTCCGCTTCGTCGCGAAGGGTGATGAAGGCTTCGAACGCCGCCTTGAAATTGAACCACTCGTCCTCGTACACCTCGTACGGGCCAATCGTCGGCTCGATGGACGCGTCGAGTTCCATCCAGGCGACGTCGCTCTCGTAGTAGTCGTCGGTGAGGAACGCCTGGGCGCGGGCGGACAGGAATTTCTTGAGCGTCGGCTGTGACGTCGCGTCCGCGGCTTCCCGCAGCAGTGCGGCGGCGCGGGCGAGCTCTCCCTGGTACTCGACGCTGTAAGGGATGGCGGCGAAGGTGCCGGCCGGAGTGCGGCGGATGGTGGTGAAGAACCCGGTTGCGCGTGTCTTCTCGTCACCCGACAGCGAGTCCAGCCACTTCTGAACGTCCGCTTTCGTCGCGGCCGACGGATAGAAGTTGGCCCCCTCCGGCTTCTCGGGGGCGCCGGGGATGAATGAACGGTTGTGATCCAGCCGCGACCACGGACCCTTATTAATAAGGAAGTAATGTAGCCGCGCGTAAGCGGTCTCGGCCGCCGCGCTGCTGGCCGCCGTGGCGCCGCGGGACTGCGCGACGGCGGCGTGCGCGAGGTCCTGCAGCATGGCGTCGTTGCCGGCCCAGACCTGCTTCAGGAACAGGCTGTCCATGACGCGCGCCGCCTCGACGAGTCGGGCGAGCGCGCGGCGTTCGTTGTCCGGGAGCGCCGAGAGATCGGCGCGGATCTCGGCCGGCGCGAACCGCGCCGCCATCGTGTTGATTTCGCGCGCCGGCGGCGCGGCCGGCATGGCCGGGGCGGCGTGGACCTGGTCGTTCACGGAAGCATCTCCAGTACCTGGGGTCAGATCTCGATTTTCCATTTCTTGCAGTTCGGAGATCTGTTTTACAAGAAATGGAAAATCGAGATCTGACCCCAGCATCAGAGCGATCGCAGCAAGCGTCGTCAGTTTCATAAGGCTTTACAGTTGTGCGCGGCCGCCGCGTCAATCATGGACGGGCTAGGCGGTGAACGAGCCGCGGGTCTACAATAGTGGATTGTAGGTCGGACCGCCGAGGATTCAATCCATGAGAAACATCGCACCACAGGACAACTCCGAGATCGAGGCCCTCGAGCAGCGCGAGTGGCGCGAATCGCTCGATTACGTCATACAGCAGGGAGATCGCGGACGTGTCCAGCGTCTGTTGTTGTCGCTGCGGAACCACGCGCGGATCGCCGGCGCGGGCCTGCCGTTCAGCGCCGTGACCCCCTACGTCAACACCATCCGCCCCGAAGAACAGACGCCCTTGCCCGGCAGCCAGGAGATCGAACGCCGCATCAAGAGCCTGGTGCGCTGGAACGCGATGGCGATGGTCGTCCGCGCCAACCGAGCGTCGGATGGCATCGGCGGTCACATCTCGACGTACGCGTCGGCCGCCACGCTGTACGAGGTTGGATTCAATCATTTCTTCCGCGGTAAAGCGGCCAACGGCGGCGGCGACGTCATCTATTTCCAGGGGCACGCCTCGCCGGGCATCTACGCCCGCGCGTTCCTGGAAGGG
>Ga0207650_10003348_pt1 | contig 11027 bp, 6 predicted proteins | sample KBSS63metaG_FD_184325 | JGI IMG/M metagenome (GOLD analysis project Ga0207650, IMG submission 184325) | Switchgrass rhizosphere microbial communities from Kellogg Biological Station, Michigan, USA - KBS S6-3 metaG (SPAdes) (version 2) | ecosystem: Host-associated > Plants > Roots > Rhizosphere >...
CGTGCGGCTCATCCCGCGGCTGCGCCAGATGATCGCGGCGCGCTGCCCGGGCCTCGGCATCGGGATCAGCGAGTACAACTTCGGCGGCGACGACGGCATCTCGAGCGCGCTCGCCCAGGCCGAGGCGCTCGCGGTGTTCGGCCGCGAAGGCGTCACGCTCGCGACCCGCTGGGTCGCGCCGGCGAACGGCTCGCGCGTGCAGGACGCGTTCCGCATGTACCTCGACTACGACGGTGCGGGCGGCCGGATCCTCGGCGCGAGCGTGCGGGCGACTTCGTCGAAGGTCGACAGTGTCGGTGCGTACGCGATCGACGGCACGGGCGGGCAGATGTTCGTCCTGCTGTTCAACAAGCACACGGCGGGGGAGACGGCGCAGGTCACGGTCACCGGCGGCGGCGATCGCGCCGCGTCGCTGTATCGCCTGACCGCTGCCTCTTCGTGGGGCTCTGTGGGCAGCGCGAGCCTTGCGGCGGGGTCGCTCGCGCTCGCCCTGCCCGCGCGCTCGGCCACGCTGGTGGTGCTCGCCTCCGCGACCACCGCGGCGACGCAAAGACCGGCCGATTCGTTCGCGCTGCGCGCCGCGCCGAACCCGACGCGTGCGGGAACGGCGATCGACTTCACCCTGCCGCGCGCGGGCGAGTGCGAGCTCGCGCTCTACGACGCGCTCGGTCGCCGCGTGCGCACGCTCGCGCGGGGCGCGATGCCCGAAGGTCCCGTGCGCGTCGCCTGGGACGGCCGCGATGCCCGCGGCGCGGAGGCCGCGGCCGGCGTCTACCTGCTGCGGCTTTCGGCGGTGGGACAGGTCGCGACGCAGCGCGTGCTCAAGCTGCGCGGGGCCCGATTGTAGAATCGCCTTCCCCATTGCGGCCGCGTACGGCCGAAACATTCCTCTGACATGCGGCTCAACGAGTTGCGGCTGCGCCTTGTGCCTCGGCGCCCAGCCGTTGGCACGATGCTGGCGTATTGGCTCTGCAGAGTCCGGGCTGCGGGCCGCTCCGCGATCCGAGCATCGGACCCCGACGTGAACGGCGGCGCTTCTCGAAGCCGCCGTTCCATTCCAGGGGAGTGCGACGTGAAACTTCACGCGATTCGTCGAACCCTGTTGGCCATGCTGCTCGCGGGCACGATGTCCGTCGGTGCGGCGCAGGCCGTGACTTCGTACCAGGTGACGGTTCCGGGCGGCGTATCCTTCCAATTCCAGAAGACGCCGACCTGGGTCGCCGTGCCGGGCGCGCAGGGTGTCTACGTCGTGCGCGACGACATCCGTCCGAGCACGGACTACTTCCGTTACCAGAACTCGTACTACGTGTACTCGAACGGCACGTGGTACCGGGCGAACAGCTGGAACGGCCGTTACGTGACGGTTGCGCCGTCGAGCGTCCCGCACGCGTTCTACACCGTGAAGCAGGAGCACTGGCGCGCGTATCCTCCGGGATGGCAGAAGAAGAAGATGAAGTAACCGCGGCACACGCAGTGCGCGAAGGGCGTCCAGATCATCGGACGCCCTTTTCGTCCTGAAAATTCTGCAATCGTCCGCGGGAATCGGCGGTTCGCGCGTGGCGCCTGGAGCTGAAACTCGTGGAGAGGCGCGCACTTGCCAACGGCAAGCGCCGCTGGCCCCGTCCTTGCACATTCATATGGGCGAGTCGAGACGGAGGGATAAGAAGCGAAGATCAACATCTTCACCTCTCAACTCAAAGTCTCACTCAACGCCGCGAGGGAGTTCGGGAAGTGAACAACGACCCGAACCCCTCCGGCTCGTTTTTTTGGTGCCAGCACAGGGAGGACGCCATGGCGCTCAAGAAGGGCGAGACCTACGACTGCCCGAATCCCGATTGCGGCTGCCAGGTCCAGGTGACTCGCAGCGCGAATCCCTCGGCCAGCGGCAACGACAGGCCGCGTTGCTGCTGCGGCGAGGAAATGGAACTGAGGTCGGCTGCGCCTTCGCGCACCTAGCCGATCGCGACGCGCCGGCGCACCAGTGCGGGAATGCGCGCTTCCGGCGTCAGGATGCCTTCGAGGTTCAACGGGTCGGACGCGGCCACCCGCAGGCCGCGTCCCTTCTCGGCGGCGACGAGCGCATGGCGGCGTCTGAGCTCGCGCAGCTTCTCCACCGCCTCGGGCAGCGCGTACTGCTCGCCCGAGAAGCGCTGCACGAACCGCCCGCCGCGCACCTCGCCGCGCAACTCGAGCCTCCGGTAGACCTGCGCGATTTCCCGCCAGGGCACTGGAATGCGCTCGCGCTCGATCATCCTGCGGAAGACCACCCCGTAACGCGCGAGCAGCAGGCGCGCGACGCGTCCGACGCGCTCCTCGCGCGCGGATCGATCCGCCTCGCTTACGATTTCCTCCGGGCGGCGGAAGCGCGACCAGCGCCCCGAGGGCGTGAGCGCGTGCGCCGCGAGCAAGCTCGAGCGGCGGCTCGGCGGCGTGATCAGCCGGCGCAGGCCGCCGAACGAGTCGCAGGTGACGAGTCCGTGGCCGATGAGCTGCGTCAGCCCCGCCTCGAAGTGCTCGGGCAGGAGTCCGCTCGCGCGCTGCAGGTCCTGCGCGAAGCTCGCGCCGCGCGCCGTGAGCGCGGCGAGCACGAGCGAGGCATAGGTCGACAGCGGCGCTTCCTCCTCGGGTTCGGGCGCAGGCGGATCGCCGCGCCGCAGCAGCACGAGGCCGGGCGCCTGGTCGGCGAGCGCGAGCCAGAGGTCGAGATCCTCGCGCGGCAGGAGGCACAGCGGCGTCTTCCGCACCGAGGTGTTCCCGCGACCCCAGAGCCGGCCCCATGCGACCGCTCCGGTGAGCGTGAGCTCGTCCAGCCACTCGCGCCGGTAGCCGCGCACGCGGTCGGGAAGAACGCTCGCCTCCCAGGCTGCGGCTGGGATCTCGAAGCCCGCGAGCTGGCGGATCACCGTGAGCACGCCGCGCGGACCGTCGAGCCGGTGCTCCTCGTCGACGTGCTGCCACGCGGCGAGGAAGCGCCAGAACTCGGCGGCGGTCACAGGCTCGATCTCGCGGCGCAGGCGGTCGAGCGTCTGGCGCTGGATGCGCGCCAGCAGGCGGCGCTCGCACCACATCGCACGGCCGTCGATGCGGCAGCGCAGGATCGCGCCCCTGGCCTCGAGCTCGAGCAGGAGCGGCTCGTCGCCGGGGCCGGCTTCGATCGGGCCGAGCGCCTCCATGCGCCCGCGCAGGACGAGGGCGGGGACGCGCGTGGCCTCGGTGGCAAACCAGCGGCCGTCGTCGAGAGCGGCCCTTCCGGCGCGCGCGAGCTCCTCGAGCCACTCCGACCAGCCCGAGCGCTCGGCTTCCTCCGGCGTGACGTAACCCATCCACAAGAGCGCCTCGTGCAGCTCCTCGGCGTGCTCGGGGTCGGGCCAGGCCTCGCCGCGCACGCGCTCGACCGCGTCGGCGTCGAGGCTGCCGAGCACGTCGACCGTGCGGTCATCGAGGTTCCGGCGTGACAGCACCGCCTGCGTGCGGCGCTCCTCGAGCGGCGCATCGTCGAGGAACGAGTAGGGCATCGCGTTGAGGATCGCGCGCGCGAACGCCGACGGCTCGGGCGTGTCGACCGCGACCTTGCGGATCGAGCCGTTCTGCATCTTCTCGAGCACGTCCAGCAGGCCGTCGACGTCCATCGCCTCGTTCAGGCAGTCCTCGATCGTCTGGCGCACGATCGGGTGCTCCCAGGGCACGATCATCCTGCTCTCGGTCAGGGTCTCCGGGCAGGCGAGCACCTCGGGGAACGCCTGCGCCAGCATGTCCTCGGCGCGCATGCGCAAAAGCGGTGTGGGCACGCGCTTGCCGCCCATCTGCGTGCGCGAGAGCAGCAGCGAGCGCGTCAGGTTCCAGCGCCAGCGCGTGCCGAACATGGGCGCGGCGAGCAGCGCCTGGACGAGCACGTCGCGCGCGGTCTCAGGCTTGAGGTAGTCGAACACGTCCTCGAGCGCGAAGCTGTGCGCGGGACCGAGCGAAAGCAGGATCGCGTCCTCGTTCGCCGCGGCCTGCAGCTCGAAACCGAACCCGACGCAGAAGCGCTTGCGCAGCGCGAGGCCCCACGCGCGGTTGATGCGCCCGCCGAACGGCGCGTGGATGACCAATTGCATGCCGCCGGCCTCGTCGAAGAATCTCTCGGCCACCACGGTGTCGATCGTGGGGATGGCGCCGAGCGTGCGCGCGCCCTCGTTGAGGAACGAGGCCAGGGGTTCGGCCAGCGTCCGTGGGGCCGCGATCGCCTGCTCGGTCCACGCGGGATCGACCGCGTTTTCCCGCACGCGCGAGACCGCCTCCGACAGCTCGCGGCTGCGCGCGGGGCCCTCGCCCAGCCAGAAGGGGATCGTCGGCGGCTGGCCCTGGGCGTCGGCGACGCGCATGACGCCGGGCTCGACCTTGAGCACGCGCCACGAGGCATTGCCGAGCTGGAAGACGTCGCCCACGTTGGACTCGACCGCGAAGTCCTCGTCGAGCGAGCCCACGAGCGTGGCCTCGGGCTCGACCACGACGCGGTACTGCCCGTTGTCGGGAATCGCGCCGCCGCTCGTCAGCGCCGTCAGCCGGGCGCGCCGGGTCGCGCGCACGCGGCCCTGCACGCCGTCGCGGTGGAGCAGCGCGCGGCGGCCGTCCGAGTGCAACGCGAGGATCGAGTCGAAGTCCACGCGCGCGAGGTCTCGGTACGGCCACGAGCGCCTGAGGACGTCGTACAGCGCCGTCTCCTGCCAGTCCTCGGGCACGCAGGCGGCGACGACCTGCTGCGCCAGGACATCGAGCGGGTGATGCGGCTTGGGCGTGCGGTCGAGCTCGCCGCGGCGCACCGCGTCGACCATCGCGACCGCGACGACCAGCTCCTCCTCGGTGAGCGGGAAGATCCGGCCGCGCGGCGTGCGCGAGAGCGCGTGGCCCGAGCGCCCGACGCGCTGCAGCAGGGCGGCGATCGTGGGGGTGGCGCCGACCTGGATCACGAGGTCGACGTCGCCGATGTCGATTCCGAGCTCGAGCGAGGCGGTGGCGACGAGCGCACGCAGCTTCCCGGTCTTCAGGCGATGCTCGGCGTCGAGCCTGCGCTCGCGCGAGAGGCTGCCATGGTGGCTCGTGACCGCGTCCTCGCCGAGCGGCTCGGACAGGCGCGCGGCGATGCGCTCGGAGAGCTTGCGCGTGTTGACGAAGATCAGGGTCGTTCTGTGCTGCAGGACGAGCGTCGCCATGCGCGCGATGATCTCGTCCCAGGTCTCGGTCGAGCACACGGTCGACAGCGGCGACTCCGGCAGCTCGATGTCGAGCTCGAGGTTTCGCACGTGCCCGACGTCGACCGTCTCGCACGTGCGGTCCACGCCGACGAGGAGGCGCGCGACGTCCTCGATCGGCTTCTGCGTCGCGGACAGGCCGATGCGCTGCAGCGGCCGCTGCACCAGCGCCTCGAGCCGTTCCAGCGAGAGCGCCAGGTGCGCGCCGCGCTTGTCGCCCGCGATCGCGTGGATCTCGTCGATGATGACGCTTTTGACCGACCGCAGCATGGCGCGGCCGCCGTCGCTGGTGAGCAGGATATAGAGCGACTCGGGCGTGGTGACGAGCACGTGCGGCGGCTTCTTCAGCATGCCCGCGCGGTCCTTCGCGGGCGTGTCGCCGGTGCGCACGAGGACGCGCACCTCGGGGAACGAGGGCTCGCGCTCGCGCAGCTCCTGCAGCGGGCCGGCGAGGTTCTTCTGCACGTCGTTGCCGAGCGCCTTGAGCGGCGAGACGTAGAGGACGGTCGTCTCGTCCTTGAGGTCCGCGCCCTGCCGCAGCAATCCGTCCAGCGCCCACAGGAACGCGGCGAGCGTCTTGCCCGTCCCGGTCGGCGCGGCGATCAGGGTATGCGCGCCCGAGCGGATCTTCGGCCAGCCGAGCTCCTGCGGCGGCGACGGCGTGCCGACGCGCTCGCGGAACCAGGCGGAAATCGCGGGATGGAAGGGGGTCAGCGGCATGGGCCGATGATAGCGCAGTGCCGGGACGATCTGACGCTGGGGGCCGCTGCTTTTGCGTGGCGGCTGGACGGAGCGGGATGCCATGATGGCCCCCCTGAAGCCGCGATCCTCCAAGTTTTTGGAATTCGACCCAGGAAACCCTCATGCCGCTTGAGCTCAAGAAGATCAACCCCGTGCGACTGCGGACGCTTGGGGTCGACGAGAGGTGGCTTCAAAATCGTATTGAGGAAGACACGACACTTCTTGGCCTTGGAGAACTCTCAATTCTGAGGCGGGAGAAGAGTCTGTCTTCGGGCGGTCGACTCGATTTCTTGATGTATGACCCTGAGAGCGAAATTCGCTATGAAATCGAGATCATGCTCGGAGTTCTCGATGAGAGCCACATCATCCGGACTATTGAGTACTGGGACTTGGAGCGCCAGCGGTATCCGGCGGCCGACCATCGCGCTGTAATCGTTGCGGAGGAAATCACTGCCCGCTTCTTCAATATCATCCGCCTTTTGAATCGAGCGGTACCGCTCATCGCAATCCAGCTCAATGCATTCTCGCTGGACAATAGCGTGGTCCTGCACTTCACGAAGGTTCTGGATGTCCTCGAAGAGGTGGATGACGGCGAGGATGAGGGGGAACAGGTCGATCGACGTTATTATGAGAGAAAAGCGGGAGCCGCTTCATTGGCAGTCTTAGATGCCGTCGTCGCACTTGTGGAAAAGGAGATTGCTCCTGCGCGATTGACCTACAACAAGGGCCACATCGCCCTTGGGACTTCCGGATTCAACTTCTGTTGGTTCTTCCCCCGCAAATCCACTCCTCACTGCAATATGCGGCTTCGGGTCGCCGCAGATCGGCGCGATCACCTGATTGAAAAACTCGAGGAGAGCGGTATCGCAGCTTCACCGTCGCGCAACGAAAGAATGCGGTTCAAGCTTCTGCCGCGCCAGGTGGAAGAGAACCGCGGTGCAATTATCGAAGCTCTGAGGGCGGGAGACGAGTTCTCCAAGAACTCCTCCGGCTAGGCCTGTGGCGAACCTACGCTCCATCACGCCCGCCGACGGCGACGCTTTCGCCGCCCTGCTCGCCCGCAGCGCCGACGCCGGCGCCTTCCAGCTGTCGTCGCGCTTTCGCATCCCGCCCTGGGACGCGCTCCGGGCGCTCCACGGCGAGTTCGACGGCGTCGTCGCCGAGGAGCCGGGCGTGCCCGGCCTGGTCGGCTGCGGCCTCGTGCGCTACGCGCGCGCGCACTACGAAGGAGCGCTGCGCGAGATCGCGCTGCTCAACACCCTGGTGGTCGATCCCGCGCACCGCCGCAAGGGACTGGCGACGGCGCTCGCCGAGTGGCGCGTCGCGCATGCGCGCGAACGCGTCGGTCCCGACGGCGTCGTCTTCGCCGGCATCCAGATGGGCAACGTCGGGTCGGTGAAGACCGCGGCGCGCTGGGCGACGCAGACGCTGCCGAACGTGATCGGCGTCTTCCCGATGACGCCACGCCGCACGGCGCCGCGCAGGAGCGGCGGCCTGCGCGTCCGCGCGGCCGAGCCGCGCGACCACGAGGCCTTCGCCGGGCACCTCGACGCGCACTACCGCGACTACGATTTCTTCCCGCCCGAGACTGCCGCCTCGCTTGCCGCCTGGCTGGCCGAGACGCCGGTCGACGGCCCCTTTCGCTTTGCCTACGTGATCGAGGACGCGGGCGGCAACCTGCTCGCCGGTTGCGCGCTCGCCGAGCTGGCGCGCATCCGGACGTCACGCGTGATCCGCATGCCGCGGATGACGAGCCTGCTCAACCACGTGATCCGAATCGTTCCCCGGGACGGCCACATGCGCGAGGCGAGCACCTCCCGCTTCTGGTACCGGCCAGGGGCGGAGCGCGCGGCGGTCCGGCTGTGGGAAGTCCTGCGCTGGGAATGGCGCGAGCGGGCGAGCACGTTCCTGCTCTGGACCGATCCGCGGGCGCCCCTGGCCACGCTCATGAAGCCCCCGCCGTTCATGCCGAAATCGACGGGGAGCCTCGTGGTCGCGGCTCCCGTGCCGTGGGACCCCGCGCGCCTGGTGTACCCGATGATGTAAAATCCCGGTCGCCTCCCCGGAACCTCCTTCACGGCCGGCGGTCGTTCGGGCCATTTTCAGCGGCAGAATTACGCCGTCGGCGGCATCGAACCGTCGACGCACGGGGCCCGGGGATCCGGAATCGCCCACCCCCGATCCGTTGTCGATCACCCTCCAGGAGTCCAGATCCATGGCGAAGCGTATGTGGCTCATGTTGCTCGTGGTGGGACTGTTCGTCGCCGCCATCGGCACGTACAAGTTCCTCCAAATCAAGGCCGCGATCGCCCAGGGATCGTCGTACCAGCCGCCGCCGGAGACCGTCACCACGATCGTCGCGCAGTCGACCGAGTGGGCCGGCACGCTGACGGCGATCGGCACGGTCGAGGCCGTGCACGGCGTGATGGTGAGTGCGGACCTCTCGGGCGTCGTCAAGGAGATCGCGTTCACTTCCGGCAAGAACGTGGGCAAGGGGCAGGTCCTGGTCCGGCTCGAGACCGCGAGCGAGCGCGCGCAGCTGGAGCAGGCGGTCGCGCAGCGCGACCTCGCGAAGCTCAACATCGACCGCGGCAAGCAGCTGCTCGAACGCGGCGTGATCGCGCAGGCCGAGTTCGATCGCATGCAGGCCGAGGCGCGCACGGCCGACGCTTCGGTCAACGCGGCCCAGGCGCTGATCGCGCGCAAGACGATCCGTGCGCCGTTCTCGGGCGTGATCGGCATCCGCCAGGTCGACCTCGGGCAGCACCTCAATGAAGGCGACCCGATCGCCCCGCTGCAGACGCTCGACCCGATCTACGTCAACTTCACGCTGCCCCAGCAGGACGCGAACCGCCTGCGGGCCGGCACCGTGGTCACCGTCGAGGCCGACAGCATGCAGGGCGGGCTCAAGGGCACCGTGACCGCGGTCAACTCCGTGGTCGACGAGGCCACGCGCAACGTCACCGTGCAGGCGTCGTTCAAGAACCCAGGCGCGAAGCTCAGGCCCGGCATGTTCGTCGACGTCGCGGTCGACATCGGCACGCGCGAAAAGGTGATCGCCCTTCCGCAGACGGCGATCAACTTCGCGCCCTACGGCAACTCGGTCTACGTGGTCGAGAACAAGAAGAGCCCGAAGGGCCAGGCCTACAAGGGCGTGACGCAGCGCTTCGTCAAGACCGGCATGAACCGCGGCGACCAGGTCGCCGTGCTCTCGGGCATCAAGCCCGGCGAGGAAGTCGTCACCTCGGGCGTGTTCAAGCTCCGGCCCGACGCCGCCGTGACCGTGAACAACAAGATCGTCCCGGCGAACAGCCCGAACCCGAAGCCCGAGGACAGCTGATGCGCCTGACCGACCTCTTCATCCGGCGACCCGTCCTCGCGGTCGTCGTGAACCTCGTCATCCTGATCGCGGGCATCCAGTCGATCCGCTCGCTGTCGGTGCGCCAGTATCCGCGAACGGACACGGCGCTGGTGACGGTCACGACCGCGTACATCGGCGCCAACGCCGATCTCGTGCGCGGCTTCATCACGACTCCGCTGGAAAAGGCGATCGCGTCCGCCGACGGCATCGACTACCTCGAGAGCTCGAGCGCGCAGGGCGTCAGCACGATCACCGTCCACCTGAAGCTCAACTACGACACGAACGCTGCCCTGACGCAGATCCAGGCGAAGGTCGCGCAGGTGCGCAACGACCTGCCGCCCGAGGCCGAGGTCCCGATCATCGAGCTCACGTCCGCGGACGTGCAGTTCGCCTCGATGTACATCGGCTTCGCCTCGAGCGAGCTCGACCAGAGCCAGATCACCGACTACCTGACGCGCGTGGTGCAGCCCAAGCTCACCGCCGTGCAGGGCGTGCAGCGCGCCGACATCCTGGGCGGGCGCACGTTCGCCATGCGCATCTGGCTCAAGCCCGACGCGCTGGCCGCCGCCGGCATCTCGCCGTCGCAGGTGCGCGATGCCCTGGCCGCGAACAACTACCTGTCCGCGCTCGGCCAGACCAAGGGCTCGATGGTGTCGGTCAACCTGGTCGCCAACACGAACCTGAAGACCGCCGACGAGTTCAAGCAGATGGTGATCAAGACGGACAAGGGCTCGGTCGTGCGCCTGGGCGACGTCGCCGACGTCGCGCTCGGCTCGGAGAACTACGAGCAGGACGTGCGCTTCAACGGCCAGTCGGCGACGTTCATGGGCATCTGGGTGCTGCCCAACGCCAACTCGCTCGACGTCATCAAGCGCGTGCGCAACGAGATCCCCGACATCCGGGCGCAGCTGCCCGCGGGCATGACGGTCGGCATTCCCTACGACTCGACGCGCTACATCGAGGACGCGATCAACGAGGTGCTGAAGACCCTGGGCGAGACGCTTTTGATCGTCGTGCTCGTGATCTTCCTGTTCCTGGGCTCGGTGCGCGGCCTGATCATCCCGGTGGTGGCGATCCCGATCTCGCTCATCGGCGCCGTCTTCCTGATGAAGACGTTCGGCTTCACGATCAACCTGCTCACGCTGCTCGCGATCGTGCTCTCGGTCGGACTGGTCGTGGACGATGCGATCGTCATGGTCGAGAACATCGAGCGCCACCTGCACGAGGGATTGAAACCGATGCAGGCCGCGCTGGTGGCGGCACGCGAGCTGGTCGGTCCCATCATCGCGATGACCATCACGCTGGCCGCGGTCTATACGCCGATCGCGCTTCAGGGCGGCCTCACGGGCTCGCTGTTCCGCGAGTTCGCGTTCACGCTCGCCGGCGCGGTCGTGGTGTCGGGCTTCGTGGCGCTGACGCTGTCGCCCATGATGGGCTCGCGGCTCCTGCGCGAGGGCGACACCGAGAAGGGCTTCGCGGGCTGGATCAACCACCGCTTCGAGAACTTCAAGAACTGGTACACGCGCCGGCTCGCGGGCACGCTGCAGTACCGCCCGGTCGTGCTGACCCTGTGGGCGCTCGTCATCCTGCTCATCTTCCCGTTCTACATGTTCTCGCAGCGCGAGCTCGCGCCGGTCGAGGACCAGAACGTGGTCTTCGGCATCGTGCAGGCCTCGCCCAACGCGACGCTCGAC
>Ga0207650_10003350_pt1 | contig 11022 bp, 7 predicted proteins | sample KBSS63metaG_FD_184325 | JGI IMG/M metagenome (GOLD analysis project Ga0207650, IMG submission 184325) | Switchgrass rhizosphere microbial communities from Kellogg Biological Station, Michigan, USA - KBS S6-3 metaG (SPAdes) (version 2) | ecosystem: Host-associated > Plants > Roots > Rhizosphere >...
GGACGCGGGGCCAGCCGGCGATGCCAAAATGGTCTTCTTGCCCCAGGCTCGAAGCGAGGAAAGCCAACGCTAGCCCCTGCAACAGCAAAGCGACCCGCATTGGCGCTCTATAGGCAATGAGGCGCACCACGTGGTTACGTGGAAGGGAGGTCCTCGGGATCCTCTTTTTGCCTAAGCGAACGCGCGTACGATTGTGCTATCGTTGAGCTGTAACCCTTCCGGCTGGAGGGATCAGATGACAGCGTTCATCGGACGCCGCGAGTTCATCACGTTGGGCGGTGCTATCGCCGGATTGCCGCTTGCGGCGCGGGCGCAGCAATCGAGGTTGCCGGTGCTCGGATTTCTCGCCAGCGCCTCGCAAGCTGCCTATACGAGCACAGCTGCTTCTGTCCGCAAAGGCTTGAACGAGGCGGGCTATGTCGAAAAGCAGAATCTGCTAATTGAATATCGTTGGGCGGATTTTCAATATGAAAGACTCCCGACGCTCGCGGCCGAGCTAGCCAAACGCCCGGTTGACGCAATCTTTGCCACCGGCAGCGTAGTCTCAGCGATCGCTGCCAAGACGGCAACGTCGAACATTCCGATCGTGTTTGCGAACGGCAGCGACCCGGTCCAATACGGGTTGGTCGCCAGCCTCAACCGACCAGGTGGCAATGTCACGGGAATAACCTTCATTAACAGCCAGCTTGGACCCAAGCGCATCCAACTTCTCCGGCTGCTGAACCCTAAGGCTGCTATCGTTGCCGTGTTGGTCAATCCCAAAAATCCGAATGCCGCCGATGCAAATACCTTCGTGACCGCCGGTCGCAATGTCGGTGTCGAAATCGTTATCGTCAGTGCCAGCACTGTGCCGGAGATGAAGGGGGCATTCGACCGGGCGGTGGAGCAACATGCCGATGCGTTGCTGGTGCATGTCGATGCACTGTTCAATGATGAAGGGGGGGAGTCACAGATTGTCGCCTTGGCTGCGCAACATCGGCTACCCACGATGATGGCGTCCGCCACCTTTCCGGCTCGGGGCGGTTTGATCAGCTATGGTCCCGAAGTCCGTGATTTGAACCGGCAGGCTGGCATCTATGTCGGTCGTATTCTGCGCGGAGAAAACCCGGCTGACTTGCCGGTCGTGCAGCCAACGAATTTTACACTGCGGGTCAATCTCAAAACTGCGAAGGCCCTTGGACTCACGATCCCCGAATCGTTTCTACTTCTCGCTGACGGGGTGATTGAATGATGAGACGCCGCAAGTTCATCACCCTGCTCGGCGGCGCGGCGGCGGCGATGCCAGTCGGGGTACGGGCGCAGCAGCCGGCGACCCCGGTGGTTGGATTTCTTCAGCCCGGATCCCCGGCCGAGTCGGGGCATTTTGCGGCGGCGTTTCTGGAAGGTTTGAAACATACTGGATATGTCCAAGGCGAGAACCTGATAGTCGAGTATCGTTGGGCGGAAGGCCGATACGAACGATTTCCTGGCTTAGCAGAAGACCTAGTCAAGCGCAGAGTAATGGTCATCGCCACGGGTGGCCCACCTGCAACCTTCGCCGCCAAGGCAGCAACAGCCGCCATCCCGATTGTTTTCATTGGAAGCGACGATCCAATCAAAGAAGGCCTGGTCGCCAGCCTCAATCGGCCAGGAGGGAATCTCACTGGCGTGACCGTATTCACCCCCGCTGCGATGTGGAGCAAGCGGCTCGAACTTTTGCGCATTCTTGCGCCAAAAAGTCGGGTCTGCTGCAATACTTTTCAACCCAAATGACACCGCAAACTGGGACTTGAACAAAATGTTGCCGTCAGCGGCGGCCTTAGGGCTACAGCTTTCATTTCTTCCAGCAGTATCGGATGCCGAAATCGAGACGGCTTTCGCAGGAGCGCGGGAACGACGCATCGAAGCGTTTCTCGTCAGCGACAAGCCGTTTTTCACGGTCAGATACAGGCAAATCGTCGCTTTGGAGGCTCGGCATGCCTTACCAGTAGTCTACGGCTGGCGTGAGTACGTCTCCGCGGGTGGATTAATGAGCTACGGCAGTAGCCTCACCGACGCCTGGCATCAGGTCGGACTGTACTCTGGCCGAATTCTCAAGGGCGAGAAGCCGGCTGATTTGCCGGTGGTGCAGCCAACCAGATTTGAGTTGGCGCTCAACCTCAAGACGGCCAAGACGCTCGGGCTTGACGTACCCGACAAACTGCTCGCGCTAGCCGACGAGGTGATCGAGTGAGGCGGCGGGAGTTCGTCAGTCTGATTGGCGCGGCGGCAGCGTGGCCGGTTGCGGCACGGGCGCAGCAGACGGCGTACCCGGTGATCGGATTCCTCAACCAGGAAGCAGCAGAGCTGACTGCGAACAATGTGACCGGATTTCGAAAAGGTCTGAGCGAGACCGGCTTTGTCGAGAACCAGAATGTCACAATCGATTATCGCTGGGCGGAGGGCCACTATGAGCAATTGCCGCAGTTCGCCGCCGATCTCGTCAATCGAAAAGTCGCCGTCATTGTTGCAGCATACTTCCCATCGGCGGTTGCGGCCAAGGCGGCGACCTTGACGATTCCGATCGTATTCATCTGCGGCGTCGATCCGATCGCGGCCGGCCTCGTCGCCAGTCTAAACCGGCCGGGCGGCAATCTCACCGGGCTGACCAATTACAACGTCAGCCTCACGGCAAAGCGCCTTGAATTGCTGCACCAAGTCGCGCCGGGTTCCGGCACGATGGCCGTTCTAGTCAACTCAAAAAGTCCAGCGACGCAGACCATCGAGGCTGAAGCGCGGGCCGCTGCTCAGGCGCTCGGGTTGCGGGTGGAAGTACTGGGTGCCGGCACGGAAAACGAAATCGATGCGGCGTTCGCGATAGCCGGCGAGCGAGGGAGCGGTGCGCTGCTCGTTAGCGGAGATGCCTTCTTCAACAGCCGGCGCTCACAATTCACGGCCCTCGCGGCACACCACAAACTTCCGGCAATTTACGATCGCCGCGAGATCGCGATGGCTGGCGGCCTAATGAGTTATGGGATGAATTACTTCGACATCTATCGTCAGGCCGGCATCTACACCGGCCAAATTCTCAAAGGTGCCGGGTCGGCTGACTTGCCGGTGCAACAGCCAACCAAGGTCGAGTTTGTCGTCAATCTCAAAATGGCGAAATCGCTTGGCATCGAGCTGCCCACCTCCGTTCTGCTAAGTGCCGACGAGGTGATCGAGTGATGAGACGCCGCGAGTTCATTACGCTGCTCGGTGGCGCGGCGCCGGCGTGGCCGCTGGTGGTGCGCGCGCAGCAAGTGGGGAAGGTCTATCGCATCGGAATTCTAGAGCCGATACCCGCGGCACGAAACGCCGCCAATCTCAATGCCCTGCGCAAGGGGTTGCGGGAGCTGGGCTACGTCGAAGGACGAAATCTGGTCATCGAATATCGGTCGGCGGATGGTCGCGCCGAGCGGTTTCCGGATCTCGCGTCTGAACTGGTTCGTCTCAAGGTCGACTTGATTGTGACGCGGGGGACCCCTGCTACAATAGCAGCAAAAAACGCGAAAACGATACCGGTGGTTATGGCAACGATGGGTGGCCCGGGTGCCATAGTGTCGAGCTTCGCGCGTCCGGGGGGCAATATTACGGGGGTCATTACTTTCAGTACCGAGCTGACGGCAAAACGGATAGAAATCATCAAAGAGCTCGTTCCGAATCTCTCGCGAGTTGCCTTGCTTCACAATATGAGCAATCCGGCTGTCCCACCCGAATGGGAAGAGACAAAGACGGCGGCGCGCTCTCTGGGCTTCCAGGCTGAGCTCCTTGATGTGCGGAGCCAGGGGGACCTAGCCCGCGCATTCGGACTGGCCGTCCGACAGCATGTTGACGCGCTTGTCATTGGGGCAGACGGTCTCATTCAAACGCATCAACAAACGATCGTTGACTTAGCGGCCCGCAATAGGCTGCCTGCGGTCTATCCAGCTCGCGAGTTTGTCGAAGCCGGTGGATTGGCAGCTTACGCGGTGAACTATCCCGACCTTTACTTCCAGTTTGCAAGGTTCATCGACAAGATCTTCAAGGGCGAGAAGCCTGGCGATCTTCCTGTGGAACAGCCGACCAAGTTCGAGCTGGTCATCAATGCGAAGACCGCCAAGGCGCTCGGCCTCGAAATCCCTGCCAACTTGCTCGCCCGCGCCGACGAGGTGATCGAGTGACACGGCGCGAGTGCATCGTGGATAGGGTTGACATGCTACATCCCTGGCTGGGTCCCGACCGGAAGGGACCAGTCACTCTGCCGACGAGGTGACCTTGTCTCGCAAGAGCGCGAAGAGCCCAATGCGCGGACGCAAGCTTCGTTCGACCGGAACGAATGCGAGAGCGCGCGCTCCCCGGGAGCGCAATTCACTGACCAAGTTGAAAACTCAACTCGAAGTACGCACGCGCGAACTCGCTGAGGCCCAGGAGGCTCTCGTCGAGGCGCGGGAGCAGCAGACCGCGAGCTCGGAAGTGCTGCAAACCATCTCCGCATCGCCCGGCGAATTGGAGCCGGTCTTTCACGCAATGCTGGAGAAGGCGGTCCGCGTCTGCGATGCCAAATTCGGCACCCTTTTCCGTTACGACGGCGAGTTCCTACATCTGGCAGCCGGAACCGGCACGCCTCCTGCGTTTGCAGAATTCCAAAGGCGGCGGGGGCCGTTCCGCACCCAAGCGGGGACCCTCCACGATCACGTCTTGCGGACCAAGCAGGCGGCCCACAGCGCCGACTACGCGGCCGAGCCGAACCTCGGCATGGCGGCGAAGCTCGGCGGCGCACGGTCGACGGTCGTTGTACCGATGCTCAAGGATGACGAGCTGATCGGAACGATCGTCATCTATCGCCAGGAGGTGCGGCCGTTCACAGATAAGCAGATCGAGCTGGTAAAGAATTTCGCCAACCAGGCTGTCATCGCCATCGAGAACGCGCGCCTGCTCAACGAGCTGCGCGAATCGCTGCAGCAGCAGACCGCCACCGCCGACGTGCTCAAGGTCGTCAGCCGCTCTACCTTCGACCTCGAAGCGGTGTTGCAGACGCTGGTCGAATCGGCTGCTCGACTGTGCGATGCCGACAGCGCAGCCATTCATCGCCCACAAGGCAAATTATGGCCTTATGTTACCAGCTACGGACTGTCCTCCGAATTTGACGAATACATGCGAGAGCACGCTCTTACACCGACGCGGGGGTCGGTGCTCGGGCGGACGGTGCTCGAACGTCAAGTTATTCAGGTTTCTGATGTGCTGGCCGATCCGGAATACGCCCTGATCGAGGGCCAGAGCCTTGGCGGATTCCGCACGTCTCTGGGCGTCCCGCTGCTGCGCGAGGCCATCCCGATTGGCGTGATCATTTTGACGCGTTCCACGGTGCGGCCGTTCACCGACAAACAGATCGACCTGGCAACTACCTTCGCCGACCAGGCCGTTATCGCGATCGAAAACGTACGGTTGTTCGATGAGGTGCAGTCGCGCACGCGCGAACTCTCCGAAGCGCTGGCGCAGCAGACGGCGACGTCGGAGGTGCTACAAGTCATCTCGAGCTCGCCTGGCGAGCTCGAGCCGGTGTTCGAGGCCATGCTGGAGAACGCGACCCGCATCTGCGAGGCGACGTTCGGCAACCTCTTGTTGTACGAGGGAGACGCGTTTCGAATTGTCGCGATGTATGGAGCACCGCCGGCCTGGGACGAGTTGCGGCGGCGCGACCCGCTTATCCGCTTCAGCCGCGTCAATCCTCTTGGCCGCATTGTGGCGACGAGGCAACTGCAACACATAACCGACTTCCGCACCGAGCAGGCCTACATCGAACACGAGCGAGGGCCGGTTGCCATGGCGGAGGTGGCCGGCGCTCGCACGGTTCTAATCGTTCCGATGCTCAAGGAGAACGAGCTGATCGGCGTGGTCGCCATCTACCGTCAGGAGGTGCGGCCATTCACCGACAAGCAGATCGATCTGGTCACGAACTTTGCCAAACAGGCGGTCATCGCCATCGAGAACACACGCCTGCTCAACGAGTTGCGCGAGTCGCTGGCGCAGCAGACCGCGACCGCTAACGTGCTCAAGGTCATCAGCCGATCGGCATTCGATCTGCAGAGCGTGCTCGACACGCTCGTTCTGTCAGCAGCACGGCTTTGCGATGCGGACCGCGCGTTCCTATTCCGCCGCGAAGGAGAAATTTATCGTTTGGCGGCCAACCACGGCTTTTCCGAGCAGTACCGGCAGTTCATCAGCGATCATTCCATTCGGCCGGGGCGCGGCACGCTGGTCGGCCGCACCGCGCTCGAAGGTCACCCAGTCCATATTCCCGATGTGCTGGCCGATCCCGAGTACACCTGGACGGAGTCGCTCAAGCGCGGCGAGGGTGAATACCGTACCATGCTCGGCGTGCCGCTGTTGCGCGAGGGAACGCCGCTGGGCGTGATGGCAATGACGCGGCCGACGGTGCGGCCGTTCTCCGACAGACAAATCGAGCTGCTGACGACCTTCGCCGATCAGGCGGTGATCGCCATCGAGAACGCGCGGCTGTTCGAGGACGTGCAGGCACGCACCGAGGAACTCGGCGAATCACTGCAGCAACAGACTGCTACGGCCGATATCCTGACGGTCATTAGCAACTCGCTCGATGACACCCAGCCGGTATTCGACGCTATCGTACAGAGTGGGCTTAGGCTCTTTGCAGATGCGACGATCATGGTTGCGCTCGCGGACGGACAGTGGGTGAAGCTCGCAGCGGTCGCTGACCGTGATCCGGGCCGCGCCGACGCTGTGCGACGAAGGTTTCCTGTTCCCCTGACGCGCGAATACATGCATAGCGTCGCCATCCTTGACGCCAGGGTCGTTGACATTCCTGACGCGGAAAATGCGCCGCCCGAGCTTGCGAGCGGCGGCCGCAACTTCATGGCAACTGGCAACCGAGCAATCACGATCATGCCGATGATACGTGGCGAGGCGCCGATCGGAACCATCAGCGTCGTGCGTCTTGCGCCCGGCCCACTCTCGGACAAGCAGCTCGACGTGTTGAGGACATTCGCCAACCAGGCCGTCATCGCCATCGAGAACACGCGCCTGCTCAACGAGCTGCGCGAGTCGCTGCAGCAGCAGACCGCCACCGCCGATGTGCTCAAGGTCATCAGTCGCTCGACCTTCGACTTGCAGGCCGTCCTGGACACGCTGGTGGAATCCGCCGCCCTTTTGTGTCGCGCGGATAGAGCAGCCATCCGACTGGCGAGAGACGGCGCCTACCATCACGTCGCGAGCTATGGCTTCACGCCCGAGCAAAAGGACTACATGCAGCAGCATCCGTGGAAGGCGGATCGTGGATCGGTCGGTGGCCGGGCGGTGCTCGATGGCAAGGCGGTTCAGGTCTCCGACGTCAAAGCCGACCCAGAGTTCAGGTTGATGACCGGGCCCGGCTTCCAGAACGTGCGTACGACCCTTGGGGTGCCGCTAGTACGCGAAGGACTGCCGATTGGCGCGCTCATTTTGACGCGAAGCGCCGTAGAACAATTCACCGACAAGCAGGTCGAGCTAGTCACCACTTTCGCCGACCAGGCGGTGATTGCGATCGAGAACGCCCGCCTGTTCGACGAGGTCCAGGCCCGCACGCGCGAGCTCACCGAATCTCTGCAACAGCAGACGGCGACGGCGGATGTTCTCAAGATCATCAGCCGCTCGGCGTTCGATCTCCAGGCCGTTCTGCAGACGCTCGTTGAATCGGCGGCGCACCTGTGCGATGCCGACAAAGCAACCATTACCCGGCAAAAGGGCGACTCATTTTATCGTGCGGAAGCGTACGGTTTCTCTCAGGCATTTATGGACTACGTCAGGACTGTCCCGGTCGAGCCGGAGCGAGGGACGGTGACTGGGCGAGCATTGCTGGAAGGCCGAGTCATTCACGTTGCCGACGTTCTGAATGATCCGGAATACACGTGGGCAAAGGCACAGGAATTGGGCGGTTTTCGCACCATCCTGGGCGTTCCCATGTTGCGCGAGGGCAATCCCATCGGCGTTCTGGCGTTGACCCGTTCCGAGGTGCGCCCGTTCACCGATAAGCAGATCGAGCTGGTGGCGACCTTCGCTGACCAGGCGGCGATCGCGATCGAGAACGTGCGGCTGTTCCAGGAAATCCAAGAGAAGAGCCAACAGCTCGAAATCGCGAGCAAGCACAAGTCACAGTTCCTCGCCAGCATGAGCCATGAATTGCGCACGCCGCTCAACGCCATCATCGGCGTCACCGAGATGTTGCTGGAGGATGCCCGCGACTTCAAACGCGACGACGAGCTCGAGCCGCTCGAGCGCGTGCTGCGCGCCGCTTGCCATCTTCTCGCGTTGATCAACGACATTCTCGATCTGTCAAAGATCGAGGCAGGGCGTATGGAGCTGCACCTCGAACAATTCGCGCTGGCGCCACTGATCGAGGACGTAAGCAAGACCATCGAGCCGATGGCAGCGAAGAATGGTAATCGTATCGTCATCGACTGCCCGCCGGACATCGGCATGCACGCCGACCAGACCCGTTTCCGGCAAACTGTGCTCAACCTGGCGAGCAACGCCAACAAGTCCACCGAGAACGGCATCGTCACCATCGCTGCGCAGGCCCAGCAGGTCGATGGCAGTGATGAGATTACAATTGCCGTAACCGACACAGGGATCGGCATGACCGAAGAGCAAATCGGGCGGCTGTTTCAGGAATTCTCGCAGGCGGACGCCTCGACCACCCGCAGATACGGAGGCACTGGCCTGGGCCTTGCCATCAGCCGCCATTTCTGCCGCATGATGGGCGGCGACATCACAGTGGAAAGCCGGCCGGGGAAAGGCTCGATCTTCACCATCCGCTTGCCGCGGATTGTGCGAGGCGATCAGATGCTCGTCACCCAAGGACGTGCTGAGACGGCGGTTAGGGAGGCCGCTCATCGGGCCGCAGAGGAACCGGAAGAGCCGCCGATCCTGGTAGTGGACGATGATGCGACCGTGCGCGAGCTTCTGGTGCGACATCTGGAAAGGGCTGGGTTTGTGGCGGTGGCCGCCCGTGGCGGCCAGGAGGGGCTTCGATTGGTGCGAGAGCTGCGGCCCGCCGCGGTGACCCTCGATATTATGATGCCCGATTTGGACGGCTGGACCGTGCTCGCCGCGATCAAAGGCGATCCGGAGTTGGCGAGCATTCCGGTCGTGCTGATGTCGATCGTCGATGAGAAGAACCGGGGCTACGCGCTGGGCGCGGCGGACTACCTGGTGAAGCCGGTCGACCGCAGCAAACTTGTGGAGACGCTGAGAAGCATTTGTGGCTCAACCGCGAGACATGTCCTTCTCGTTGATGACGATGAGGTGGTCCGCCGCAGCGTACGCCAGGCACTGGAGCCGATCGGCTGGCAGGTGACCGAGGCGGAGAACGGCCAGCTCGCGGTCGACTTCCTCATTTCCGCAAAACCTGACGTGATCATTCTCGACCTGATGATGCCGAAGATGGACGGGTTCGAGTTTATGGACGAACTGCGCAGTCGGCCGGCCTGGCAGGACATCCCGGTCGTGGTCATCACTGCGAAGGACCTCACGGAGCAGGACCGCGACCGCCTCAATGGCGGGGTCGAGCGCATTATTCAGAAGAGCGATCGCGACGAAATGCTACGTCAACTAAGTCGCGAAATCGGCAAGTGCGTCAAACGTCGGTCCACGAGCCGGGCATGAAGATTCTCTACGTCGAGGACAATGACGACAACGTTTACATGCTGAGAAACCGGCTGACGCGGGCAGGATTCACCGTTGTTATTGCGACCGATGGGGTACAGGGGGTTGCGATGGCTGGGTCCGAGCGACCCGATCTCATCATCATGGACCTCACCCTCCCGGACATGGACGGCTGGGAGGCAACCCGGCGGATCAAAGCCGACCCGGCTACTAAGCACATTCCGGTTGTCGCACTTACGGCAAATGCGATGGAGGGAGACAGAGAGAAGGCTCTGGCCGCAGGCTGCGACGACTTCGATACCAAGCCAGTGGAGCTGCCACGGCTGCTGGACAAGATCCGCGCCCTGGCGCCGGCGGGAAGTGCCTCGTGAGCGACGCCGATGCCGCGCTGCTCATTGTCGACGACATCGAGGACAATCGATTCGCCCTGAGCCGTCGACTTGCCCGACTAGGTTATCTAAATGTTACGACCGCTTCCGATGGCCGCCAAGCTCTTGAGCTGCTGAATTCCAAGCCGTTCGACCTCGTGCTCCTCGACATCATGATGCCGAACGTGAACGGCTACGAGGTGCTCGCGGATATGAAGGCGAGCGAAAGCCTGCGGCACATCCCGGTGATCATGATCTCGGCCATCGACGAGCTCGACAGCGTCGTTCGTTGCATCGAGTTGGGCGCCGAGGACTACCTGCCCAAGCCGTTCAATCCGATCCTGCTGCGCGCCCGCGTCGGGGCCTCGCTCGAGCGCAAACAGCTGCACGACCAGGTGGCGTCGCGCACGCGCGAACTCTCTGATGCGCTGGAGCAGCAGACCGCGACCTCCGAGGTGTTGCGCGTCATCTCTAGCTCGTCCGGCGACCTGGAGCCGGTATTTCACGCGATGCTGGCGAATGCGGTGCGGATCTGCGAGGCCGTGGAAGCAAACGCGGCCCCCGGCAACACCGGGATACCATCACCCGTGCCGATGTCATGCAGCAGGAAGTCGCTGTACGGATGAAAGACCTTGTTGCCAATCGCATCGCGAACCCGCAGCACACCCCCGTTGATGCGCGTGCCGGGGGCGGCAGTCACCAGTGTCGTGGTGTGGCATCCGTTGCAACCCACCTGGTTGAACAGCGTCTCCCCGGCGCGCACCGTGGAAGTGATGGGTCCGCGCGGTGGGGCCTTGGTCGCGCGCATGAAATTCGCGAACGCGCGCACGTCGACGCCATCGTCTTCGGGGTCAGGCACCGGATCGAATGGCGTACCGAATCCGACGAAGCGACCCAACGAGGTGTTCTCGTCGGGCAGCAACGGCGTGGTGATGCCCATCTCGTTGAGATACGCATCGGCCGCGAACGACTCCAGCGACGCGTGCTGGCTCTTCCA
>Ga0207650_10003351_pt1 | contig 11021 bp, 8 predicted proteins | sample KBSS63metaG_FD_184325 | JGI IMG/M metagenome (GOLD analysis project Ga0207650, IMG submission 184325) | Switchgrass rhizosphere microbial communities from Kellogg Biological Station, Michigan, USA - KBS S6-3 metaG (SPAdes) (version 2) | ecosystem: Host-associated > Plants > Roots > Rhizosphere >...
GCATTAACGTGGTTCACGTGCCGTTCAAAGGCACGCCCGAAGCGCTGACCAATGTCATCGGCGGCAGCGTCAGCTTTTTCTTCTCGCCGATCACCGGCGCGGTCACGCTAGTCAAAGGCGGCAAGATCACCGCGCTCGCGGTATCGACGAAAGAGCGCTCGCCCGTGCTGCCCGACCTGCCGAGCGCCACTGAAGTGGGTGTGCCCGGCTTCGAGTTCAACCTGTGGACGGGACTGCTGGGCCCGGCGAAGATGCCGAAAGACGTGAAGGACAAGCTCAACAAGGAGGCGGTGGGCATACTCTCGGCGCCCGACGTGAAAGAACGGATGCTGACGCAGGGCGCGACGCCGCATCCGATGTCGCCGGCGCAGTTCGACGCGTTCATCAAGTCCGAGGTCGAGCGCCTGGCCAAGGTTGTCAAAGCGTCGGGCGCGAAAGCCGATTGAAAATGGAAACTGCAGGTGCGGCTAAGGATAAGCGCGTCGAAATCGCCTTGCGCGCTTGGGCGCCGCGTTTTGTGGCGAGCGGCGTGCCGCTCGCGGATTTCGAGGAAGTGACCGGCGGAATTACGCGCTGGGACGAATGGTGCGCGGCGTGGTCGGCGCGCGCGGCGGTGCACGAGGAAATCGGGCGTAAGGCGCTGGCCGACGGTTATTTCATCAGCGCGGCCGGGCACCTCACGCGCGCGGCGTTGTGCTATCACTTCGGCAAATTCATGTTCGTGCACGATCTCGCGCAAATGAAAGCGGCGCACGCGAAAGCCATCGAGTGCCGCAACCTCGCGCTGCCGCATCTGAATCCGCCGGGCGAGCGCGTCGCGATCCCTTACGAAGGCAAGACGCTGTACGGCGTGCTGCGCAAGCCGGCGGGTGTCGCGAAGCCGCCCGTCGTCATCCTCGGCGTGGGGCTCGACTCCACTAAGGAGGAGATGGATTTCTACGAGACGCTGCTGCTCGATCGCGGGATGGCGACGCTGCCGTTCGATGGGCCGGGGCAGGGCGAGGCCGAGTACACGATCCCGATCCGCGGCGACTTCGAAGTGCCGGTCAAAGCGGCCGTCGACTTCATCGAGACGCGCAGCGATCTCGATGCCTCGCGCGTCGGCGTGATGGGCGTATCGCTCGGCGGCTACTACGCAGCGCGCGCTGCCGCCTTTGAAAAACGCCTGAAGGCCTGCGTATCGCTGTCGGGGCCGTACAGCTGGGTCGAAGTATTCGATGCGCGCAACGAGTTGTCGCGCGAAGCGTTCAAGGTGCGCAGCCACGCGAAGACGATGGAAGAGGCGCGCAAAGTCGCGCAGACGCTGACGCTCGAGGGCGCGGCAAAAAATATAACTTGTCCACTGTACGTCGTCGGCGGGGAGCTCGATCATCTGACGCCGCCGCACAACGCCGAGCGCATCGCGGCCGAAGCGTCGGGCCCGACCGTGCTCAACATCGTCAAAGGCGGCAACCACGTCGTCAACAACCGCCGCTACATGTATCAGACGCAGATGGCCGACTGGCTGGCGCAGCAGCTCGGCCTGCCGAAGTCGTGAGAAAAGCGACATGAGCGAATCGCTATATCCGCGGTTTTCCGCGGCCGAATTCGCCCGCCGGCACGCAGCGGCGCGCGCGCTGATGAAAGCCGAAGGCGTGGATGCGCTCGTGGTTTACGGCGACTCCGGCGTATCGCGGCACAATCATGCCGACATTCATTACCTGTCCGGCTTCCTCGGCAATCGCAACAATTACGTTGTGATGACGGCCGCGCAAGAGCCGGTCATTTTCGTGCAGTCGTTCAATCACGTGCCGAACGCACGCGAAGCCTCCGCCATCCGCACGGAGTGGGGCGGCGCGAGTTCAGCGGCGACGATCGCGGGTTATCTCAACGACGCCGCGCTCGGCAAAGCGACGCTCGGTTACGTCGGCGACGTGCCGGTGCAGAGCTATCTCGCGTGGCAGCGCGCGCTCGCCGGCTGGCAGTTCAAGGACTTGACGCGTGCTTTTCGCCGCCTGCGACTCGTGAAGAGCGCGGAAGAAATCGACTGGCTCAAAAAGGGCGCCGCGCTGACCGATGCCGCGCTGCAAAGCCTGATCGATAACGTGAAACCCGGCATGCACGAGTACGAACTCGGCGCAATCGTCGAATCGACCGCATTGCACGGCGGCGGCCTGCCGCATCTTTGTTATCTGTCGTCGGGCGCGCAAGTTGGCGCCGGCGCATGCGTACCGCGCCAGAACCTGTCGAACCGCGTGATCGAGATCGGCGACGTGATCAACACCGAGATCAGCGTGAGCCACTGGGGCTATTCGGGCCAGATGCACCGGCCAATATTTGTCGGTGCTGAGCCGGTGGATCTGTATCGCAAACTGTGGGACACGACGCTCGAAGCTTACGAGCGCTGCGTCAAGGCGCTACGCGCGGGCGCGACGAGCGAGGACGTGCTCGATGCCGGCGACGTGATCGCCGAGCGCGGCTTCACGATCAACGACGGCTTTCTGCACGGATTCGGCATCGGCTTGCTGCCGCCTTCCATCGGTACGCGCGAATCGACCGGCCGCCGCGGCGAGCTCGGTCCAAAGTTCACGTTCGAGGAGAACATGTGCGTCGTCGTGCAGCCGAACGTCGTTACGCACGACGAGAGTGCCGGCTTGCAGCTCGGCAACCTATTCCGTATCACGCGCGACGGCGCCGAATGCCTGCACCGCCTGCCTTTGCAGTACTACGTCACCCTCCAGGATCACTCATGAAGAAAGTTTTCTGCGTTCTCGCCGGCGTGCTCGCATTGCCTGCTGCATTGCAGGCGGCGCCGGCTACCAACACCGCAGCTGATTATCCAAACCGGCCGGTGCGGCTGATCACCGGCTCGCCGGGCAGCACGTCCGACATCAGCGCGCGCTTCATCGCGCAGAAACTGAGCGAGCTGTGGCGCCAGCAGGTCGTCGTCGACAATCGTCCCGGCGCGGGCGGCATGATAGGCGCTGAAATCGCCGCGAAATCGGCGCCCGACGGCTACACGCTGATGCAGGGCCATATCGGCACGCATGCAAGTCCGCAGTTTCTCTACAAACACCTCGGCTACGATCCGGTGAAGGACTTCGTGCCGATCGCGCTCGTATCGAACTCGGGCATTGCGCTGGCCATTCATTCGTCCGTGCCCGCGAACAATTTGAAGGAATTCATTGCGTACGCAAAAGCGAAACCGGGCGGCGTGAATTACGGCTCGGCGGGCGGCGGCACCAGCAGCCAGCTTTCGGGTGAACTGTTCAATCAGATGACGGGCGCGAAACTTGTGCATATACCGTATAAAGGCGCAGGTTTTGCACTGACGGCGCTGGTCGGGGGTGAAACGCAGGCTGCTTTCCTGTCCACGACGACCATCAGCTCGCAGTCGAAATCCGGCCGCGTCAAGCCGCTAGCGGTGTTGAGCAAGAAGCGGTTCGAGGCGGCGCCCGATATTCCGAGCATCGTCGAAGCGGGCTATCCGGGCATCGAGTCGAGCGTATGGTTCGGCTTGTTCGCGCCGGCGAACACGCCACCCACGATCGTCGCGAAAATCAATCGCGACGCGGTCGCGAGCTTGCAAACGCCCGAAGCCAAGGCGCTGCTGCTCGCGCAGGGCGCGGAAACCATTGCGACGACGCCCGCCGAATTCAGGGCTTTCCTGCACGCGGAAATTGCGAAATGGAGCAAAGTCATCAAGGAAGCCGGCATCAAAGCGGAATGACGCGCAGCTCGCGCAAAAGGTATATCCATGGATAAGAAGCACATATCGAGGCGTGATTTCATGGCGCTCGCGGGGACTGCGGTAGCAGCCGCCCTGGCCGGGCCCGAACTGATCGGCAGCGCGCTCGCGAACCGTCATCCGCATCCACGGCCGACGAGCCTCAAATATCTCGACCGCAACATGTACCGCAAAAACACGAACGTGCTTGCGCACTTCGACGCGGGCGAGGAACGCGGCGCCAAAATGCAGATGATGGCGATCGGCGATCGTCGCTACCTTTTCAACCGCGGCGACGTGATCGATGTCAGCGAGCCGCTGCATCCGAAGATGTTCAACAAGAAAGGTTACGTCGGAAACCAGGTTCAGGTCGCTTATAACCGCAAGCTTGGCAAGTGGATCATGATGACGGGCGCGGGCGTCGCGGGCACGTTCTCCACGCCGAAAGCGCCGCACGGCAAGTACGACGAGCCGGCGATGATCCAGCAGAACATCAACCAGAAGGGCTTGCGCGGCGTCCGGTTTTACGACGTGAGCGATCCCGCAAAGATCGTGCCGTTGGCGCACTGGAGCTGCGATCAGGGCGATCCGAAGCGCGAAGTGCAAACCGGCTCCGGCACGCACCGCAGCTATTACGACGGCGGCCAGTACGCTTATCTCGACACGGCGCCCGATAACAGCTTCACGCACATGGAAAGCTCGGTGCGCTACTACTGCAACGGCATGCAGATCATCGACGTCAGCGACCCGTCCGCACCCAAATTCGTGGCGAACTGGTGGGTGCCGGGACAGCGCGAAGGCGAGGAGGAAGCGCAGAAAAAATGGCGCGAGTACGGCGACAAGGAGTCGTGGACGACGTTGCACGGTCCGATGTACGTGCCGAAAAAAGTCGAGGACGGCGGGCGCTATGGTTACAGCGCCTGGGGTGCATTCGGCATGATGATTCACGACCTCTCGGACATTCGCAAACCGCAAGTGATCGGGCGCTTCTATCCGAAAATGGAATTGGGTTCGCTGCCGTTTCACACCATTGACATCGCCCGGCTCGATCGCGGGTTCGTTATCACTAATCCGGAAGTCCTGAATCCGGATTGCAATGAGCCGTATCAGCCGCTCTATGTGCTCGACGTCAAGGACGTAACCAAGCCGCGGGCGCTCGCGAAGCTTCCCGTGCCGGTGCCGCCGCCGGACGCGCCATATCGGACTTTCTGTGACAAGCGCGGCCGCTTCGGCCCGCATAACCCGCCACATATGAAGGCGCCGGGCAAGCCCGATTCGAACTTCACCGCCTACGCGTTTTTTAATGCGGGGCTGCAGATGTTCGACATCAGCGATCCGGCGCGGCCGCGCAACATCGGCTACTTCATTCCGCCGCAGCCCGGGAGCCTCGATGACTATCTCTCGTATCCGCGCGATACCGATGCAGTGTTCGTCGAATGGGACCGTAAACTCATGTGGGTGGGTGCCGGCACGGGCCTCTATCTGATTTCGGCGCCCGCACTGGGAAAACCGGTGTTGGAGCCGATGCCGGTCGCCCAATGGTCACTGCCGGGGCTCAACGCCGGACATGCGTGAACAACGGCAACAGTTTCGATATCGAATCAACAGCCGCGGTTGCACGGTGTCGTTATAATCCGGATTCTTCGCGCTGTCCGTCGGCCAGCCTACCCATCTGCAAACACGCAATCGCCAGAATTTTCGGAGCACGGCAATGGCAAGCAAAAGCAAAAAACCCGCGCGCACGCTCGTCAAATCGTCGGGCATCGATTCCGATAAGGGTGTCAGCAGTGCGCCGGACGGCTTGTTCAATCCGGCCAACCCGCGTCATCGCTGGGACCGGCCGCTGCAGGCGCCGGGCCGCATGCAGGTCGATTTCGAGGAGCGCGTCGATTTCCGGCGGCTGCACGAATACCGGCTCGCGCGCACGCGCAATGCACTCGCGAAATCGAAGCTCGGCGCCTTGCTGGTGTTCGACCAGTACAACATGCGCTACATCTCGAGCACGGTCATCGGCGAATGGGCGCGCGACAAGCTCACTCGCTGGTCGCTCCTGACTGGCAACGGTGAACCGTGGGTGTGGGATTTCGGCTCGGCTGCGCGCCATCACAAATTGTATGCGCCGTGGCTGCCGACCAATCATTGCCTCGCGGGCAACGTCGGCTTGCGCGGTGCGATCAACCCGCGCGTGGGACTCTTCGAAGAAGCGGCGAAAGAAATCTACGACATCCTCGTGCAGGAAGGCGTTGCCGACATGCCGCTCGGAATCGACGTCGTCGAGCCGCCGTTCCTGTTCGCGCTGCAGAAGCTGGGCATCAAAGTGCAGGACGGCCAGCAGGTCATGCTCGAAGCGCGCGAAATCAAGAGCCACGACGAGATTACGCTGCTTAACATGGCGGCGGCCATGGGCGATGGCGTCTACCAGGACATCTTCGAGGCCTTGAAGCCGGGCGTGCGCGAAAACGAAATCGTCGCGCTCGCGACCAAGCGCTTGTACGAGATGGGCTCGGACTGCGTCGAGGCGATCAACGCGATCGCCGGCGAGCGCTGCAGCCCGCATCCGCACAATTTCACCGACCGCATGATTCGGCCCGGCGACCAGGCTTACTTCGACATCATTCAGTCGTATATGGGCTATAAGACCTGCTACTACCGCACGTTCACCGTTGGCAGTGCGACCGCGGCCCAGCACGATGCCTACAAGAAAGCGCGGCAGTGGATGGACAGCGCGATCAGCATGCTTAAACCGGGCGTCAGCACCGACCAGGTCGCGAAAATGTTCCCGAAGTCGACCGAGATCGGCTTCGAGACGGAGATGTCGGCCTTCGGCCTCAATTTCTGCCACGGCCTGGGTCTCGGCCTGCACGAGCGGCCGCTGGTGTCACGCTTGAATTCCCTGAAGGATCCGTACGAATTGAAAGCCGGCATGGTGTTCGCGGTCGAGACTTTCTGCCCGGCGACCGACGGCGTGTCGGCGGCACGCATCGAGGAAGAGGTCGTGCTGACGCCCAACGGCGCCAAAATCATCACGCTGTTCCCCGCGCAAGAATTGCCGATAGCTAATAAGTACTGAAGAGCATAAGGCGTGAGGCGTTAGGTGTGAGGCGGAAAGCAGTTCCTGAATCGCCTAACGCCTCACGCTTCACCATGGAAAAGATTATGGCCACATCAGCTAGTCGAAAGAAACCCTCTCCACCCGCAATCGAGATCGGCCGCGAAACGAAGAGCGAGCTTTATCGCCTGCAGCTCGAGCTGCGCTACTGCGAGAAGCGCGCCTACGATCTCTTTCTGCAGAACCTGATCAAGGGCACGAGCCACTTGTCGCTTGGCCAGGAAGCGATCGCCGCTGCGTTCGGCGTGGCGATGCGTCCCGACGACTGGACGTTCTGCACGTATCGCGGCCACGCGCATACGCTCGCGCGCGGCGCGTCGATGGAGGGCGTGCTCGGCGAACTGATGGGCCGCCAATGTGGATTGCTCGGCGGCAAGGGCGGCTCGATGCACTTAACGGACGTCGCCAAAGGCGCGATGGGCTCGTACGCAATCATCGGCGCGCATTTGCCGGTGGCGGCGGGCGCCGCGTGGTCGGCGCAGTATCGCGGCACCGAGCAGGTCTCGGTGTGTTTCTTCGGCGACGGCACCACCAACATCGGCGCGTTTCACGAAGCGCTGAATTTCGCGGCAGTGTGGAAATTGCCGGTGGTGTACGTGTGCGAGAACAATCTCTATATGGAATACACGCCGATTTCGGCGGTGACCGCGGTCGAGCATCCGGCGGCCGACCGCGCGTCCGCGTACGGACTACCGTCGATAGTCGTCGACGGCAACGACGCCGACGCGGTTTACAAGGTCGCGAGCGATGCACTCGTCAAGGCGCGCGCGGGCGGCGGCCCGTCGCTGATCGAAGCGATGACGTACCGCCACAGCGGCCACTCGCGCGCTGATCCGGGCAAGTACCGGCCGGAAGGGGAACTTGAGAAGTGGCTGCTACGCGACCCGCTCATCATGTACCGCGACCGTCTGCTCAAAGAAGGTTTCAACGAGCTGACGCTGAAGGACATGGAAGCAACTGCAATGGGCAAAGTGGATGCGGCCACCACGACCGCGAAAGCATCGCCACTGCCGTCGCTCGACGACATCGAGAAGAACGTGTGGGCGGACGGGGGTTCAGCATGGCGGAACTGACTTATCGCGACGCCGTGGCCGCGGGCATCGCGCAGGAGATGGAGCGCGACGAGCGCGTGGTGTTCCTCGGCGAAGACGTCGCGGACGCGGGCGGCGTTTTCAAGGCGACGGTTGGCCTGCTCGACAAGTTCGGGCCCAAGCGCGTGCGCGACTGTCCGATCTCAGAGCAGGCGATATTGGGCGCGGCAATGGGCGCGGCGATGACGGGCTTGCGGCCGATCGCCGAAATCATGTTCTCGGATTTTCTCGCAGTGTGCTGGGATATCGTTGCGAATGAAATCGCGAAGTCGCGCTACATGACCAACGGCCAGATTTCGTTGCCGCTCGTGATCCGCACGGCCAACGGCGCGGGCTCGCGCTTTGGCGCGCAGCATTCGCAGGCCGTGGAAAACTGGGCAATGATGATCCCCGGTATCAAGGTCGTGGCGCCGGCGTTCCCGGCTGACGTTAAAGGACTGCTGGCGGCGGCGGTGCGCGATCCCGACCCCGTATTGTTCTTCGAGCAGAAATCACTGTATCCGATGAAGGGCGAGGTGCCTGACGGTGAATACGTCGATCAGCTCGGCAAGGCCAAGGTGCTGCGCAGCGGCAAGGACTGCACGATAGTCGCGCTTGCCTCGATGGTGCACAAGGCGATGGACGCCGCAGCGGCGCTGGAGAAGGAGCACGGCATCGCGTGCACTGTGATCGATCTGCGTTCCCTGGTCCCGCTCGACACCCAAACCATCCTCGCCGAGGTCGGCAAGACGGGCCGTCTATTCACGGTTGAGGAAAACCCGCGCCTGTGCGGGTGGGGCGCCGAAATCGTGTCGATTGTCGCCGAGGAATGTTTCTGGAACCTGGACGCGCCGATCATGCGCATCACGACGCCGCATGTGCCGCTGCCGTCGGCCGATCTGCTTGAAGACAATACGATTCCGTCGGTCGCGCGCATCGTGCGCGAAATTCGCGAGAAGATGGGTTGATGTAAGCCGGGAGAGCAACGATGAAACGCGAATTCGATCTTGCAGCGCTGTTCGTCCTGTCCGTATTGAGCGCCGGAGCGTTCGCCGCCGCCGCCGATACGATCTTGACCAACGGCAAAGTGGTTACTGTCGACGACAGCTTCAGCATCGCGCAGGCCGTTGCGATTAAGGGCGGGCGCATCGTCGCTGTGGGCAGGACCGCGGACATTGCAAAGCTCGCCGACGCCGGTACGAAGACCATCGACCTCAAAGGCCGGACCGTCATCCCGGGGCTTATCGACAACCATGCGCACTTCGTGCGCGTCGCCGAAAAATGGCATTCGGAGATGCGGCTCGACGGCATCACGTCGCGCCAGCAGGCCGTGAAAATGCTGCAGGAGCGCGTGCGTGCAGCGAAGTCGGGCGACTGGATCGTTGCGCTCGGCGGCTGGTCCGAAGAGCAGTTCACCGACGATCCGCGCGGTTTCCCGCTGGCGGAACTCGACCGGATTGCGCCGAACAATCCGGTGGCACTGCAGGCCATCTACCGCCAGACCTGGCTCAATACCGCTGCGCTGAAGGCGGCGAAGATTGATGCGACGACACCGAATCCGCCGGGCGGCATGATAGAGAAGGACGCAGCGGGCGCTCTGACGGGGCGCGTCACCGGCGCCGGTGGCGTGGCGTTCGTTGCGGCAAAGGTGCCGCTGGCGGACAAGGCGCAATGGCGGCAGAATGCGCGCGAGGTCGTCGCCTTCTTAAATTCGGTCGGCATGACCGCGTGGATGGATGCCGGCGGCCGCGGCATGAGCGACGAGCATTACGAACCCTATCGCGAGCTCGCAGATCGCGGCGAGCTCAACATTCGCATTTACTGGCAGATCATGCGCCAGCCGTCTACGCCGCAGGAAGTCGACAAGATCGTGACGGAAATCCCGACGTTCAAGCCGTTTCAGGGCTCGGACTACTTCGACAACGTCGGTTATGGAGAATCTGTTTACAACGGCGTATACACGACGCTGCTCGCCCCGCAGGGCAACACGAAGCCGGACGACATGGCGCAGTGGGAGCGCCTCGTGCGCGCATTGGCGCAGCAGGGACTTTACGTGAACGCGCACGTCGAGATGGAGAACTCGATCGATGCGTTCCTCACGCTCTATGAGAAGGTCAATCGCGAAAAGCCGATCAAGGGTCTGCGCTGGGCTTATTCGCACGTCGACCAGGTCACGCCCGCGCAAATCGAGCGCATGAAGCGGCTCGGTATGTCGGCGCAGATTCACACGCGGCCGCTGATCCAGGGCGCGCTGATGCACAAGTCGCACGGCGATCGCGCGTGGGACATGCCGCCGATGCGGCTGGTGCGCGACAGCGGGATTCCGTGGGGCCTGGGTTCCGACGCGACCGCGGTCACGACGTCGAATCCGTTTTACAACCTGTGGTTCGCGGTCACCGGCAAAGCTATCGGCGGCCAGCAGGTCAACCGGCAGACCCTCACGCGCGAAGAAGCCTTGATCGCGCATACCCGCAACAATGCCTACATCGTGTTCCAGGACGGCAATCTCGGTATGCTGACGCCCGGTCGCTATGCTGACTTAGTGGTGCTCGACCGCGATTACTTCAAGGTGCCGGCCGACGAGATCAAGGACATCAAGCCGGTGATGACGATGGTCGGCGGCAAAATCGTGTTCGAGTCCACGCGCAAGTAGTTTCAGGAGATTTTGATGGATGTCATCATGCCGCAGCTCGGCGAGACGGTCACCGAGGGTGTGGTCACCAAGTGGCATAAGAAAGTCGGCGACGCGGTGAAGGCCGACGAGATGCTGTTCGACGTCGAAACGGACAAGGTCAGCACCGAGATACCGGCGCCGGTCGCCGGTATCATCGCCGAAATACTCGTGCAGGAAGGCGTGACCGCCAAAGTCGGCGCGGCTCTCGCCGTCATAAAAGAGAGTGGGGCTGCAGTTGCCGCGCCGGTCGCGGCGAAACCGGCTGCCAGCGCAGCACCAGCGCCCGTCGTAGCCGCGTCCGTCCCGCGCGTCGCTCCAGCGAAAACGGGCGAGCGTCTGTCGCCAGTGGTGCGCCGTTTGCTCGCCGAGCACCAATTGAATCCGGCTGACATCAAAGGCACCGGCCAGGAGGGGCGCATCACGCGCGAAGACGTGGCGGGATTCATTGCGCAGCGCAGCGCG
>Ga0207650_10003352_pt1 | contig 11020 bp, 14 predicted proteins | sample KBSS63metaG_FD_184325 | JGI IMG/M metagenome (GOLD analysis project Ga0207650, IMG submission 184325) | Switchgrass rhizosphere microbial communities from Kellogg Biological Station, Michigan, USA - KBS S6-3 metaG (SPAdes) (version 2) | ecosystem: Host-associated > Plants > Roots > Rhizosphere...
CCGATCTTCAGGAAGGCGTTGAAGACATGCTCGCCAGGACCGGCGACGAGGTTCGGCGCATAATGACGCGGCCAGACCGCCCAGCCGACCAGCAGCCCCGCCGCCGCGCCGCCGCCGATCAAAAGATGGCGCCGGGTGATGCCCGGCCCACCGCTGCCCCCTTCGGCCTTGTCCGGCCCTCCCCCGCGATCGATGCGTGCGTGCATCGCGCGACGATAGGCGGGGCCGACGGAAAGAAGAAGAGCTTCCGTGTCGCGGGGAGAGCGCGTCTTGCCCTCGCCATCGCGGACCCTATCGGGGACGACGGCGATTGGGCCTACCGGGGCCTTCCCAATTTCTGCCCGCACGGAGCGGTGGCCCTGCTCTCCACCGGCCGCGGGGTGGGTATGAAGTTGCGAGCGATTCGCGGAAAGCGCCGTTGCATGAGGTTGTTGTGCGCTTTTCGATATTTTTTCCGCTTGGAGCTCGGCGGCTCGACGAAGGCGATCGATCGTCCGGCGTGTCGCGCCCGGCGTCGTCGCCCGAATATAGCGGGAAATCGCCCGGATGCGGGCGCTATGCCAGCCATGCTTCCAGGCATTGCGATTGCCGCGCGGGGCGCCGCTGCCCTTGCCGCCGTGCATCCGGCATCGCCCGACCCCGCCGACCGCGGGCGACCGGCACGGCGCGCCCGAACGGGTGCGCGCGCCGCAACGCGCCGCCGCCAGCGCGGCGGGCTCGGGCTTGGGCGTGGCGGCATGAAGGGGCGCGGCGACAAGAGTGGCGACTTCGCCGCCGCCGCTTGCCCCGGCCGTCATCGGCAGCCCCGCGCGGGTCGCCTTTCGCGCTCGGCGCGGACCATCGCCATCAGCGACCACCGGCACCCCGCCTGCGCCCGCAGCGCGAGCCGCACATAGCGATCGGCGGTCATCGCCTCTCCGGACCGGCAGTCCGCCGCATGGCCGAGAAGTTCGCTGAACATGCCATCGAGGGCGAGCGCCTGCGCCCTCATCGCCTCGCTCACCAGCGCGACAGGATCAGGCGGGGCGCCGCTTGCGTTCGATCTCGACGATTTCGACACGCGCATCTCGTTCATCGACAGCCCTTCGACAGGCGCGCGCTGATAGCATGATCACGCCGCGAGAGATAAGAACAAAATAGGAACATTTTTGCCCGCTCGATATGCGGGCCCAGAGGATTTCGGCATAGTTGCTGGAGTGCACCGTAATTCGAGCATCCTTCTCATCACCAGCCTGGCGTCGGGCAAGCCTGCGCGGCGTAGCCGGCCTTCGAAATGGTCGGGCGTGATGGCCTCTGCCGTGCAGTCGAGAAGATTGCTTGCGTGGCCGCCCGCAAATACCTCCGGAAGCTTTCCGTCCATGCGATGGCGAATAAGGTGCAGCAGGGTCGTGAACTCGGTGCCTTCGAGCGCCCACTTGCCATGATATGCGAAGGTCGCGTCTCCTCCGCTGAGCGTACGTCGCCCCAGAAAGGCGGTGCCGCCATGGGTTTCCGCGTCGGAGCAACCGAAGAGGCCGAAGCGAAGGCTCCAGATTCCGGTCATCGCTTCGAGCGCGATGTCCCCCGCTTTCGCGCAAGCCGGGCTATTATCGGAAGCCGTGATCGGACGGCGGGCGCTGCCAAATAGAGGAATGCGGGCTCCGCCGCCACTGCCGAAGCTCTGATACATTGTGCTCTCCAAAGATATGGCCGAAGCCAGTGTGCAAGATTCTCTCTTAAATCACGCCGTTCATTGGCGGCCGCGACAGGATTGATGATCGGGCGATAGAGGCTCGTTCGCTAGTCGTCGGACTACTCTAGTGTTTCCACCGTATCGCCCAACCCGCTTTCGCCAGTGGAGGGCAGCCGACAATCCTGACGACGCCGCCATGCCGACGAATTTCGGCCGAAGACGATCAGCCGGACGCCAGACCGGGCGCTTGGCCGAGGTCAAAGGATATGGTCGTGCCGCTGGCATCGCTGCTGTCCACCCGCAAGCGTCCGCCATGCGCCTCCACGATGGTGCGGCAGATTGTGAGGCCCACGCCCAAGCCATCGGGTTTGGTGGTCTTGAAAGCGGTGAACAGGCCCTCGCGGATCTCCGGTTGCAAGCCTGAGCCGCTGTCCCTGACGTGAATCATCCATCGGTCGCCCGACGCCGCTGCGGACAGCGTGAGCTTGCGCAGATCGCGGCCTTCCATGGCCTCGACAGCATTGCGGATGAGGTTGATCAGCACCTGCTGCACCTGGATCGGATCGGCCATCGCCACCGCGCGCGCCGGAACCTTGACGGCGACATCGACCCCGGCCAGCGCGCGGTTCGGCAGCGCCAAGGCAAGGGCGTCCTTGAACATGCTCGAAATCTCTACCGGCTGGAACTGGGTGGTGCCATGCATGACCATGCGGCGCAGCCTGCGGATCATCTCGCCCACCCGCGTCGCCTCGCCGGCAGTCTTCTGCAATGCGGAACTAACCTGGTCCAGCGAGGCTTCATCTCGCCGCTCGACCAACCGTCTTGCCCCGGCGACATAGTTCGCGATGCTGGTGAGGGGTTGATTGATTTCGTGGGCCAGGGCCGAAGCCATTGTCCCCATCGCGCTCACGCGTGAGACATGAATCAGTTCGGTCTGGAGCTCATGCAGCCGCCGCTCCGCCTCCACCCTCGCCGTCATGTCGGCCATCGCCCCGATCATGCGGGTGGGAACGCCGTCCGCATCGCGAAATATAAAGCCGCGGTCGAGCACGATGGCAAAGGAGCCATCATGTCGTCTGAACCGGTACTCCTGTTGCCAATTCTCCCCGCCCTCCTCGATGAAGCGATGCAGATCATCGAGCACATCGGCGCGGTCCGCATGGTGGATGCGATCGGACCACCAATCCAGCGTCGGCTCGGGGCGCTCGCCGGCCAGCGCTTCAATGGCTTTCGTCCAGGTGATCTCGTCGGTTGCGATGTCCCAGTCCCAGATGGCGTCATTAGTCGCCCGCGCGGCAAGCCGATAAGTCTCCTCACTCTGGCGTAGCCTGGCCTCGGCTTCGATCCGTTCGGTCATATCGCGCGAAATGCCAATCACTCCGCGCACCTCGCCATCGACGATCCAAGGGACCTTGATGGTCTGGAACATCCGAGGTTCGCCCTTGATTGGGATTAACTCCTCGACCGACCTTGTACTACGTGTCAGCATGACCTCGGCGTCCACCGAAGAATATCCAGCCGCCACGGCGGTACTGAATTCGTCTTCCACCGTGCGGCCGAGCAACGACAGCCCCGAATTCTCGAGCGCGTTGTTCACAAGAATGAAGCGACCGTCGACGTCCTTCGCGAAGATCAGGTCCTCGGCGCTGTTGATGATCGTTTCGACGAGCGACGAAAACTCCACCGCCTGCTTCTCGGCGCGGCGCTGCTGATCGATATCCCTTATGAGAATGACCTTGAACCGCTCGCCATCGCGATAGCCGGTGACGACGCACATGGTGACGGCACACCAGCGCGGGCCCTGCGCGGTGTCCAGCCGAAGCTCGACCTCGGTCATCGATCCTGACGATGTGTCACCGCTGAGCAGCCCGGCCAGCAGGGGGCGATCGTCTGCGACCGCGAATGCTTCGAGCCTCGCTGTTGCTATCTGTCCGAGGTCGCGGCCGACGAGCCGGCAAAAAGCCTCATCCGCGGTGACGACCCGGTCTGATTCATCATATTGCAGCAGACCGATAAAGGATTTGCCCAACATCTGTCCGAGCGCCTGTTGGCGCGCTGCGGCGGCTTCATCGGCTCTTCGCCGGTCGGTGATGTTCCGGAAGAACACGGCCAGCTCCGAACCGGCCGGGACCGCATGCACCTGATACCAGCCGTTCAATGGCGCATAGAAAGCCTCGAAGGTTCGGCTTTCCTGAAGTTCGACGCTTTTACGATACTGATTCTCGAAAACCGTGCCGCTATATCCGGGAAAAGCCTCGGCTATATTCCGCCCGACCAGATCGCCGGCCTGAAGCTCAACCCGTGCCCGCTCGCTACAATATACGAAGCGCCACGCGGCATCGACTATGTAAACGCAGTCCGTCGTCCGTTCGAAAAATTCCATTGTCGAGGATATTGACACATTTCCTCCCATCGGATCGCGTTCGCAGGCGACGGTCGTTGACCCCTAGACGAATTGATAATCAGCCGATCGGGAAAAAGATGAAATTTCGACGGATTCCATATAGAGTAGCCTAGCACGTGGCGCTACCGCCTCGGAAGGCGGAGCATCTTTGGCGGACTTGACCATCGGGACGTTCATCGAATCCAACCATGTCTATATCGTCGACGACGAAGCGACCGTGCGGGAGTCGACCAGCTTCCTCCTGACGAGCGCCGGCTATCAGGCGCGGAGCTTTTCGTCCGCCGCCGAATTTCTGACGGCCAGGGCACTGTTGCGGCCGGGTGCGGTCCTTTTGGATCTGCGCTTGCCCGAGATAGACGGCCTGAGCGTCATCGCTCAGTCTCCGGAAGAGGTCAGGATATTATATCCAATGATCATGATGACGGGCCACGGCGACCTTCCCACCGCCGTCCAGGCAATGAAAATGGGAGCCGTGGATTTTCTCGAGAAGCCATTTGATGCCGAGGCCCTGATAAAAAGCCTCGATCAGGCCCTGAGCAAGGTCGACGCCTTCGTGACACGCGAGGAGAACCGACACCAGTCACGCATCGCGATCGACAGGCTGACGCCGCGCGAGCGGGACGTGCTCGGGCTGTTGGTGCGCGGAATGTCGAACAAGCACGCCGCGCTGGAGCTCGGCATCAGCTTCCGCACCGTCGAAATGCACCGGGCCCGCATGTTTCAGCGCTTGGGTGTCAAGACTCTCACGGACGCGGTGAAGCTCGCGATGCAGGCCGGTGTAGAGTTCTAGCGAGCACCAGGGCGCGCGCTTGTTGTCAAAGTCATCCGCTGCAACCGCTATTCCTGTCAGCAGCGGTTGCAGGTGTGGCGAACATGTCGCCTGCTTGGGCGGTAGCCGCACCACCGGTTCATACCAGGGTGGGCCATAATCGCCATCATGCTGTGCTACTCAATGAACCGGCTTTCATCGCGAAAGCCGCATGTCTGTCGTTGGCCTGTACAGGGGAAACTCCTGCAGATCCCACCGATTGACTTGGCCCTCCGTGGTGCGCGGCAGAGCAGTACGCGATAGCGTCATGTTGGGCGCGCCTTTTCACATGGCGCTCAACCACGGCGTCGCGGGGCCCGGGGGCTACTAGTCTCTGACGAATTCCTGTAACAACGCCCGGATGAGGGAGCCAGCCGTGGGCAGCCCGATCTTGGCGTCTAGGAGCGAAGCTTCGAGTTGCCTCGTCACAAACGTTGCGGGGCCGGCTTAGGCAAGACTCCAGGCGTCGAAATGCCGCGAACCGATAACCCCCTCAGCAAGCGTGACGATTTCATGGTGCCGCCTATCCCGCATGATGCTCGCGCGCAGCTCGCTAAGCGCTGGCTCGGGCCCCTCTATGCACTGCGCGAACCGTTCTCCTGTGAACAACAGCGCGCCGGTGACCGAAATGGATAAATTCCGGGTCCGCGACGCATTGACAATGTGATCGAGTTCCATCTCGGCAGCGGCCGATTTTATACGGCTCTTGCTGACGTAGATCCAAGTGGCGAATAGCATGGCGCGAAAACGTTGTTACGGGGCCGGCTTCTCTAGATGGAGTCGGTGCCGCCCGCAATTCCTCATCCCTTTTAGCGAGACCGTACGGCCTTGGTCTTTCGGCGGGACGCCTTGTGGAGCTATCGTCGCGGCCGGATCCGCCCCCAACGCGAATTCGGCGCCAAATAGCAGCATCCGGTTTTTCACGTAATGTAGTTATTGGTTCCGTGACGTTCTGCTAACCTCTGCCGAGGAGTGCAGCCTTTGCGGGATGACATTTATTGCTTAAAGTCGGTCCCTTCCGAATAGGCGAGCTCAAGCACGGGCACATTGACTATCGTCATGATGCCTGCCTTGCCGCCGTGCGACCACCGGATCTTTCCAGAAAGCAATGGTCTGTTTCCGATGCTGACTAGCACATGCTGACCCGGAAGCATTTCCAGCGCGGATTCGACGCCCAGACCCGTGCGCGAGACGTTCACCACCCTCCCCGTACACGCCTCCTCGGAGGTATAGAGCCTTGCCGGGATGTGAAGGTTTCTGCTCGCCTGTAGCATTTCGCCGCTGCCTTGGGACCGCAATCCGTCCATATCCGCGTGCAGTTCAAGGACAATCCGGTTGCCAAGCGTGCCTTTCACCGTCGCCGAGTGGTAGGCCTTACCGTCGAGCGTCAAGTGAACCAACTGCCCTGCATCCACCGCCACGTCCACATCCGCGACCAGGGTTTTTCCCGACACGTGCTGGATGATCAGCTCGCGGTACAAATCGAGCGGATAGAGAAACGCGCCCAAGGATACCGGGTGCCGGCGTTGACAGCGTCGTTCCAACCCGCGGGGCGGCGTTCCTAGAGGCATACGCAACTTGCTGCGCAGTTGATTGATCATTTCGACTCCTTCCCGCAACCCTCGTGGTGTCAGCGCTACTCAGTGCGCGAAGGATGGAGCGATTCGCCGCGTAGCTGAACACCTGAAATCTACTCTAGTATCCGTACGGTATAAGCGGCCGCACGCTCGCGCCCACCAAGCGTGGCCTGAAACCGAAGATTAATGGAGTGTCACCGAATTCAGGAACCGACAACAAATCGGACGTTCGCATCAGAGCCAACGGCTACAGGTAGGCGCACAATCATGCTATCGTTGTTAATCTGGACGGTCGGGACCGATAGTTTGGAGCGAGAGCATGACCTACTGGAAGCTCAAGGGCCGCGAACTGGCGAACTGCAACTGCGAATATGGCTGTAATTGCCAGTTCGGCGGTCTCCCCGACAAAGGCGGTTGCCAGGCCGTTTTCGGCATGGTGATCGACGAAGGCTTTTACGGGGAGGTTGATCTGACCGGGCTGAAAGTCGCTGCCGTGTTCCGCTGGCCTGGCCCGATTCACGAAGGCAAGGGAGAATGCGCCGCTTTCGTCGACGAGCGTGCCGATGCAGCCCAGCGCAACGCCTTGCTCACCATAATGACCGGCGGAGACACCGATCCCATGGCGACGGTTTTTGCCGTCTTCGCGTCAACGATCGAAACCATGCATGAGCCGCAGTTCGTTGGGGTCGATTTTGAGGTCGATGTGGAAGGCCGCACGGGGCGTCTGCGCATCCCTGGCTGCGTGGAGATGGACGCCGAACCGATCCGGAGCCCCGTCGACGGATCTGAAATTCGCGCCCGTATCAACCTACCCGACGGTTTCGAGTATGAAGTGGCGGAGGTAGGTTCGGGAACCAGCCGGTCCCTTTCCCCGATGAAACTCGAACATTCGGCCAGTTACGGCCAGTTCGCCTATCTCCACATGGACAGCCACGGGATCGTGAGAGCCGCGTGACGAAGCCGGCAGTGGCCGCATTACGCCGCCACCGCACCGTCACCATCGGTGCACTGATCATCCTCGTCTTCCTGGCGTGGGCATGGATGTTCGCGGGTGCCGGGATGACCATGGCCCCGGCGGGCTCGCTGACTCCAAATTCAGCCCAAGAGATGTCTATTTCGGGCACGGACATGACCATGGCCCCGGAATTGAGTTCGGGACAATTCGTGCTCACCTTTGCCATGTGGTGGGTAATGATGGTGGCGATGATGCTGCCATCGGCGGCGCCCACCATATTGCTTTACGGGCAAGCGGCGTCGAATTCCGCGAACCCGGTCCGTCCGGAAACCGAAAGCTTCCTTGCGGGATACCTGCTCATCTGGGGCATGTTTTCGCTTCTGGCGGCGCTTCTTCAATTGCTGCTCAGCCAGTTTACGCTGCTCGCTCACCCGAGAATGGCATCCGGCAGCGGGCTGCTGTCATCTGCCATCCTGATCGGAGCGGGCCTGTATCAACTGAGCCCGCTGAAGCAGGCTTGCCTCAGACATTGCCGGGGGCCGGCGCACTTCATCAGCCGGCATTTTAGGCCGGGCAGGGCCGGTGCCTTGCGGATGGGGCTCCTGCATGGTGCCTATTGTGTGGGCTGCTGCTGGTTGCTGATGTCGTTGCTGTTCGTGGGCGGGGTCATGAACCTCGCGTGGATCGCCCTCCTCACGCTGTTGGTGGCGACGGAAAAGCTCCTACGCTTCGGGCCTCAGATTGGACGAATCGGTGGCGTGGGTCTCATCGCTTGGGGACTGATCATCCTGGCCAGTTGGAGCGGGATGACTTTTAATTACGGTGATGGTGTGGACGGTGCTCCCTGGGCTGGGTCTTCGACGACCACACCATCACCGTAATATAGAACCGGTTCCCGGCACACCTGTGTTGGTGTTACCGGGCGGTGAGCATCTGGCCGCGATGTCGGGCCTTGCTCCGAGGTGAATGGGCCGGCTTCGTTGCCACGACGCAATTCGGGGTGCTGGCCGTGTATGCGATCTTGTTGTAGCCTCGTCCAGGGCCTCGCCCACCCGCTGCCCAGGCAGGGGATATGAGCAAGGTTCCGATAAGAGCGGCGATCAAAGGCAGAATGGGTATCCCCGACATTCGGGGAGGAGTGGTGTCGTGACGCATATGATCTCCGTGCTAGCTGCGGCGACGGATCAGACTTGAGGCGAGTGCCTCGGTATGCGCGCAGCGACCATTCCGTGTTTCGGAATCAGTCGCACGAGTGCCACCCCACGACCCAATTCAGGTGAGAGCGTACACGCAATAGCACTGATCGTGCTTCGCCATATTTTTTTGAAAAATGAGCGCCGTTGCCCCCGCGCGGTAAATATACGCATCCATAAGTTATGACAAGGTGCATTATACAACGTAGAAACGATGCAACTATCATGCATCGGTTACACGGTATCAATTGAAATTATCCAAAGTAGTCTACCGTGAAGAACGCACAAACCGTTGCTATTAAAAGATAATTTGTCTGAATGAAGTGGCCGATTTTGCCGGATTTTGGGGTTATGCGGCAGTTTTATTTCAAATTGATTTTATCGGTGAAGCATGATTCCTTATTCTTGTGACAAGGTTTTGGGAGGAGCCGATGAAGCCGAAGGAGCGGCGTGAGACGGGGCAGCGGGACATGTTCCGCTCGCGTCTCGACCAGATCATCGACCTGCGGCATCCTAATTACGTAATTACGGTGTAATTACGTAATTAGGGTGACACTCCACTAATTGACGCGGCCGCGCCGCCTGCGCTGGGGGTCGCCCCATGGCTCGCTTGCCGCGCGCGATATTCCCCGGCCTCCCGCATCATGTGACGCAGCGGGGAGATGGCCGTGCGCAGACCTTCTTCTGCGATGCGGATTATGCGCTCCACCGCGATCTGCTCGCCACGCAGTGTGCGCTCGCCGGGGTCGAGGTCTGGGTGCTGATGCCCAATCATGCCCATCTGATCCTGACGCCGGGCGATGCCGAAGGCCTTCCCCCGCGCGCTCGCGATCGTGCATCGGCGCTATGCCGGCCATATCCACCCCCCGGCTCAAGCGGACCGGACATTTCTGGCAGGGGCGGTTCGGCTGCGTCGCGATGGACGAGGCGCATCTCGGCGCGGCGATGCGCTATGTTGCGCTCAATCCGGTGCGGGCGCGGCTGGCCGATGCCGTGACCGACTGGCCATGGTCGAACGTCCATGCGCAGCTCGGCACCGTCGCGGGCGATGGCTTGACGGCGGTGGAACGGGTCCGCGGCCTGTTCCCGGACTTCGCGGCGATGCTGGCCGCCGGCGAGGACGCGGCGATGGCGCAGCGCCTGCGCCGCGCCGAGACGATCGGTCGTCCGATCGGCGACGAGGCCTTCCTTGGCGCGCGGGAAAAGGCAAGCAGCCGCGCGCTCGCGCCCGCCAAGCGTAGCCCGAAGCCGAAGATTAGTGGAGTGGCACCGTAATTCCAAATCACATGTGTACCGATCAGTCGAAGATGAGTAGCAAGCGTCGTGTGTTTTGCATGCCTGTGCAATGGAATGCCCTCCCGGAGCATCTGGCACAAAGCCGGTGCCGGTAGCACCGCTGCCGCAGTAATCGACAACAGGGGGCTCAGGCTCTTCCTCAGGATCATTTTTTTGCGGCGTTAAATCGAGCGGCTCGCTTACGATTTCTTTGATACGAATGTTGAAATTACCAGACCTAGTGATCCTGTAATCAGGATGGCGGCACCTACCGTAGACTTGCCGCTCCAAACGATGATTGTGCCACCCACAATGAGTAGACCTACAGAAATTCGGCGCAGATATGACATAATTCGCCTCCATGTGGTCTTGTCGTGCGGGGTGTGTGATCAAAAGCACGCGATCGATTGCACTAAACTAGTTCCCGCTAACAGTCTCGTATTACGGTGACACTCCACTAATTGACGCGGCGCCTCGCACTATCTCAGTCGGCAACGATACTCCCTTTCATGCCGAATGATGCATGCAACAGATGTGTGCACTTGACCTGATAGCTACCGGCGGCCGGCACAAGACGGATGCTCAACGCCTGACCCTTCGCCAACGCGACCGTCCCCTTTTTCACGTACCGGCGATCCTCCGGGTCAATGGTTGCGGCAGCGAAGAAGGCGGGGGCGGAGTAGTTATGACCGCCCGAACCAAGGTTCGTGAAACGAAGCTGATATGCGCGACCGGCGTGCAGATGCAGATTCTCGGGCGAGAATGCGAAGTTGGAAAGCTCGATATTGACCAGTTCGGGCACCTGATTTGCTGCCTCGCCTGGGCTCGTTGCTGCACCCGCCATCAGCAACAACGACAGGCAAACGACCGTCGTAAACGAGGTCCGCATGGACTTCCTCCGCCCTTGAGCCGCTCCAGGCGATTATCTTAACATTCGGCGGCTGAATACACCATCGCGCCGATTGGCAGTGTCCAGGGCTCTGTCCTGTTGCCAAGGCTCTGTCCTGTTGGCTGAGGCGGCAACGGATCGACCCCTGCGCTTGATCCGCAGTGCAGTCTATCGCATGAGCGCCGCCATGTCGCTGCTCGCCCGCCCCGCCGTGCCGGCCCCGCGCCCGAGCGCGCTGGCCCGATGG
>Ga0207650_10003355_pt1 | contig 11015 bp, 9 predicted proteins | sample KBSS63metaG_FD_184325 | JGI IMG/M metagenome (GOLD analysis project Ga0207650, IMG submission 184325) | Switchgrass rhizosphere microbial communities from Kellogg Biological Station, Michigan, USA - KBS S6-3 metaG (SPAdes) (version 2) | ecosystem: Host-associated > Plants > Roots > Rhizosphere >...
GACCACCATTTCCGCGCCGGCATCGATATCCGCCATCGCCGTGTCAACTGCCTCCTTCACGTCCAGCGGCTTGTCGGGTGATTTCTTGCCGATCTCGGTGAACACTTTGAGACCGTTCTCAACGCCCAGCCTGATCGCGGCCCTCCGATAATCAGCCGGAAAGTCGATACAGTCGGCGCTCACCTCGACGGCGCCAAAGCCGAGCTCCCTAGTGCGCGCCATCAATTCCGGCACCTTCCCCTGCACGGCGGCCATTTCGAACACAACGCCGCCCGGCAGCGTGTCGATGCCGGCCTTGGCATAGATTGCGTTCTTTCTTTTGATGTAATCCGGCGAGTACCGGAACATCAGGCCAATATGATCGGTGAGCTTCATATGGTCGACGATGTCGCCGACCGTCTCAACGTACGATTCCGCGTCGTTAATCGACCGTGCCCAGTCGAGCGCGACCGTCACCCCGCGCGTGCGCGGCTTGTGCGCCCTTGCCGGGCGCTTGAGAAAAGGAAAGCCGCTCGTTTCGCCAACATTCGCCACCAGTAACCTCCTCGCGTTGTTCCGGGTGCACGGCTCCGCGGCCGCACTTTGCTTCTTCGCGATTGTATAGTTAGCGCTGCCATCGTCAACGCGCCTGTGTTATATGGGCTATTGGGTTTGCTTATAGTGAGGAGAAATGAACCTTTCTCAGTTACGCTATTTACGTGAAATCGTCCGCTGCCGCCTTAACATTTCGCGTGCCGCCACCGCGCTGCGCACGTCCCAGCCTGCCATGAGCCAGCAGATACGCGCGCTCGAAGAGGAGTTGGGCGTGCCGCTGTTTGTGCGCACGCGCAATCGCCTGATGCGTCTTACCGAAGCTGGCGAAAGCGTGGTCGAAGCCGCGCACAGCGCGTTGAATGAAATCGCCAAGGTGCATGCGGTTGGGCGCTCGCGCACCGCCGCCCAGTTCAGCAGCTTACGCATCGGCTGCACGCACGCGCAGGCCCGCTATGCATTGCCGCACGCGGCGCGCCTGTTCCGGCGCCGTTATCCCGGCATCCAGCTCCAGGTGATGCACAAGCATGACGAGGAGCTGTGGCAACTCGTGCAAAACGGCCAGGCGGAACTCGCCATCACGACCGATGCGCAGAATCTCCCGAAAGGGCTGGTCTACCTGCCCTGTACCGCAATGAAGCGGGCGCTGATCGCGCCGCGCAATCATCCCGTCTTACGCCTCACGCCGATCACGCTTGAAACTATCGCCGAATTTCCGCTGGTTACGTTTAACGAATCATCGAGTGGCCGGCGCCGGCTCATGAAAGCGTTCGGTGCGCATGGCTACACACCGCGCATTTCGGCATGCGCAGAGGACGAAGACGTTATCAAGGAGTTCGTGCGTGAAGGCTTGGGAATTACCATACTTGCGTCCATAGTTTACGATAGTAAGCGCGACAGCGGCCTCGGCGCGATCGACGTCACGCGCCTGCTCGAGCCGAGCACGACCGGCATCATTGTGCGCTGGAATATGCTCCGGCATGAGCCGATCCGCGCGCTGATCGAAGCCTACGCACCAATCTGGAGCGGCAAGCGCCTGGACTTGGAACTCACCCGCTATGAGAAATAAGTAGCGTATCGCAGCGCCGGCCTCGCAGAAGGACGGCGCAGACATCAACACAATCGGAGGGGGATCAATGCGCAGCATTGCAGTTGCAGTTTCTGGAATCGGCATAATAGCCGCGCTTACCGCTGGATTTGCTTTCGCCCAGTCTGGCGCAACGCAGTATCCGGCGCGGCCCGTCCGTTTCATCGTTCCGTTCACCGCCGGCGGGGGCAACGACATCGTCGCCCGGTCCGCAGCCCAAAAGCTGAGTGAGCAATGGGGTCAGCAGGTGATTTGCGACAATCGCGTCGGCGCAAACGGCATCATCGGCACCGACCTCGCCGCAAAATCCACGCCCGACGGCTACACGATCGTGCTGGTCTCCACATCATTTACGATGAATCCGAGCATTGCCAAGATGCCGTTCGATCCGCAGAAGGACCTGGTGCCGATCGGTTTTGTGGCGGAAGGTCCGCTGATGTTGTCCGCTCATCCGGGATTTGCCGGCAAGAACATCAAGGAGTTGATGACGCTAGCGCGCGCGAAGCCTGGCGAGATCCAGTTCGCAAGCTCGGGCTTCGGCGGCGTGACCCATCTCGCAGGCGAACTTTTTCAGCGCATGGCGAAGATCTCGCTGGGGCATGTTCCCTATAAGGGCTCGTCGGCGGGCGCACTCGACGTGGTTGCCGGCCAAGTCGCCCTCATGATCAGCAGTGTGAGCCCGGCACTCCCCTATTTACAATCAGGCCGCTTGCGCGCGCTAGGAATGGGGTCGCTCAAGCGCTCAGCTCTCCTGCCGGACGTGCCGACCATTGCCGAGCAAGGCGTCCCAGGCTACGACAGCAGCATGTGGTGGGGCGTCATGGCGCCCAAGGGAACGCCCGCGCTCGTCGTGAGCAAGATATCGCAGGGGCTCACGCGAGGCATGCAGGCCGACGACGTCAACAAGCGTCTGGGCATGCTCGGCATGTCGTCTCTCACGGGAACACCCGAAGAGCTTAGAAAAGCGATTACAGACGACATGGAGAAGTGGGGCAAGATCATCAAGGAAATCGGCATTACGCAGTTGGCACAATGAGCGTATTCAAGGAGCGTCCGTGAAAATAACAAAAGTCGAAGTCCATCGCGTCAGCATTCCGACCAGCGTTAAATATGCCGAGGCCGGCGGCACCTATACGTCATTTGTACGCTCCCTGGTCGTGCGCGTGTTCACCGACGGCGGAATTACCGGCACGGGCGACGTGCACGAAAGCGTACCAGGATATACCGCCGAAACGCTCGACACCATGTATGCGACGGTAACCCAGAGCTACGGGCCAGCGGTGGTCGGCGCCGAGCTCGAAAGCGTCGAAGTCTTGCATAAAACGATGCGCGAATGCCGCCGCGGCAACGGCTTTGCGCGCTGCGCAGTCGAGATGGCGCTGTTCGATGCGCTTGCGCGTTCGCGCAAGCTCAGCATCTGCGCGATGCTCGGCGGGCCGGTTCGTAAGGAGCTGGACTTGGTCGGCGGGATCGGCATCGACGAAACCGACGTCGTCGTGAAACGCGCGAGCGCCATGGTTGCGTCGGGCTATCGCACGATCAAGCTCAAAGTTGGCCGGCCGGAAATCCAAAAGGACCTAGCAATGGTCAGAGCAGTCCGCAAGGCGATCGGCGATGAGGTCAAAATTCGCGTTGACGCAAACGCAGGTTATTCGCCCGTCGATGCGATGGTCGTCGCGCGCGCGCTCGGCAATCTCAATATTGAGCACTTCGAGCAGCCAGTCGCAGGCGACGACTTTGCCGGGATGGCGCGCCTGCTGCGTCTGGGCGCCGTTTCGATCATGGCGGACGAAAGCGTGCATAACGCGCAGGACGCGATCCGCATCGTGCACGAACAAGCCGCCGACGGGATCAAGATTAAGATCAGCAAGGTGGGTGGCTTCATTGAAGCGCGCCGCATCGTCGACGTAGCGGAAGCCGCAGGCATCAAAGTCATCATTGGCAACGGCATTTGTTCGAGTATTGAAGCTGCAAGTGAATTGCAGCTTGCTTGCGCTTATCCACATGTGTATCCCGTTGCGGAAATGGTCGGCCCTGCAAAGCTCGCCGGCGATCTGGCGCAAGAGCCGTTCGACTTGAGCACAGGGAAAATCCACCTCGCACCCGGTATCGGCCTCGGCGTCGAACTTTCGGAAGCGAAGTTGTATGAATACGCGATCCATTGATCGTAAGGCCGAATCAGTGCACTACGTCGACTAAGAAGCGCACTGGTAAAGGGACCTCAAGACATGGTGCCACTATGACGATGAAAACCGAACTCGAGTGGCGAGATACCGTTCCGTTCATGTAATATACTGATACTAAAAAATATGGAAGACGAAGGGCCGGAATTGGACCGAAGACGAGATAACGCAGGAGGAAGCTGAACAAATACTCGACCGTGAGATCGAACGACTGGATATTGAATTAAATAGAAAGGCACACACGCGACCACTGTTGATTTTCATTGTTACCTCTTAGTGATAATCATGTAGTCGGTCTGCGTCTTTTACAACCTTTGCCCATTTAGTCGTTTCAGCCTTGATGAACGCAGCAAACTCTGCAGTGCTGGTCGACGAGGCATTCGGCTGGCAAGAGCTTCAGTCACATCTGACGCGCGAAGAACGGTAATAAAATTCAACGACCGCCCTTGCCGGTCTGGTCTTGGATAATACTGGTGACTCCACGCCCGTACTCCAATGCAACGGACCAATCGGCAATGTGGCTGGGAATCTGATCGAGCGCCTTTTTGCACCAATCGAGCGCGATAGGATCGAACTGCGCGATGTGCGCGGCAAGCGCCTTCGCTTCGTCAAGCAGTTTGTCCGCGGGAACTGCGAAATTGACCATCCCGATATCGACGGCATCCGCCGCGGTCAAGCTGCGCGCGGTGAGGATCGGCCACGCGGCGTGCTTGTGCAAAACCCGCACTTGCGTCGACGCGCCAGCGATGCCCGGATAAATGCCCCAGCGTATCTGCGGGACGCCGATTTCCGCGTCTTCCGCCATGATCGCGAGATCGCAAATGTTGACGAGGGTCGCGCCGCCGCCGAGCGCCAGTCCGTTGACCGCCGCAATGAAGACCGCGGGATGGTTGCGAATGATCGTCCCCATCGTGTCGTACCATTTGTTGCGCACGTTGTCGCCGCGGATCTTAGCGCCTTTGCGGACCCACTCGTTGCGCTCCTTCAGATCGACGCCCGCGCAGAACGCCTTGCCGCGCGCGGTAATCACAATGACCGCGTGGCGGCCGCGGCACTCGTCCAGCCGATGCTGAAGCTGCAGCACCATCGGGGAACTCAACGCATTGAGCTTCTCCGGACGATTGAACGTAATGACAGCGTAGTTCTCGAATTCCTCGAACAGGATCAGGTCTTCGGACATCACGCGCTCAGAATTTCTTCGGCATGAAGTTTTCCTTGCCGATCTGGTTTTGGATCGCCGCGGTGATCACGCGTCCATATTCAAGCGCCGTGGTCCAGTCCGCCACGTGCGCGGGAATGTCGTCGATCGCCTTCTTCGACCAATCGACGGTGACCGGATTGAACTTGGCGATGTTCTCCGCTACCGCGCGCGCCTCCTCCATCAACCGCGCCGCCGGTACGGCGGCATTAACGAGTCCCCAGCGCGCGGCGGTGCGGCCGTCGATGCGCTTGCCGGTCAGAATCATCCATGAAGCGTGCTTGCGCAGGATGCGCAGTTGCGTACTGGGGCCGGCGATCGTGGGATAGGATGCGCGCGTGATCTCAGGCAGTCCAATTTCCGCCGCCTCGTTTGCGATGGCGAGATCGCACACGTTGATAACTGACACGCCGTCGCTCAGCGCGTCGCCGTTCACCGCGGCGACGAACACCGACGGGTGCTTGCGGATCATCTCTATGGTCTCGCTCCACATGTGCCCCTGGCGCGAATATTCCGGAGCGCTGGCGCTACCGTCGCGTGCTTCGTCGGCATCAACGCCTGCGCAGAAAGACGACCCGGCGCCCGTGAGTATCACGGCAGCATAGCGGCCGACGCATTGCTTCAAGATGTCCTGGAGTTGAACCTGTGCCGCGCGATTCAACGCGTTCTGTTTGGCGGGACGATTTAGGGTAATGCAGGCGTAGTTGCCGCAATCTTCGAGGACTACCAGTTGCTCTGACATATAATTGGTCTCCGGGTCGTGCGTTTTCATTTAGCGGCGGCCGGCGCCAGCGGTTGCTCGGCTGCCGCGTTTCTGCCAGCGACGCGACCGAAGACGATGCCTTCGGCCAAATTGCCGCCGCCTTGGTAGACAAACTGGAACACCGACGAGATTTCTCCCGCCGTATACAGACGCGGGATCGGTTGATCATCCCAGTCAAGCACCTGGCGGCGCGCATTCGAGCGCAGTCCGCCCGTAGTATTCGGGCCGCCGGGATAAAGCGGAATCGCATAGAACGGCGGCGTTGCCACCGGCCCCATCGTCTCGACTTCGCGCGCAAAGTCGGCATCGTGTCCGGCCTTGCAGTAACCGTTCCACGTCTCTACTGTGCGAGCGAGCAGCGTGGGATCCATTGCACTGCGATTGTCGGCATGCGCGCGAATGCGTTCACCCAGCTCTTCGATCGTCGCGCCCTCGAGTATCCAGCCGTTGCGCAGCGCTTTGAGGTTGTCCTCGCCCCAGTCGATCCCGATATATGCTGCGCGGCCGACACGCACGATGGGGCCGTTCTTTATCAGCGTCGAATCGAACACCATCCACGACGGAATGCGCGGATAAGTGAGTGTGGCGCCGTCGAACAGCAACGCTTCCTTGTAAAAATGGTAGCGGCTAGGATCCTTGGTGATGCGCCGCTCGCCCGCATAGCGGCGGCCGTGATTGTCGACCACGATTTCATTCGGTTTGCCGACGCTCGAGGTGTTCAATCCGATCCTGAGCCCGTGGCGCCGTTCCGGTATCGCGCATATGACGCGCCCCGCAATGCTGCCGATTTTTGCGAGGGCGGCGCCGAGCTTCAACGCCATGCGGATGCCGTCGCCGGTATTCGCGGGCGAGCCGTAAAATGCCCAGCCGTCGATACCGGGCCCTTCGAGAAATGCTTTGCGCATGCGCGGGTGGTATTCGTAGCCTCCGCAGGTGAGGATCACTCCGCGTCTCGCGTGATACATGACGCGCTGATCGTCGCGCACCGCCTCGACGCCGATCACGATGCCATCGTCGTCCGTAAGGAGCCTCCGCGCCGCTGTTCCATAATGAATCGGGATTTTGCGGGACAGCAGCCCCGTTTGCAGGCACGCATGAAAAGCTTCGCCCGACTGCTTTTGGGTTTTTGGCGCGTCCTTGGTTGCAACGTTGAGCGCCGCGTCATCGCGCGCGCCGGTATAAGTACTCTTGACCACCGCGTATCCGGAATCGGCTGCGCCCGGGAAATCGGCATAGGCGGCGCTGGCGATCAATACCGTCTGATATTGAGGGTCAAGGCCACGCATGAACTTTTCATTCTGCGGCGCGTAGGTCGCCCACATTTCCGCGAGCTCGTCGGAAAATTCCGGCTGCTCGCCCTCGAGATTGCGCGGCAGGTTCTCGCCGCTAAACATCGCCTTCGCGTATGCCTTCAACGCGGCGAAATTGCCGTCGGGACGCGGGCTGTGATAACCGCCGCCGCTCATGCGCGTGCTCGAGTAATGACTTTTTTCCGGCTGCTTTTCGAGCAGGATTACTTCGACCTTGGAATCGTGCGCTTCGATTGCGGCGCACGCGCCGGCGGAGCCGAAGCCGATCACGATCACATCCGCATGAATCTCGTTTGCGCGCTTGGTGCTCATGATTGCATCGCTTTCTTGGTCGCGGCGGGTCGGCTTTGCGCAAGCAGGCCCATCACGGTCGTGACATTCGCGCAGCGTTCGAATGAGCGCAACTGCGGCAGGAGTTGCGTCACGTACGCCGGATCGAATACCTGGCTCACGCAATCCGTGAATTTGGTTTCCATATAAGCAGGGTAATCGTCCGCCGCGCGACCTTCCGCGTCTGCCTGCTGTATGAAGCGCGTGCTGCCGTCTTTCAACCTGACCTTGAGTTCGCACGCCTGCGACAGCGACTCACCGCGATCGACGCCGGACGCAGTCACTCGCGCGGTCAAGTCCTGCAGATCGCGCCGCGCGATCGCTGCGTCGCCGAAATGGCGCAAGCTGATCGCCCCGTCGGCCAGCGCGGCGGCGACGCAGTACTGAACGCTGAACTTCGCCTCCAGACCCGTGGTCACCACCGGCCGATCGACGTGCGGTAAGCGACGCTGGTTGAGCACGATCGTTATCGCACCGATCTCTTCGCCGCGCAAACGATGTGTGCGAACGAGCACCAGCGCGGCGTCGATCGGCGCGTGCGTGGCGCCGCAGCACGGATATTTTTTGAACATCAACCCGGAATGGATGATCTCCAGCGTGTCACCGAATGCCGTGAGTTCCTCAGGACGGCAATTTCCCGCGCCATTGTAAGCAGCAAGAAACCCCTGCCTGCCCTCCACTGCCGCTGCCGACGCCGTGAGTCCGTCGGCGGCGAGTTGCGCGCACAGCACGCCCTTCTGGCTCGCCTGCCCGACCTGCAGCGGCTTGGCCATTGCGCCGAAATTCGCTTTGACGCCAGACGCCATCGAAGCGGCGAGGCCCAGCGCATGCTGGATGACGCCGTCCGGCAGACGCAGCAAGCGCGCAACCGCGGCCGTGGCGCCGAATGTGCCCAGCGTCGCCGTCGGGTGCCAGCCCTTTTCGTAATGCTCGAAGTTGACCGCCCGCGCAAACTTCATCATGACTTCGAAACCGATCACGTACGCGTCGAGAATGTCGCGTCCGCCCCTGCCCCGCTCTTCGCCAACGGCCAACAAAGCGGGGAGCAACGTCACGCTCGGATGCCCGCCCAACACGAAATTGGAATCGTCGAAATCGAGCGCGTGACCCGCGACCGCGTTGGCCAGCGCCGCATCGGCCGCGCTTGCGCGAATAGCAGTGCCAATCACCGTCGCGTTGCCGCGCGCGGAACGCGCAATGTGATTCGCGATAATTTTCGCCACCGGTTCGACCGAACCCGCGATCGCCACACCGGTGAAATCGATGAGCGCGAGCTTGGCGCGCTCGAGCGCGGCCGGCGCAATGGAACCGGCCGGGAATCCGGCAACGAAAGACGCAATATCGGATAAGCGATTCATCGGCTAGCGGTGAATCGCGATGACGCCGTCGGCATCAAGCTTTGCGATTTCCGTTTCAGTCAAACCGACCGCCAGCAGGATTTCGCGTGTGTGCTCGCCGATGAAAGACGGGTACGGCGAGCGGATCGCGCCAGGCGTCGCGCTCAACTTCGGCGTGACGGCTACCGTCTCCATCGTCTTGCCGTCGGGGAAACGTATGGTGTCGATCGCGCTGCGCGCCTTGATTTGTTCGAGCTCGACCACTTCGCGATACGTGTTGATTGGCGCGCAGATGAGGTCATGCTGCTCGCACAGCGCAAGCCACTCGGCCGAAGTCCGCTCCTTCAACACGGACTCGATGATGGTCTTCAATGCGCGGTGATGCTCCTGGCGCACCGGCCGCGTGTGAAAACGCGGATCCGTTTCAAGTTCCGGCCGTGCCAGCACATCATGGCACAGCGCGCGCCAGCGATCCGTCGTGTACGCGGCGAGCATGATATGGCCGTCTTTGGTGCGGTACGCCTCGTTGGGCGTCGCGTACGGCGCGCGGCTGCCGGTCTTCGCCGGCAGCTTGCGTGAACTCAAATAACGCGTGAGCGACGATTTCTGGATCACGAGTGCGCCTTCGAGCAGGCTCACATCGACGTGCTGGCCGATGCCGTGCCGCTCGCGCGCGAACAGCGCCATCATGATGCCTTGCACGGCGAGCAGCCCGCCCGTCATGTCGACGACGGGAAACGACACCTTGACCGGTTCGTCGGGGTCTGTGCCACCCTCGGCGTCGGGGCCGAGCACGCTCATCACGCCGGAGATCGCCTGGATGATGCCGTCGACGCCGGGTTTTTCTTTCCATGGACCCGTCTGCCCGTAAGCACTCACCGAGCAATAAACAATTTTGGGATTGATTTCGCGAACGGCATCGTAATTGAGGCCAAGGCGCGTCATCACGCCGGGACGGAAGCTTTCCATCACGACGTCGGCGGTCGCGATCATCCGCTTGGCGAGCGCGATGCCGTCGGGATGCTTGAGATCGATTGCGATGCCCTTCTTGTTGCGGTTGAACTCGCGCGTGCCGAGACCCGGTGTTGTGCGCGACCAATCGCCGGTGCGCGGCTCGATCTTGAAAATCTCCGCGCCGAAATCGCCGAGCGTCGCGGTCGCGAGTGGCGCAGCACCTCCCATGCCGAAACACACGACGCGGATGCCGTCCAATGCCATTTTGTTTGCCATCGCGAATTTCCTAGGTTGGCGTGATGCCCAGCTTTCCGACCAGTTGGCGCCAGCGCTTTATTTCGCTGCCGATCAGGTGTCTGAATTCCGCGGGCGTGCTACCGATCGCCTCGCTGCCCTGGCTCTTCAAGCGGTCCCGAATCTCGTGCGATTTTGCCGCCTGTGCGGCCGCCGCGCTCAACTTATCTATACGCGCAACCGGCGTCTTGGCGGGCGCGACCAGCCCGTTCCACGCGATCGCCTCGAATCCCGCGACGCCCTGCTCAGCAACGGTCGGCGTATCGGGCAGGCCGTCCGAACGTTGCGCGCTGGTGACGGCGAGCGCGCGCAACCTGCCCGCTTTGACAAAGGTCCATGCGGACACGATGCTCGATACGGAGATTTGCGCGCGGCCGGCGATGACATCAACGAACGCGCCGGTCATGCTTTTGTACGGAATGTACGTCGACAGCTCGCGGATGCCCGCCGCCTCGAGAAAGTGCATCGTCACGAGATAGGTGCCGCTGCCGAAATTGCCGGCGCCCGCGCTTAAGCTGCCGGGCTTCGCTTTCGCGAGCGCAACGAGGTCCTGCACGGAATGCGCCGGTAATCCCGGATAAATCGTGACTAAGTAGGGATCGCGGTTCAGCAAAGTGACCGGCGCAAAATCCCTGACCACATCGACCGGCATGTCCTTGACCACCGCCGGGCTAAACGTGAAGCTCGGCACGACGAGCAGCAGCGTGTGGCCGTCGGGGCTCGCGTTCGCAACGAGCTGCAGCGCGGTTATGCTCGCAACGCCCGAACCGGCGCGGTTGTCGACAACCAGCCGTTGGCCGAGTATCTCGCCCATTTTTTCCGCATAGAGCCGCAATACCGTATCGGCGGTGCCGCCCGCTAGTTGCGGTATCACGACGCGTATCGGCTTGTCCGGAAAATTACTGGTGCTTTGGGCGGACGCGAACCCGCATGGCGCAAGTATCGCGAGCAATGTGCGCGCAATGCGCGTGGCCGGGGAATTCAAGATGCCATCCTCGTGCCCATCAGTTCATCGTGCCGGCTATGCC
>Ga0207650_10003356_pt1 | contig 11014 bp, 14 predicted proteins | sample KBSS63metaG_FD_184325 | JGI IMG/M metagenome (GOLD analysis project Ga0207650, IMG submission 184325) | Switchgrass rhizosphere microbial communities from Kellogg Biological Station, Michigan, USA - KBS S6-3 metaG (SPAdes) (version 2) | ecosystem: Host-associated > Plants > Roots > Rhizosphere...
GGTTGTGCGTCCAGCGAAGGCTGGCTTGTTCAGCAGGAGACAGACCTGCCGGGGCAGAAATCAGAAGCCCCGTAGCTTGGATAGCAGGTAGGAGGGAAACCGATGATCTGAAGCCTATCGACAGACATTCCTTGAGGGAAGGCGCAAGTCACCGGGCCGTAACGAAAGTGAACGCGGATGTGGCCTCGAAAATGCAAAGGCCCGAAGGCCGAGGCCGCAACCGAAGGGCGAAGGCGGCATGGGCACCCGAAATCTGATCGACGCGGCTGTCCACTTCGGCGGGGTGGAAGCGACAGCACGGTGACAAGGACAAGCTGAGCAACTGGAGAAGCTCTCCTCGCCCCGGCGCGAAATGGCTTTGCGGCCTGCTGACATCAAATGGACCGGACACTACTGAGTCTCAACGTTCGACATGAGCGGCGGCCGCAGGCAAGCGCAGCTTGCCGGAGGACGTCCCCCTCATGGAGCCGTTAGGCCATGTCATGGTAGAGAGAGTTCGCATCACCAGACCGTGTAGACCATAAAGAAGCCCGCGACCGTCATGACCGTCAGCGTCGCCAGGAACAGCAGTTCGATGATCTGTGCGAGCAGCACGGCGCGCTTATGGGATCGCGTCCTCAGCGCAAAAGTGATGAGGTAAATGCAGAGAAGGAAGGTCGCCGCACACACCGCCAGGACGTCGTCGATCGCTGTCGCGGCGCCGCCTCGGTGGCTGGTGTTGATGAATGCGACGATGCCGATGCAAAGCCCGGCCAGGGTCCCGGACAGCGAAAGTAGGCTTGTCAGCTCGTCACGCTGAATCGGGGTGTCGCCGGAAGTCGTCATGTCTGAACCAGCCCGACAAGGTCGCGGGGCTTGCACTCGATGTACACGATGCGCGTCTCCATGTGTTGCCTAACCGTTCAACAGCAGCGGCGACGCAGGGGGCGCGAAGCGGCGTTTGGTGCGTCCGCTCGGAGAGCTAGGCGACACGCCTACGGTGGGCACGATGCCTAAGCGAATGGCCGACACGCACACGCACACACGAGGACACTCCTGCTCAGATATCGAGGTGTAGGGCACTGATGGTAAGGCGAACATATGGCTAGAGCGGGCAAAGGCTAGTGGCTTTGATAGAGTACTGCGCGGAACGCTTGGAAGGGCAGCATCCGCAAGATGCTTCGAGAGCTCGCACGGGCGCTGCGTGGGCAGCGGAATGCGTAGCGTGGTGAAGCGATAGGCCTCTGGCCCAAGGACTGTTTTCGATCCAGGGCCGTCGATCATGTCGTCCGATTCGTCGCCTCGAAGCAGACACCGGGGGCCTTGGACACTGCGTTCTCGCCATACTCGCCCGCCCCCGCCCCCAACCCTCCCGTTCTACCCTGCGCGACGGCGCCCGCGCGTCTTGGTGACTTCGATGATCGATTCTTCGCATCGCCCGGCGGCGAAGAGCCTGGCGTCGGCCTCCTTCAAGAGCGGGCAGTCAATCGCAAGCTGCCGCGCCAGTGCGTCCCGGCAAAAGTCCGGATGACGAGATCCCTGAACGCGCGGGCCTCGGCGATCCGCTCCGGCACGCCGTGATCGAGTACGCGGGGGAGTGGAACAACCACTCCCGGCGCGACTCCGGAGCATCGGCGTGGACGACGCGGTGTCGCCGCAACGCCTCAAGACTGGTTGACACGAGGGGATGAACTTCTTTGCGGCATGTCAGCCTGAGACCTGCTCGACCGGCTGGTTTGCCGGTGCCGGCGGCCGCGCGGGCACCAGTCCATATTGCGCCATCACCTGAGCCAACCTCACTCGATCAGGGGGCCCGCCCGCATTGACGACGGCGCCGACATCGTGGAAGTACTGCGGCCCGATGTCCGGCGTCATGATGACGAGCGCGCGCACCGCGGCATCGGTCTTGTTGATGAAGTGATGTGTCGAGCCCCGCGGCGTCGACATCCAGCCGCCCGGCTCGAGGTCGCGCGACACCCCGTCGACGGAATAGCGCAGCGTCCCTTCCAGGACGTAGACGCACTCCTCGTTGTCGGCGTGGCTGTGTGGCGGAGGAACGATGGCCCCCGCAGGCACCGTCATCTCGAACACGCCCAACCCGCCCTTTTCCGCACCATCGACGAGGTAGCGGATCTCGAGTTGGCCTACCTTGATCAATTCGCCGCTCATGACGCTCTCCTGGATTCGTTGCCGGACCGGGTATCGGGTCCGGTGCGAAGAATGTAGATCGTTGCACAAATCTTATAAATGGGGTCTAGTTCAACACACTGTTGCAAGAACATCGCCAATGAAGAGCAGGCTGACCGGCATGAGCGTGTTTGCGGAGGTGGTGGGCGCGAAGAGCTTTTCCGCCGCCGCTGACAAGCTCGGCATCTCAAAATCGCTCGCGAGCCGGGAGGTCAGCGCGCTGGAGCGCTCGCTGGCGGTGAAACTGCTGAACCGCTCGACGCGCAAGCTCAGCCTGACCGAAGCCGGCAGCATCTTCTACGAGCACTGCGTGAACATCCTGCAGGAAGCGGAACTTGCCGAGCGGCGCGTGACGCAGGCTCAGTCCGAGCCGGCCGGAGTCGTGAAGATGACGGCGATCCCGGCGTTCGCGGTGCGGCATGTGTTGCCGGCAATCGTCGAATTCCAGCAGCAGTATCCAAAGATTCAGGTCAGGCTTTCCTGCAGCAATCGCACGGTGGACTTGGGCGCCGAGGGCTTCGACCTTGGCATCCGTTCGTCGCCCCCCGCGCCGGATCTGGTCGCAAGAAAGCTCGCGGCCAGCCGACTCGTCTTGCTCGCCTCGCCGGCATATCTCGCGCAGCGCGGCACGCCGCGTCGGATCGAGGACGTGGAGAAGCACGACTGCGTGTTCTTCCCAATGCTCGCGCCCAAAGGGAACTGGACGTTCCGGCGCAGCGGGCGGAAATACGCGCTGAAAGTCCCGGCTTCATTCGAGACCGATGATTTGGAGGCGGTCCGCGCGGCGATCCTTTCCGGCCTCGGTGTGGGCCTGCTCCCGCTCCACATGGTGGGCGCGGACTTGCGGCAAGGGACCCTCGTGCAGTTGCTGCGGCAGTTCCAGCCGGTGCCCGAGGGCGCCATCTATCTGGTCTATCTGCCTAATCGCATGCAGCCGTCACGGGTGCGGCTGCTTATTGACTTTCTCACCGCGCGCTTCGGACCCGTGCCGCCGTGGGAGGACGGTTGGTAGCGAACGGCGGCGCAGCAGCCAGGTCAGGTGCCAAGAAGCTGACCGTTGCCATCGACAGGAACTGGCCGACCTTGACCGCCGAAGGGGGCGACGACCAACGGCGGCCATGCGATCCATAGCGGTCGGCGCTGGCTCGCTGGCTCGAACGGCCCTCTACGACGCACAGCTGCCCTTGGTCGCCAACAATTGGCTGGCGCTGGACGACCCCCCAAGCCGACACCTCGTCTGTGGGAAAGCTGCCTTTCCAGACCACTACGGCGGCATCAGCGGCGGCCGATTCGAAGGCCCTGGTGACGCCATCGATTGCATCTGACTCCCCGACCGGCCCAGCCGGCGACAGCAGTGGGCGCAGAGCATCCAGCGCCTCGCCGATGTCTCCCTGAGCGGCGGCGACACTCGCGAGAGCTGCGTTCGCTTCGAAGCTCAAGCAAGCGCCGATTTCCAGCGCGACGCGGTGCGAGTGGGCAAAAGCCTGCGCCGCCGGTACGAGTCGGCCCAGCGTCTCCTCGGCGCGGCCCAGGTACAGGGAGGCGGCAACCTCCAGGTCGCGAGCTTGCATCGCCACTGCAGTGTCGAGCGCGCTGCGTGCGGTGGCCAGCGCGTGCGCATCGTCGCCTTGCCACAGCGCCAACTGCGACAAGTTGCACGAAGCCGCGCACTCCATGACGCGATCGCCGTTCTGACGAGCCAGCCGAAATCCCTCTTCCAAGTCACGCCGGCCGCCTGCAAGGTCGCCGAGCCCAACGAGTTTGCCGCCGACATTGACCAGAGCGGCCGCCTCATTCCGCTGGCCACCGATCCGACGCAACATCTCCAGGGACTCGCGGTGCAGCTGGAGTGCACGTTGCTCGTCGCCCCGGCGGTCGGCCAGCACAGCGAGGCTGTTGAGGCAGGTCACTTGCGGCTTGAGCAACCCTCGTGCTCTCGCCCGTTCAAGGTTTTCTGCAGCAAAGCCTGCGCCGCGTCCCAACGGCCCAGGTCCGTCATTGCCAGCCCCACCAGCCTGAGGCTCATCAGCCGAAGCTCGTACAGGTCGTCGTCGGGCTTCGTCGGCGCGGTGCTGCTCGCCAGCGCCGCCTCGGCCAGCGCCGCGGCCCGAGTTGCAAACTGCGCGCACTCGGAATACCGGGCCATGCGCATCGCTCGGGTGGCACGCCGGTGGACGGTATAGGCCCGCCGGGCGTCATCGGCCAGTGTCTCGGCAATTCCTTGCATTGCATCGAGATCCTTCGCCTGGTTCTCACGGTCACCCTGCATCTCGAGTGTGCGCTCGCGCGCCTTCAGCAGCCGCCAGTGCAGCGGGGCTTGGCTCGGGCTGTCCCGGGCCCGGTCCAGCAGAAGCAGTGCCTGCTGAACATGCGCCAGCGCCGGCGCGTGCGCCAGCCGGCCGTCCGCATGCTCGGCCGCGCGGGCGTGGAATTCAGCAGCGTTCGCCTCGTCTCCGGCCTCGGCGTAATGGTCAGCGGTCATGCCCAGGAAGTCACCGGCTCGGGCGCTGTCGCTGTCGCTCTGCGCGGCCAGCCAGTCGGCCAGCTTGGCGTGCAGCGCCTTTCGGCGGCGCCGGAGCACGGTGCCGTAGGTCACCTGGTACAGGAGAGCGTGCTTGAAAGCGTACTACCGCAGGCCGTCGATTTCCGCATCGTGCCGCGGCAGCGCCAGCTCCCGGCGCACCAGACGCGGCAGCGCGGCCTCGGTCTGCGGATCAAGGGCGAAGAGGGCCCGGTCCCAGAACACTTGCCCGATGACGCTCGCTTCCTGCAGCGTCAGCCTTTCGTCTGCGGGCAGGCCATCGAGCCGCGCTTGCAGCACGCCGGTGAGCGTGGAGGGCACCTTGGTGGACAACAGACGCTCGGCGTTCAGTCGCCAGGGGTCGCCCGAGGTGTCGATCACGCCCTGGTCGATCAGCATGCGAACCAGTTCTTCCATGTAGAACGGCTTGCCTTCGGCGCCGCCGGTGATGAGCTCTCTCAGGGCGGCCGGGACTTCTGGCAGCTTCTTGAAGGGCTCGTTCGCCAGCAGCCTGCTGCTGCCTTTATCGAGCGGGTGCAGCTCGATACGTTCGTGCCACCTCCCCGTACCCGGCCAATCAGCACGCCGCTCGAAAAGCGTGGGTCGCGTGAAGGCGAGCATCAACAGCGGCATGTCACGGTTTACCTCGGCCAGGTAGTTCAGGAAGTCGAGGCTCTCGTCATCCGCCCAGTGCAGGTCTTCAAGCTGAAGGATGACCGGCGAGCCGTCCTGTGAGCCGCCATGCACGCTCACCCGGCGGAACATCTGTGCTGCAGCGTGCTGCGCGCGGTTGCGGATCTGCTGGGGTCGTCGAGGATGGCGCGCACATGTGGGCTCTCTTTCCAGTCCAGCCCGATCAGGTGGCCCAACAGGTGGGCCTGTCCTTCAGCGAACTCGGGCTCGTCTGCGAAAAGAGGAATAAGGCCCTGCTCGAACTTGACCTTGGCTTCATCCAGCGTGTCGTCGTCGGCGAGCTGCAGCCGCCAGCCGATGATGTCGCGCAGCAGGCCGAAGGGCTGGTTCTTCGTTTGCGGGCTGGCACGGCCGCGGAACAGATAGACCGTCTCGGGATGGTCTTCCGTCCACGCCTGGAACTCGTCGAGCAGGCGGCTCTTGCCGATGCCGGCCTCGGCAACCACGCTGACGCCTACGAGCCGGCGTTCGGCCAGGAGGCGCCTGAACGCCGCCTGAAGTGCCTGCAGCTCGGCTTCGCGGCCGATCATGCGGGTGGCCACGCCTTCGATGTCGCGCCGCGCGACGCGGAAGGCGCGCGGCTTGGCCTTGCCGACGAGGTAGCTGACGACGGGTTCGTCCAGGCCCTTCACCGTCAGCGGCTCAGGCGCAGAGACCTCGAACAGGCCGCGCACGTGCACGTAGGTGTCGTGGCTGATCCTCAGACCTCCGACCGGTGCAGTCTGCTCATACGGGCGGCAATGTTGACGGCCTGGCCGCGGATGCTTGCGTCGTCGTCAACGCCGCCGCCGAGCAGCACGGCGCCGGTGTGAATGCCCACGCGGAAATTGCAGCCGCTATAGCCGTGAGCACGGAGCACTTCGGTGCCGATGGTTTGGCCGAGCGCGAGTAGGGCGAGGCCGCAGCGCACGGCCCGTTCTGCATCGTCTTCCGCCGCTTCATCTGCACCGAAGGCGGCAAGGATGTTGTCGCCGGCGTACTGGAGCGCGCGGCCGCGGTGGACTTCAACGATGGCCGTACCGCGCGAGAGGGCCCCGTCCATCACCGCGCTGACTTCCTCGGGATCCAGACGTTGGGCCAACGTGGTCGAGCCGACGACGTCCAGAAACAGGATGCTGACTTGCCTCAGCGACTGGGTGGTGTGGGGTGCGATGCTCTGCAGAGCATGCAGTCGGTCCCGCATCGCGCCGAGAGCAGCATCGACCACCGCATCGCCTAGCAAATGGCGCTGAGCTTCGAGGGCGGCCAGGCTCGCCTCAAGTTTTTTCTGTTCAGTGGGCATGCGCGTCGAGAATACCAACAGATCTTGCGGCGCTGTTCATCCCGATGGCTCCGATTGGGCCAAGGAACGGCGGCTTTAGATCGTCTGGTTGAGCGGCTACTTTTTGGCCGCGTCCGGAAGTACGTGAGCGTCAGCTGTTCGGCGTGTCAATGCGAACGACACACCTCAGGCAAGGGACGGAGGCTCAAGGTCGGGAGCGACGCCTCAGTCCGCTGTCAGAAAGCTGACTCGGAGCGCAGCTACGGCAAGCGCATGGCCAGAGACTTGAGGCACCGTCAGTCTCCAGCAGGTCAGTGTTCGACCATGAAAGCGAAGACCGCCGTGTTGTTGGCTGGGGTGTTGCGCGACACGGTAAGAGCGCATGGATGAAGCGATGGGCGGTAGCTGCACTAAAGCGATCGCCATGTGGGGCACACTGTGTGCCGCTAGTACCTCCCTTGTTGCTTTGCTCTGCCTGCCTATCATCTGTTCATGGTCAGCAAGCACGGCACAGCCAGCAGCGCCCAAGCGAAAGCTGAAATGGACGCACGGACAGAGAGCCGAGCACGGGCGATGCTGGGCGAAGCGGCGAGCCTCGCCCCAGCATCGACGAACGGTGATGCTGAACTCGCTGACCACCTCAGTGAGAAAGCGAGAGTCGCGTGGACGAAGAACGGCCTGCTGATTCCATCGACCAACCTCGCTGAAGCGTGGGGAATCACCCGCCGGGCGCTTGACGAGGCAGAAGACAGGTACGAGGTCTTCCTGCTGAAGATCAGGGGCCGGCTATGGGCGCCTGCCGTGTTCGCCAAGCTGAAGCCATCGGCGGCGGCGAAGGTGTGCCGGACGATGTCCGGCGCAGACGAGGTATCGCAGTTGTTCTTCTGGATGCAGCCGCATGGTGCGCTGGGCGGCAAGACACCCGCACAGGCGATACAAGCCGGTCAGTTGGAGCGCGTGCTGGAGATCGCACAAGGCCTGGCGGAAGAGAACGACTGGGTAAATGCGAAGGCTGCTTGACCAGGGCACGTTCGAGAACGCCCTACCTACGTCCTGAGGCGGCCAGCCTGAGGCTTTCGCCCTCCGTGCGCCAGCACGGTTCACTGGCTGCCTCCAGTCTCTCGCTAGCGCTAGCCAGCGCAATGACTAAAGTTGTCTCCAATCGCCGACAGCGGACACTCGTCGCCGTCCGTCTGGCCGAGCAGCGACGGCTGCGATCGACTGCTATCGAGGGGGAGTGACCCCGATGGATCTATTTCTGTTTGCTAGGAACGCTCCGCGAAGCAGCGCGCGCGTGCTGCAACGGTCGGAGAGCCTCCCGCATGTCATGGAATTCACCCAGCGTCGTTTCAAACTTGTTCGGGCTGGAGCGCTCTGCACCTTCCTCCTGCAATCGGCTGGAAGGACTACCGGGCCCATGGCAGGACGCGACACAAGACGATACGCTCGATGCCCCCGAGTTCATGCGCCGGTTCCTGCTGCATGTCTTGCCCGCCAAGTTCCACCGCATCCGCCGGAACACCAGAAAGCACGGGCTTTGCCACTAGGTTCTCTTTCCTACGTGCCATAAAACGCGCCATCGCGAACTCCCTGGCTTTGCCGTGATGGATGGCACTCGGATGGGGACCGTGGAGAGTCGTAGCGACGAGTAGCGGCTGGGCCGATGTACCGTTCGCCCGCATGCCCGTTGCCTCCGCTCTCCTGCTCTGCGTCATCGTCGGCATCAGCGATGGCGACACGTTGACCGCGCGCTGCGACGCAGCCGCTGATGCGCCAGCGCAGACCCTCCGAGTTCGGCTGGCCGAGGTCGACGCGCCCGAACGCCGTCAAGCGTTCGGCCCGCGCTCTCGCGGGCACTTAGCGACGTTGTGCTTCGACCAACACGCGGAGGTGCGACCCATCGGAGCCGGCAGTGGCCTCGACAGGTACGGGCGCACGGTGGCGCATGTGACCTGCAACGGCACCGACGCCAACGCCGAGCAGGTGCGCGCTGGCATGGCCTGGGTGTTCGACCGCTACGTCACTGACCGCCGACTCTACGCGCTGCAGGACGAGGCCCGAGCTGCGCACCGTGGCCTCTGGTCAGATGCGCAGCCGGTAGCGCCTTGGGAGTGGCGCAGGGCCGAGCGGTAACGCCGGCCCACATGTCATCAGTAAAAGGTTGACAACACCCTGGAGGCACATGTCCGCTGAGATTGCTGCCAAGGCCGTTCGATACTTCGCCGGTGCGGTGGCAGCATCGTTCGCCCCGCTCGTGGCTCTTGCGGGTTCTGCAGTCGGCGCAGCCCCGAAGGGCGATGCGACGGCCGTCGCGACGCGCATCATCAAGTACAACTTCCCTGCTTGCCGGCGAGTCAGTCGGAATCCCGGTTCAACAGGTCGCCGCACGGAGCTGGGCGCCCTGGCGACGAAGGCCCTTCAAGGCGGCGTCTGCTCGATGCGCGCTGCATGGTCACCTCCCTGAGAGCCCTTCACGCGGTACCGTGGAGAGAAGCGGCGACCCTCGCTCCACGGCCCGGTCGCGACGTAGCGCCGGGCCGGTTACCGGCTCGTTACCAGCGCGTCGGCGACCGGATCGATCCCGTTGGCGACAATGCTCCACCATCGAAGGCATGGAGCCTGGGTCTTCAAGCGAGGGGGGCCGGGCCTTAGCGCCGCATGGCCGGTCTGCTCACCCGATGGCTTGCGCGCAAAGGACATGGCGTGCCGAGCTAAGTAGACTGCGTCCACATCTGAACATGAACCCATCACCCATGAACAAGCCTGCTCCCGCGACGGCAACGCCCACCGGACGCCTGCGTGCGTGCGCAAGCCTCCTGCTGCGTGGCGGGCTCGTTGCCGGGCTCGCCGTTTCGGCCGCGGCCGCCGGGGCGCAGACCACGGTGACGCTGTACGGTGGCGCGCGCGGCGGCGGCGACTTCGAGGACGCCAGCGGCAACGGGAGCACCTTCAAGCTCGACAGCGGCGCGGCAGTCTCGGCAAGCGTCGACTGGCAGCTCGACGACGGGCGGCAGGGGCAGGTCTTCTATTCGTTCCAGCGCAGTGCGCTCCCCGGCCGCGCATTCGGTCAGCCCGCCTCGGTGGCGGTCAACATCAGCTACCTGCACCTCGGCGGGCGTGTCTTCTTCGACGGCGATCCGAGGCGCGGTGGCGGCTACGTCGTCGGCGGGCTCGGCGCCACGTTCTTCTCGCCCGGGCTTGCCGGGCTGTCCGACGAAGTGCGCCCGTCGGGCAACATCGGCGTCGGCTGGCAGTGGACGCTCGCTCCCAATGTCGCGTTGCGCACCGAGCTGCGCGGCTACCTGAGCGTGATCAACGCCAGCGGCGAGTTCTTCTGCTCCGGCGGCTGCGTGGTCTCGCTTCGAGGCACGACCCTCTTGCAGGCCGAGGGCCTGCTGGGCTTGTCGATCGGGTTCTGATCCGACGAGATTCCAGCTGCCGATTGGATGCGTTCTTCGGGGACACCTCAGGAGACGACGCTCGTGATCATGACTCGCAGCCACCCTGGCGCAAGGCGCCAACGCCTGTCGATTCCAGTTCAGCACGGCTCCAGCGTGCGCGGTTGACGAGGCAGGAGGCTCGATGGAGCCATAGACCGGGTGGTCCATGAAGGGAACTTCATCGAATCGCTTCGTCAGCGCGCAGCAACACCGACAGCGGGATCCGCATCCGTGGCTTCTCTTCCAACGCGATCACCGACGCCCTGCGCGGTACAGACTTCGATACGAAGATCGATGTCATGTTGCCGCTGCTTGACGTGTCCGTTCCGGAGCGTATCCGCAACATGGCTCTGCAGTGCAAGGCCATCCGCAACTTGGTTGTTCACAACAAGGCCACGCCGAAACTCATGACTGATGTTGGGATCAAACCGAGTGATGGCGAAGTTGCTGGCGAGCGGGCTGATCGGTTCTTCGTTGAGAACCCGATAGATCGGATCAGAACTGACATTCAGAAGTTCGTGGACGAAGGGATCAGCGAGAGCACGGACCTGCAGGGGGCTCATCGCCTGCTTGTTAAGTACTATGAACATGGCGAGGCTTAACCGACGGATATCCGTCAGGACTACGGCTCTAGTCGACCTTCGCCATCACCGAAGCCAGTCCTGACGCAGGTTCGCGGACCTCGTCTCGCCCAACTCGATCTCCGCTGCGAGTCGAGCCGCTGCTCGATGAACCGCGCTCGCCACTTGCACACCGTCTGCTGCGAGACGCGCTGGCGTGCCGCCACCGTCTTGTTGTCGGCGCCGTCGGCACACCCGAGCACGATTCGCGCACGCAGCGCCATCGCCTGCGCGGTCTTGCGTCGCAGCGTCAATGCCATCAGCTGCTCTCGCTCCAAATCGCTCAACGCCAATTGCGCCTTCGGTCTTCCGC
>Ga0207650_10003358_pt1 | contig 11014 bp, 9 predicted proteins | sample KBSS63metaG_FD_184325 | JGI IMG/M metagenome (GOLD analysis project Ga0207650, IMG submission 184325) | Switchgrass rhizosphere microbial communities from Kellogg Biological Station, Michigan, USA - KBS S6-3 metaG (SPAdes) (version 2) | ecosystem: Host-associated > Plants > Roots > Rhizosphere >...
AGCGAGACGATCGATGAGCTGCAAGAGCGATTGAACCCCGCGAACGTCAAGGAAATGGTGAAGGAGCGGCTGGTCGAAAAGGTCCAGATCGCCAAAGAGACAATCATGGACGCCACTTTAGGAAAGGTCGAAGACATGGCCGAGCGAATGAGCGACACGGTTTACGAGACACGCCGGGGCATCGTGGAAGTGGTGAAAGCCAATCCGATCCCGTCGGCAATGGTAGGCGTGGGTCTCGCCTGGCTCTGGATGAACCGGCGCGACGCAGGCTCGAATGGCGACACATGGAGCCGGCGGCAGCGCGGCTCGCGGACCAACTACTCGATGTCGGGTGGCCAAGGCCGTTGGAGCTCCTCGCGCAGCGGATCGGGGTTCGACGACGAACGGGACGACTTCTACACGCCTTCCAGCGAAGGCTATGCGGGAGGCGACGACGGCGCCATCGCGGGCGCCACGGGTCAGGCGCGTCAGGCCGCCAGCAAGATCGCGAGCAAGGCCCGAGAAACGGTGGACGACGTTACCGACAAGGCGCAGCAAACCGCCGGTTATGTGGCTGAGCGCGCGCAAAACGTTGCCCGGGGCGCCCAGAACCAGGCTCGTCGCGTCGAGCAGACCTTCGTACGCAAGCTGAACGATGCGCCGCTCGCTGTAGGGGCGGCGGCACTTGCACTCGGCACCGCCGTCGGGCTCGCCGTACCTCGCACCCGGGTGGAAGACGAGTGGATGGGCGATGCGCGCGACACGTTGCTAGATAAGGCGCAGTCAGCGGCCAGCGAAACGCTCGACAAGGTGGGCGAGGTCGCCGAGCGCGTCACCGGCGAGATGACAGGAGCGGGCGGAGCGCAGAAGCCCGAGCAGCAGCGCAGCGCGGTTTAAGCGGGAGGAGCAGTCATGGGCATCATCTGGACCATCTTGATCGGTTTCGTCGCCGGCGTGATCGCCAAGTTCATCATGCCGGGTCGCAACGAGCCCTCCGGTTTCGTGTTGACGGCGATTCTCGGCATCGTGGGTGCATTCGTCGCAAGCTACCTGGGGCGAGCGATGGGTTGGTACGCCCCGGGTGAGGGTGCCGGGCTCATTGGCGCCGTCGTCGGCGCGATTATCGTCCTCGCCATTTGGGCGGCTCTTTCGAAGAGGCGCGTGTAACGAACCGATTTCAGGAGGTTGTGATGAATCGCGGAATGCCATCGATGACTGCGCTTCTGGCGCTTCTCGCCGTTGCGGGGTACCAGAATCGCGACAAGATTGCCGAGGCGCTTGGCAACCGGAGGGCGGCGCCAGCGGGTGGACCCGCCGCAAGCGGACAGGGCAGTGCGCTCGACAGGCTGGGCGGGGTGCTTGGCGGTGCGAGCACGGGCAGCGTGCTGAGCGGTGGGCTTCGCGACTTGATCGAGCGATTCAAGCAAAGCGGTCACGGCGGCACGGCAGACTCGTGGGTCGGCACGGGACCCAATCAGCAGCTTCGCACGGACCAACTCGAGCAAGCGATCGGCCCCGAGACGCTCGACACCCTCGCGCAGCACACGGGCCTGTCGAGGGAAGAATTGCTGTCGAGGCTGACGAGAGACTTGCCGGCCGCCGTCGACAAGTTCACGCCGGCAGGGCGTCTGCCGACCGAGGAAGAGGCGGGGCGCCTGATCTAGCGGGTACGGTCTCAGTCTCCGGACGAGGCATCCGGATTTTTGCGCTGCCCTCGTTTACGATGGGAGGGTGGCGCATCGCGTAGACGGTCCAATGATGCTCGTGACGTGCGAGCACGGTGGAAATCGCATTCCCGCCGATCTGGCACCGTTCTTCTGCCACATGCGCCGCAGCTTGGCGTCGCACCGCGGCTACGATGCCGGTGCGCTTGTGATGGCGCGCACGTTGGCGCACGCGCTCAGTGCCCCGCTCGTCGCGTCGACCACGAGCCGCCTCGTAATCGATCTCAATCGCTCCATCGACAACGCCGGCGTGTGGTCGGACGTCACCCGCGCGTTGCCACCCGAAAGGCGGGAGCGCATCGTCCGCCGGCTGTATCTGCCTTACCGCAGGAGAACGGACGCCGTTGTCGCCGCAGCGCGTGCCGCGCGCCGACCGCTTGTCCATTTCTCCTCGCACAGCTTCACTCCGGTGCTCCATGGCAAGCGGCGTCGAGCCGACGTTGGTCTGCTCTACGATCCGTCGCGGCCGGGAGAGGCGAAGCTGTGCGCCGCCATCAAGGCGGCGCTGCGTGCGCAAGCGCCATCGCTGCACGTGCGCCGCAACTATCCGTACGCTGGAAAATCGGACGGCCTCGTAACGTGGCTTCGCTCGCGTTACGGGCCTCGGGAGTACGTCGGCGTCGAGGTCGAGGTCAATCAGGCGATCGTCGGGCGAGAGCCGCGCGAGTGGCGCTGGCTGCGCGAAGCGCTGGTGGCATCGATCATGCAGGCAGTGGCCGATCCAGGCACTGCGATTTCGCGCTGACGCAACCGACGGAAGTTTCCCATTCGGCGATCCATTTGCGCAGGGCCCGCCCGGCATCTTTGGGCGGACTGTTCACGTCGTGCCACGCGACGTAGGCTTCGTCGTTGTCCGCAATCAGGAAAAGGCCGTGCATTCCCTTGCTTCGCTTCAGCGTTTCGAGCGCGTGCACCGGCGTCTGCGCGATCGGCGACCCGACGTTGAGCGATGTGTTGACGCTCACCTCCACGCCGATGTGCCGCCCCATTGCTTTCAGGTACGCGTAGATCAGCGGATTTGTCCGAGGCCGCACGATCTGCAGCCGGGAGGTCCCGTCGAAATGGATGACAGCCGGTATCGTGGCGTGCGCTTCCGGCTTCGCCCGACAGGTGAGCACCATGTAGTTGTAAGCGTTGTAGTCGTCATCGCTTGCGCCGGCAGCGAGCTCGAACCATCTTTGCGCCGCCTCCGGCGTCGCCATCGGCGCAAGCGGCCGGATCAACTCCCGTAGCTTGACGCGCTCGTTGAGGATGGCGCGCGTCTTCTCGTTGGTTGGGTTGGCAAGTATCGAGCGGTGACCAAGGGCGCGCGGGCCCGTCTCCGCGCTCCCCTGATAGATGCCGACGACGGCGTCGCGCGAGACGAGGTACGCGAGCATGTCCGCGATGCGGTCGCGCTCGACATTCGTCGAGACGCTCCCCAATCGCACATGGCCGATTTCGCCCGTCTGGGCCAACGCCTTCTCGATGTCGGCCTGCGTCGGCGGCAACCCGCAATAGAAAGCGTGCTGTAACGATTCGCCGGGTCGTGCTCCAGCAAGACAGGCGAAGTGATATGCGGCGCCGATGGGCACGCCCGCGTCGCCAGGCACCGGAGGAACCCATAGATGGAGCGTCGCATCCCTCATGCCCAGATTCCGCTCGTACCATTCGGCATCGAAGCGCTCGAGGAGCCGCATGTTGGCCACGCAGTTGAGCGCGGTTCCACCGGTCATCACGAGCTTCGTGCTGCGGGTCGTTCGTATCATGTGGTCGACGATGTGGAAAAGCGCGTCCTCGAAGACGAGTTGCACGGCCGCGGCCTTGTCCACGCGATCGACGGTGATCGGCGCGTGGCGGATGTCGTCGACTCGCAGCACGGCGTCCGGATTCCACATGTCCTTCGGCAGGATGGGCTTGCCGATGAGTCGCGAAAGCTCCTTCGTGTAGGGCACCGAGCAGCCGCCACGGTGCCAGTTCGCAAGGGATCGGTTGAGCAGAACGCGGCCTTCACTCTCGAGCACGAACAGGTGGCGCAGCCCTTTGTAATAGCGATTGCTGTCGCGGCTCTGATCGCCCCACGCTGCCGCCCCCATGTACCGGCCCTCGCTGCTCAAGAGCGGCCAGCCTCCCTGCGACGAGCTGACCATGCCGTACATGCCGCCCAACGAATCCCACAAATTGTCGTTCTTCTGGAGCAGTCGCAACGCTCCGTTTTCCGCGACGTACTTTGAAATGGCTCCATCGTCGCCCGCGCCGTCGACCACGAGCACCATCACGGGCTGCTCGCTCTGCGCGAACGGCGAGACGCCCCATGAGAACCAGGCGTGGTTGTCGTGGTGCCGCAGGCAGACGACGGGCGTTCGTCCCGAATCGCCGTGCAACTTCCAGCGAAGGCGTCGGGGTGCCGTGAACGCGTCGAGCACGGCCTGCAGGTTCATGGTGGGCGATGCCTCGCGCGTGAAGAGCCGCCAACTCGCGGGCAGCTCCTGAACGATGCATTTGAGGCCTGTTGCCGCCCAGTTCGGATAGTCCCAGCTCGCGCACGCGACGTCGATCGTGGTGCGATCGATTCCCAACATCTTCATGGAAGCGACCGCCTGATCCACCGACTGATGGGGAAAGCGCTGAAAATGCTTGAGCGCCCGAAATCGCTCCTCCTCGTGATTGGCGAGGAGGCGAATTCCGCGAGCTTTCGACGCTTCGATCAACCCGACGCCGGCGTTGTGTCCGCCCGCCCCAATGCCCAGGATGTACACCGTTTCGCCGCGCTCCAGTGCCTCCCGCACCGAAGCGACGGCGCGCTTCGTGAACCTGCCGTGCGAATGGAGGCGGGCGAGTGCGCCGGCCGCGCGCATCGCGACGTAGGTCAGTGCGAACGCACAATTGCCAAGCAATCGGAAGCGCGGTCGTGTCCGCGGGGAGCGCTGGGCCATGCGGCAAACAGTAAAATGTTATTGGATGATCCGTCGGCTTGCCGACGCGTTGAGCGTACACGCGATGCATCCACGGGTGTTAGCGGCGACCGGTAATTCTTTCCGGTACACGCAACGCGTAACATCTCGACTCGCTTGCACACAACAACGGAGACCAACAGATGAATCGCCGCAATGTAGTGATGGCTGTCGTAGTGATGTTCGCTGTATCGGGTGCTGCCTTCGGCGCGGACAACCGTGCAAAGGAGCAGGCCGAGGTCAAGAAGGCGGGACAGGACGCGCTCAATGCGCTGTACAAGGCGCAGCCTTCGGCGCGCAAGGCCGTGGAATCGGCAGCGGGCTACGCCGCGTTCTCGAACTTCGGCATGAAGATTTTCGTGGCGGGCGGCGGCACGGGCAAAGGTGTTGCCGTCAACAACAAGACAAAGGCGATCACGTACATGAAGATGGCGGAGATCCAGGCCGGATTCGGGCTTGGCGTGAAGAAGTTCCAGCTCGTCTGGGTGTTCGAGAACGAGCAGGCGCTCAACTCGTTCATCAACTCCGGATGGGAGTTTGGCGGGCAGGCGACAGCCGCCGCCAAAGCGGGAGACAAGGGGGCGTCGTTCCAGGGTGCGATTTCGGTGTCGCCAGGCGTGTGGCTCTATCAATTGACGGACAAGGGGCTCGCGCTCGAGCTCACCGTGAAAGGGACGAAGTACTACAAGGACGGCGATCTGAATTGAGATCAGGGCGTCGCCGCGCGGAAGATCTCGTCCGAGCCAGGGGTGAGGATTCCGCACGCCGCGTATGAGGGGAAGCATCCGGCGCGACGCCTAACGAAGTGAGGCTGCAGCCAAAGTGAACGCGGTGTTAAGGATTTCGCTCGCCCTGGCGATGCTCGCGCTGTTGGCGGCTTGCGCGGGAATCGAAGGTCCCGCTCCCGAGCGGCCTATGAGCGCGGAAGAAGGCCGCGCGTTGGTGAGGCGCGCCCTGCCAGACAGCGTCAAGGACGGCGCTGGATGGGCCGCCGACATTTACGCCGCGTTCACCACGCTCGAGATCCGTCCGACCTCCGAGAACATCTGCAGCGCCGTCGCCATCATCGGGCAGGAGTCGAGCTTCCAGGCCGATCCCCCTGTGCCCGGCCTCGCGCAGATCGCGCACAAGGAAATGGACAAGCGGCGCGAAAGCGCCGGCATTCCCAAGTTCGCGCTCGACGCCGCGCTCGCGCTTACCTCATCCGATGGCAAGACGTATGGCGACCGCCTCGACGCGGTGAAAACGGAGAGGCAGCTGAGCGAGCTGTACGAAGACTTCATCGGCCGCGTCCCGTTTGGCAAGACGCTCCTTGCCGATCGCAACCCAGTGCGCACGGGTGGGCCCATGCAGGTGAGCATCGCGTTCGCGGAGGCGTTCACGACCGACAATCCCTATCCGTACCCCGTGTCGCAGTCGATTCGCCACGAGGTCTTCACCCGCCGCGGCGGCATTTACTTCGGCGTTGCGCACCTGCTGGGGTACCCGGCCTCGTACCCGCGTCCGCTATATCGCTTTGCCGATTACAACGCCGGTCAGTACGCGAGCCGCAATGCGGCGTTCCAGAATGCGGTGACGCAGGCGACTGGCGTGACCCTCGAGCTCGACGGGGATTTGCTGCGCCAAGAGCACGGTCAACCGGCGCCCGAGCCGGGCAGCACGGAGCGCGCGGTGCGCACGCTGACCCGCCGGATCGACTTGAGCAACGAGCAGATCCGGCGCGATCTCTTGCACGAGAAAGCGCGCGACTTCGAGGAAACGCGCCTTTATGTGCGCGTGTTCGAAATCGCCGATGGAAGCGCGGGCAAGCCGCTGCCGCGGGCGCTGGTTCCACGGATCCCGCTCACCAGTCCGAAGATCACGCGACAGCTTACGACCGACTGGTTCGCGGGCCGAGTCGAAGTCCGTTACGACGCCTGCATGCAGCGCCTGAGGGCGCAACAGGTCCGGTAGTACGAGCCGCGCCGGCGGACATGCGTGTGTTCTGCGGCCTCGTCGACTTCGCTATTCCTTGATCCCTGCGTCCGCGACGACCTTTCCCCATTTCGCGTTTTCGCTCTTGATGAAGGCGCCGAACTGCTCGGGCGTGCTGGTGCGCGCTTCCACGCCCTGCGCCAAAAGCTGCTTCTTCATGTCGGCGCTTTGCATCACCTTCGAAATTTCCGCATTGAGCTTTGCGATCACGTCCGGCGGCGTGCCGTTCGGCACGAGGATCCCGAGCCAGCCGTTCGCTTCGAACCCCGGAAATCCGGACTCGGCCACCGTAGGCACGTCTGGCAGCGCCGGGCTGCGCGTCGCGGACGTGACCGCGAGCCCGCGCACCTTGCCACCTTGAATGTGCGGCATGCCCGACGCAATCGACAGAGCCGCCATCGGAACATGGCCGCCGAGAAGGTCCGTGATCGCCGGCGCGGCTCCCTTGTACGGGATCTGCACCGCCTGGAAGTTGCCGGCCTTCTGCAGGAGCTCGACAGCGAGGTGGGTGAATGTGCCGTACCCCGCCGTGCCGTAGCTGAGCTTCCCCGGGTTCGCTTTCGCTTCGGACACCCAGTCGTTCAGCGTCTTGTATTTCGAGTCAGCGGCCGACATGAACAGGAACGGCGAGCTTGCGACCTGGATCACCGGCATCAGATCCTTGACCGGGTCGACCTGGCCGGTGCGCTGCACCGCGGGGGCGATCACCATGTTGTCCACCTGCCCCATCACGATGTCGTAGCCGTCGTTGCGCGCGCGGGCGGCTTCCTGGAGCCCGATCATCCCGCCGGCGCCCGCCTTGTTCTCGACCACGACGGTCCATCCAGTCGACTTCTGCAGCTCCTGTGCGACGAGCCGGGAGACGGAATCGGTGCCTCCGCCCGGGGGGAAGGGCACGATCAACCGAATCGGTTTCGAGGGATAGGTTTGGGCAGCCGCGGGCGCTGCGACGAAAACAGCGGCGAGCGCCGCTACGATGAAACGAAGCATGAAACTCCTCCTGTTAGAACCAAGTCCCTAAGGGACGAAACCAAGTCCCTAAGGGACGAAACCAAGTCCCTAAGGGGCGAAAGCAATCAGCCGACCGCGCGCCGTGCGTGCTCGCGCGAATGCTTGGTGAGGCGTGGCCCCGCCTTCATCACTTGGCCGGGCAGCGGGCGCCCGATGACCTCCTCGACGCGCCGCGCCACTTCGATCAGCGCGCCGAGATCGATCCCCGTGTCGAAGCCCGACTCTTCGAGGAGATAGACGAGATCCTCGGTGCAGATGTTGCCCGTCGCGCCGGGCGCGAACGGGCAGCCGCCAAGTCCCGCGATCGATGACTCGAATTCGCGGATCCCGAGGTCGAGCCCGACCATCACGTTGGCGAGCCCGACGCCGCGCGTGTTGTGGAAATGCAACGCGATCGGCAATGTCGGATAGCGGGTGCGGATCGCCTCGACAAGTTGCGCAACGGTGCGCGGCGTCGCCATGCCCGTCGTGTCGCCCAGCGTGAGCGCGTCGAAGCCAAGCTCGGAATAGACGTCGACGAGGCGCATCGCCGCTTCGATGGGCACTTCGCCCTCGAACGGGCAGCCGAACGCGCACGCCACCGCGCCGCGCAACCGGGCATTCCCGCCCACGATCGTCGCCACTTCCGCGAGATTCGCCAGCGACTCGGCGATCGACGCGTTGAGGTTCGTCTGGTTATGCGTTTCGCTCGCCGACGCGAAACAGACGACTTCATCCACGCCGGCGCCGAGCGCGCGCGCAGCACCGCGGGCGTTCGGCACCAGCGCAGCGATGTGCGCTTCGTTGCGCCGCGTGAGCCGAGACAGCACGTCGTGCGCGTCCGCCAGCTGGGGCACAGCGCGCGGGCTCACGAACGACGTCGCTTCGATGTGGGAGAGCCCCGCGGCGATCATCGCGTCGATGATCGCGGCCTTGACGGTCGTGTCGATGAATCGCTCTTCCGCCTGGAATCCGTCGCGCGTGCCGACCTCGGTCACGACGACTCGCGGACGTTCCTTGTGCAACGTGGCGTAGTCCATTTTCGTGACGGTTGCTCGAGTGCTCTCAAGTGACGCGGCGGGCGCGCAGCTCGCCGATATCATGCGCAGAGTATCCGAGCTCGCGCAAGATGGCGTCGGCATCCGCTCCAAGCACCGGCGGCGGCCGATGAACCTTGCAGGGGTCATCCGTGAATTTGATCGGAAATCCCAGCACGTCGAGCTTGCCGTGCACGGGGTGGTCGATGGTGACCTGCATCTCCTGGTGCCGCACCTGCGGGTCGGCGAACACTTCAGGCAGGCTCATGACGCGTCCGCATGGCACGCCCGCGGCGTTGAGCTTCTCCACCCAGTGGTCGATGGTTTCCTTGCCAATCTCGGCATTGAGGAGCGCATTGATCTCGTCACGGTGCTGGAAGCGGTCGGTGTTGGTTCGAAAGCCGGGGTGATCGCGCAGGTGCGAGAGCCCGAGCGCGTCCAGCAGCTTTCCGTACACCTGGTCGTTCGACGGCGCGATCGCGACCTGCCCATCTCTCGCGTCGAACAGTCCGTACGGCGCAACGAGCGCATGATCGTTCCCCGTGCGCAGCGGCTGCTCGCCTGTGCCGAAGTAATGCGCGGACAGAAACGCCAGGTTGGCGATCATGCTGTCGACAAGGCTCGCAGCGATCTCCTCGCCGAGGCCGGTGCGCTGGCGGCGCACGAGCGCGGCGCAAACGCCCATCGCGGCGTACGAGCCGGCGATCAGGTCCGACAACGGCGGCGCGGCGCGCGCGGGGGCGTCTTCCTCGGCGCCATTCACGCTCATGAACCCGCTCATGGCTTGAGCGATGAAATCGAACGCGGGGCGATCGCGGTAAGGGCCCGTCAGCCCGAATCCGGTGATGTGACAGGAGATGATGTCGGGCTTGATCGCCTGGAGCTCGGTGCGCGACAGGCCCATCGCTTCCATGACGCCCGGGCGGAAGTTGTCGAGCACGACGTCCGCGGTCGCGATCAGCTTGCGCAGGATGGCCTTGCCCTCCGCGCTGCGCAGGGCGAGCGTCAACGATCGCTTGTTGCGGTTGAACGAGGCGAAGTAGAGGCTGTAGCCGTTGCGCATGGCGCCTTGCTTGCGCACGGGGTCGCCGTCCTCCACGTCTTCGACCTTGATCACCTCCGCGCCCATGTCCGCCAGGAACATCGAGCAGAAGGGGCCGGACAGGATGCGGGTCAGGTCGACGACGCGAATGCCGGAGAGTTGCATCGATCCCGTGGCGAATCTTCAGTGGCTCGCAGGCTCACCAGGAGACAGGGAGGTTATGCACCCCGTAGATCTGCATGTCGTCCTTGAAGCGGATCTCCCCGCCGTTCGCTGCAACGCGCAAATCGGGCAGCCGCTTCAGCAAGAGCGGAAACAGAACCTGCAGCTCCATGCGCGCCAGGAGCTGGCCAAGGCATTGATGGATGCCGTACCCGAACGCGACGTGATGCGATGCATCGCGGTGAATGTCGAAACGATCCGGGTCGGCAAAGACGGCCGGGTCGCGATTCGCGGCCGGATTGACCGCGAACACGCCTTCACCCTTCAGGATCACGACGCCGCCGATGGCCACGTCCTCGAGCGCGACGCGCCGCGGCAAGAACTGCACCGGACTGATGTACCGCAAAAGCTCTTCGACAGCGCCCGGCACGAGCTCCGGCTGGTCGCGCACGGCGGCGGCCTGCTCGGGATGATGCAGCAAAATCAGTGTGCCGAGGCCGATCATGTTGGTGGTGGTGTCGTGGCCCGCACGGAGGATCATCGCGCCGATCTCGGCGAAGTCCTCGCGCGACAGGTGACCAGGCCGCACGTGCTCCTCGATCACCCGGCTCACGAGGTCGTCACCGGGGTCCTTTTCCTTGCGCAGGATCACCTGCATGAAGTACGCCGCGAGCTCGCGCGCTTTCTGCGAAGCTTGCGCGGGGGTCTGGAGCAGGCCGTGGCGGCCCGCCGCACACTCGATGATGAAGCGATGGTCGTCGTACGAAGAGCCGACCAGGTCGCACATGACGAGCGAGGGGAAGGGCACCGCGATGGTCGCGACGAGGTCAGCCGGTTGCGGTTGCACGAGCAGCGCGTCGATCAGGCGGTTGGCGATCGCCGCCATCTTGGGGCGCAACGCGATCATGCGCTTCGCAGTGAACTCCTTCGTGAACATCCGACGGTAGTGATCGTGGCGCGGATTGTCCATGCCGACGAATGCGCGCTCCTCCTTGTCGACGACGGCGCGCGCCTCGGTGACCGTCGGAAAATCGGGATTGGCGAACGCGCCGCTGAAGCGCGGGTCGGTGACCACGCTGCGCATGTCGTCGTAGCGGGTGAGAATCCACGCGCGCCGTCCATTCCACAGGCTGACCGGAAGGATCCGCTGCGTCGCTCGTGCCTGAGCGTACT
>Ga0207650_10003362_pt1 | contig 11007 bp, 7 predicted proteins | sample KBSS63metaG_FD_184325 | JGI IMG/M metagenome (GOLD analysis project Ga0207650, IMG submission 184325) | Switchgrass rhizosphere microbial communities from Kellogg Biological Station, Michigan, USA - KBS S6-3 metaG (SPAdes) (version 2) | ecosystem: Host-associated > Plants > Roots > Rhizosphere >...
GGTGCTCGACTTCGGCGAGCTTGCCCACCATCAGCTGGTCGGCCACGTTCAACGTGCGGGCGGCCTTCAACACCGCGGATTCCGCCGCGCGCTTGAATTTCTTGAACAGTGCGCCGGCAGCCGACGGCTTGGATGACTGGCCGCCTCCCGAAGGCGTTTTCTTGAGGTTGGCGCCGACCGAAAACGGCGGCTCGGTCTGCCAGATCACGAGCGCCGCGTAATTCCGCTCGGCCTCGTCGATTGCCTGCAGCACGCCGTCCAGAACGTCATCGCCGATCGCATGCATGCGGCTCTTGAAGCTGACGATCGCGATGTCGTCGCCGGTATGCCAGCAGCGCACGCCGTCCGTCTCGAATATGGTATGTCCGTATTGCACGGACTCCCCGATCAGACGATCCGGGAACAACTGGCGCTGGTATACGGGCAGTGTCGAGCGCGGCACGTTCGTTTTTGTAACCGGCGAGTACGAGCCGTCCGGCGCATGCACGCCGGTGCGCGGCGGCTCGGTGACCCACGCCGGCAGCGGAGTTGTCGTCATCGTCTTGCCGGCCGCAATGTCCTCGGCGATCCACTGCGCGACTTCGCGCCAGCCCGCCGCCTGCCAGATCTCGAACGGCCCCTGGTTCCAGCCGAAACCCCAGCGGATCGCGAGGTCGAGATCGCGTGCATTGTTGGCGATTTCCGCGAGATGCGCGGCGCAATACTGGAACGTGTCGCGAAAAATCGACCATAGGAACTGCGCTTGCGGATGCGTTGACACGTGGAGCTGAGCAAATTTCTCCACCGGATTCTTGTTTTTGAGGATTTCTACGATTTGCTCGTCGGCTTTGCCGCCCGCGACACGGTAATTGCCCGCCGCGACATCCAGCACCTGGATGTCCTTGCCGACTTTCTGATAAACGCCGCGCCGGGTCTTCTGGCCAAGCGCGCCGGAGTCGATCAGCTTCTTGAGCCAGTCGGGAATCGCGTAATACTTGTGCCACGGGTCGTTGGGCAGCGTGTCGGCCATCGTCTTCACGACGTGCGCAAAGGTGTCGAGACCAACGACGTCGGCGGTGCGGAACGTGGCGCTCTTCGGGCGCCCGATCAGCGGGCCGGTCAGCGCGTCGACGACATCGAAGCCGAGACAGAATTGCTGTGCGTGATGGATCGTCGCCAGCATCGAGAATACGCCAACACGGTTAGCGATGAAGTTGGGCGTGTCCTTGGCGCGGATCACGCCTTTGCCGAGCGTGGTGACCAGGAATTTTTCCAGGTCGTCGAGCAACGAGGGATCGGTACCGTCGCAGGCGATCAGCTCGACGAGATGCATGTAACGCGGCGGATTGAAGAAATGCACGCCGCAGAACCGGTGCCGCAGGCTTTCCGGAAACGCCTGCGCCAGCGTGTTGATCGATAGGCCGGACGTGTTGCTCGCGAATATCGCGTGCTCGCCGAGATGCGGCGCCACTTTGCGATACAGATCGGTCTTCCAATCCATGCGCTCGGAAATCGCCTCGATCACCACGTCGCATTCCTTGAGCAGATCGAGGTGCTGGTCGTAATTGGCGAGCTGGATCAGGGCCGCCTTGCGCGCCACCGCCAGCGGGCTGGGCTCGAGCTTTTTGAGGTTGTCGATCGCCTTCAGCACATTGCCGTTCGGATCGCCGTCTTTCGCGGGCAATTCGAACAGCAGCGCTTCGACATTGGCGTTGACCAGATGCGCGGCAATTTGCGCGCCCATGACGCCGGCACCGAGAACGGCTGCCTTGCGCACGATAAATGGTTGATTCGATTGCATCCGGGACCCCTCCAGCGGGGTGTGAATTTTAACACGCCGGACGGACGGACAGCCGGAAAGCCGCCGGGCGGGTGCCGGCGACTAACCGTTAATTTTCGCTAAAACGAATGCGAATACTGGATGGACAGAATGTCGACCTGGTTCTTGAAGGTGCCGATAAGCCGCAGGCCGGTGACGGGCGCCACGTTGTTGACGGACGCGTCCTTGATGAATTCGTGCGCGTAGCCGACGTCCACGGTGCCGGCCTTGCTGACTTTCATTTGCGCGCCCAGCGCGAGCCAGGTGCGGTCCTGGTCCGGCAGGCGCGCAGTACGATCGGTATCGTTGGTCGGCGTCTTGTCATAAGCGACCCCGCCGCGAAATTTCCACGTCGCGTTCGGCTTGTAATTGACGCCGAGCGACGTGCGCCACGTATCGCTCCAGTTGAACGTCAATGACACCGGCGCCGTCCCCGTGGCGACCCCGCTCGTGCGCACGACCGTCAATCGCTCGAGATGGCTCCAGCCCGTCCATGTGACGTCGCCCATGATGTCCCACTGCGGCGTGATCGCATGCAGCGCGCTCAGGGAGAAAGTGTCGGGTGTGCTCAGTCCCGCGGTGGCGGAACCGGTGCCGCCGATCAGCGCCGGCGCGACCAGGGTGCCGGTGGCCTGCAGGTTAATCGCTGAGCGGTAGTGCGCGCCAACGCGGGTGTTCTGCGTCGGCTGGAACAGCACGCCCACGTTGTAGCCGACTCCGTTGTCGCTCAGGTTAGGTTCGACGAAGCCGATCGCGATCTGGCTGTTGAACTTCAACTCGACTTTCAGGAAATTGACGCCGGCGCCGATCGACCACATGTCGTTGAGCTTGTAGGCGCCGCTCACATTGAAATTGAACGTCTTGAGTTCCGACGTCAGCGCGATTGCCTGTCCGCGCCAGCCGGCGTCGTACTGGGTCTTCAGGCCGAACGGCGTATTGAGCGCCGCGCCGATGCTCCACTTGTCGCTGAGCTTGTGGGTAACGAATCCCTGCGGAATATACGTCCAGTCACCGCCATCGCCGCCCTCGCCGGTCCCGGGCGGCAGGGTCGAGCCGGTGTTCTGGAACTTGAACGACGGTTTCAGGATCTGGGTGGAAATCGCGAAATTGGTGGTGCCGGGCAATGCCGTCATTCCGGCGGGGTTGTACCAGACCGTGCTGGCATCCTCTGCCACTGCCGCGCCGCCCGCAAATGCGTTGCCGGTGCCGCTGCCGTTCTGGGTCGCAATACCGAAGCCGCCGGCATAGCTTGGCGATGTCATACCTGCCAGAGCCGCGGCTACCGCGGCGCGCGCGATGCGATTATGTGGGTTCATAATCCTCCTCCGACTATAAGGTCAGAATGCCTACTCTCTACAGGCCCACTATAGCCGTATCTAACTGAATCGGCCTCTTTTTACGCCGCGATTTGCAACTAGTGTTGCACCGATACCACACGCGGCCGGCCCTGCTTGTCCACCGCCACATAAGTCAACGTGGCCTCGGTAACCTTTACCGTTTCTACCTTCTCGGGATTGCGCTGGACGTAGACTTCGACGCTGACGGTGATCGACGTCCGCCCGACTTTGACGACTTCGGCATAGAAGCTCACGAGATCGCCCACCATCACGGGCTGCCTGAATACGAACGAGTTCACCGCGACGGTCGCGACCCGACCGCGTGCGTGCCGGATCGCCGGGATACTGCCAGCGATGTCGACTTGCGACATCACCCAGCCGCCGAATATGTCGCCGCTGGAGTTGGAGTCCGCCGGCATCGGAACGACGCGGAGCGTCGGCTCTTTGCCGGCCGGCAACGTCGTGGGTTGTTGTTCGGCCATCTTGCCCTCTCACCTATCGCCTGTTGCCTCTCCCAGCTTAATGCCCCGAATACATCTGGTCGAGTTCGGCCTGGAATTTGTCCACCACGCGGCTGCGCCGCAGCTTGAGCGTCGGCGTGAGCAGGCCGTTTTCGACCGTCCAGGGATCGAGCTCCGCGCGAATGCGGCGCACCTGGGCGTAGCCGGGAAATTCCTTCATTTGCGCCGCGATGCGAGCGAGCAGAAATTTTTCGACCGCCGGGTCGTGCACGGCGCTGGCGTCGGCCGCGTAACCTTTCTCGGCCGCGAGCTTTTTCCATTGCTCGTGATTCAGATTGGTCAGCACGCTCAAGTACGGCTTGCCTTCGCCGATCAGCATCACCTGTTCGAACAGCGTATCGCGCGAGATCGCGGCCTCGATGTCGACCGGCGGAATTTTCTCGCCGTTCGACATGACGATGATTTCCTTGAGCCGGCCCGTGATGAACACGTGGCCGCTGGCGTCAATGCGCGCGGTGTCGCCCGAATTAAGCCAGCCGTCGGCGCCTACCATTGCGCGCGTCGCCTCCTCATTGTTCCAGTAGCCGAGCATGACGTTCGGGCCCTTGATCATCAGCGCGTTCTTGTCGCCGATCTTGATCTCGACGCCCGGCACCGCCTTGCCGACGCTCGCCGGCACGTTGTCGTCGAGGCTGTTCGCGCACGCGACGGGACTCGTCTCCGTCAGGCCGTAACCCTGGATGATCGGCAGGCCAAGCCCGATGAATACGCGCGACACGTCCGGCGCAAGCGCGGCCCCGCCGGCGAACGCGGCTTTCAGGTTGCCGCCCAGCCGCGCCATGATCTTGCTGGCGACCAGCACATTCAGCAGCGGCCACAGCAGAAGGCGCGGCGTCCAGCCGGCGCGTCCCTGCTGGTGCTCGAAACGCGCCCAACCGACGTCGACCGCGAGCTTGAACAGCTTTTTCTTCAGAGGTGAGCCATCGTCGAGCTTGGATTTGATGGCGGTGTACACGCGCTCGTATATGCGCGGCACCGAAATCAGCATGGTCGGATGGATCGTCTGCAGATCTTCGCCCAACTGCTGAACCGAGCGCGCGTACACCGTCGTGCCGCCGCACATGACGGTGAGGTAATAGCCGCAGGTGCGCTCGAACGTGTGCGACAACGGCAGGAACGAGAGCAGCACATCAGTCGACGTCACCGGCACGACCTTGAGGCACGCCTCGGCGTTGGTCAGGATATTGCGATGGCTCAGCATTACGCCTTTGGGCCGCCCGGTGGTGCCCGACGTGTAAACAATGGTGGCCAGCACGGCGGGATCGCGCGGGATATGACGCGTCGCGCCGCCGTCGTCCGGCAGCCATTGCTCGACCGGTTTGAGCCGCGGCTCGTCGGTGGCCGCCGATTGCGCCTCCACCGTGAGTATGCGCACGAGACCGCTGAGCTGATCGCGCACGGTGGCGAACGCTTTCCACTGCTCGTTGGTGCCCAACAGCAGCACCTTGCAGTTCGCATCGTTCAGAATGTAAGCGACGTTGTCGCAGCGATCCTGCGTGTAGAGCGGCACGACGACCAGGCCCAATCCCATCGCGGCCTGGTCGAAAATCACCCACTCTGTCGAATTGCGCAGCATCACCCCGACGCGGTCGCCGGCTTTCAGGCCGTCGCGCTCGAGAGCAGCCTGCCAGCGCGCGACCTGCCGGTCAATCTGCGCCCAGGTGTAGTCGCGCCAGTTCGCGTGCTGCTGGTTGTAATCGCGGTAGGCGACCGCCTCGGGAGTGCGCGCGACGCGCTCGCGAAACAGTCCATCCAGCGTCACCGCCTCAGCTGCAGATATAGGTGTCGTCGGGTCCGCCGCTGCTGTCATGACTGCTCCTCGGTTTACAGTCTTATCAGTCTTTTTTCACGCATTGCGCCGCAATTTCAGTCCAGGAACAGGTCCGGATACAGCGGCGTTCCCGGCGCCACCGCATACTGCGCAAAATCGGCAATGCCTTCTTCGCGCAATACTGCCTCATCAATGTAGAAATTGCCAGTGTGGCGGCGGCTATCGCGGTTGAATATCACGTGCGCCGCGTCGGCCATAATGGCGGGCTTGCGGCTCGCGCGCATGATTTCCGGCGGGAAGTTCATCTCAATGGCCGCCGTCGCGATCGTGGTGCGCGGCCACAACGAGTTGACCGCGATGCCGCTCGCGGCCAGCTCCGCCGACATGCCGAGCGTGCACATGCTCATTCCATATTTCGACATCGTGTAAGCGGTGTGATTCTTGAACCATTTGGCGTCGAGGTTGAGCGGCGGCGACAGGTTCAGGATGTGCGGGTTTGGCGCCTTCATGAGGTGCGGAATGCACGCCTGCGAGGATACAAACGTGCCGCGCACGTTGACGCCGAACATCAGGTCGAAGCGCTTCATCGGTGTCTGCAGCGTGCCGGCCAGCATGATGGCGCTCGCGTTATTGACCAGGACGTCGATGCCACCAAACCTTGCAACCGCGATTTCAACCGCTGCGGCCACCGAACTCTCCTCGCGCACGTCGAGCTGCGCGGCGAGCGCATGTCCGCCCGCCGCTTCGACCTCGGCGGCGACCGTGTGTATCGTGCCGGACAACTTGGCGTGCGGCTCGACGGTCTTCGCGGTTATCACGATGTTTGCGCCGTCGCGCGCGCATTTGAGCGCAATCTCGCGGCCAATGCCGCGGCTGGCACCTGTGATGAAGATGGTTTTGCCTTTCAGCGACATATGCCCTCCTGCTTTGCCAACGTCGTCCAGCGCGCCGGCTTCAGTGTCCCTCGAAGTCCGGCTTGCGTTTCTCGACGAACGCGGTGACACCTTCGGCGAGATCCCGCGTCGCAGCGCAGCGCACGAACGCCTGCGCCTCTGCGGCCAGTTGGCCAGTCAGCGCGCGCTCGAACGTGCGATTGACCAGCGCTTTGGTTTCGCCGTACGCAACGGTCGGGCCTCTCACGAGCCGCTGTATAAGCTTGGCGGTCGCCGCTGCGAGTTCCGCGGCCGGCACGACCCAGTTGACGATCCCGAGATCGAGCGCCGTCGACGCGTCGAAGGCATCCGACAGCATCATCAGTTCGAGCGCCTTGCGCGTGCCGACGATGCGCGGCAGAAAATAAGTGCTGCCGCCGTCGGGACTGGTCGCGATCTTGCTATACGCAAGCGTGAATTTGGTGTCGGCAGCAGCGATCGCGAGATCGGCCGCGGCGAGCAGGCTCACGCCCGCGCCAGCGACCGCGCCGTGCACCGATGCGAGCACCGGCTTGGGCATCTCGCGCAACGCGACGATCGCATGATGGAGTTCGCCGGCAAGCTTCTCGACCATCGCAGGCAGGGTCGGCAGATTGGCATGAAACAGCGCGACGTCGCCGCCCGCCAGAAATGCGGGGCCATTGCCGCGCAGCACGACGACGCGCACGGCTTGATCGTCGCGCGCTTCCTCGCATACTGCGCGCAGACGCATGATCATGTCCGCATCGAGCGCATTCATGACCTGCGGGCGGTTGAGCGTGATCGTCGCCACGCCGTCGGCTAATGCGTACGCTAGAGTTCCAGAAGTCATATTAAAACTTCAGAAAAAATTTGCCACAGAGGGCACAGAGTTCACAGAGGAAACAAAAATCTGAGTCAGAGGAGCAATTCTCGCTCTTTTGCATGTCTTGGTGTTCTCTGTGTCCTCTGTGGCTCGCATTTGATTTGTATCGGCGGCTTATTTGTGTTGCAACGCTCCCCGCAGCGTCTCGAAGGTCACCGGTTGCGTGGTCTGGAATATTTCAGATTTGCCGAGATCGCGCGGGAAATCATCGACCATGATGACTTTGCGCCGCAGCTCATGCGCGCGATCGAGCAGGCGCGACTCGACCGCCGTAATAACGCCTTTGGCGACGGCCTGCTCCGCGAGCTCGTCGGCGAAGCGGCCAGTGAGCGCGCCCGCTTTGGTCGCGGCGCGCATTTTCGCGTCCACGGGTTCGGCCGCGATCACTGCGCGCAGCGCTACTTCGAGCGCGCCGACCGGCTCTTCCTCGGTCTTCGGTATGAAGACGCCGGCGGTCAAGCGTTCGCGCGCGGGCCCGGGCTCGAGCAGCGTGTTCACTACTGCATGCCCGATGGCGTCGCGCGGCAGCTCGAACTCGCGGCCATAGGGAAATACGACGAATCGCAGGACGACGGCGACGAACCGGTTCGGTAGATTTTCGAGCAGGCCGTAAACCGCGTGCTGGATCTTGTGCAAAGCATCCTGCATCGCCCAATGCACGAGCGGCAGGTCATCCGCGGGACGCCCGCTGTCTTCGTAACGTTTCAACACGGCCGACGCGAGGTACAGCCAGCTCAGAATGTCGCCCAGGCGCGCGGACAGCCGCTCGCGCCGCTTGAGCGAGCCACCGAGCACGAACATCGCGGCGTCCGACAGCAGCGCGAAGCCGCTCGAAAGTCGCGTGAGTTTCTGATAGTAACGATGAGTATGCGAATCGCCGGGCGCGCCGGCGAATACGGCGCGCGTGAGGCCCATCCACAGCGTGCGCGCGAAGTTGGACACCACGAACGCGATATGCCCGAAAAATGCGGAATCGAAATCAACCAGCGCCTTGCGATGGTCGGCTTCCTGGGTCGCCGCGATTTCCTTCAGCACGTACGGATGGCCGCGAATCGCGCCCTGCCCAAAAATGATCATCGAACGCGTGAGTATGTTCGCGCCCTCGACGGTGATTGCAATCGGCACGCTCTGGTAACCGCGCGCGAGATAGTTGCCCGGCCCCATGCATATGCCCTTGCCGCCATGCACGTCCATCGCATCGTTCATCACGATGCGCGCGAGCTCGGTCAGATGATATTTGACGATGGCGGACACGACCGACGGTTTCTCGCCGAGGTCGATCGCACCCGCGGTCATCACGCGCGCGGCTTCCATCAGATAAGCGTGGCCGCCGATACGCGCGATCGCTTCCTCGACGCCTTCGAAATGGCCTACCGGCATTTTGAACTGCGTGCGCACGCGTCCGTACGCGCCGGTCGTCAGCGCACACAATTTCGCCATGCCGGTGCCGTTGCCCGGCAGAGAAATCGAGCGCCCGGCGGCAAGACAGTTCATCAGCATCTTCCAACCCTGACCCACGTAATCGACGCCGCCGATCACGTAATCCATCGGAATGAATACGTCTTTGCCCCAGTTCGGGCCGTTCATGAAGACCGCGTTGAGCGGCAAATGGCGGCGCCCGATCTGCACGCCCGGCGTCTTCGTCGGTATCAGCGCGAGCGTGATGCCCACGTCGTCATGCTTGCCGAGAATATGCGCGGGATCGTAAAGGCGGAACGCGAGTCCCAGCAGCGTCGCGATCGGCCCCAGCGTGATATAGCGCTTCTCCCACGTGAGCCGGATGCCCAGCACGTCAGGCTTGCCCTCCCACTCGGCGCGGCACACGATACCAAAATCCGGAATGCCGCCGGCGTCGGAGCCCGCTTCGGGGCTCGTCAGCGCAAAGCACGGCATCTCGAGGCCTTTCGCGAGCCGCGGCAAATAGTAGTTCTTCTGCGCGTCGGTGCCGTAGTGCAGCAGCAGTTCCGCGGGCCCGAGTGAGTTCGGCACCATCACCGATACCGCCGCCGTGCCGCTGCGCGTCGTGAGCTTGGTCACCACCTCGGAATGCGCGAGCGCCGAAAAGCCCAGTCCCCCGAATTGCTTCGGGATGATCATGCCGAGAAAACCCTTGTCCTTGATGAATTGCCAGACGTGCGGCGGCAGATCGAGCAGCTCGTGCGTGATTTTCCAGTCGTCGAGCATCGCGCACACCTCGTCGACGGTTCCGTCGACGAACGCCCTCTCCTCGGCACTCAGCGTCGGCTTGGGAAACGCGAGCAGCTTGTTCCAGTCGGGATTGCCGCTGAACAAATCGCCGTCCCACCAAACGGTGCCGGCATCGAGCGCTTCCTGCTCGGTTTGCGAAACGTGCGGCAGGATCTTGCGGAACAACGCGAGCAGCGGCGCGCCTACGACCGTGCGCCGGATCGGCGAGCGATTGAAGAGCAGCGCGCCGATCGCGAACGCGACCCACAAAGCGATGATCAGCGGCTGGGAAATATTTCCGGCGAAAGTCAACGCGGCGATGCCAACACCGATGACTGCCGTCCAGCCGAGCGCGCTGTAGCGGCTATAGGCACAGACCCAGGCGGCGGCAAACATCGCCAGCACAATCAGCCACGCATTCATCTCGTCATCCCTCTCGCCGCGAGCAGACCGCTCGAACGCGGTCTCATTCGCGCACATCAGCATACACGCGCCCCGCGGGGGCGGCAACGCAGGGAGGCTACCGCGTACAGATCGCGACAAGTACGTGCCAAGACGCCGGAAAGCCCGTCGCTGAGTTGCGGGGACTAGTTAGTTAATGACGCCAGCATAGAATACATTGCGCTGACTACGCTCCCGGCGTAACGTGTCGATCCACAAGTCGACGAAATTGCATCGCAAGGGAAACAGCAACGAGTTAGTCGACTTTGTGGCAACTAACCTCGGCAAATAATCAGTCAACTATTTTTCTGTCAACCAATTCACGAGACCACGCAACCGATATCTCAAGGAGCTCCAAGATGATACGAGTGATTTCCACTGTCGTTGCAATCGCACTTGTACTGCCGGGTTGCGCTACTTCCCCAACAGAGAGCGTGAGGTTGATCGCTGTAGCCGGAGCGCCGTCGGCCAACGGTCCTTATTCGCAAGGCGTCGTGGCAAATGGGTTCCTATTCACGGCTGGATTCACGCCGCGCGATCCGGTAACAAGTAAGCCCGTGCAGGGCGATATAACCGTTCAGGCGAATCGCGTCTTTGACAATCTGGAAGCGGTGCTCAAGGGTGCCGGCTGCTCCTTCAAAGACGTCGTGAAAGTCACGGTATACATGACCGATCTGAACGACTTCTCGAAGATGAACGAGGTCATGGCCGCGAAATTCGGGGATCACAAGCCGGCGCGAACGACGATTCAGGCAGCACGGTTACCCGGCGGCGCCGCGCTTGAGATCGACTTTGTCGCCCGACTTCCTTGATGCGATGCTAGTGTCGTCTAGCTCTAGTTCGAGCGGACGCGAATTAGCATGAGTGCCTGTAAAGCTGTCGCTGTGCATGCGACGTCGCGCGCGCCGCTCAACATAGTGTTGGCGTACAAGACTGCAGACGTCGCACTCTACTCCCGCGCATGCTTCAATAATTGCTGGGCACCGACCGCCAGTATCAGACCTCAACTCCAACCCTATCGTGGCTCGGATGAACTGTCCGGCGCGAGGGATGTATGATTGCGGTCAAGCGCCGCCTCATGCATTAAGCGCTCGAGGAAATGCACGATGTCGCGCAGTGTCCGCCACTCACATAGGAGCCTGCCATGAACCTGTTTTTCCGCATTCTCGTCGTCCT
>Ga0207650_10003363_pt1 | contig 11007 bp, 7 predicted proteins | sample KBSS63metaG_FD_184325 | JGI IMG/M metagenome (GOLD analysis project Ga0207650, IMG submission 184325) | Switchgrass rhizosphere microbial communities from Kellogg Biological Station, Michigan, USA - KBS S6-3 metaG (SPAdes) (version 2) | ecosystem: Host-associated > Plants > Roots > Rhizosphere >...
CGTTGGGCAATTCTCCGGGCTTCCGTATCACAACGTCTCCGCGCAACTTGGTGACGTCCCGGATCGTCGCGACGATCGCCTCGATGTCGGGCCGCGCGTCGCCGCTGATCTCGGCGTGCAGGACCATGTTGTCGTTGCCGTCCGGATTGGCGACGACCAGCCGTGCCCGGGTAATTGCCGGGTGGCGCCTGACGATGTCGGCCACCTGCGACGGATGCACGAACATGCCCTTTACCTTGGCCGTCTGGTCCGCGCGACCCATCCAGCCTTTCAGCCTCAAGTTGGTGCGGCCGCACGCCGAGACGCCGGGGAGCAGCGCCGACAGGTCCCCTGTGCCGAACCGGATCAATGGATAGTCGGTGTTGGACAGCGCGGTGACCACGACCTCGCCGACCTCGCCGGGAGCGACCGGATCGCCCGTGCCCGGCCGCACGATCTCGACGATGACGCCTTCGTCGACGACCAGGCCAGCACGCGCGGACGTCTCATAAGCGATCGTTCCGACGTCGGCAGTCGCATAGACTTGGTAGCCATCGATGCCGCGCGCGGCCAGTGCATCGCGAAACGGCGGCAGGAACGCTTCACCCGAGACGAGCGCGCGGCGCAGCGACGGCAACGCGACGCCCTGCTCGTCGGCCTTCTCCAGGATGATCCGCAAAAACGATGGCGTGCCTACGTAGCCATCGGGCCGCAGTTCGGCCATCGCCTGCACCTGCTGCTCCGTCTGGCCGGTGCCGCCGGGAAACACCGCACAGCCCAGCGCATGCGCGCCGGTTTCGAGCATCGAACCCGCCGGCGTGAAGTGATAGGAAAAACAATTGTGGATGAGATCGCCGGGGCGGAATCCGGCGGCGAACAACGCCCGGGCCAGCCGCCAGTAATCAGGGCGCGCGCCTTCGGGCTCGTAGATCGGACCGGGTGACGCGAACACGCGTCGGCGACCGGACTCGCTGCGACTTCCGCTGTTGTTGCCGGACTGGTTCGCCGCAAAGCCGCCAAAGGGCCGCGCCCCTTTTTGCAGTTCGAGCAGTTCGGATTTTCGCGTCACCGGCAGCCGCGCAAGCGCCGCGCGCGACGTCACGGCCGACGCATCGATGCCGGCGAGAATTCTCGTGAATGCGGGGGCTGCAGCCTGCGCGTAGGCGACCTGCCGCGGCAACGCGGCGAACTGCATGCGCTCCCGCAATTCCGGATCGCGCGTCTCGAGAGTGTCGAAATGTTGCGGTGCCAATTCAGGCTAGCCAGCGCTTGCGGCGGCGGTAGTGCTTGACGTCGCGAAAGGACTTGCGGCCGCTCGACGACAAGCCGAGATAGAACTCCTTCACGTCTTCGTTGGTCGCCAGGTCCGACGCCACGCCGTCCATCACGACGCGGCCGTTCTCTAGGATGTAGCCGTAATTGGCGTAGCGCAGCGCCACCGTGGTGTTCTGCTCGGCGAGCAGGAACGAAACGCCTTCCTTGACGTTCAGGTCCTGCACGATCTCGAAGATTTCTTCGACGATCTGCGGCGCCAGGCCCATCGACGGCTCGTCCAGCAGGATCATCGACGGCTGCGCCATCAACGCGCGACCGACCGCGGTCATTTGCTGCTCACCGCCGGACGTGTAGCCGGCCTGGCTGCTCCGCCGCGTCTTCAGGCGGGGAAAGTAGTGGTAGACCTTTTCCAGCGCGGTGGCGATCTGCGCGCGGCTCACGTTGCGGGTGAACGCGCCGGTCAGCAGATTTTCCTCCACGGTGAGATGCTGGAAGCAATGCCGTCCTTCCATGACCTGGCACACGCCCATGCGGACAAGTTCGTTGGTGGTGAGCTTGTCGACACGCTTGCCCCGGAATTCGATCGTGCCCTTGGTCACATCGCCGCGTTCGGCGGCGAGCAGGTTGGAGATCGCCTTCAGCGTGGTGCTCTTGCCCGCGCCGTTCGCGCCGAGCAGCGCCACGATCCGGCCCTCCGGCACTTCCAGCGATACGCCCTTCAACACCAGGATCACGTGGTCGTAGATCACCTCGATGTTGTTCACCGAAAGATACGGCGCTGCGCCGGGCGGCGTGGCCGCAGAGGAGGTAGAGGTAGCGGTGGCGGACATGGGCGTTGCGCCGCAAGCGGCGGGCTATGCGGCTGGGGCGAGCGGACGGCGATCCATCAGCTCGCCCCAGCCCGCTCAGTTCGGAGCGAGCTTAGGATAACCAGCGGGTCAGCCTTCCTTGCTGCAATCGCGTGGCGTGATTTTCTTTTCCGCCGCGTACTTGCCGGCCGTTTCCTCGACCATCTTGCGCACCATCGCGCGATCGCCCGACATGAACGGCGTGACCTGCTTGAATCCGCTGCCGGTCCATTCCTGGAACTTGACCATGCCCGAGCCTTCATGATCGGCGCAGCTCGTCTTGATCGCCGGGAAGAGGCCGGCCGCGCCGAGTTCCTTGATCCGCGCGTCGGTGAGGTTCAGGTGCTCGAAGCCCCAGCGTAATTGCTCGGGTGTCATCACCTTGCCCTTGCCGAACTTGGCCTGCGCGACGCGCAGTGCCTCGACGACGATCATCCCGTAGACGACGCCGCGCGTGTACATGACGTTGCCGAGCCGCGACGGGTCCTCGAGGTTGCCTTTTTTCGCGCCATAGACCTTGGTCTTGATGTCCTGCATGACCGGGAAACCGAGACCGGAGGCAGTGAACGACGCGCTGACATAACCCTTGGATGCGTCGCCGGCAGGAATGACGTCTTCTTCCGAGCCCGCCCACCAGACGCCCAGCAGCTTGTCGCGCGGAAAGCCCGTCTTGGCCGCCGTCTTGAGCGCGACGGTGCTCATCACGCCATAGGTCCACATGATCGTGAAGTCAGGCTTGGCCTGGCGGATCTGCAGCCACTGCGACTCCTGAGTTTGCCCGGGGGGCGTCACGGGAATCTTCAGCGCTTCGAAGCCCCACTTGGCCGCCAGCGCATCGAGCACTGGAATAGGCTCCTTGCCGTACGCCGACTCGTGGTACAGGAACGCGATCTTCTTGCCCTTCAGCTTGTCGAGCCCGCCGGACTTCTGGCCGAGGTACTCGATCATCGCCGCCATCTGGTCCCAGTACGTCGTGCCGAGCGGAAAGACCCAGTCGTAGACGCGGCCGTCGGCGGAACTGCCGAGACCATAGCCGAACGTCGTCAGAGGAATCTTGTCCTGCGCAACGCGCTCGAACAGCCCGTAGGCAATGCCGGTGGCCAGCGGTTCGACGGTCGACGCGCCGCCGAACTTCTTCTTGAGGCGCTCGTAGCACTCCACGCCCTTCGACGCGTTGTACTCCGTCTCGCATTCCTCCCATTTGAGCTGGACGCCATTGACGCCACCCGACATGTTGGTCAGCGTCCAGTAGTCGATCGCGCCGCCGTAATAGCCTGACCCTCCCGCGGCGTAGGGCCCGACGCGGTAGGAAAGCACCGGCAGGAATTGCTCGTTCTGCGCGCTCGCCGCCGTCGCCGCAAGCAGCGCGGCACCCAGCAGCACCATCTTGATTGCCTTCATGTTGCTCCTCCAAAGTAAAACGATTTATGAACCGCTCGCCATCTTGCCACCACGTCGATCAAACCTGCAAAGGCCTCCGTCACCTCGAATCCGGCCCGCGCCGCACCCCCATCAATGCGGGAAGGGCCATAAGCGCAGTTTTTCCTTGCCAATCTGCCACAGCCGCGCGAGGCCGTGCGGCTCCACGATCAGGAAGAAGATGATCAGCCCACCGAACACCATGAACTCCAGGTTCGAGATCGTGCTCTCGGCGATGTGCAGGCCCAGGCCGCTGTCCAGGAAGCGCACCGTCACGCTGAGCAGCACCGGCACCAGGATCACGAACGCGCTGCCCAGGAACGATCCCAGGATGGTGCCGACGCCGCCGATGATGACCATGAACAGCACGCGGAACGAAAGGTCCAGGTTGAAGGCCTCGGGCTCGACCGTTCCCAGGTAGGCGTATGCGAACAACGCACCAGCCACGCCGCAGTAGAACGAGCTCACTGCGAAAGCCAACAGTTTCGCGCGCATCAGCCGGATGCCGATCACTTCCGCCGCGACGTCCATGTCGCGCACCGCCATCCACGAGCGGCCGACGTTGCCGCGTGCCATGTTCTTCGCCGCCAGCGCCATCACCGTGACGATTCCCAGCACCAGCAGATACTTGGAGACCGGCGTCGTGAACGCGTAGCCGAGGATCACCACCTGCTGCGCGGTGATCACGCCGGACGAGCTGTAGTTGGTGACCCAGCCGACCTTATACAGGAACCAGATGATGAAGAACTGCGCGGCGAGCGTCGCCACGATCAGGTAGAAGCCGCGGACTCGCAGCGAAGGCAGGCCGAACAGGATGCCGACCAGCGCCGCCACCGTGCCGCCGCCGGCGAACGCGAGCAGAATGGGGATTCCGGGCACGCGCAGCACGAAGTTGTACGACGCGAACGCACCCACCGCCATGAAGGCCGCCGTGCCCAGCGACAATTGGCCTGCGTATCCGGTCAGGATGTTGAGGCCGAGGGCAGCGAGCGAGAAGATCAGGAACGGGATGAAGATCGCCGTCAGCAGGTACTGGCTGCCGACGGCCGGAATGACGATAAACGCGATCGCGAGTATCGCCAGCACAGCGATGCGGTCCTGGCGGATCGGAAAGATCTGCTGGTCCTGCGCGTACGAGACTTTATATTGGCCGGCTTCGCGATAAAGCATCGGTCAGACCCGGTCGATGTGTTTTTCGCCGAACAGGCCCTCGGGCCGGAACAGCAGGAACATCAGCGCGAACACATAACTGAACCAGCCTTCGATGCCGCCGCCGACAAACGGACCCAGATAAACCTCGGCAAGCTTCTCGGTCGCGCCGATGATGAGTCCGCCGACGATCGCGCCCGGAATCGAATCGAAGCCGCCGAGGATCAGCACGGGCAGCGCCTTCAATGCCACATAGGTCAGCGCGTATTGGACGCCGTTGCGCGCGCCCCACAGCAAGCCGGCCACCAGCGCCACCGCGCCCGCGACTCCCCACACGATCGCCCAGATCTGCTGCAGCGGAATGCCGACGGCAAGAGCCGCCTGGTGATCGTCGGCCACGGCGCGCAGCGCGCGCCCGATGCGGGTGCGGCTGAAGAAAAGTGCGAGCACCGTCACCAGGATCGCGGCCACGCCCGCGGCCACGAGGTCGAACTTCGATACGTTCATCCCGGTCGTGTCGGTGATCCATTGCAGCGGCTCGTCCTGCAGGCCGAGCTCGAGACCGCGGACATTGGCACCCCAGGTCATCTGCGCCAGGCCTTCGATGAAGAACGTGAGGCCGATCGTCGCCATGAACAGCGTGATCTGCGGTTGGTTGACGAGCGGGCGCAGCACCACCCGTTCGGTTACCAGCCCCAGCACGATCATCACCGCGAGCGTCGCCGGTATCGCCAGCCAGGGGGAAAAGCCGTGCTCCAGCAATCCGACGTAAGTGAGCGCGGCGAAGAACACCATCGCGCCTTGCGCGAAGTTGAACACGCCCGACGCCTTGTAGATCAGCACAAAGCCCAGCGCCACCAGCGAATACATCACGCCCGAGAGCAGGCCGCCGATCAATACCTCGAAGAAGAATGACATGTCGGCTAAGTCCGGTGCTCAGTTCCGTTACCGCTTCAGTGCGCGACGCCGAGATACGCGTCGATGACGGCCTGGTTGCCGCGAATCGCGTCGGGCGTCCCGTCGCCGATCTTCTTGCCGTAGTCGAGCACCACGACGCGGTCGGAGATGTCCATGACTACGCCCATGTCGTGCTCGATCAGCACGATCGTCGTGCCGTACTGCTCGTTGACGTCGAGGATGAAACGGCACATGTCCTGCTTTTCCTCCACGTTCATGCCGGCCATCGGCTCGTCGAGCAGCAGCATCGTCGGCTCGGCCGCGAGCGCGCGGGCCAGCTCCACGCGCTTCTGCAGTCCGTAAGGCAGGCGTCCGACCGGCGTCTTGCGGATATGCTGGATTTCGAGGAAGTCGATCACCTCTTCGACTTTCGCGCGATTCTCGAGTTCTTCGCGCCGTGCGCGCCCCACCCAGATCGCCTGCTCGATGAATGTGGCTTTCATCTTCAGGTTGCGGCCGGTCATGATGTTGTCGAGCACCGACATGCCGCGGAACAGCGCGATATTCTGGAACGTGCGGGCGATGCCGTGCGCCGCCGCGTCATGCGGATCCATGTCGCGGCGAACGGCGCCGCGAAACGTAATCGTGCCCTTCTGCGGCCGGTAGACGCCATTGATCACGTTGAGCATGGAGCTCTTGCCGGCGCCGTTGGGTCCGATGATCGCGCGGATCTCGTGTTCGCGTACGTCGAAGCTGATGTCCGACAGCGCCTTCACGCCGCCGAACGACAGCGAGATGCCGTCCAGCGAAAGGATTGGGGGCCCCACGCTTGCGGCCGCATTTTTCAAATCCGACGTTGCGCTCACTGGCCCGCTCATGCCGCCTTGAGCGGTTGCGCCGCCAGCGTCCGCGCTTCCTCGATGCGCAAGTCGGCCGCCACCTTGTTGGTCCTGCCGTCCTCGAAGCGTACCAGCGTCTCGATGTGCTGCGACTTGAGGCCGCCATAGAGGGCATCGACGAGAATGCCGTATTTTTCAGCGACGAAACCTCGCCGCACCTTGCGCGTGCGCGTCAGCTCATCGTCGTCCGGGTCGAGCTCCTTGTGCAGAATCAAGAAGCGGTGGATCTGCGATTCCGCGAGCCCGCTTTCCGTAGCGAGTTCTGCATTGACCTTTTCCACGCATTCGCGGATGAGTCCGTAGACTTCGGTTTTCTGCGCCAAGTCGGTGTAGCCGGAGTAGGCGAGCCCGCGACGTTCGGCCCAGTTGCCCACCGAACCCACGTCGATGTTGACGAACGCGCACACCATGTCGCGGTCGTGACCGAACACCACGGCTTCCTTGATGTGCGGAAAGAACTTGAGCTTGTTCTCGATATAGTTGGGCGCGAACATCGCGCCGCCGGCGAGCTTGCCGACGTCCTTGGCGCGGTCGATTATCTTGAGCTGGCCGCCGGCGTCAAACAGCCCCGCATCGCCGGTATGAAAGTAGCCTTCGGCGTCGATCGATTCGGCCGTCGCATCGGGCCGCTTGTAGTATTCCTTGAGCAGCATCGGCCCCCTCACCAGCACCTCGCCCGACTCCGCGATCTTCACTTCGACGCCGGGCGCCGGCGTGCCGACGGTGTCGAATTTCACGCCGCGATCAGGCTGCAGGCAGACATACGCGCAAGTCTCCGTCGATCCATACAGCTGCTTCAAATTGACGCCGATCGACCGGTAGAACCGGAACAGGTCCGGTCCGATGGCAGCGCCGGCGGTATAGGCGATGCGGATGCGGCTCATGCCGAGCACATTGCGCAGCGGCGCATAGACGAGAAGGTTGCCGACCCAGTACGCCAGGCGATCGGATAGCGGAACCGGCTGCCCGTCGAGGATTTCGGCGCCGCACGCCTTGGCCACGGCCATGAAGTGGTGGAAGATCCCGCGCTTGATGGCGCTGGCGTCTTCCATGCGGATCATGACCTGCGTCAGCAGATTCTCGAATACCCTGGGTGGCGCGAAATAGTACGTCGGGCCGATCTCGCGCATGTCCGTCATCACCGTGTCGCCGGATTCCGGGCAGTTGATCGTGAATCCCGCGACCATCGCCTGCGCGTACGAGAACAGGTTGTCGCCGACCCACGCCATCGGCAGGTACGACAGGATGCTCTCGTTCGCCGTGAGGCGGTCGAACTCGATGCCTCCCCGCGCCGCGGCGATCAGCGCGGAGTGCGCCTGGCACACGCCCTTCGGCCTGCCCGTCGTGCCCGACGTGTACAGCATGATCGCGACGTCGTCGGACCGTCCTTTCGCGATTTCACCTTCGTAGAAACCCGGGTTGGCGCGGTCGAACTCGCGGCCGATCTCCTGCAGGCGTTCGAAACTTGTCACATCCCGGTAATTGCGCAGACCGCGCGGGTCGTCGTAGTAGATATGCGCCAGCGACGGGACCTGCGGCTGCGCTTCGAGCATCTTGTCGACCTGCTCCTGGTCCTCGACCACCGCGTAGGCGATTTCCGCGTCGTTCAGGACGTAGACGATGTCGGCGGCCGGTGCGTCCTGGTACATGGGCACAGGAATGCCGCCTAATGCCTGCGTCGCCGCCATCGACCAGTACAGCCGCGGACGGTTGTCGCCGATGATCGCGAGATGCATGCCGCGCTTGAATCCGGAAGCAGCGAGGCCGCAGGCCAGCGCCCTCACTTCCGCCGCGACCTGCTGCCAGTTCCAGGCCTGCCAGATCCCGAGGTCCTTCTCGCGCGCGGCGGGATGCAGCGGCCGCACCTTGGCGTGGTGCAGCAGCAAACGCGGAAACGTGTCGGGCGCGCCGTCCATCTCTCCTCCTGCCGGCCCGGCTTAAGCTGCCCGGGATGCCGTTTTCAACATCGTACCGGCATTTGGTCCGCAGCGGACACCCCGACCAGCTCACGGCGGGTGCAGCGGGGCCGCGGTCAGGCTGCGGCTGCGGATCGGCGCATCGCCGCGACCTGCCTTAACAGGACGGGGATCACCAGCACCAGGCCCGTCGCGGTGCTGATGATGCCCGGCACGATCATCAGGATCGCGGAAAAGGCGAACAGCAAGCGCTCCCAGACGCGCATCGGCCGCAGGAAATAGTTGGACAGCGCCGATGCCAGGAACGTGATGCCGAGCAGGCAGCCGATGGTCGCGACGAAGAACTCCGACCACGTGAAGCCGTTGACGACGATCAGCATCGACGGCGCGAATACGAACACGAACGGCACGAGCACCTTGCCCAGCCCGAGCCGGAACGCCGTGTTGCCGGTCTTGAACGGATCGGACCCCGCCATGCCCGCCGCGGCATAGGCGGCCAGCGCCACCGGCGGCGTGATGTCCGCCAGCACGCCGTAATAGAACACGAAGAAATGCGCGACGATCGGCTGCACGCCAAGAAGCACAAGCGTGGGCGCCGCGACCGTCACCATGATGATGTAGTTGGCAGTCGTTGGAATGCCGCAGCCCATCAGGATGCACACGAGGCCCGTCATCACGAGCGCGGCGAGCAGCGTCAACGCGTGCAGGTCGGCCCAGCCGGTCGGCAGGAATGCCACGACGCCCTCGGCGAGCGACAGCGCGGCGCCGGTCACGATGTACGACAGCTTGAACCCCACGCCAGTCAGCGTGACGACGCCGATGACGATACCGACCGTCGCGGCCGCGGCGCCAACGGCCAGCGCGTACTTCGCCCCCAGTTCGAAGGCGGCAAGAATCGCCGCACGGCCGATGCGCGACTCGCGTCCGAGAGCGCGATGGACCAGCGGAATGGCGACGACCAGCAACACGAACGCCCATGGGCCGAAATCGCCGAATTGGCGGGTGATGAGGGCCAGCAGCAATCCGTGCGATACCAGCAACGCCGCATACTGCATCGCCGTGGTGTGTTGCCGCGACGTAAAAAAGCCGACCAGGATGCACGACGAGATGCCGGTGAACGCGGCGAGATACGGCGTGTTACCCTGCACGATGATCGTGACGAGCAGTATCAAGGGGATGAGTGTGGGCCAGTTCGCCTTCAGCACCATCGGAAGATCCGGCAGCTCCTCCTTGGTGAGGCCGCGCAGTCCCTTGTTCTTGGCCTCGAAATGCACCTGCATGAATACGCCGAAGAAATGCATGAACGCCGGCACGATCGCCGCGATGATGATCGTCGAATAGGGCAGATTCAGGAATTCGATCATCAGGAACGCCGCGGCGCCCATGATCGGCGGCGTGATCTGCCCGCCGGTCGACGATGCCGCTTCCACGCCTCCGGCGAAGTGGCGCGGGTAGCCCAGACGGATCATCGCGGGAATCGTCAGCGACCCGACGGTCACGGCATTGGCCACCGATGAACCCGACAGCATGCCGAACATCGCCGACGCGAATACCGACACCTTGGCCGGCCCTCCCGCGTAGCGGCCCGCGATCGACGACGCGATGTCGATGAACAGTTGGCCGAGACCAATGGCAGTGGCCAGCACACCGAACAGGACGAAGTGAAAAACGTACGTCGCCACCACGCCGACCGCGATGCCGTAGATTCCCTGGCTCGTCAGGTATAGATGGTTGATCAGTGAGGGCCACGAGGCGCCCGAGTGCTTGAACAAGCCGGGGAAGAGTGGTCCGGCCAGCGCGTAGGCCATGAAGATCATCGCGATGATCGGCAGCGGCCATCCCATCGCGCGGCGCGTGGCCTCGAGCAGCAGCACCACCAGCACCGAGCCCAGCGCGACGTCGAGCGTGTTCGGGTTGCCGACGCGAAACGCCAGCCCGTCGAACACGTAGGGAATGTAGAGCACCGATATCGCGACCGCGACGGCGAAGACCCAGTCGTACCACGGTACGCCGCCGGGCGCGGCAGCCCCCGTCGGCGGATGCTCGAGCATCTTCTTGCGCAGAGGAAAGACCAGGAATACGAGCCCCAGCACGAACGCCAGGTGCACGCCGCGATGCGTCGTCTCGCGCAACAGGCCGAAGCCCGCGGTGTAATAGTGAAAGCAGGAAAGGACGATCAGCAGCGAGGTGACGATCAGCGCTGCGGAGTTGCGAATCGGCCGGAAGCGCATCTCCGGATCGAACTTCTCCTCCAGCACGCGCGCACGGTCGAGATCGGGGATGGGCATCAATCAACCTTCGCGAGCGGCGGCCAATCGGCCAATGAAAACGGGGCCGGTGTTGCTTGGAACCGGCCCCGAGTGCTTTGAACCGCGCGCTGCCTACTTGAGCAGACCGGCTTCCTTGTAATATTTTTCCGCGCCCGGATGGAACGGGATGCCCGCGCCGGCCGTCGCGTTGGCCTTGGTGATGACCTTGCCCTTCGCATGCCCGGCATCGAGCAGCTTGCGCGAGTTGTCGTTCCAGATGGCCTTCGTGATTTCGTAGACGAGTTGGTCCGACTGCTTGGCGGAGGTCACCCACTGTGCGCCCACGGCAATGGTCTTGATTTCGCCCACGCCCTTG
>Ga0207650_10003375_pt1 | contig 10994 bp, 10 predicted proteins | sample KBSS63metaG_FD_184325 | JGI IMG/M metagenome (GOLD analysis project Ga0207650, IMG submission 184325) | Switchgrass rhizosphere microbial communities from Kellogg Biological Station, Michigan, USA - KBS S6-3 metaG (SPAdes) (version 2) | ecosystem: Host-associated > Plants > Roots > Rhizosphere...
GAGCGTAGCCACCCGGGCGATGCGAACCGAGCCGTCGCCATCCAGCGCTGCCCCGACGGATCGGGCGAGATCCTCGAGGGAATGGAGCGGAGGCTCGCCTGGATGGGCCATCGTGACCGGAGCATCGCGCTTATGTGCGCCGGGTCATTTGTCGGCGAGCGCCTTGATCACCTTGTCGGTGATGTCGATGCGCTGGCTGGCGTAGACGACCGGGTCCTGGAGAATCAGATCGAACTTTTCGGATTCGGCGATCTGCTGGATCACCTTGTTCGCGCGCTCCTGGATGCCGGCGAGCTCCTCGTTGCGGCGCAGGTTCAGGTCCTCGCGGAATTCGCGCTGCATCCGCTGCAGGTCGCGGGACTGGTTGGCGAGGTCGCGCTCCTTGTTGCGCCGCTCGGTCTCCGCCATCGTCGGGCCATCCTTGTCGAGCGAAGTCTGCAGGTCGCGCACCTGCTTCGCAAGCTTCTGGATCTCGCCGTCGCGCGTCGCGAATTCCTTTTCGATCTTCGCTTGTGCGCGCTTCGCTGGCGCCGCCTCGCGGAACAGCCGTTCGGTGTTGACGAACCCGAGCTTGTATTCGACGGCGGCCGCCGACGTCGCGAATGCCAGCAACACGCCTGCGACGAGCGCACGTGCGCATGCCTTCACGCCGACCGGGCCAGGCATCGAGAGCGGGTGTGGGGTCGTCATCAGAACGCAGTGCCTGCCTGGAACTGGAACCGCTGCTCGCGATCCCCTTCATGGACATTGAGCGGAATAGCGTAGCTGAACTTCAGCGGACCGATCGGCGAGTTCCATGCGATGCCCACGCCGGCGGAGTAGCGGAACGACTCGAACTGCGGCTGGCTGCCGTTGGCCCAGATCTGGCCGGCGTCGGCGAACACGCTCGCGCGCACCTGTTTGTCGCCCTTCAGGATGGGGTAGAAGAGCTCCAGGTTGCCGATGATCTTGCGGCGGCCGCCGAGCGCATTGCCAAACGGGTCTTGCGGCCCGAGCGATGCCGTGTCGTAGCCGCGCACCGAGTTGACGCCGCCCGCGAAGAACGCCTTGAAGAACGGCAGCGGCTTGCCCGAGTAACCATCGCCCCACCCCAGATCCGCACGTGCCAGCAGCACGAAATCGGAGTAGAGCGGCCAATAAGCCGAATGGACGTACTGGATCTTGTAATACGCAAGGTCGCCGAACGGCAGGCCGGTTTCCAGCAACACGCTGCGCAGCTGGCCCCGGGTCGGATACAGGATGTCGTCGCGCGTGTCGCGCGACCAGCCGGCCGTCAGGATGTACGCGGTCGACGACGCGCCGAACTGGTTGACGAAATCGACGTACACGGGCGGCGTGTCGGCGAACAGCGTGATGTCGGTTTGCTCGAAGCGGCCGCCGAAATTGATCGTGTCCGTCTCGGTGATCGGCACGCCGAAGCCAAGTGCCGCACCGAGCGTCTTCGATCCGTATTGTGCGATGGCAAGACCCGTCGGATCGAGGCTCTTCTGATAGAGCTCGATCGTCCGCGAGACGCCGTCCACCGTGTAGTACGGCTCGGTCAGAATCATCGAGTACTGGCGGTTGTAGCGGCTCGTGTTGACGCCTATCCCCAGGGCGTTGCCCGACCCGAAGATGTTCTGCTGGGAGATCGACGCATTGAGCACGATACCTTCAGCACTCGAGTAGCCGACACCCGCGAGCAGGTTTCCGGTCGATTTCTCGACGACGCCGACTTCGACGTCCACCTGGTCCGGGGCGCCGGGCACTGGCGGCGTCTCCACCGTGACGTCGTCGAAATAGCCGAGGCGCTTGACGCGGATCTTTGACCGGTCGATGCGCGGACCGTCGTACCAAGCGTCCTCGATCTGGCGAAATTCGCGGCGGATCACCTCGTCGCGCGTCTTTGCGTTGCCGCTGATGTTGATCTTGCGCACGTAGGCGCGGCGGCCCGGATCGACGTAGAACGTGAACGACGCCGTATTCGTCTCGCGGTTCAGCTCGGGCACGGCGTTGACATTGGCGAACGCATAACCTTCGGCGCCGAGCCGGTCGGAGACGTCCTTCGCCGACGCCTGCAACCGCTCGCGCGAATAGACGTCGCCCTGCTTGATGCGGATCAGCCGCTCGAGCTCCCCGGCGGGAACGACGAGGTCGCCCGCGATGCGTACGTCACCCACGGTGAACTTCGGCCCTTCGGTGATGTTGAGCGTTATGTAGATGTCTTCCTTGTCCGGCGTGATCGACACCTGCGTCGAATCGACGTTGAACTCGAGGTAGCCGCGGTTCTGATAGTAGCTGCGCAGCGTCTCGAGATCGGCCGACAGCTTCTGCTTCGAGTACTGGTCGTTCTTCGTGTACCACGTGAGCCAGCCGGGAGTCGTCAACGTCATTTCCGACAGCAGCTGCTTTTCCGTGAACGCCTTGGCGCCGACGATGTTGATCCGCGCGATCTTCGCCGAATCGCCTTCGTCGATCGTGAAATTGATCGCGACGCGGTTGCGTTCCTGCGGCGTGACCGTCGTCTGCACGTTGGCCGCGTACCTTCCGCGCGTGATGTACTGGCGCTTCAGTTCCTGCTCGGCACGCTCGAGCGCAGATCGGTCGAAGATCCGCGCCTCGGCGATGCCGATGTCCTTCAGCGCCTTCTTGATCGTATCGGTGTCGAATTCCTTGTTGCCGACGTAGGTGATCGAGCTGATCGTCGGCCGTTCCTGCACGGAGACGATCAGCACGTCACCCTGCGCCTCGAGCCGGACGTCGCGAAAGAAACCCGTCGCGTACAGCGCTTTCACCGCATCGGAGATTCGCTCGTCGGTGATGCGGTCGCCGACCTTGATCGGCAGGTAGCTGAAGATCGTTCCGGCTTCCGTCCGCTGCACGCCCTCCACGCGGATGTCGCGGACGACGAATGGATCAACTGCCCACGCGCCGAGCGACAGCACCGACGCCAGCATGCCGGCGAACAGCGCGGGAACGCGCACGCGTGCGCGCTTCACGGAAACGTTACGAATCACTAGAACAGGCGGGAAACGTCATTGAAGAGCGCCAAGGCCATCAGTACGGCAAGCATCGCCATGCCGATGCGCTGACCAACCTCGAACGCACGGTCGGATACGGGACTGCCTTTGATAATTTCGGCGAGATAATACAGTAAATGCCCCCCATCCAGTAGCGGTACCGGCAACAGGTTCAGCACACCGAGGCTGATGCTGATCAGCGCAAGGTAGCTCACGAACACCAGCGTTCCCGCTTGCGCCGACTGACCGGCGATGTCCGCCATCGTCAGTGGACCGCTGATGTTCTTCAGCGATGCATCGCCGGTGACGATACGTCCGAGCATCCGGACCGTGAACGCCGAAAGCTCCCAGGTCTTGCGAAATCCCTGCACCAGCGACTCGCCGAGTCCGTAGCGAACGACCACCGCGGAGCGCTCGGCGACTTCCGGATCGATGCGAAGCCGCACGCCCGCGAGGCCGATGCGCCGGCCGTTCTGCTCGGACGACTCGACGCTGACCGGCAACTCGAGCGTCGTTGCGCCCCGCTGCACGCGATACGTCAGCGTCTCGCCCGGGTGCGCATTCGTCAGCGACGCGACGTCGCTCGGCGAACGCATCGGCCTGCCGTCGACGGCGAGAATCCGGTCGCCGTTGACGAGCCCCGCGCGCTCCGCGGGCTTGCCCGGAAGCACCTGGTCGACGATCGGCGCGCCGAGATCGGCGCGCAAGCCCAGCGTCGACAGCGGGTTGCCTTCCCAGTCTTCGGTGCCGAGGCCGGCAATCGACAGTTCGCGGCGGATCGGCTCGCGGTCGAGGTTGTCGCGAACGAGCGAAAGCGCGATGCGATCGTTGCCCTGCGCGCGAACGACGCGCCAGCGCAGTTCCTGCCAGCTGCCGACCGGCTCGCCATCGACGCCCACCACGCGATCGCCGGCGCGCACGTCCGCAGCGGCGGCGGGTGTTGACGGCGGCGGCTCGGCCAGGAGCGCGCGCTGTCCAGGCACGCCGGACACAAACGTTCCCGCGAACAGCAGCACCGCAAGCAGCAGGTTGGCGAGCGGACCGGCGGCGACGATCGCAATGCGGCGCCATACCGATTGACGATTGAACGCGCGCGACAGGTCGGCCGCCTCGACGTGGCCCTCGCGCTCGTCCACCATCTTCACGTATCCGCCGAGCGGGATCGCCGACAATGCCCACTCGGTCTGGTCGCGTCCGAACCGTCGCGACCACACCAGCCGCCCGAATCCGACCGAGAACCGCAGCACCTTGACCCCGGCCAGGCGGGCGATCACGTAATGGCCAAGCTCGTGAAACACGACGAGCACGCCGAGCGTGATCGCGAACGCGACGATCTTGTAGACGGTGTCGATCATGCGGATGCTCCGGAATGTGCGCGCAACTGCACGGGCATGAGCGGCCTCATGCGGCCAGCGCCGCACGCGCGGCGCGCGGCAGTCCCAGCGCCGAGCACGCCAGCGCACGGGCTTCGGCATCGGCGGCAAGCGCATCGTCGAGCGTTACGACCGGTGCAACGCTGCGTCGCGCGAGCACAGTGTCGCACGCCCGGGGTATGTCGGCGAAACGCGCGTCGCCGCGCAGGAAGGCCGCCACGGCGATCTCGTTGGCGGCGTTGAGGGCCACGGGCGCCGCGGCATCCGCCGCCAGCGCCGCGTAGGCGAGGTCGATGCACGGGAAACGACGCCGGTCGGCGGGCTCGAACGTCAGCGCGGCGAGCCGCGAGTAGTCGAGCGGGGCAACACCTGCGTCGATGCGATCGGGAAAAGCCAGCGCCTGCGCGATCGGTGTGCGCATGTCGGGATTCGACAGCTGCGCGAGCACCGACCCGTCGACATATTCGACGAGCGAGTGCACGACGCTCTGCCGATGGACGACGACTTCGATCTGCGACGCGTCGGCGCCGAACAGCCAGTGCGCCTCGATGACTTCCAGTCCCTTGTTCATCATCGTCGCGGAATCGACCGAGATCTTGCGTCCCATCGACCACGTCGGATGCGCGCACGCCTCGTCGGGCGTCACGCACTCGAAATCGACGTCGGGCCGGTCGTGGAATGGGCCGCCGGACGCGGTCAGCACGATGCGCCGCACGCCGTGCGTCGCGGGGTTGCGTGAATAAGATGCCGGCAGGCACTGGATGACGGCGTTGTGCTCGCTGTCGATCGGAAGCAATACGGCGCCGTTCTCGGCCGCTGCAGTCATGAACAGCGCACCGCCGATGACGAGGGCTTCCTTGTTCGCGAGCAGGATGCGCTTGCCCGCCCGAGCGGCCGCAAGCGTTGCCGGAAGCCCGGCGGCACCGACGATCGCCGCGAGCACGCAATCGCTTTCGGGCAACGTCGCCGCTTCGCATAGACCGTCGTCTCCCGCCACGACGCGCGTCGGCAGGCACTCCGCCGCAAGCGCGCGCTGCAGCGAATGCGCGGCATCGACGTCATGCAGTGCGGCCAGCGCCGGTCGAAAGCGCCGGCAAAGGTCCAGCAGCTTCGCGTCGTTGCGGTGCGCGGCCAGCGCCGCCACGCTGAACCGGTCGAGATGGCGCGCGATGACGTCGAGCGTCGATGCGCCCACCGATCCCGTAGCGCCCAGCAGCGTGATCGCGCGGCGCGTCATGTGGGCGCCACGAAGGCGAGCGTCGCGAGCGCGACCGGCGGCATCGCCGCGAGCAGCGCGTCCGTGCGGTCAAGGATGCCGCCGTGTCCTGGCAGCAGCGTGCCGCTATCCTTGACGCCGGCGCGCCGCTTCAATAGCGATTCATGCAGATCGCCGACGATCGACAGCGCGGCCAGCACGATGGCGAATGCGATCCACAGCACGACGGACGACGCATTCACCGGCGTGTTGACGCCGGCGCGCGACGCGAGCGGCACGAGCAATGCCGCATAGACGGCGACGGCGGCGATGCCGCCCCAGGCGCCTTCCCACGATTTGCCCGGACTGATCGCAGGCGCGAGCTTGTGACGACCGAATCGCCGGCCGGCGAAGAACGCAGCGGTATCGGCGATCCAGACGATCGCCATTGCGGCCAGCACGAGCCACGGCGAGCGCGCCTGCAACTCGACGACGGCGACGAAGGCGCCGATCAGCACGATCAGTGCAGCAAGCGCACCGGGCAATCCCGAGCGCGGTTGCCAGTTCAGCAGCACCGCCGGAGTGCCTAACGCGATCCAGAAAAGGGTCGCCAGTCCGCAGGCGACGCCGACAACCGGCGGCGGCCAGCCACTGCCGGGAACGGGTGGCGCGATGGCGAGCAGTGCTGCGCCGATGCAAAGCGTCGCGGCGACGAACAATGCAAGCGACTTCGGCGCGAGCCCGATCAGTCGGCCCCATTCGTGCGCGCCGGCGGTGATGACGGCGAGCACGGCGAAACCCCAGCCGTAGGGCGGCAGCATGAACAGCGCCGCAAGGACTGCGACGACGAGAACCGTCGCTGTGGCGACGCGTGTGGCGAGGACGGAGCTCACGGCAGTGGCGGGCGCGCTCGGCACGCGACACTCACGCGTCCTGCACCTGCACCCGCGTCTCGACCTGTGCCTGCACCTGCTCGCTCGTGCGCCCGTAGCGACGCTCACGCATCGCATACGATTCGATCGCCACGCCAAGCGCCGTCGCGTCGAAGTCCGGCCAGAGCAGGTCGGTGAAATAGAGCTCGGTGTACGCGAGCTGCCAGAGCAGGAAATTGGAAATCCGCTTCTCGCCGCCGGTGCGGATGAACAGGTCCGGCTCGGGCGCGTGGGCCATCGCAAGATAAGGCTCGAGCGCTTCGGGCACGAGCGGCCGGTCGGCGCGGAGCGCGTCCGGATTCGCAGCGAAGTAACTGCGTGCTGCCTGCGCGATGTCCCAGCGCCCGCCGTAGTTGGCGGCGACGGTGAAGGTCAGCCGTGTGTTGGTAGCCGTCAGCGCCTCGCCGGCGGCAACGAGGTCGCGAATGCGCCGGTCGAATCGCGACGTGTCGCCAACGACCTTGAAGCGAATGCCGTTCGAATGCAGCTTCGTCACCTCGACGTCGAGCGCCCGCGCGAACAGGTCCATCAGGATCGACACCTCGTCGGCGGGCCGGCGCCAGTTCTCGCTCGAGAACGCGAACAGCGTCAGGTATTCGACGCCGAGCTCGATCGCAGCACGCACCGTCGCGCGGACCGCTTCGACGCCTTTGCGGTGCCCCGCCACGCGCGGCAGCAGCCGCTTGTTCGCCCAGCGCCCGTTGCCGTCCATGATGATGGCCACGTGACGCGGTATCGCGCGCGCCGCGGGGATGGTTCGCGTAGAGCTCGTGAACATGGTGTCGAAGCCCGGAGCCTAGATGGCGAGCAGGTCGGCTTCCTTTTGCTGCAGCATCTGATCGATCTCGCCGACGACGCGATCGGTGAGCTTCTGCAGGTCGTCATGCGCACGACGCTCGTCGTCCTCGCTGCACTGCTTGTCCTTCGCGAGCTTCTTCAGCTGCTCGTTCGCGTCGCGGCGCACGTTGCGCACGGCGATCTTGGCCGCTTCGCCTTCCTTGTGCACGACCTTGATGAGCTCCTTGCGCCGTTCCTCGGTCAATGGCGGCATCGGCACGCGAATCAGGTCGCCGGACGTCGCGGGATTGAGGCCGAGATCGGCGTCGCGAATCGCTTTTTCCACCACGGGAATCATCTTCTTTTCCCACGGCTGCACGCCGATCGTCCGCGAGTCGGCCAGCGTGACGTTGGCAACCTGTGCGAGCGGCATCGACGTGCCGTAATAGTCGACATGGATATGGTCGAGCAGTCCCGTATGCGCGCGACCCGTGCGGATCTTCGCCAAGTCCGCCTTCAACGCATCGACCGACTTCTCCATCTTCTGGTCGGCCGCTTTCTTGACGTCGCTGATCATCGATTTCTCCAGTTGCTTCGAGCGGCGCTCGCCACTAGCAGTGGACGAGCGTGCCCACGTCTTCGCCGAGCACGACTCGCTTGAGGGCGCCGGGCACGAAGATCGAAAACACCTTCAGCAGCATTTTCTGGTCGCGGCACAGCGCGAGTGCCGTCGCGTCCATGACCTTCAAGTTCTTGACGATCGCCTCGTCGAATGTCAGCGTCGAGTAGCGCCGCGCCGTCCGGTCCAGCAACGGATCGGCCGTGTAGACACCGTCGACCTTGGTCGCCTTGAGCACGACGTCGACGTTCATCTCGCGGCCGCGCAGCGCAGCGGCCGTGTCGGTGGTGAAGAACGGATTGCCGGTGCCGGCGGCGAAAATGACGACCCGATGCTCTTCCAGGTGCCGCAGCGCACGGCCGCGGATGTAGGGCTCGGCAACCTGGTCGATGCGCAGCGCCGACTGCACGCGCGACTCGACGCCGGCGCGCCGCAGCGCGTCCTGCAGCGCGAGCGCGTTCATCAGCGTCGCGAGCATGCCCATGTAGTCGGCAGTTGCCCGGTCCATGCCGGCTGCGCCGGGCGCGACGCCACGAAAGATGTTCCCGCCGCCGATGACGACGGCAACTTGCACGCCGAGGCGGACGACATCGCCGACTTCGGCGACGATCCGGTCGATGGTCTCACGCTCGATGCCGTAGCTATCGCTGCCCATCAGCGCTTCGCCCGACAGCTTCAGCAGGATGCGGCGGTATGCCGGCGCTCGGGCGGGTGTTGCAGCGACGCCCGGGAGCGGCGTTATCGCGGCAGTGGCTGCGCTGTCGGGTGGACTCATCCTTCGGCCTCCTGCGGTTCGAACGAGGTCAGCCGCGCGTCATGGCCGCTACTTCCGCTGCGAAATCGTCCTTGCGCTTCTCGATGCCTTCGCCGACGACGTAGAGCACGAAGCCGTTGACGCGGGCACCCTGCGCCTTGACGATCGCGTCGACGGTTTCCTTGTCGTTCTTGACGAAAGGTTGCGGCAACAGCGTGACCTCGGCCAGGAATTTGGCGACGGCACCTTCTACCATTTTTTCGACGATGTTGGCAGGCTTGCCCGATTCGGCGGCGCGCGCCGAGGCGATCGTCCGCTCCTTCGCGACGACGTCGGCCGGCACGTGCTCGCGGCTGACGGCCATCGGCTTCGTCGCCGCGATGTGCATCGCGAGATCCTTGCCGAGCGCTTCGTTGCCGCCCGTGTAGTCGACGAGGACGCCGATGCGCGTGCCGTGCACGTACGACGCGACACGGCCCTGCGCTTCCAGCCGCACGAAGCGCCGCAGGGCAATGTTCTCGCCGATCTTCTGCACGAGCGCTACGCGCCGCGCCTCGACCGTGTCCCCCGACGCGAGCGCGCGCGCGGCGAGCGCCGCCACGTCGCCCGGCTGGTCGCGGGCGACGATCTGCGCTACTTCGTTGGCGAACGCCCGGAAATCGTCGTTGCGTGCGACGAAATCGGTTTCGCAGTTGATCTCGACCATCGCAGCGACCTTGCCGTCGCTCGCCGTGTAGAGGCCGATGACGCCTTCAGCCGCCACGCGGCCTGCCGCCTTGCTGGCCTTCGCGCCGCTCTTGATCCGCAACAGTTCCTCGGCCTTCGCGACGTCGCCTTCCGCTTCGGTCAGCGCCTTCTTGCATTCCATCATGCCGAGCCCGGTGCGCTGGCGCAGTTCCATCACCGTGCTCGCGGAAATTTCCGCCATGTTCGCTTGCTCCATTGTCATCGATGGAACGGGATGTCTGAATCACGTCCCGACCATTTCCATGCGCCCGACTCGTGCGGGGCGACGGGTTGGGCAGGAGACGCTGGCCCCTGCCCTTTTGGGAATCCGGTCAGGCCGGGGCTTCGTCGGCGACTTCGACGAACTCATCGCCCGAGGCGACGATTTCCTGGATCGTCGTGCTCTTGCCTTCCAGCACGGCGTCGGCGACGCCGCGCGCGTACAGGCGGATCGCGCGGCTCGAGTCGTCGTTGCCCGGAATGATGTAAGAGATCGGATCGGGATTGTGGTTCGTGTCGACGACGGCGACGATCGGGATGCCGAGCTTCTTGGCCTCGGTGACGGCGATCTTGTGATAGCCGACGTCGATGACGAAAATCGCGTCGGGCAGCGCGGTCATGTCCTTGATGCCGCCGAGGCTCTTCTCGAGCTTGTCGAGCTCGCGCTGCAGCGACAGCGCCTCGCGCTTCGACATCCGCTCGAACGTGCCGTCGAGCTTCATCGCGTCGAGGTCCTTCAGCCGCTTGATCGATGCCTTGACTGTCTTGAAGTTCGACAGCATGCCGCCGAGCCATCGGTGATCGACGAATGGCATGCCGGCGCGCTGCGCTTCCTCGGCGATGATCTCGCGCGCCTGCCGCTTGGTGCCGACGAACAGGATCGTGCCGCGGTTGCTCGCGAGCTGACGCACGTACTTCATCGCGTCGTTGTACATCGCCAGCGTTTTTTCGAGGTTGACGATGTGAATCTTGTTGCGCTGGCCGAAGATGTAATCTGCCATCTTCGGATTCCAGTACCGCGTCTGGTGGCCGAAATGGACGCCGGCCTCCAGCATTTGACGCATGGTTACGGACATGCTTCACTCCTCATCAGGGTTGGGCCTCCACCGGCGGATTGCGTTCCGGCCGCCGGGAGGCAGCACGGACACCCTGAAACGCCGGTGTGCGAAATGGACGGACCGGTCCGCGACGACGCGGGCAGAGCCGTCCTGGTTTTTCCGGCCGCGGTGCCGGCGCTTCGAACGAAACGCATCAGTCCGCTTCCGGAAGACGTCGTCCGCGTTGCCGCATTCGACCGGTTCGGTTGCAACACGAACCCGCGTAAACGAACAAGCACGGTAACTCGTTATTCTAGCACGCGATGTGTCCGCGCGGCGAGCCGCCGGCGCATCGAGCCGCAGGGCAACGGCCCAATGACCAAACCCGAACCCGCTCCCCCGCTCGTTGCGCCGTCGGCACCCGTCGTATGCGCGCACACGGCGTGGGGTCTGCTTGATCTCAGTGGTGCCGACGCCATTGCGTTCCTGCACGGCCAACTGTCGTCCGACGTCGAGGCGCTGGCACCCGGACAGGGCCAGTACTGGAGCTACAACTCGCCCAAGGGCCGGATGCTTGCCAAC
>Ga0207650_10003376_pt1 | contig 10991 bp, 10 predicted proteins | sample KBSS63metaG_FD_184325 | JGI IMG/M metagenome (GOLD analysis project Ga0207650, IMG submission 184325) | Switchgrass rhizosphere microbial communities from Kellogg Biological Station, Michigan, USA - KBS S6-3 metaG (SPAdes) (version 2) | ecosystem: Host-associated > Plants > Roots > Rhizosphere...
GAACTCGCGACCTCTTCCTCTTCCCGTTCACCCATCTGATGCGGATTCTTCAGCCCGGCAAAAAACTTGCGCGGGTCTCGTACCTGGTAAACCCGAAAATCGAGATGGTCAATGCCCTGGTAGTCGACCCAAAGCCGCGCATTGTCAGCAGTGCCGTAGGTGCGATGAGTGGAGAGTGAGAAGAATGGTTTGGTCGATCGCGGCCGCATGTTTTCGGCGTAATAATTCTCCGACTCAGCCGGCTTGGCTTTGGCGCGCGACCTCAACGTGGCGATGGTAAGCGCGGCGGCAATCACGACCACATAAATTACCGAAGCAGTCAGAACACGATAAGAACGAGAGTTCATTTCAAACACGGCTTAGCCTCCTTCGGGCCAGTCGATTTTGTAGGACAGGTATTCCTACCTGTCTATCTATGCCGGACAGACAAGAATGTCCGTCCCACTAACCGAGCTAATCGAGAATCTTCAATCGGTAAAAGCCGAGAAACTTGGAATTGCTTTCCACCGGACGCCAGCGCTTGTTTGGGTGGTGATCGAGCACGGATAGTTCTACCTTCTTAACTGTTCCGTCGTCAGTAGCCGAGGAGCCAGTGTGATAGACCACCCAGTCTGATCCTGAATTACCGCCCAACTGCGCGTCGCCCAAAAAGACCATCACGTGATAAGGAAACTTCTGCACCCAGGGTTGATAGAAGAAAAGCAGATCGCCGGGCTCAGCTTGACGCCGGTCGCGGCTAATGAATTTTGCGTTGAAACTTTTCAGCGTGCGCGCGTCGGCAAATTCCGAAAAGGTGTTGTTTGCCAGCTCGCCATCTTTGAACGAGCCAAAAGCAGTGCGAAATAATTTTTCACCGAGCGGCCCCTGCTCAAGGCTGTAGCGGCTAACGTCAGGTGCCACGGCCGTGTAAGACGGTCCCATCTTTTGCAGCCACGCGCGATCGTGGCGGCGCAAGGCTTCGCGCAAAGCAAACCGCACCAGGCCGGCGCAGTCTCTTTGTTCCACGTTCCATTGTTCGCTGAGTTGATAAAACTGACCTTCGGCTATTAGGGTGAACCAGCGACGGAAGTTTTCGCGATCCATGAAGCTTTGCAGTTCAGCCGCGTCGGGAATGCCGTCGTTGTCGGAATCGAGCGAAGTTGAATGCGACGAACTACTGACGACGCGTTCGGCTGCGGCCAGGTTTTTGGAAGCCGGGTTTTTTGAGTCGCTCCGCCGACGGCGGTTGTGTGCGAGGGAGAAGTAAGAAACGAGCAGGACAAAAACGAAACACGCCAGGAAGAGAAAAACGAATTGTCGACGTTTGATTAACGCGAGCATGGGGGAAGTATTGTTCCTCGTCGTTTACTATTCGAGGCGGCGCTAAACAGTCGGGCGACATGTTAACACGTCCCTGCCTGCTGTTTGGTACGGATCGAGTTGCTGTGGAAACCCACAGTAATTGTGAACTGAATCAGCCGCGGATGAACGCGGATGCACGCAGATCAGATTGTCAGTACCGCAGATGGTACTGACCTGCGTTCGTCCGCGTGAATCCGCGGCCGATTCCGATTTGCTGGGCAAAAACAGGCGGAAAAAGAGTATTGCAAAAACTGACTAGCGCGGGTAGATTGTTAGCGCAATCAAAAAGCTTCAGGCAGAGGTCGCCCCGGAGAGTTTCGGTCTATCACTGCCTTATTAATCTGCTGGAGGTAAAGAAGTGCCGACTGGAACATGTCCTGAGTGTGATGCGGATGTCCACGTTGATACGGACACGGATAAGGGCGAAAGCGTTTCCTGCGAGGAATGCGGTACCGAGCTTGAGGTAGTCGGACTCGATCCAGTCGAGCTGGACATCGTTGAAGAAGACGATCTCGACGATGATGAGGACGAAGACGAGTTCTGAAGAACAGAAGGCAGAAGGCAGAAGGCACAAAGCAGACTGCAAGAAACTCAAAGGTCTTGACAGTACCAGGATTGCAACTAGCGTTTCTGCCTTCTGCCTTTTACTGCTTACTGCTCTGAAACCCTGGCCGACTCTGCCTGAGAAATAATCCCGCCGGACCCTCAACCCGAATATTGTGAAACTGACCATCGCGTCGCTTTATCTCCGGCGGATAAAACGCCAACACGTAAGCTGAAGTAACCTCCTCGGCAAGCGCGCGAAATAATGGTTCGTAGTTATGCTCGTCAGCGTAGACGCTGCGCCCGCCGGTTAGGTCTGAGAGTCCACTAACATCGAGCGGCGTCGGCAGTGGCGTCTGAGTTAACGCCGGCAGAATTCTCGAGTAAGACGGAAGAGTAACTACGTAGATGCTCGCGTCGGCTGCATTTGCCCGCTCGATGACCGTACGGGCTGAGACTGTATCGCCAACCGGAAAGCCATCAGTCACCACCAGCACCGCTCGCTTCATCAAACGCCGTTCGCGCGTGCGCGGCGCCTGACGGACCAACAGCCGAATCGCATCGTCGACCGCATCGTATGTGTGCGTTGATAAGCCGTTCGGCTCGCGCGCGATGCGCTCGAAGGCCCGGTCCAGCTTGTCAGTCTCCGACGTAAATTTTTGTATGAGCTTCACGTTCATCCCAAAACTCATGACGGCGTACAACGTCGAGTGGCCGGCCAACTTTGCTGAAAACGCGTTGAGCGCACCGCGCAACCGCTCCATCTCTTCGGCGGTCATGCTGCCGGAAATGTCGAGAGCGAAAACCACCGCGAGCGGGCGGGGTTGACCGCTGCGTTGCTCCACCTGGAAAAACGCGAGCGGCTGGGCCACGTTATCGAGGTAGATTTTGAAGTCGTCCGCTTTTAACGTTCTTATCGGGCGACCTTCGGAGTCGTTGGCGACCACGTCGAGTGAAACCAGGTCAGTGTCCACCTTCAACACTTCGTCAGGTTGTGGCTCTCTGGGAAAAACCTGGCGGGGCCGTTGAGCTTTGGGATTCGATTCCTGCGCGAAGCTGGTCAGCAAAGTCGTGGCGCAGCTCAGCAGGACGACGGACAGGACGGCGAAGCGCATGCTTGAGCGGCGAGCTTTGTTCATGGAGCTAATTCTGGTTGGGGAGAAAACTGTCGGCAGCATTATACGAGCCGCGGGTTCTCTTGCGGAAGCCCGACCGTCAGGGAGGGCCCCGTTGTTTCGCGCCCCTCACGGCCGGGCTACTGCCCAGCGAAGTTACATACGGAGGCAACAAACGATCAGTTCCCATGCATCTTTGGAGTGCGCTGACCAGTCAGCGCTTTGGTCGGTCGCGACTGGTCGCGACCTCCGTTCGCTGCGCTCTACGGACACAAATCGGCGACAGGTCGCCATGACGAAAGCGCTGACAGGTCAGCGCACTCCAAAGGATGTTATGATCACGATAATGAACAAGTGCACTCAGTTACTTTTGGTTGTTCTGTTGGCAAGCACCTCCGTCTTCGCGCAAAACCGGAACACCGGTGGACTCAAAGGCAAGGTCCGTGTTGAAACTGGCGCGCCGAGTGGTGTGTCGATAGTGGTCCGGCAGGGCGACCGCGAAGTGGCCCGCGGCGTGACCGACAAGAAGGGCGAGTTTTTGATTTCCGGTCTCGCCCCCGGGCGTTACGGCGTGACGCTGCGCAAAGCAGGACTCAGCATCGGGACGATTGAAGATATCGAGGTGAAGTCTGGGAAGACGCGTTCGCTTGGGGATCATCTGGTGATGTCGATTGACGAAGGCTCGATCGCTTTCATTCGCGGCAGTGTCTTCAACCAGGAAGATCGCAGCGTTCCCAACGTTCGCATTGAGCTCGCAAAGATTGAGGATGACGGGACGCTGCGAAAAATTGATGGACGGGTGACCAACGAGATTGGGGCTTTCGTCTTTCGCCTCACGCCGGATGCAGCCAAGTATCGCATCACCGCCAAGGCAAGCGGAGCCGAGGCAGTGACCAAGGACATTGAGATTGACGGCGCGGCTGTGTATCGCCTGGCGCTTAAGGTAATAAGCGGTAAACAGTGAATGTTTAAATCTGAATGATAGTGAGCCAGGGCACTTTCACGAGGCTTCTGAGAATGGCTCGAGGTTGGGAAGGGTGGCTTGCCCCCCGCTGTGATTGGATTGGCATTAATGCGAGCGGGGGCAAGCCCGCCTTCCTGAACCCTGAGCTCGTCGTAGTTGAGCCCTAATCGTGAACAGGCTTCCTCTCCACTATTTACGATTTACGATTCACGATTTACTATCTCACCACATGGAAGAGCGTGAAGAATTCCTTACTGCTCGCCAGCTTGCCAAAGTCTTGCAGGTGAGCGAGTCAACGGTGCGACGCCTGGCGCGCAAGCGACGCATCCCTTCCGTCCGCGTTACGCCACACATTATCCGTTTCCACCTCGACGCAGTTCGCGAAGCGCTTGACGTACCTCGATCCAGAATCCGGCACGGCGAAATCACCACGCCCGTGGATGATGCCCAATTGTCGTTTGAAGATTTGACGGTGCTAACTTAGCGGGCAAATAGTAAATCGTAAATCGTAAATAGTTTGTCTGACGGAGCGAGGCTTGTTCTCTACACAACTATTTACGATTTACGATTCACGATTTACGACCCGGAAGGTTAAACGCCACCCACTTCCCGTTCTGCTTCACAAAGATTCGCGGTTGGCGAATCGGAAACTTCCTCGCGAAGTTTGGATTTGATTTGAGAAACTGTTGAATAGTCGCCGTATCACCGGTAGCCACGCGCCACTTGCCGCCTTCGCGCACCAGGTACTGCTGCACTACGATCTTTCCTTCAGTTTGAAATGGTTGGGTCAGGCGGCCGTAAAGCTCCGTATCCGCCACGGCGATGTTGCCGGAAACTCGCACGGCCCCGATGTTGATGCGATCGAGTGCATAACGATCCTGCGCTTTTTGCAAAGCGCTGATGAAGCGATTGCGCGAAGTGCGGTTGCGCGTCGCCGAGGGCAGGGAATCGTAGACCGAACCGTAGTCATGCGATTGCAATTGCTGGAAGACTTGCTGGACCACACCGCGCACGTCACCTTCTTCGGAAGCGAGACCCGTGACGCTGAACGTAAGCACGAACGCGAACACTGAAACCAACCAGCTTGTTCTAAATACCACAACCTTATTCTGAGTCATCGTTAACATCTTCTTCACTATTGTTTTCAAATTCGTCCGCCGCCCTGGTTATCTCTTTCAGTTGAGCGCGGTAATTCAGGAACCATGCTATCGCACCGAGAGCCGCGATCACGAACGCGGTATCGAAGTCGCGCCGCCATAGAAAATATGCGGCGACGACAATACAAACGCCGGCAACAATCAACCAAAGAAGTTTCACCAGCTATGCGCCATCCGGCCGCGAGTCATTTAACGTTAACGGCGATTTGCAACTCAATCGCTCCGGGCGGATAGCAAACTTGTTCATCACAGGCTTGGATGCGCAAACGGGCAGGAATGGATCGTTCCCCTTTCTTCGCCGCCTTGTCAGCCTTCAATGAAACTTTCAGATCCGTTTCACCTTCATAAACTGACAAGGGTTTGTCCGCGAAGGCAAACTTTCGCTCGACTGGCTTCGGATAGAAGATTTGACCATCCGACACACCATCCGACGGTGTGATTTCCAGGACGGTCGCTTTCAGGTAAGGGTAAGTCGGCGGGTTGGCGTTGACGTGATAGCCGCTTTGGATTGTGATTCGCACAATCGCGTCGGCCGAACCGCCGGCCGGAATTTCGACAGGTTGCGCGGCAGCTTTCACTACGCCTTCAGATGTGATCCTTGGCGCCGATGGCGACGCACCGGCTATGTTGTTCGGCTCGGGCGCCGAAGTGGGTTTGGAACAAGCGGCCGCCGTCAATAACACAACCAAGCCTGCCAGGAGAATGTAGGTTAATCGCGTTGTCATATTTGGTAGTGTCGCATTTTGAAAGTCTCTGTGCGTCCTTTGTGGCCTCTATGTCTCTGTGCTGGATGTTCGTTTAATAAATTCACCGCAGAGACACAGAGAACACAAAGGTAGCACAGAGGAAACTTCTCTGAACTGCGGGCCTCACAACTAACTTTCCTTGTTCTGCTCTAAATCGTTAGTTTGGTCCGTCGTCGTCTCCGGCTCAAGGCGTCTTCGCGTCTTCTGTGCCCGTCGCCAGAAGTACCGCGCAATAAAATATCCCGGAAGAATTATCAACAGAAACACCGGGATCATCACAATCACGAATCGGATCAAAAATAACACAATGCCGATCGCGAGCTGCACACTGTCGGCCACGGCTTCACGAACGTCGCGGCCGAAGCCTGAGGTGTTAACGGCAATGGCCGTCGGAGTCTGCAGGCTGACGGTGATCGTTGACAAACTGGCGCGATTTTCCAGAAACCGCTTGCGGCCTTCGAGTTTTTCAATTTCGGTTCTGACCTCGGCGATCTGCCTTTGCACTTCGAGCGCATCTTCAACCTTGTGAGCTTGCTTCATGATCTCCAAAAACTGCAACTCGAGAGCCTTTTGCGTCTTGAGATGAGCTTCGAGATCGATAAACTCCTCGGTTACGTCCTGCCCGGTGATCTTTTCCTGGACCACGCGATTACTGGCGGCGCGAATCTGATCGAGCGCCGGACCAAACTGCGCCGCGGGCACGCGAATCACAAGATTAACTTCAAGCTCGTAGGTTGCGCCTTCGGCCGACTGTCGTTGCTTTGATTCTGAAGTGACTACGAAACCGCCGAGTGATTCGGCGATCGAGCTGATCTTTCGTTGAGTATCTTCGGGCGCGGAAACTTCGAGGGTCAGGTTGGCGTCGCGCAGAATCTTGCGATCCATTGCTTCAGCGATCGTCTGAGATTGGCCCGCTTGGGCGAGCGAGACCTGATCAGTTGTTCGTGATGGAGCCTGGAGCCCGGCTCTAAGATCCTGCGAATCGGAGACGCCGCTTTGGTTTGGCGGCGCAGATTTTGCCATCTCAGCTTGCCGCGCAGCTCTTTGCAGAGCGCAGGCGCCCAGAGAGGAAAAGAGGAGCGTAAGCGCGACGATTTGGAAGAGTTTCATTTGGGCCTCCGTTGGTGGATTCAATGCGGAGATAGAACGGCAGCTCCTCTTATCGCTTGCACCTGTTGTTAGTCACCCCTCGTTTATAAAGTGGACTTTGTCCGCCGCGGCGCCGGGGCACAAGTGCCCTTTCTAAACAGAAGCATTAATGGGTTGCGCGCGCCAGTTCATTGGAAGCCGACTGGACATTGGACGTTGAACTTTGGACTAAGTTCCCAACGCTTCTTTTTTTCCTTCCGGCTTCTTGATGCCAAACTTTTCCAGGCGGTATTGCAGCGTGCGAAAGGTGAGTCCCAACAGCTTGGCGGATTTCGTGATGTTGTAGTCGGTCTGTTCCATCGCCTGCATGATCAGGTCGCGCTCGACGTCTTCAAAACTAATACCTTCGGGTGGCAACTTGAACGCGCCCTCGGCGACCGGGCGAGATTCCTGCCGCACTTCCAACGGCAAATCTTCAATTGTTATCTGATCGCCTTCGCAGAGCAGTATGGCGCGCTCGATCGCCGATTCCAGCTGGCGGACGTTGCCGGGCCAACTGTAATCAACCATCAGCTTGCGCGTTTCCGGCGTCAAACCACGGACCAGGCGAGAGGTGTTGCGCGTATGCTTCTTGAGAAAAAAGTCTATCAGGACCGGAATGTCCTCGCGTCGTTCACGCAGCGGAGGCACGTCGACCGAGAGCACGTTAATGCGGTAGTAGAGATCGTCGCGAAATCTTCCGTCTGAAACCATGGCCCGGAGATCGCGATTGGTAGCCGCTATCACGCGAACGTCGACGCCGACCTCGTGCGTTCCGCCGACACGCCGGATCTTGCGCTCCTGCAGCGCGCGCAAAAGTTTCGCCTGCATCGCTACGTCGAGCTCCGCGATCTCGTCGAGGAACAAGGTGCCGCGATCCGCGATCTCGAAGAGGCCTTTCTTGTCGGCGTGGGCGCCGGTGAATGAACCTTTTTCGTGGCCGAACAGTTCAGACTCCAGCAGGTTCTCGTTGATGGCGGCGCAGTTGACCGCCTGGAACATGTCCTGGGCGCGCGGTGACTGATTGTGAATCGCGCGGGCGATCAATTCCTTGCCGGTGCCGGATTCACCGCGAATCAGCACGGTCGAGTTCGAACGCGCGACCTTGAGAATCATTCGCTTGACCGATTCCATCTTGGGCGACGCGGAGATGATTTCGGTGTCGAGCGCGTCAAGTTTCTTGAGCGCGCGATCGATAGTTTCCAGCAGCGCCGTTTTGTCGTAAGGCTTTTCGAGATAGTCGAAAGCGCCGCGGCGCAGAGCTTCTTTGGCGGATTCAATCGAAGCGTGGGCCGTCAGCAGGATCACGATGATCGAAGAATCGAGCGCGAGCAGGTGCTGCAAGAGCTCGATACCGTCCATGCCGGTCATTTTCAGATCTGTCAGCGCCAGATCGAATCTCCGGTCTTTAGCAAACTTGATCGCGGCCTCTCCCGACGAGGCTGTAGTTACGTCGTAACCCTCGCCGGAAAGAATCATCTCTAAGATTTCCCGCTGCGACTTTTCGTCGTCGACGACGAGTATCGTTTTGCGCGCCATGGTGTTGAGGGATGACGGATGAAGGATGAAGGATGAATAACCACTCAAGCAGTTCAGAGTTCAAACTTTAGTTTGCGCTTGTCGGCAGAAGAGCAGCCTAAAGGCTGAACTCTGAATTGCTTGAGCTCTTATTCATCCTTCATCCCTCAGCCTTCATCCTTTCTTCCTCCTCCGGATTCATTGGCAGGGTGATCGTAAACGTCGTGCCGCTGCCTTCCTTTGAACTTACGTTGATGGAACCGCCGTGATCATCAATGGCTTTTTTCACAATGGCAAGTCCAAGGCCCGTGCCTGTTTCCTTAGTCGAGTAGTAAGGCTCGAACACCTTGGCAATGTCTTCCTGCGGAATGCCGCGGCCGGTGTCGCTGATCTCGATGCGCGCCCGGTTTGCTGTTTCACTCCGCAGTGTAACCTTAACCTCACCGCCTTCGCCGTCTAACGCTTCAAGACTATTAATCAAAAGGTTAGTGAAGACGGAATGCAACGCGTCTTTATCGGCGATAACCTCGGGCAGTTTTGTTTCCTCTTCCAGGCTCGTTTGGATGCCACGCTCAGCAGCCTGGCCGGCGATTACGCGCAAGGCATCTTCTAACTGTGCGCGCAGGTCGAGTGGTTCCAACTCGAGTGTCGAAGGCCGGGAGTATTTCAGAAAATCGGTAATGTGACGGTTGATGCGTTGGACTTCCGACTTCAACTGCGTCGCCAGCCGTTCAAAAGTTTCGCGTTTGGCTGGGTCTGCAGGCGCAAAAGATGAGCGCAAGTGATCGAGCGTCAGATTTATATAGTTCAAGGGATTGCGAATCTCGTGGGCAATAGCCGCGGCCAGCCGGCCCACGACCGCAGCCTTCTCAACCTGGTGCAGTTTCGATTCGAGCTCCCGCAGGTGCCCGAGCCGCGCGGTCATGTCGTTGAACGCGGCTGAGAGTGCGCCCATTTCGTCACTGCGCTCGGTGGGAACGCGCACGTCGAAATCGCCGGTGGCCACGCGCTGCGCGGCAACTGACAAATACTTGACCGGTCGTGTAAAGCGCCAGACAAATAAACCGGTGACGAGAGTCGTAACCAGCAAGAGAGCGAGGGTGTAGTAGGCCGAGCGCGAAGTCTGACGCTGCAGAATATCGGTGAGCGAGTTGGCGGAATCAAGGACGATGATGATGTACCACCGGCCTTTTGCCGTTTCGATTGGAAAATAGAACGCGCCAGGCTCCCCCGCTTTTGCGACCGAAGAACCTTGCAGCCACGGCGGCAGGTTTTGGTTGATGTCCGCCAGTTCCACGGCGCTGGTGAGCGGCGGCAGGGGAACATCGGTGAGATGAACCTTCACCAGCGTCTTGTCCGGATTGGTGTGCGGCGAGTACTCTTCGACGAGGCTGTCCTCGACTTCGCCATCGCTGTTTACGACCAGCACGTTTTTCACTCGTCCAGTTTTTTCATCAATTAGCGGCTCGCGCAACTCGTCGCGTATTTCATCGAGGTATTTCTTGTTGTTGATGCTGTTCACGCCGAGGGCCACGCCCGCCATGATTGCCTGCTCCTGCTCCACCAGCATGTGCGCGTTTCGCTTCACCGACTGAAGGTTGACGTAGTACTGCACGCCGAGAGTCAGCCCGAGCAGTACGACAAGCAAAAGCACGAGGCGCGCGCGAAAACTGCTGAAAATCTGCGGCGTTTTCATGAGATTCTAACCGGCTTCACCTCTGGATCGTTGTTGCGATTGTGCATTTCCCATTAATAATTGTGCATTTCCCATTAATAAAATTGTGCATTTCCCATTAATAAGAGGACAGACTCCGAAGTGTATTGTGTTTCGAGATGTGTACAAAAGTTTACTTTTCTGTTGCCCCCGTAGTTTTCCGATGGTATAGTCGCGGCGGTCTCTAATCAATGTCCCCAAGAGACTATCAGTTTGGGATACTCCCACCTCAACGTAGCAGGACCTGGAGGTCCATAACAAACAGGGTGTGTTTGAGGGTGTTTTATCGCTCTCGATACTGTTGTTATTTGCATTTGGGAAAAGGCGACTGCAAAGGCTTTTTCCAAGGGTTACGTGGCGCAGCTTTTCGGCGCAGCTCACGGCTGAGCCAAACAATCATAGAAAGGTAAAGAACCCCTGATGTTTTTGATCAATCGCCACCCTCGTAGTCTCTCCTTCGCATTCATTCTCGCTATTCTTCTTGTTCTTCCTATTCATATTGCAGACGCGGCGAAAAAACGCCATCAGGATAACGCGCGGGGGAAGAAATCCGCTCGCGAAACTTCACGCAGCAATCGAAACGATCGCAACAAAAAACTATCAGCCAGGGACAAGCGTGGTCGCAAAGGCCGCGAGCTTTCGGCACGAGAAGCGCGCCGCGGTGGCAAGGTGCGTTTATCGAAAAGAGAGCTGAGGCGCGAGAGTGCGCGCGAGCAGGCTGCTTCGTTGAAGGCGCTCGAGCGAAAATTGCATCGGCCATTGAGC
>Ga0207650_10003377_pt1 | contig 10988 bp, 11 predicted proteins | sample KBSS63metaG_FD_184325 | JGI IMG/M metagenome (GOLD analysis project Ga0207650, IMG submission 184325) | Switchgrass rhizosphere microbial communities from Kellogg Biological Station, Michigan, USA - KBS S6-3 metaG (SPAdes) (version 2) | ecosystem: Host-associated > Plants > Roots > Rhizosphere...
CTTCGCCGACACCCTCACGGATGCCTGCGCACGGCTCGGGGCCGATGCGGATCGCTACTCCTTCATCGCAGTGGACTTGCACCACCTACTCCTTGCCGACCTCCCGGCGCACCTGTTGAAAAACTCGACTCGCTTATGACCCCGCTCTCAGGGGGTCCCTCAACCCTTGCCGAGGTTGCGATCGTCGACCCTGTCGATCTGAGAGGTCGGCTCTCGTGGCGTTGCGCGCTCGAGCTCGCGAACAGAGCTTCTTTAGACAGAATCCAGCGGTTGCAGTCACGCCGGGATGCTCGCTGAGGCTGCGACTGGGGGGTTGCGGTGACATCGCCGGCTCGCAGAACGGGCGCGACGTTTGCCAACAGAGCACTCTGATTTGTAGCCATCGCATCAGCTCTCGTTGCCGTCACAGGAGATATTTAGATGACGTCCATCCGACATCCTCTCCCATCCGCAACGCGACTTGGACGGCCTTGTTGCCTGATCGCGATCGCCTGCCTTGTGGGGTGCGGCGGCGGAACACCCCGATTTCTCTGCAGTGCACCGGGACGACGCCCAGTTCGCCGCGCAACTCCCGATCGAGAGTGTCCGCAGGATTTCGGAATCTCTGGCGTGACCGCCGACGATGTTCCAGACTCCGGGGTAGTAGGCTCGATCTGCACGGCGAAGCGCGAGGATCACGCGGCCGTCGCCGTACAGAACCCCGCCCGCGGTTTTCCTCACTGGCCACCCGACGGCATCCGGGCTTAGCGGCCAACGAGCCTCAGGCATAGCTCACCTCCCGCACGATCCGCCGCAGTAGGCGCCGCATCACGAACTGGTGGGCGCCGCTGCCGATGACGGCCGCACGGTAGATGCAGCCGAGGACACCGGGGTACGCAGCGCGCGTCTGCGCGCGCAAACGGTGGCCGTCGAGGACAAAGATCAATGCGTAGTTGGAGAAGCGATGGCGCCCGCGAAGAACAAGCCGCCGGCCATGCTCTGCCTCGAGCACCCGGAAACCGGGCACTGCCTCGTCAGGGCGGCCGGCGAAACCGGCAGTGCCCTGCGCGGGATCGCAGCCCAGAATCCGCGCCAGCGGACCGCTACCGTTTATCTGGCGTAGGACCTTCAGCAGCGCTGCCCAGACAGCGTCGACCGGGGCTTCGATCTGTTGACTGTGCTCGTCGATGTAAGGGAGCTGCTGCATGGATTCGCGATCACTTTGCCGTGGCTCAGCACGCGATGGCATCGTCCCTCAACGCAAGCACGCCGCGACCTCCCCCCAGGAGCAGGAACGGCAATCCAGCGACGACGATCAGGATCTGGATTGCCGACATGAGCTAGCGGCTCGCCTGGAGCATGGCAGCCATCTTCTGATGGACCAGGTTGATGGCCTTCAGAGGCCGAACAAATACCTTGAATTCGACGATCCTGCCATCGTCGTTCCACGTAATCATATCGACGCCGTTGACCTCGATGCCATCGATCTCGACCTCGAACTCCAGAGCCGCGTCCCGAGGGCCGGTGAGTTCCCGGACGTATCGAAACGATTCATTGCCGAAAACATGACGGGCGGCGCAGAGGTACTTCAGCGCAATGACCTTGCCGATCTGCGGCGTATGGACAACCGGCGAGTAGATGGCGACGTTGTCTGCAAGAAGGGGATCGAGGCCCTCCGTGTTTCGGGTGCGCACGAGCTCGTGCCAGGTACCGAGCGTAGCGAGAGTCATGGGGCCTCCGGAAGTTACTGCGTTCGAGGGGCGCTGCGTCCATCCGCCACGAATGGCGGATGGACCCGCGTCGCCAACCAGGTGATGACCAGCGGCAGCACCAGTTCCAGCGCTGCCATGACGATGAAGAACGGATGCGGCAATCCGACAACCGCGGCCGATATGACGCGCGCCACGAAGCCACCGAGAAAGACGAGCGCCAGCAACTTGATCCGATGCGCTCTGCGATCGACATCGCGCACGCACTCCAGGACGGCGAGACCATAGGCCAGCAGCAGCGTGGCGTAAAAGCGATCTTCGCTGTCCATCGTCGCATTCACGGGCACCGAGCCCGGGATCGATGCTGGGCCCAGCACGATGTGAAGCAGCGCGATGCCGACGGCTGCGGTGCCGCCCAGCGCGAGCAAGCCCTGAAGAAGCTTTCTCGATTGCCGATGGACCATGGTCACGAGGTTGCCGATGTCTTCAGGCCGTACTGTGTCGGCCGGCCGATGCCCGGTCTTGAACGTTTCCGCCAATGTCCGCGTTCCGGTACGATGTTCGCGCCCCGCAGGCTTTCACCGATGCTTCGACCGCAACGAGAGATCACGGTCTCGGCGCGCCTGATCGCGCCGCGCCAGTCGCTTGCGTCGTGCGTGCGCGCGTATGTCACGCGCAACCTGGTCGGCTGGCCGCCGCTGCCACCGGCGCAACGCCTGAATCGATTTCCCGCGACGGTCCATTGCGCGATCGTCTGGTTCATCGAAGGCAGTGCGCAGATCGTCGAACCTGCCGCCGAGCGCGCCGCTCTGGGACCTTCGCGGGCGATCTTCGGCGGCCCGCAGACGCGTCCGTTCACAAGCTACAACCCCGGGCCCGTGCACACGTTCATGGTGCTGTTCTTCCCCGGCGCGCTGCACGCGCTCGCGGGCATTGACGTGTCGCGCCACGTCGACCGCATCGTCGCGCTCGACGAGGTGCTGGACGGCGCGTGGCTCGATCTGTCCCGCGACGTGTTGGCTGCTTCCGACGACGCGGAACGCGTCGCGCTGATCAAGCGCTTTCTGGCGCCACGATGGCATGCCGCTCGCGCCAGCGGCATGGCGAAGGGAGGGGCGGTGAGCGGCTGGGCCAATGCGTTTGCCACCTACGCCGCGGCTTCGGGCTGGGGGCGCAGCGCGCGCACGCTGGAGCGACGCATCAAGGCGTGGGCCGGGCAGCCGCTGCGCAGCTTGCGTCGGCTGAGCCGCGTCGAGCAGTCAGTGGTCGAGGCGCGCGTGGCCGGAGAGATCGGCCCGGTGCCATGGGCGCAAGTCGCCGCCAGCGGCGGCTTTGCCGATCAAGCCCATCTGTGTCGCGAAGTGCGAGAAGTGACGGGTCACAGCCCGGCCGAGCTGGTGCGCAAGACACACACCGACGAAAGTTATTGGGTCTACCGCATCTGGTCATAGGTCCTTGGCCTCGGCCGCGGTTCGTGTGCGATACCGCCCGGCGCACGAGGCTTGCCCAGAGAACGATGCACCTTCATCCGACGCTGCGTGGAACGCGATTCAATGTCCGCTCTCGGGCATCAAATCCTTCACTTTCTACTTCTGCTTCGGGTGGCGGATTCAACCGGTCGATGCAACACACTGATCACTGCGCAAGCAGAAGGAGTGTTGCAGATGAAGTACCGCACGCGCACCTACTACACGGAGAGTCAGAAGTCGTTGATGTGGGAGCGATGGAAGCAAGGTTGGACGCTTCACCAGATAGCCAAGCTGTTCGACCGCACGCACGGGTCATTGCGAGGAATTCTGGCTGCCTCTGGTGGTATCCGTCCAGCGGAGCGGCACCGGGCCGAAGTGGCGCTGACCTTGGGCGAACGCGAGGAGATCTCGCGTGCCGTGGTGGCAGGTCGATCGATCCGAACAATCGCTGCTCTTCTCGGCCGAGCTGCATCCACCGTCAGCCGCGAGATCAAGCGCAACGGTGGACGAGAGTGCTATCGGGCGAGTCAAGCCGAACAGGCAGCCTGGGATCGAGGCCATCGTCCCAAGATCTGCAAGCTGGCGCAGAGCCGGACGCTGGCACGCATCGTGACCGAGAAGCTCCGAAGGCTGTGGTCGCCGGCGCAGATTGCCGGCTGGCTCAAGCATACTTATCCGCGCGACGAGAACAGCCGCGTGTCACACGAGACCATCTATCGCACCCTCTTCATTCAAGCGCGTGGAGCCTTGAAGAAGGAGCTATTGCAGCATTTGAGACGGACACGCGTCATGCGCCGTTCTCGCCATCACACCCAGAAGACCGATATCCACGGCAAGATCGTCGACGCCGTCTCGATCAGTGAGCGCCCAGCTGCCGTCGAAGATCGAGCGGTACCTGGTCACTGGGAAGGAGACTTGCTGTTCGGTAGTCGCAACAGCCAGATCGCAACGCTGGTCGAGCGTCAAACACGCTACGTGATGCTGGTGAAGGTCGCAGGCAAAGACACGGAGACGGTCGTCAATGCGCTCATCAAGCACGCGCGCAAACTCCCTCAGGAGCTCTACAAATCCCTGACCTGGGACCGAGGCAAAGAGATGTCCGCTCACAAGCGCTTCACGCTGGCCACTGACATCCAGGTCTACTTCTGCGATCCACGCAGTCCCTGGCAACGCGGCAGCAACGAGAACACGAACGGCCTGCTCAGGCAGTACATGCCAAAGGGCATCGACATCTCAAACTACTCACAAGCCAAGCTCAACGCGATGGCGAGACAATTGAACGAGAGGCCGAGAAAGACTCTTGGCTTCCAAACGCCCGCTGAGATGTTCAGCCAATCCGTTGCGTTGACCGGTTGAATCCGCCACCCGATCCGGAAGTTGGAACCGCGGCTCCCGCTGCCCGAAACCAGACATTGAGGTGTCGGGCAGTTCGGAGCCGCGGCGGGCGGTCAGCGATCGATTGCCCTACCGCGATCGCCGACAAGCCAACCTCAGGGCATGTACGGCCGCACCAGCTCTGCAGCCATCCGGTAACCCGCCACCCCCATCTCGGATTGAGCCCGATCGACATAGAGGGTGCCGCTTACGGTGACCGAACTGTTACCACGGTCGGCGGTGCGGACCGGCTTGGCCGGCCTCACATGAACCATCTGGTTGCCCGGCGGCCCGGGCGAATGGATGCAAGCGCCGAAATACGGCACCAGCAAGAACTCGCGAATCTCGACCTTGTCGAACTCGAGCGGCACCATATAACCCGAAAGGCGAACACGGCGACGGTCGATCGCAGCGTTGGTCGGAGCGTTGTCCCACAGGACACGTAGCTTTTTCATTGCCTCCTGAGCTTCAGGGTCGCCGTCGCTGAGGTTGTCGAGGTTCAGGTCGTCGAGGATCTTCTGCGCTTCCCAGTTCGGTGGCATCAACGCGGCCCACGCCGTCGGCTCGTAGCTCGCAGGGTCGGCGGCAAGCGCATTACCGCTGTACAGGCTGGTGGCGGCCGCCAGCACCACCAGCAGCGCCCGCCGCTCGGCGTTCATCGTCGCTGGGCTCCAACCCTAGCCGTGCGAATCAGCTGTTGGGAGTCGGGCAACGTTCGACGCGCTTGCCTTCCGGCGCTGCATCCCAACGGTCGCTCTTCCACTGGAAAGTCGCCAAGCCCGGGCGCAGGTAATCGTACGGGTCGTGGAAGCCAGGGATCTCAGGGCGCAGCGCGGGTGGGATGCCGAAGATGTCGAATTGCTTCAACAAAGCACGCTGGTAATAGATCGACGCACCGGGATTGAAGTTGTCGGTGTGGTTGGCGTAGAAGATCTTGGGCTTGACCTGCTGGATGTACACGCCGATGTCGTAGACGCCGGTGACGGTTTCGCCCAGGCTCACGACCGAGCCGAGTTCTACGTCCACCTTTGGCAGGTTCGCGAGCATCGTTTCCAGGTGCGGCTGGAATGCCCGGATCGGCCCTGCGGTGTCGTGCCACAGAAGGCTGAACTTGCCCACGGTGATGTGGTAGAGCATGCTGATCGCGCCACCGGCGCCGGCCACGGTGCGCGTGTCGGGCGTCGCCGGCGGCAAGTTTGGAAACAGCGTGGTCAGCCTCGAATCGCGCACCGGATTTATCAAATTGACCGGGTAGCTGGGATCCACCGGCGCGGCGCCGGAATGCAAGTGCTTGAAGGTGGTGATGCACATGTCCGGGTACATCAGGTTGATCGCACGCACCTCGGCGCCCGGTAGCGAGCCCGGAGTCGTCAGTGCCGTGCACTTGGCCGCGGCGCCGACGGGCAATGTGCCCGCAGTGATCATGCGATTGATGTCACCTGCAAATGCCGTGCAATGCTCGGCTGCGCCGAAGATCTGCGCGCCGGTCTTGGCGCTGATGTAAGCCGCGTTGTCCGCATGGTCGCCGTGCCCATGGCCGATGAAGATGGCCTCGGGATTCAGGTCGACCAACTCCTGCAAGGTGCTCGGCACAAAGTAGGGCTGGTTCGCGAGACGCCAGATGTACGAATCGAGCAGCACGACATGGCCACGCGCTGCCAGCGCGAACGAGGCCACACCGAACCAGGAGACGATGACCTTGTCCTTGTCGACGCGGCCAGTGCGCTGGTCGACGTTGTCGTAGCCAAAGTAGTGGGTGCGCGCAGCGATCGTCGCCGCCGGAAGGGCCTCGCCCTCTCCGTTGCCGTTGCCCGCGATCGCTGCGGCGGGCCAGAGTGCAGCCGCCAAGAGGACTGCGCCGATTAGTCGCTTGCAGTTCATCATTCGAGGTCTCCTCCAGTTGGTTCGCGAAACGTAGACACCGGCTCGGCCCGGCGCAATCGGTAGTTGTCTCTAGACGATAGGCGCGGAGCCGTAAGCACGGCAGTACTATGGCTGCCAACTGTGGCGTTCCCCGTGGCGATGACGATAGAGACGCCTTGACCCACGCGGCATGAACTGCCCGGCTTAATCGGAAATCGCTTGCGCGGCTTCGATCGCATTTCGCACGCCGGATCGAGTTCGGCCGCGGCCTCGTTGAGCAGGCCCAGCGTCGGTAGGTACACGCCTCTCTGCTCGGGGTGGGCGGCGATGATCTGCAGCTCGCCCGGAAGCAGCCTGCCATGAACGACAGCAGCTGGCCGAACACGGCGCTATCGGCGGTCCGCTTCAACGCTGGTCGGCTTGAGCGACGGCTTCAGTCGTCGACATCATTTAGCCAATCTGCTTCGGTCGATCCTTGGCGACATCCGCAGTGACTGACTCGTTACCGTAGGCCGTCGCTCAGCAGATTTGGGAAAGCTTCGACATCCCCGGCGCCTACACGTCACGCGGCGCCCGGGGTGCGCTTGTCGACTACGGCTTCACGCAGGTGAATGACGAGGCAGCGTTGACATCGCCATTACCCTTGTACAGCGCCCATTTGGGATAGTCACACAGCGGCCTGCTGCGGCCCGGCACGCCGACGGTGTCGACGGTCACCTGATTCGCCGGTGCGACGCCGCCCTCCGCCCACTGCTCCAGCGCCGTGAGCGAGTCCCAGGTCGCATTGAACTGGCTACTCACGGCGTGGCCGAACCCCGCAACCTCGTAGTAGCGCACAAAGCCTTCAACTTTCTTGCCAAGCGTTTGCACCAGACGCTCGTAGTAGTCCTCAGTCGCGCGGGCACTGACCAGCACATCCTGCAGTCCGTGCGCGAGGAGCAACTTTCCGCCCCGCGCGGCGAACGCAGAAATGTCGGGGGACTGATCGATCATCCGGCTCAGCTCGCGCCAGCGAAGAGACCATTCGCTGTGCTGCTGAGGGTCGAAGGAAAGGGGGTTGAAAGTCAGGTCGCGTGTGATGATGTTCTTCAGTACCCCGTCCAGCTGCTGGCTGATGTATGGCGCCGTGGTCGGCATCGGATTGGCGGGTTGCGCCGAACCGAGGTTGAGGAACACGACGGTCGGCTGCACCGGGGACGACGACGTGATGCCGAGGTCCGCGCCCCAGACGTTGTAGCCGGGGTATTCCTTGTTGCCGCGGGCCAGCGGGAATGCGAAGTGGGCCGGCGCATTCATCGTGCGAACCGCCGCGATCTGCGCATCCGACAGGCAGGTGTCGCCACTGTCGACCCCACCGGGGCAGCGTAGCGGGGCTGCCATCAACATGGCCGTCGCCGGGTCGAACGTGGCATTGCACGCCGCCTGGTTGTTGATAAGGCCGTCGATGAGCCCGTCCAGATGATCGCACGCCTGCATGGCCGATTGGAACAGGGCCCGACGCTTGTTCGCGTTGAGATAAGCCCCCGGCTTCGCCAGCGCAAGCGATGCCACCTGCCCTCCCAGCATGGCCGACGCCTGGTTCCAAGCCGGGTACCAGGCAATCGCCCCGTTCCAGTCCTCCGGCCAGCGCTGGATGCTCTGCAACGCCTCGCGGCCGCCCGTAGAGCCGCCAGCGAAGTACGACTTCAGCGGTGCGGCGCCATAACGGGCCATGATGATGTACATCGCCGCATCTCGCGTCTTCTTCAATGCGTCGCCGCCCCAGTTGGCCAGCGACTCGTCATTCAGGCCGAAAGAGCCGTCCAGCGAGCCTCTAGCGCCAGCCTGGTGGCCGGAATCGCTGCCGAAGACCGCATAGCCGCGCGTCACGGGCAGTGTTTTGTCGGTCGCGCCGGACGGAACGTTGCCGGTGACGTTGGGAATGCTGCCGTCGAAGCCGCCGCCGCCATACATCAGCGCCTTTTGATTCCAGCTCGTGGGCAGGGCGACGCGGAAGAGAATGTTGGGCGCAGAGGGATCCACGGGGGAGATCTGAGCAGTCACGCGACAGTATTCAGCCACCAAAGCAGCACCGGCGCCGGCGGCGGGCACGATGGCGGCGCTGATCACCGCACCGCCCGTGGTCGGCAGTCCGATGGCGCTAGCGGGGATCGCCATCCCGGTCAGATCGGCGCAGGGCGTCTGCGTGGCCGCCATGGGCGCAGTGCAAGCCATCAGAAGTAGGGCGGCCAAACCATGGCGCGACAAGCGGTTTGGTCCCAGATCATGCAGGCAGTTCATGTCGTCTCCTTGGGTACAACTTACAACCCGCGCACATGTCGCGCGGAGGATCGCTGGAGGGCCCTGCTACCGGGCGCGAGCGCGTCCGAAAAGTCACCCACCCTCGCTTGATAGTGTCTGTGGATTAATTGGTCGCTTCAACGCGCTCGCGTGATCACCCCGCCGCGGGCTGCGTCGGCTCCTACTCCTCAGAAACCTTCGCTTGATCCAACGTCGCATCGAATACCAATCGACGGGGTGCAGTCGGCGTCCACTGGGCCCAGGTCACACCAAGGGCGGCGTTGTTGGGGTCGCCGGTGCGGATAAACGCGGCAATGGTTTGCTGCATCACGTTGGAGAGCGCCAACCTGCCCGGCTTGTTGGCCTCGCTCCAGCCGAACGCTTCGAGATTCATCGTGAAGTTGCCGAAGATGAACGCCAGATCCTCGGCGTGCCACGCCCCGTAAACGTCGTTCCACGGCGCCGGTTCCTCGTTCCATTTGAAGTCATAGGCGTAAAGCGGCACCTGCGGGTAGTACGCGGCGTTGCTCGCGTTCGAAAGCGCCCAGAAGGCCGCCGTCGTGATGCTCGGCGCGGGCGTCACGCGGTTTGCGTTGTCATAGGTGTAGGTGTTGTAGTTGGCGACAGTGAGCGGCGAGACGATGGTGCCGTCGATGACGTCTTCCAGCTTGAGGCCGATCGTCGTCCCGAGAAAGGTCCCGTTCATCCACTTGACCCGCGTGTAGTCGTCGACCTTGAAGGCCGACGAAAAGAGCTTGCCTTCTTCGGCCGTGTTCCCGATCAGCTGCGGCACCTTGTTGAAGCTTCCGGCCCTGATCGCCGTCGTCGCATTGGTCGGCAGCACCGTCCCGTCGGCGATCGGCGCGACCGTGCCCCATAGCGTCGCGGTCGTCGAGCCCGGCTCCAAGGTGCGCGAGCCGGTGCCCCATTTGCCGCCCGTGGGATCGACCTGGATGCCGTAGAGATCGGCTGCCGTCTTGGTCATGACGTAGTTCCTGATCCAGGCGGCGCTTTGCGCGGTTCGGTACGCGTCGGCCGACGCCTTGTCGGTGGCGAGCCGATCCTTGATCAGCAAGGCGTTGATGATCGCGTTCGACTTGTTCACCGCTGCGGTCAGCGAGCTGCCACCGACTCCTCCGCTGAGCGAGACGGCCTTGTGGAAGAGGCCCGCCGCGAGCGGAGAAACGATCAAGGCGTTGACGTTGGTCGAGCCTGCCGACTGCCCCATGATCGTCACGTTGCCCGGGTCGCCGCCGAAGCTGGCGATGTTGTTCCTGACGAACTTCAGCGACTGGATGAGATCCAGCAAAGCGAAATTGCCGGAATCGTGGATGGGATCGCCGGTGTTGAACGCCGGATTGGCGAACCAGCCGAAGAGGCCGAGCCGGTATGCGACCGTCACGACGACGGCGTTCGCGTTCTTCGCGAGATTGCCGCCGAGAAGCAGTGGATCGAAGGCGGCGCCGACGACGTTGCTGCCGCCATGGATGTAGACGATGACCGGCAACTTCGATGCGTCGCTTGCACCCGTCGGACTCCAGACGTTCAGATAGAGGCAGTCTTCAGAGCCGATCTGCTTGTAGAACGTCTCCCAGACCGCGCTGTAGTCCTTGCCTTTCGGCGGCGGGCCGAACAGGCCGCCGATTTGGCTGCATGCGTCGGCGTACTCCTTGACCGACCGGACGCCGGTCCACGAGTCAGGGGCCTGGGTCGGCTGCCAGCGCAGCGCGCCTACCGGCGGCTTGGCGAAGGGCACGCCGCGCCACGACACGGTGTTTCCGTCCGCCTCCACCACTCCGTCGATCTGACCGAATTCGGTCACGCGAACGGTGGTGGGGCCTGCGGGGGCCTCGTCATCGTTGCCGCCGCATCCCACCAGGCCCAGGCTTGCCGATGCGATCAACGCGACGGCCGCGCGTTTCATGTCCCTGCGATTCACGTCTATCTCCGTTGTGCTGCCAGCCGGTCGCCGCCTGGCGTCGCATCCGAACACTTTCAGGGAGGCGTTTCCTGGGTAGCAGCTTCGACCATTGCTCGCGCGACGGCAATGTGCGGTTAACACACAAGAATGCTGAACTTTGTGGTGACGGACACTACGGCGAAAGTGGTGCTCTTAATGGGCCTCTCCCCCAAGGCTCGTCGCGACGGCGCCGCCGGCCCCGGCGGGGTTGGGCGTCGCGACAAAACCGTTACGGCTAGGTGAGCTGGGCAAGAAGACCAGTCGTCACGACGCGGGCTGCGGCCGATTCAGGAGCCTGTGCGGGCGGTGCGTCGGGAATCTGCTGCACCGCCGCTCTCCGGGTTGCCTTGAAAA
>Ga0207650_10003379_pt1 | contig 10986 bp, 6 predicted proteins | sample KBSS63metaG_FD_184325 | JGI IMG/M metagenome (GOLD analysis project Ga0207650, IMG submission 184325) | Switchgrass rhizosphere microbial communities from Kellogg Biological Station, Michigan, USA - KBS S6-3 metaG (SPAdes) (version 2) | ecosystem: Host-associated > Plants > Roots > Rhizosphere >...
TGGCCGACGGACGTCGTCGTGCCGTCACGGCCTTCCGCGACGGCGCGGATGGCAATGTCGCGGTCGGTAAGGACGCCGACGAGGCGCTTGGAGCTCTCGGATTCGACCACCGGCACGACGCCGATGTTCTCGGTCTTCATGAGTCGCGCGGCGTCAGCGAGTGTGGTATCCGGAGTTACGCACGTCGGGTTTTTCGACATGATGTCTTGCGCCTTCATTTCTCCCTCCCGGGTTTCGGTTCGAGACGGTGTGGAGGGGGCAAGGGGCGCGCCAATTGTCGGGAATCGGGAATCGGGAATCGGGAGACGGAGACGGCCAACGGCGAAATGCCGACGGCTGCGTGCTACTGCTGCTAGCTGCAAGCCGCTGCTAAAATCCAGCGAGCCCGAGTCGGTACGGCCAGTTATCAGTTATCAGCGGTCAGCTGGAAGGTTGGTTTCCCGTTCCCTGTTCCCGCACTTGTCTCATTCGCATCACCCCCCCCGCGACCTCACGGGCGCAACGAAGAAGGACGTACTCGCGCTCGCGCGTGAGAACAACGTTCGGTTTCTCCGGCTGCAGTTCACCGACATTCTCGGGGTGAACAAGAACGTCGAGCTGCCGGCGTCGCAGTTCGAGAAGGCGCTCGACGGGGACATCATGTTCGACGGCTCGTCGATCGAAGGGTTCGTACGGATCGAGGAGTCGGACATGTTGCTGTCGCCGGACCTGTCCACGTTCCAGCTCTTTCCGTGGGGTGACGGCGAGAATCGGGTTGCGCGGCTCATCTGTGACATCAACACGCCGGATGGCCAACCGTTCGACGGCGACCCGCGGGCGGCGCTCAAGCGACAGATCGCGCGGGCGGCGGCGTTAGGCTACACGATGAACGCGGGCATGGAAGCCGAGTTCTTCATGTTCAAGCCGGGCGCCGAGGGGGAGGCGGCGACTGTCACGAACGACGTGGGTGGCTACTTCGACCTCGCGCCCGCCGACCTCGGGGAAGATGCTCGGCGCGCGATGGTCGACGTGCTGGAGCGCATGGGCTTCGAGGTCGAGGCGGCGCATCACGAGGTCGCGCACGGCCAGCACGAGATCGACTTTCGTTATGCGGACGCGCTCAAGACGGCCGACAACATCGCGACGTTCCGCTTCGTCGTGAAACATGTCGCCCGGCAGTTCGGGCTCGTCGCGTCGTTCATGCCGAAGCCGATCTTCGGCCAGAACGGGAGCGGCATGCACACGCACCAGTCGCTGTTTCGGGGCGACGAGAACGCGTTCTACGCGCCGAAGGCGGAGTGGCAACTGTCGCCGATTGCGCTCTCGTACATCGGCGGGCTGCTCCGACATGCGCGCGGGATGTGCGCGGTCACGAACCCGCTCGTGAACTCGTACAAGCGCCTCGTTCCGGGCTACGAAGCGCCGGTGAACGTCGCGTGGTCGATGCGGAATCGGTCGCCGCTCATCCGGGTGCCGGACCGACGGGGGATGGGAACGCGCGTCGAGCTTCGGATGCCTGATCCGGCGGCGAACCCTTATCTGGCGCTCGCGGTCATGCTGGCGTCGGGGCTGGATGGGATCGAGACGAGCGCCGACCATCGCGAGCCGGTGAACACGAACATCTGGGAGATGAGCTACCGCGAGAAGCGTCGGCTCCGGATCGATGACCTGCCGCACGACCTGAACGAGGCGCTCGACGAGCTCGAGAAGGACGACGTGATTACGGGCGCGTTAGGTGCCCACATCGCGACGAACTTCCTCGAGGCGAAGCGGCAGGAGTGGCGCGACTACATCACGCAAGTGACGCAGTGGGAGCGTGACAACTATTTGCTGAAATATTGACAGCTGCCTGGTACCTGCTACTGCTTCCGCGTGACGACAAGGGCCATCGGCACTTTGCGCAGGCCGCGCCACGTGTGTGTACCGTCCGCATCACGCAGCAGCATTTGACCGGAGATCCCGCCATCGAGCGCCACGGCCTGACGGGCGCCAAGGGCGCCCATCAGGGCGGCGAACTCGGGGATCGTGGGGCCAAACGGGATCGAGCCTAACGATTCCCCCAGCGCGTCGAAACGGGTGAGGACGACGAGCAGACGGCCGTCGGGAAGAGCGCCAAGCCCGAGGCGGGCGTCGCGGTGCTCGACATCGATCCCGCGCCCGGGCTGGCGGAGCGGGCCGGGGATCTCCCCGTCGGCGCTCAGGAGCGTTGGGTAGGACTGAAATGCGGCGACGACGCCGCGGCGAACGCTGGCATCCTTGACGCTGTCCGGGCCGATCCAGCGTACGGTGCCTGACGAGTCGACCGCGATGGCCGTCGCCAGTGGTCCCGAGCCCGGCGCGAGGAATTGGTGGCCGTCGAGGACCACCCAACCCCACGGGAGGGTGCGGACGAACTGTCCCACGTTGACCGCCATGATTGCGTCGGGGCGTGCATCGTCGACGGTCCACGCGGCCCGCTCGCCGCTGGCGGTAAACGCGGTGTCGAGCCGGAGTCGTACGAGCTGCGGGTCGATGCGAACGACCACCGCCCGCAGTCGCCTGGCCTCGCCGGAGCCAGCGAGTCGCAGCTCACCCCATTCGACGCCGTCGGCGGCGGTCCTCCAGCGCACCGCGTCGGCGACTGCGTTGTGCGGGCCGCGCCACCGATCGGGGGCTTCGTCCGAGCGCCACCATTCGCGCCACGCCTTTCCGGTCCACACTGCAAGGGACGATGGTGGCAGTCCCGCGCGCGCGGGCGCACGTTCCATCGTGGGGCGCAGCGGCGTTGCGGCGATCACCACGAAGGCGATCACCGCAACGCGCACTGCGCCAAGCCACGCGCCGAGCGGCATCACATCACCTTCTCGAGATCCGCGCGGCGCGCGCCTAACGCTTGCCGCTCGCCGGCGCTGAATCCACCCGGCTCCGCGTTGTATTTCACGGCGGACAGGTACGCTTCGATGCGTTCACGAGCCATCTGGTACTGGCGTTCCGTGAGCTTGCTCTCCTTCACTTCGGTTTCGGAGGCCTGCTGCTCGAGCAGACGGATCGACTCGGTCAGCTTGTTCGCCAAGGCGTCGAGCTTCTCGGACTGCACCATGGCGGCTGGCTGTGCGGGGAGGCTGCCGCATGCTTTGTCGGCGGCGAGGGAGTCGACGTTGTCACTCTCTGGCGCGCCACCGTTCAACTCGAGCATCAGGCGATGGACCTCGGCCGTGTCACCCTTCTGCTGGGCGACCGCCATCTTCTGGGCCATGGCGATCGCCTTCTCGCGAAAGGCCGGGTCGGACATCGCCTTCGCCTGCAACTCCTTCATGCGCTGGTCGTTCGCCTGCTGCCGCTTTTCTCGGGAGGCGTGAATCGCGTCGTTCCGGCAACGCTGGCTCTCGTCGCGTTTTACGGTGTAGGCGTCGATTGCCTTGGAGTTTTTCTGCGCCAGGTCCGCACTCTGATTCGCGGCCTGATCGCGTTGCGCGATGAGCGTCGCCCTGCTCGGCGATCCGTTCGCTCCGTCGAGCACTGCCCGTCCGGCGGTGAGCCCGCGGAGGATCTGCGAGACGCGCTCGTTTGTGAGCTCCAGTGTGACGTCGTCGAATTTCGGTGGCGCGCCCGGGTTGGACGCGGCGGGGTTGACGCGCTTTTCGACCTGATTTGCGACCTGCTGTTCGACCACCCTGTCTTTCGCTTTCTTGACCAACCCGCCCAGCTGGGCGTGCGCACCGTGGTAGGGAACTGCCAGAAAGGCAACGACTGCGGCGGCGATACCGCGGCGCGAGAAGGCGCGCGCGCTGGTGGAATATGCGTAGCTCATGACTTGCTCCGTTGGCGTCCGACGACTGCTGGTATGTGACTCGGAACGTGCAAACCCGAACGTTGGCAGGTGCTGATTGCCGTTCGTACGGTGGGACGGCGCGCGGAGTCGAAGAGCTCCAGCGTCGTACCCCAAGGTCGCGAGACGCCGACCCGGCCGCGTGGGTCGAACGACCTATCCGCGGCCACGGTTTACCGCCGGCGGAAGGAGGGACGCGGTCGGCATGGTCGATGGGATGCCGACCAATGGCGAAGCGTTCTCGCGCGTGGATCGTCATTTCCTATGCCGATGCCGGGCGTGTGCGTTGTATCACACTCCGGTCCGTCATTAGTTTCGCAACCTTAGGGGCTGTCAGCTTACGGTGCGCTTGAACGGTCAGTGAGACGATCGTTCGTGCGCAGGAGCGGTTTGTGCCTTACGTGTTCGACGCCCGCGACCGGAAATGATGCTCGCCACACCACGCCGCCCGTTGCGGGCGATGGCCGCGTTCGAGTGGGTCTCCATCCTCGCGGGCGGAGCCTCGGCGCTGATTGGCGTGCTGGTGTTGGTCGGGTGGTCGCGCGGGATCGACGGGCTCAGGACGATCGTTCCCGGGCTCATTCCCACCATCCCGAACACGTCGCTCGCGTTCATCATCGGTGGCCTCGCCGTAATGTCGGCGAGCCGGGAGCGGTACGACGAACGCTTCGTCCTGGTCACGCGCGTGCTGGCGATCGCGCTGACCGCGTCAGGTATCCTGTTCTTCGTCGAGCGGGCCGCGAACATCGATCTCGGCGTTGACCTCCTGTTGTTCGGCGATGCGGTACGGGCGATCGATTCACCCCCGGCGGGCCGCCCGGCCATCAATACCGCGGTCGTCATGCTGCTCGACGGCGCTGCGCTGCTCGTGATCGACGCGCGAACGGCTCGCGAAAGGCGGCCGGCGGAGCTGCTCTGTGGCCTCGCGGTGCTTGTCACGTTCGCGGCGATCATCGGATACATGTACAACGTTCGCGGCCTGTACAGCTTCGGGCCGCAAGGACACATGGCGCTCCTCACCGCGATCGTCCTGTCCGTCCTCAGCCTCGGGGTTCTGTTCGCCCGTCCGGAGGAGGGCGTGGTCTCGCTGGTGGCGGCTGCGGACCCGGGTGCGGCGATGGTGCGACGACTCATCCCTCCCGCGTTCATCGTGCCGATCGGGCTGGGGGCGCTGTGGCTGCTGGCTGGTGACGCGAACTGGGTGTCGCGTGAGGCGGCCGTCAGCGCGTTCGTGGGCGCCGTGGTCATCACGTTCCTCACGCTCGTTATGCGTGCCGCAGTCGTCGTCCGGAACGCCGACCTGCAGCGCGACGAGATGATCCTCCGCGCCGAGTCGGCGCGCTCGGCCGCCGAGCGCGCGGCGGACAGGACTAACCGACTCCGGCGTACGGCAGAAGCACTGTCGAGTGCCCTAACGCCGATCGCCGTGGCCCGGGTCATCGTATCCGAGGGGTTGCCGGCACTGAGCGCGACGGCGAGCGAGGTCGCTGTGCTCACGGCTGATGGCGACGCTCTGGATCTCATGGCCGCGAGCGGACTGCCGTCCGACGTTGCCGATGCGTGGCGGCGCTTCCCGGTGACGAGTCGCGTGCCGCTGGCGGATGCCGTCCGCACCACCGAGCCGGTGCTGCTCGACTCGCCGGAGGAGATCGCGCACCGCTACCCGGACCTCGCGCCGGTGCTCGAGCGCGTGAACGTCCGCGCGATGATCGTGACGCCGATGGTGGTCGATGGCCGGCCACTCGGCTCACTGAGCTTCAGCTTCAGCGGGCCGCGGGCGTTCGACGAGAGCGATGTCACGTTCACTCGCGCGCTCGGCCAGCAATGCGCGCAGGCGCTCGAGCGGGCGCGACTGTTCGCGGCCGAGCAATCCGCCAGGTCGGACGCGGAGGCGGCGAACCGTGCCAAGACCGAATTTCTGGCGATGATGTCGCACGAGCTGAGAACGCCGCTCAATGCGATCGCCGGATATGCCGAGCTGATGGAGCTTGGCATCAGCGGTCCGGTGAGCGACACGCAGCGTGACCAGCTTGGCCGGATCCGCCGCAGCCAACGGCATCTGCTGGGTATCATCGAGGACTTGCTGGACCTCTCACGGCTCGAGCATGGGAAGCCGGCGGACATCGAGCTGGGGCCGGTGCCGATCCACGACACGTTAGGCAACCTCGAGCCGCTCATCGCGCCGCAGCTCAAGGCCCGGAACCTGTCGTACATCTACAACCCTGCCGAGGGCGGCCTCATCGCGTACGCGAACCGGGCGCGTATCGAGCAGATCGTCCTCAACCTGCTTTCGAACGCGATCAAGTACACCGCGCCGGGCGGACGGGTCGGGCTTTCCTGTGGGCTCCACGGCGGTCAGGTGGAAATTCGCGTGAGCGACACAGGCCATGGGATCCCGCGTGAGAAAATGGATTCGATCTTCGAGCCGTTCACGCGGCTGGAGATGGACCTCACGCGGACGACGGAAGGGACCGGGCTGGGTCTCGCGATCAGTCGGCAGCTTGCCCGGGCGATGATGGGCGATCTCACTGCCCGGAGCGAGATCGGGCGGGGCTCGATCTTCACCCTGACGCTGCCCATCAACGCTCCCGTGATCGCCGACCAGCCACCGCCGATTACCCCGTCATCCTCTATGATTGCCGTGCCTCGCGACGCCATCCCGCTTCACCGCGTCCGCATGTAGCTCGGCGACGGGCGATGGCAAAAGACGAGGCGACGGCTGTTGCCAGTCGACGGCACATTCGGCTCACAGTTTTCTGACAGAGCGGGGCTCGACGCCGATGAGGCCCCGGCGGCCGTCGCGCTGTACATTGACAGGGTCCCGCCGGCGCCGCGCGGTGGGCGACGACTTCAACCATTCGGTCCGTGCTGGCAGGGATGCGCCGCTTGCGCGCGACGATCGCGGTGGTGGTGTGTACGTTCACCGCCGCGTCGGTTGCCGCCTATCAGGTCTACAACGCCGTGTGCGCGCAGGAATCGGCCGCACAGCGCGCGTTGCTGTCGCACGCGCGGTTTGCGGTATGGACGTTCGCGCGCGAGGCCAACGATGAGTTGGAGCGCGCCGCACGTCGTGTGCTGGCGCCGACGGTAGGCCTCGCGGTCGATCCCGGCACGGAATCGGCGCCTTCGGTGCTGGTGGCGGAGGGCATCCAGGCCGCCCGGCGCTGTGCCTGCGTGGCGGTGCCGGACGTTCGCTTCACGTTTGCGGTCGATCTCGCGCGTGGCGAGGTGGTTGTCGGAGCGGTCGGTGATGAAATGCCCGAGACCCCGAGTGCCGAGATCAAGCGCAGTGTGATCCGGACGGTTCGTGACGGTCTCGCGGCCGGTGCCGTGACGGGAGACCCGGTGATTGCTCGCCTGCCTAGCGACGGCACGATCGCGATCGCCTTCATGTTCGCCGGACCTACGGGCGGGCATAGGGGCGGCGGGCCGCACGCCGCGTATGGCTATGCCTTCGATGTGGGGTCGGCGGGTCGGTCTGTGTTCCCCGCGGTGCTCGCATCTCGTGCGCTGCTTCCACCTACCGGCTCGGCCGTGCTGCCCGCGGACTCGGCGCTCACGCTCTCGGTGGCCGGTCCGGACGAGCGGGTGATCTTCCGTTCGGCGGCGACCCGCGGGCTCCGCCCGGCAGCCACGTTAGGCATGACCGGCGCCTTCGACGGGTTCGCGGTGCGGGTAGCCATGCGCCCCGCGTTCGCGGCGCGTGTGGCCGGGGGCACGTGGACGTGGAACCGGTCGCAGCTCGTGCTCGGCCTCATCACGCTGAGTGCCGGGCTCGTGATCGTGTCGCTCCTGCAGCTGCATCGTGAGCGACAGCTCGCGCGGGTGAAGAGTGAGCTCGTGTCAGGCGTGTCGCACGAGCTCCGGACGCCGCTGGCGCAGATCCGGATGTTCGCCGAGATGCTGCGGCTCGGCTGGGTGCGCAGCGACGACGAGCGACAGCGGTCCGTCGCGATCATTGACCAGGAGGCGCGGCGGCTGGCGCATCTCGTCGAGAACATTCTGCAGTTCTCCCGCGCCGAACGGTCGGCACCGCGTCTGTCGCTCGCGCGCTTGGAGCTGGCCGCGCTCGTGGACGAGGTCGTGGACAGCTTCGCGCCGCTGGCGGGCTCGCGCGGCGTAACCGTGCGTACGGCGCACTCGGGCCATGCCGTGGCGCTCGCGGACCGGGATGCGCTACGCCAGGTGCTGCTCAATCTTCTGGACAATGCGGTGAAGTATGGCCCCGCGGGCCAGACGATCACGGCGGGAACGCGGGTAGATGGTGGTGGGCGAGTGCAAGTCTGGGTGGACGATCAGGGCACCGGTATCGCGGCGCGCGACAAGGCGCGTGTCTGGGAGCCGTTCCGGCGGCTCGACCGCGCGGTGGAGGCGGGAATTTCGGGCAACGGCATCGGACTGGCGGTCGTGCGCGAGCTGGTGAGCGCGCAGGGCGGGACGGTGGCCGTGCACGATGCGCCGGGTGGAGGCGCGAGCTTCGTCGTGACGCTACGAGCGGCGGCAGAGGCCTCTCGGGCCCACGCTGACGTCCGGCCTAACGAGTCCGACAGCCTTACCGAGGCGACATCGCGCGAGCACTCGCTGTCATGAAGCGAATTCTGATTGTCGAGGACAACGCCGACCTGGCGTTCGGCCTTCGCAACAGTCTCGAGATCGCGTCGTACGAGGTGATCGTCGCGAACGATGGGCCGTCAGGACTCCGCGAGGCGCGAACCGTCTCGCCCGACCTGATCATCCTCGACCTCATGTTGCCGGGCATGGACGGCTATCGCGTACTGCGCGCAGTTCGCGAGGGTGGCTCGCAGGTGCCGGTGCTGATCCTGACGGCGCGCGGCGAGGAAGCGGACAAGGTGACGGGGTTCCGCCTCGGCGCCGATGACTACGTGACGAAGCCATTCGGTGTCCTCGAGTTGGTGGCTCGCGTGGAGGCGGTGCTTCGGCGCGCGTCTGCCTCGTCGAGTCCGAAGGCACCGCCGTCGGACGCCTCGCGGTTCGGGGACATCGAGATCCAGCCGGTGGCGCGCGTGGTGCGGAAGAACGGCCGGCCGGTCGAGCTGTCGCCGAAGGAGTACGAGCTTCTGCTCGCGCTCGTGCAGCGGCCGGGACAGGTGATCTCGCGGGCGGAGCTGCTCAAGACGGTGTGGGGCTACCACGCATCGGTCGTGAGCCGAACGATCGATACGCACATTGCCGAGCTGCGCCGGAAGCTCGAGCCGAACCCTGCGTCGCCGCGGCACATCACGACGGTCTGGAAGACCGGGTATCGGTTTTTACCGTAGTGACTGCCGGGGACGGGCGACGGACGATGGGCGACGGGGAACGGCCGCTGGATGCTGGCTCGTGCCAGCTGCTGGCTGACCCCGCGGCGAGTCCCGGATTCGGGATGTTGGTCATCCCGGCGTTGGGAATTCCTGGGACATGTCGGCTTCCACGTGGAAAACGTAACTCGCGTGCCTTCTAGGCGTTAGGCGGCGATTCCGGCTCTGGCACCGGGCTCGCTAAGCACGCGAGCCGCCCGCGATTCCCGATTCCCCGTTCCCGATTCCCGATGTTCCGGTACGCGATCCGCACTCTCGCGAAGAATCCAGCGTGGACGGCTGCTGCCGTTGCGTGCCTCGCGATCGGCATCGGCGCAACCACGACCGAGTACACGGCGATGCGGGCGATCGCCCTCGAGCCCGTCCCGACGTCGAACAGCGAACGGCTGGTCATGATCTCGGAGGTGAAGCCGCGGGACCCGGACGACCCCGACTTCGATCAGATCGCGCCAGCCAACCTGGTCGACTGGATGCAGCAGACGCAGACGCTCGAGCACATTGCGGCGTTCGCGTGGTGGGACGTGAATATCACTGGCATCAACGACCCAGAGCGCGTCACCGGGTTTCGGGTGACGCCCGCGTTCTTCCGCACGCTTGGCGAGCGCCCAGTACTCGGGCGAGCGTTCACCGACGATGAGGGACGCGAGGGTAATACGGATCGCGTCATTCTCAGTCATCCGCTGTGGGTCCGACGGTTCGGGGGAGACGCCGGGGTCATTGGCCGGACGGTGCAGCTCAACGGAGTGAAGCACACCATCGTCGGCGTCATGGGTCAGGACTTCATCTTCCCACCGGGCGCGGAGCTGTGGAAGGCGTTCGCGCTCGATGGGGCGGTAGCGGCGGATCGCGACGGACGCTGGTTGAGCGCGATCGCTCGCGTGCGGCCCACATCCACATTGACGGAGGCCCGGGCCGAGGCGAACGCTATCGCGCGGCGGCTCGCGCTGCAGTACCCCGACATGAACGCCAAGTGGGGGATGAAAGTCGAGCCCGCGCAGGTGTTCTACGGCCAGCATCCGCGGCCATACATGATCGTGATGCTCGCGTCGGTGGCCCTGGTGCTGCTCATCGGGTGCGCGAATGTCGCGAACCTGCTGCTCGCGCGCGCCACGACCCGAGGGCGCGAACTCGCCGTGCGCGTCGCTTTAGGCGCCCGGCGGAGCGACCTGGTGCGGCAGATGCTCGTGGAAAGCCTGATCATCGCGCTCATCGCCGGTGCGCTGGGCGCGCTGTTGGCGCTATGGGGTGTGAAGCTCATGCGCGACGCGATGCCGGCGGACCTGGTGCGCTTCAACCCGGGGTGGACCCGCATAACGATCAACACCCACGCGCTCCTGTTCACGGGGGCCGTGTCGATCGTGACCGCGGCTGTGGTCGGTCTCGTTCCGGCGCTCATCGCCTCACGCACGGACCCACAGCAGGTGCTGAAAGAGAGTGTCCGCACGGCGAGTGGCGCCGGTGGGCGTCTCCGTCTTCGGAGTCTGCTGGTTGTGGGGGAGGTCGCGCTCGCGCTGATGCTGCTGTTCGGAACCGGGCTTATGGTCCGGAGCTTCATCGGCCTCGTCGAGACCAATCAGGGGTACACGGTCGAGAATGCGCTCACGATGCAGCTCACGCTGCCCGAAGGGCGTTACAAGTCCGATGACGACCGGGCGCGTTTCTACTCGAAGCTCCTGGATGGTGTGCGGGAATTGCCGGGGGTGCGCGCGGCCGGTTTGATCAACGAGCTCCCGCCATCGTGGAATGACGTTTCCAACCGCTTCATTCTCGAGGGTGAACCGAAACCGCAACAGGGCGATCCGGCGCATCAGGAGCGCATGCACCTGGTATGGGACGGGTATTTCGCGGCCATGGGTATCGCCTCAGGCGCGGCCGCGACTT
>Ga0207650_10003381_pt1 | contig 10983 bp, 8 predicted proteins | sample KBSS63metaG_FD_184325 | JGI IMG/M metagenome (GOLD analysis project Ga0207650, IMG submission 184325) | Switchgrass rhizosphere microbial communities from Kellogg Biological Station, Michigan, USA - KBS S6-3 metaG (SPAdes) (version 2) | ecosystem: Host-associated > Plants > Roots > Rhizosphere >...
CGAATAATATGTTGGGTACTCAGGAACAGCTGAACCTCGGCTGCGAGTGACGGACCAGATGGCAATCAAACCGGGTATTAAGACTACGAGAGCGGCGACAATCAACGCGGTGCGACGGCTTGAGGCTTGCTCGCCGGCTGGTTGGTTGTATTCGGCGAATGCGGCCGGCACTGTCTCGACCGGTTGGGCCGGTTGGCTGACTTTCGCTGTCACGGTAGCTATCGCAGGAGTTGCAGTCTCCTTCTCAACCGCCGGTGAACCGGAACTCTTCGAGGTTACGGCATTGGCCGCCTTTTTCTGCTGTTCCCGCTCGGCGCCTTCTTTCTCTTCGCTGAGGCGCAGTTTTTCTTTCGCTTCTTGTTCTGCTTTTTCGCGACGCTGTTTTTCCGCTGCTTCCTGAATTCGCTTTTCTTCTGCAACCCGACGCGCCGCGGCCTCTCCAGCTTCGCGCTGACGCCTTTCCTCCTCTTCTTCTTGAGCCTGGCGGTTCGCGGCGTCGCGTCTCGCGGTCTCTTCCGCTTCGCGCGCGCGCAATGCTTCATCTTGCAAACGAACTTGCTCTAATTGCTTGTCTCGGCTCTTCCGTTCGTCTTCAGCGCGCCTGGCTTCCGCGGCCTGCCGCTGCTGCTCCCGCTTGGCCAGCACTCTTTCCATGACGGCGATTAGTTGGTCTACCTCGCTTTGCCAGCGCAGGTCGGAAAGCTCAATCGCGTTCCGGCGTGAAAATTTCGCCAGGTCGTCCGGCAGGTCCTGCGCCGTCGGCATGCTGGCGCGCTGCACCAACACTGGAATCACGCGGATGTCGCGGTTAAGTGCAGTGGCAATCTCCAAACGCACGAAGTCGTGAGGATTATCCAACCGGGATGTGTTTTGGCTGGCGCTCTTGAGCCATTGCCGGCCGATGATCGCGATTAGAATATCGCAGGAACTGACTGCCTCTTCGATGATGGTGACAAAGTCTTCACCGGGCTCGATGGTGTCGATGTCCATGAAGATTCGATCTTTGCCGAAGTGCGCGGCCAGCCTGTCGAAAAGGCGGCCGGCATGGCCCGAGCTATCTTCGCGGCGATAGCTGACGAAGATTCCCGAGAAAGGCTTGGCGGAGGATTCAGGCATAAGACTATTACTTTGTTAAACTCGCGGGTGCGTCGTGTAGAGGTCGCGAGTGTGTGAAATGCGATGCGAGTTGCGCGGCCATAATAAATCAGTTGGCTTGCAGCGCCAAGCATTTTTCCAGTCAAACCCCGAACCTTCAAACACTCCGGGGGGCGACGCCGTTGCGCCACCTGAACGGACTCAAGGAATAACCAGTTTTCGTCCTGATGACCCGCCATGACTAACCCCACAAACAAGGCCAGCGCTGGAGCACAACCAGCGCAGATGCGCATTCCCCTCAAGCGCCGGCTCTTGTATGCCGTTGTCATCTACCTAAGCTTTCTAATACTCCTGGCCGCCATAGAAATCGGCACGCGCCTCACGATGTCGCATGTTTCAAGTCTCGATCTCTTCGTAACCACGATTCAGCAGAAGGCGCAGGTGGCGGATGCAAAACAGTCGGGCATCTTTGAAGGCGACCCGCTGCTGCTCTGGCGTCTGAAGCCAAATCTCGATCACGCCGTTTGGGACTTCACGGTCCTTTCAACCAACTCGGCCCATCTTCGTTCACAAAATTCCAGCGACACGCTAAGGCCCAAACAACCCGGCGCAGTTCGCATTGTTTGTCTCGGTGACTCGGTTACCTTCGGCTTTCGCGTGCCGGTCGTCTGGCCAGACAAGCCAACTGAATATGATCCGGAGTGGCTTCCCTTTCCGATGTTGCTCGAAAAGCAATTGAAGGCGGCGAACCCGAGCAAACAGATTGACGTGATCGACATGGCTGTCCCCGGTTACACCAGTCACCAGGGGCTCGCCTGGCTGCGTCGTGACATCGACTCACTAAACCCGGATCTGATCGTCGTCAGTTTTGGCTGGAACGATGCGAGCTTGAGCGACGTGCCGGATCGCGAAGCCATCAAGACCACCCGGACGGCGGTGGGCGTTCGCTGGCTAGTCGATCACAGCCAGGCGTTTGCGCACGCGACGCGATGGCTGCGAAGTAGACAGCAACCTGCCACCCAAACTGCGGGAGTGCGTCCCCGGCCGCGCGTCTCCCAGGAAGAATATCTAAACAACCTGTTCGCCATCGAAGAACTCGCGCGGCAACACGGCGCGGCGGTAATTGTGATGGCAGCGCCTTATCGTGATCATTCCGCGGAAGCGCCCGAGGCGGATTTTATGTGGCAGTATCGCAAGGCCTTGGGAAACGCGATGCGGCAGCGCGGCGTTCCCTTTCTCGAGCTTCGTGAACTAACCGAAGAAGCTTATCCGTCAAATGAAGGATGGTTCGGCGAACGCATTCATCCAAATCACATGGGCCACCGGCTAATCGCCTCGGAGTTATTGAACTTGCTCTCGGCGTCGCGGATGCTGCACGACGTCAATGTGCCGATACTGTTACCCTGACGCCTTACGCTGTAGGGGCGGACCTGTGTGTCCGCCCTATTGAACGCCGCGGGGCGGGGCGGACACATGGCCCCTACAATTATTATTGCCAGCATGGAGGAAGACATGAGTCTCAAACAACAAATCATTTCTGATCTAACCGCTTCGATGAAAGCGCAGGATGCCGCGCGCACGTCGACCTTGCGAATGGTGAAGGCTGCATTCATGAATCGGGAAATCGAAAAGGGCGGCGAGCTCGACGACGAGGAAATGATGAAGCTGCTGCGATCGCTCGTGAAGCAGCGCCGGGATTCGGTCGAACAATATGAAAAGGGCGGACGCCAGGAGCTCGCCGACAAAGAAAACTCCGAAATCGCCATCATCGAAACCTACCTGCCCCAGGCAGCCTCGCGCGACGAGATCGAAGCCGCGGTTGTTGCCGCCATTTCCGAAACCGGAGCCAGCTCGATGAAAGATATGGGCAGGGTGATGAAGGCTGTGCAGGCAGCGTTGACCGGCAAAAACGCCGATGGCCGCACGGTCAGCGAACTTGTCAAAGCAAAACTCGGTTCTTGAGAGCCCCACGCCACTAGCGTTCTCCTGTGATGGGTTAGCCCGCAAGCCATTCACCACAGAGACACGGAGAACACCGCAGACGCACAGAGAAACCCTTGATTGTGAGCGATCTTCGCCGTTTGCTTCCACCCCCTCCTTTCCGTATAATTCACGGCTTGCTCGAAGCGCGGAGTTTTATCCGGTGGGTTCGCGCCCACTTTTTCTTTTGGGCGAGTGCTTTTTCGGAGGTTATTGAATGGGGGTCAGTCAGGTCGAAGATCGCGTGCGAGCAATCGCCGAACGCGTCGCCTTAGACCACGGACTGGAACTGGTTCACGCCGAAGTCGCCGGACCCGAAAACAAGCCGATTGTCCGCATTTTTATTGACAAGCCAGACGGGGTGACCCACCAGGACTGTTCCGAGGTGAGCCTGCACGTGGGCACGATCCTGGACGTGGAAGACTTCATCCACGCTTCGTATACCCTCGAAGTATCTTCCCCGGGAATTGAGCGGGGACTTTACAAGTTGAAGGATTACGAGCGTTTCGCCGGGAATCTGGCAAAAGTGAAGACGCGCAAGCCGATTAACGGCCAGCGCAACTTTCGCGGCCGGATATTGGGAAGCGAGGGCGACGAGGTGCTGCTTGAAGATCGCACGAGCGGACGAGTCAGCATCGCGTTTGAAACAATCGTCAAGGCAAACCTTGAAATCGACGTCGAACAGGAGTTTCGGCGGGCCCAGGCAAAGTAAAGCAAACTGTTAGTTTGCTTTTAGACCGGTTTAGAGGCGGGCACCGCCCGCCGTCTCTACACCGCTGAAAAGCGCAATCGGGATTTGGCAGTTGAACCGGCGGGCAATGCCCGCCTCTAAACGTACAACGGACAAGCAAACTAACAGTTTGCTTTACACACGCAACCAAAAGTTTGCGTTACAACTGAATAACAACTGAATAGGCTCAACGAAGCACGTTCAATAGTTCTTCGAGCCAACCGGAGAGAGAAGTTCAATGAGTTCATCAATCGCACAAAACATCGAAGCGCTTTGCCAGGAACAAGGCATAGAGCGCGATCTCGTAATCGAAGCCATGAAGGAAGCTGTGCGCGCCGCCGCTAAGAAACAGTTTCGCTCCGGTGAAGACATACAAGTGGATTGGAACGCCGAGACCGGCATTGAACTTTCCGCCACCAAGGTGGTAGTTGACGAAGTCACCAATGAGGCGACTGAGTTATCAATCGAAGAGGCACGCGAGCTGGCCGGCGAAGAGATTGAACTGGGCGACGCGCTGCTCCTGCCGTTGCCGATGGAGGAGCTTGGCCGCATCGCCGCGCAAACAGCGAAACAGATCCTCTTTCAAAAGGTCCGTGACGCGGTGCGCAGCAACGTTTATGAACAGTACGTCGATAAGATCGGCGATCTGGTAAACGGTTACGTGAAGCGTTTCGAGCGCGGCAACATTATTGTCGACCTCGGCAATCTGGAAGCCATTCTGCCGCGTTCGCAGCAGTCACGCGGCGAGCAGTGGAATCAGGGCGAACGCATCCGCGTAGTTATCAATAACGTTTCCAAGGAATCCAAAGGGCCGCAGGTGGAAGTTTCACGCACGTCGCCCGAGCTGCTGCTGCGTTTGTTTGAGATGGAAGTCCCTGAGATTTACGACGGCACCGTAGTGATCAAATCCGCCGTACGCGAGCCGGGTGAACGCGCCAAGATCGCAGTCACTTCAAATGAGCGCGACGTCGATCCGGTCGGCGCTTGCGTGGGTATGAAGGGTTCGCGCGTACAGGCGATCATTCGCGAGCTGCGTGGGGAAAAAATCGACATCATCGAGTGGTCAGACGAGCCTTCGGTTTTCGCCGCTAACGCGCTGTCGCCCGCCAAAGTCAACAAGGTCCGCATCACGGACATTGATAATCGCCAGATGGAAGTGATCGTGAATGAAGATCAGTTGTCGCTCGCGATCGGCAAGCGCGGCCAAAACGTAAGGCTGGCTACCAAGCTGGTCGGCTGGAACATCGACATTCGCAGTGAAGAAGAAATCAAGCGCGAAGTTACCGAACAGATGGGTGCGCTCATCGCTTCGGGTGCCTCGGTCCCGCTTTCAGTTATTGAGGGCTTGACCGCTCAGCAAACAGATACGCTCGCCGAACACGGCATCAACGACATCGACGCGCTGTCGCAAACCTCCATCGATGATCTGGTCGAGTTTCTCGATCTGAGTTTGGATGAAGCCGAAGTAATTCTTAAGGCCGCGAAAGATGTAGTGTCGCTGCGCGATACGACGCTGCAAGGCGGCGACGAAGCTGCGGTTGAGACTGAAGAAACGGCAAGCGAAGAAGTCGCGGCGACTGAGGAAGCCGAAGAAGAACAGTCCACGGTTGCGGCAGCCGAACCTACTGACACTACCGCCGAAGGCTACGATGAAGCCGTAGAAGCCGGCGTCCCGTTTGGCGCTGAGCCGGAAATTCTGGCCCAGGAATCCGCCGATCCGGTGGCGCTAACCGAAGCTGAGCCTTTTAGCGAAGATGAAATCGTGCTTCAGGAAGCAGGGCGCGACTTGCGTCCGGATACGATCGTGCCCGCGCCCGACATCACTTCCGCCGAAGCTGCCGCCATCGAGAGCCTGGACGGCTTCGAGGAGTTTGCCGCCGCGGATAACGCAACTGAAGAATCAGACACCGGAGCTCCCGCAGTTTTGGAAGAGGTCGCATCGAGCGAGAGCCCTGAAGAGAAGCCGGATGCTTCCCCCGATGCGGCAAATTAGTACCAGTTCAGTCGCCGGTTGGCCCGGCGGTTTGTGTTACCCGCTCCACCGCCACTCGCACGCGTTGCGCTTCTGAGGCACGCTTCAAGTGGTTTCGAGCGAAGTTCTTTAAACCACTTGAAGCAGCCGGACGCCAAGGTTTTAGCAGCGTCTGAAAAGGAGTGCATGACCGTTTCCTCTAAGATCCGAATTTACGATCTCGCTAAAGAACTCAAGCTCGACACCAAGCGCTTGATCGAAGAAGTGCGGCGCGAAGGTGTAGACGTGAGCGTGCCGTCAAACTCTGTTTCGAAGGAGTTGGCGGAGAAGATTCGCAATAAGTACTTCCCCAAGAAAGAAACGGCCGTGAAGCGTGGCGTGCGCGTGGTCAAGCGCGCCGAGCGAGCGGTGGAAGAACCCGCACCGGTTGAAACCACCGAAGTCACTGCCGAAGCCGCGCCGGCCGCCGAAGTTGAACCGGAAATTCGCCAACCCGAAGTTGCACCCTCCGCTCCTGCTGCTGAAGCCAAACCCGCAACTACCGCCAGGCTACTTAGGAAACTACCGCCCGCGGTGCGAGCCGAGCCTCCCGACGCTGCACACGCTGAGCAGCCAGCGGCGGCTGAAGCTCCAATTGAAAGTGGATCAACCGCAGATGTAATTGCAGAATCAGTTGCACCCGAAGCCACCGCACCCGCGCCCGAAGCTTCCGGCGTCAGTAGTATTAGTGCAGGGCCCGCGAGCGTTGCGCCGCCGCCATCTCGTCAAGTTCGTGTGTTGCGGCCCACCGTCGCCGCACTCAACGCCGGCATTCGACCCGGCGAACGCGCTCCGTCTCCTGTTGCGCCGCCCCCAGTCGCGCCGCGCGATCGACTTGATCGCGCTGGCACACGCGTCAGAGAACGCACGCCGCTTTCCAAAACTGAACGCCTGGGCACGCCCGGAGAAACAGCCACTCCGCAAACAACCTACATTCCGCCGCCCGACGCGGGCAGGCGACGTTCACGCCGCACGCCGACGCGTGGCGGTCGTAAGATCGACGGCAAAGCCGGACGCTTCGATAAGGGCGACTTCATTCCGCCGCCGCGCGCGTTATCGCTTGAAGATCGTATTGCCGGGCGCATGGAAGCTCCCGCAGTTCCGGGCGAAACCAAGTCAGCGCGTATCGTCGAAGGTTCGACGGTGAAGGAGTTCGCCGAGAAGTTGGGAATCAAACCGAAGGACATCGTCAGCCTGCTGTTGCAGCGCGGCGTCTTCGCGACCATCAACCAACCGCTCAACGATGACGTTGCCATCGATCTTGGCAAGCGCTTCGGCTACGACGTCACCTTCGTGCCTTTCGAAGAGATGGTTGCCGAACAGGAGTTTGAAGACCTGATTGCCACGGATGCTGACGACGTCGAGCTGCCACGCGCTCCAGTAGTGACCGTCATGGGCCACGTCGACCACGGCAAGACTTCCCTGCTCGATGCCATTCGCGCCACCGAGGTTGCGGCTGGTGAAGCCGGCGGCATCACCCAGCACATCGGCGCCTACAGCGTGCAAGTTCCCAACCCGGATCATTCCGGCGAAACGCGTCGCGTAGTTTTCCTCGACACGCCGGGCCACGAGGCGTTCACGCTCATGCGCGCGCGCGGCGCCAAAGCCACCGACGTGGTCGTGCTCGTCGTTGCTGCTGACGACGGCGTCATGCCGCAAACGATCGAGGCGATCGAACACTCGCGTGCTGCCGGAGTTCCCATCGTCGTCGCCATAAATAAGATCGACAAGCCGGATGCGAATCCTGATCGCGTCAGGCAAGAGCTGGCCAAGCAGGGACTGAATCCGGTCGAGTGGGGCGGCGAAACCGAGATGGTCCAGGTGTCCGCCAAGAAACGCGAAAACCTCGACACGCTGCTTGAGACCATCCTGCTGACTTCCGACATTCTGAACCTGCGCGCCAGCGCCACGCGTTTGGCATCAGGCGTAGTGCTGGAAGCGAAACTTGATCGCGGCCGCGGCGCCGTCGCCACCGTTCTGGTCCAACAAGGCACGCTGCACGTGCACGAGCCTTTCATCGTCGGCCAGATTTTCGGGCGTGTGCGCGCGATGTTCAACGACAAGGGTGAAGCGATTACCGAAGCCGGGCCGGCGTCTCCGGTTGAAGTGCTCGGCTTGCAGGGCGTGCCGCAGGCCGGCGACGGCTTCCAGGTTGTTGCCGACATCGCCCGCGCTCAGCAAATTTCCGGACACCGCCAGATGCTGAGCCGCCAGGCAACGCTGTTGCAAACGACCAAGCGCGGTATCGAAGCGCTCGGCGAAAGTGAAGTTAAGGAACTGCTTGTCGTGATCAAGGCTGACGTGCAGGGTTCGGTGGAAGTTCTTAAGTCCACGCTCCAGAAACTTTCCACCGAGCGCGTCAAAGTCAAAGTCATTCGTTCAGGCGTTGGCGCCATCACCGAATCAGACGTTCTGCTCGCGTCCGCCACACAAGCGGGTTCGGCACAATCAGCGGTGGTGGTGATCGGCTTCAACGTCAGACCGGGGTCGCGCGCCGCCGACCTGGCTAAACAGGAAAGCGTCGACATTCGTCTGCACTCGATCATTTACAAGGTGGAGGAAGAAATTCGCGCCGCCATGATCGGCATGCTCGAAGCAATCGAGAAAGAGCGAATCATCGGCAAGGCTGAAGTGCGCGAAGTGTTTCGTGTTCCCAAGGCCGGAGTGGTTGGCGGCTCGATGGTCATCGACGGCAACATCCGCCGCAACGCGCGCGCCCGCTTGATTCGCGATGGCGTGGTGAGTTGGGAAGGAAATATCGCGTCACTCCGTCGCTTCAAAGACGACGTGTCGGAAGTGCGCGAAGGCTTTGAGTGCGGCATCGGCCTGGAAAACTTCAATGATTTGAAAGTCGGCGATCAGATCGAGGCTTACGTGGTCGAGAAGGTCGCCGCTACTGAACTGTAGTTTCAAGTTTCAGGTTCCAGGTTTCAAGTTCGCGGATTCAAACTTGGAACTTGAAACCTGGAACTTGAAACTTGTGATACCCATGCGTCGCCCAGAGAGAGTTGCGGACATTATTCGTGAAGAGGTCTCCCAGATTGTCGGGTATGAACTCGAAGACCCGCGACTGACCATGGTAACGGTGACTGATGTGCGCTTGTCCGGCAATGGACGCGACGCGCAGGTTTTCGTCACCGTGGCGGGAAATGAACAGGAACACAAACTCGCGCTGGCTGCGCTGCGTCATGCCGCTCCCTACGTTCGCAAGCAATTGACACTTTCACTCAACCTGCCCCGGACACCGGAGATTCATTTTGTGAGAGACAAAGTCGAAGAGGCGGGCGAACGTGTGGACCAGCTGCTCCAGGAAATCGCGAAGGAAGCGCCAGAAAGGATGAAGGATGAAGGCTGAGGGATGACTGTAGGGGCGCACCTATGTGTGCGCCCTGGGCGGACACACAGGTCCGCCCCTACAGTCATTCTTCATCCTCCATCCCTGCTCTTAATGCTAAGTCAGGTAGTTGAGTTGATTGAAAACAAGCGAAGGTTTGCGATCACCGCGCACCTTCGTCCCGATGGCGACAGTCTGGGTTCATCGCTTGGTCTTTATTGGCTGCTCAAGGCCCTCGATAAAGACGTGGAAGTGATCATGCGCGACCCAGTGCCGCACACTTACCAGAAACTTCCCGGGGCCCGCGAGGTGAGAGTCACGCCCGCCGCTGACCAGCCTTACGACGGCGTGTTCGTTATCGAGTGCTCCGACATCGCCCGGCCCGGCCTCCAGAATCTCGAGAACCAGTTCGTCGTAAACATCGACCATCACGCCACCACCGCACTCTTCGGAAAGATCAACTGGATCGATTCCACGGCTTCGGCATGCGGCGAGATGATCTATAACCTCGCGAAAGCCCTCGGCGTGCGCGTCACGAAAGAGATCGCGGAATGTTGTTACACCGCGCTCATCACCGACACTGGTTCGTTTCATTATTCCAACACCACCGAGCGCACCTTCAAAGTCGCTTCCGAACTCTTGCGCACCGGCGTGAAGCCGGCGAAAACAGCTGAGGCTGTTTTTGCCAGTTATCCCTGGAGCAGAATTCAGTTGATGGGCGCTGTGCTTTCGACCGCGCGACGCGATGCGAGCGGCCGCGTGGCCTTGATGCGGCACAGCCTGGAAATGCAGCACAGCGCCGAAGCTTCGGATGAAGACGCCGATGGCTTTGTTAATTACCCGCTGACTGTCGGCGAGGTTGAAGCCGTGGCTTTGCTCAAAGAGTGCGAGCTGGGGGTTTACCGCACCAGTCTGCGCTCCAAGGGCGAAGTGAACGTTGCGAAAGTGGCCGAGAAATTCGGCGGCGGCGGACACCGCAACGCCGCTGGTTGCACTCTGCGCGGCACCTGGGAAGAAGCCGAGGAAAAGATTATTGGATTGCTGCAGGATGCGGTCGAGCGCGCAAACGGAAATGCCGAAGTTACGGAAGACGCGCTAAAAGAATAGGATTCAGGACTCAGGATTCAGGAGTCAGAATTAGTCCTGCGTTCTTCCCGCGTCTGAATTCTGAATCCTGAGTCCTGAATTCTTCCGAATGTCCTGAGTCCTGAATTCTTCCCCAATGTCCACCCTCGAAAAAAAATACAAATGGCGCCGCGAGGACTACCAGGAAAAAACGCGCGGCCTGTTGATCGTCCACACCGGCAACGGCAAGGGTAAGACTACCTGCGCGCTCGGCCTGATGATGCGCGCCGCCGGACGCGGGCTGAAGTGTTGCATGATTCAGTTCATGAAATCGCGCACGGACCGCTACGGCGAACACGAGGCCTGTGAGAAGCTTGGTATTGACGTGCATACCATGGGCGACGGCTTCACCTGGGACACGAAAAATCCCGAGCAGGATCGAGCCACCGCCCGCGAAACGTGGAATCTTTGCGTCGAGAAAATGCGTAGTGGCGACTACGACCTGCTGGTCTTCGATGAGCTCGTTTACGTTTTGAGTTACGAAATGCTGCCGGTGGATGAAGTGATCGAAGAATTCAAAAGCATTCGCGCCAGTCAACCCGCTCTGCACATTGTAGTCACCGGACGCGACGCCCCACCTGAGCTAATCGAAGCCGCCGACCTAGTCACCGAAATGACCGAGATCAAACATCCCTTCCAGGCCGGCATCCGCGCCCAACAAGGCATCGAGTTCTAACCGTTCAACTGACAGTAGCCCGACCTTAGGGA
>Ga0207650_10003385_pt1 | contig 10971 bp, 8 predicted proteins | sample KBSS63metaG_FD_184325 | JGI IMG/M metagenome (GOLD analysis project Ga0207650, IMG submission 184325) | Switchgrass rhizosphere microbial communities from Kellogg Biological Station, Michigan, USA - KBS S6-3 metaG (SPAdes) (version 2) | ecosystem: Host-associated > Plants > Roots > Rhizosphere >...
CGCGAGCCGGAAGTCGATGCGGCCGTAGTCGCGGAGCTGCAGCGCCTGGTACGCCTGGACCGCCGTCGCGCGCAGCCGCTCGAGCACGTCGTCCCCGAGATCGTCCGGGAAGAACGGCTTCGTCTTCTCGTACGCGTCCGTCCCCTCCTCCCACTTCACCTCGCTGCCGGCGATGCGCGGCACGCCCTCCGGCAGCTGCGACAGGTCGAGCTCGACGACCGGCAGCGCCTCGGGCTCCTTGTTGCCGAGCACGCCCACGTACAGCTCGCGGCCCTCGATGTATTCCTCGATCAGCGCCGGCGAGTCGAACTGCGCGTGGATGTAGTCGATCCGGTCCATCAGCTCCTTGATCGAGCCGCACACGGCGCCGAACTGGATGCCGATCGATCCGTCCTCGCGCGCCGGCTTCACGATCACCGGGAAGCCGATGTCGTGCGAGTGCTCGGTGCGGCCGCGGTACACGGTGGCGAAGTACGGCGTATGGATGCCGTGGAACGCGAAGATCTTCTTCGCGAGCGCCTTGTCCTGCGCGAGGTACAGGCCGTGCGAACCGGTGCCGGTGTAGCGGCGGCCGAGCAACTCGAGGAACGCCGCGATGTTCGTGTCGGTGCGGTCGTCGCCGGCGAACGACTCGACCATGTTGAACACCAGGTCGGTCTCGGAGTCGGCGAGCTCCTGCAGGCTCTGCTTCGTGCCGTCGAGGCGCAGGAACACCGGGCTGTGCCCGATCTCCTTCAGCGCTTCGTATACGTCCTGGACGTCCTCGTCGGGCGACTGGCGCTTCGGCCGGCCGCTCTCCGCGGAACGGTCCTCGTCCTCGTCCCACCAGTAGTCGTAGAGGACACCGATCCGGAGTTTCGCCATATCACGCTCCGCGCGGGCCGCGTTCCGTCGCGGCCGCAGTCGCTCATCCGTGGAAGAACTTGCCGCGCGTCAGGTAGTTCATCGCCAGCACGGTCGCGTACGTCGTCAGCTCGACGGCGTACTGCTGCTCTCGCCCGGCCTCGGCCACCAGGCCGAGGTCCCCGCACGAGCGCACCATGCGCTCGATCAGCGCCCTCACCACCGCCCGCTTCACGCCGGACCAGTACGTGATCCGGTCGGTGAGCGTCGGTCGCAGCTCCTCGACGACTTCTGCCGCAGGCCGCAACTGCTGGTTGCGACGGCGCCGCGGCTTCGGGAAAAACCCCGCGAGGTCCGCATCGAGGCTCACGTTCACCGTCGCACCGTCCTGCTGCAGCGTCCGCCGGTAGAATTCACCGACGGTGAGCTTCATTTCGGTCACCGTGAGGTCGAACGTCCCGGTCGGCACCACCGGGTCGCGGTCGCCGATCGCACGGCAAACACGATCAACATAGCGCAACTTGCGGATCGCGGGCCATGTGCGATACGCGCGACGCCAGTTCGATCCCGGTGTCAGCCACACCGCGAACGTCTCGGCGAAGTCCTCGTCCGGATGCTTCTGCGCGTACCAGCCCTCGATGTGCCGCACGTACTTGCGGCTGAAAGGGACGGGCCGGTAGCGGTCGCGGTACGCGCGATGGAACGGTCCGAACAGCTCCCGCCACTCCGGCGTACGGAACAGCCGGTACGCGTAGTTGATCGCGTGCCCGGCTTCGTGGCGCAGGTACATCATCACCTGGCGCTCGTTCTCGAGATCGTTCAGGTGCTTCTCGATCTGCGCGAGCCGCGGTTCCGCGAGGTAGAACGGGATCCCGATCACCGGCTCGAGATCGGGGCAGCCCCACTCGTCGCTCAGGTAGCACGGCGGCCGGAACTTGTGGAGCCCCTTGCGTTCCAGCTCGCGGTAGAGCTGCTGCACGCACGACGCGACGGGCGACTCGTCGAGGATCAGGCCGAGCTCGGAGATGCGTTTGCCGAGCAGTTCTTTGAGGTCGTCGGGGACGGTATCGAGCGTAGGCACGCGCGGCACTATGCTGAGCGTTCGCTTCTTCGCCAAGTGGGCGATCGCATAAAGCCGTGCTGAGCTGCGTTGGACCGGCCGGCGCGACCTGCGGAGTGTCGAGTGACACACCTCGGTCACGGCGCCGATTCCGCCTTGTACTCGCGTCTTTCTGCGATCGCTGGGGTAACTTCAAAGGCAAAGGCAACCTCGGGGTGGATGAGCGGGTTGCTATCGCTCGTGGGAGGGCCCGGGCGCATGAGCCCTTGCCAGCTCGTGCGGCCGGGCCCTCCCGCTCGCGGCTGCATCCGGCCGGGCCCCCGCTCCGGCGACCTGTATCGCAATTGTCAATTCGCGTTGCAACACACAATCGACGTTCTCTCGCCTGCATCGAAAGCCGGCGTTCCCGGTAGCCTGAAGCCGTACCGTTCGACTGCACCCCCGCTCTCCCGAGGAGATCTGATGAAGTTCGCCGTTCGTCTCGCCACCCTGAGTGCCGTCGCCCTCGCGCTTGCCGCGACATTCGCGTCGGCCGCGCCGCGGACGCTGTCGTTCGACAAGTCGCACTCCGAGGTCGGGTTCAGCATCCGACACTTCTTCAGCAAGGTGAACGGCCGGTTCCAGCGCTACGACGGCTCGATCGTGTTCGACGAGCAGAACCTGGCGGCGTCCAGCGTCAACGTCGCGATCGCCGACAGCAGCATCGACACGCAGAACGAGCGCCGCGACAACCACCTGCGTTCGGCTGACTTCTTCGAGGTCGACAAGTACCCCGACATCACGTTCAAGAGCACGAAGGTCGTGGCCGGCAAGGACAAGACGCACTTCAAGGTCCTCGGCGACCTGACGATGCACGGCGTGACCAAGCCGACGACGCTCGACGTCGAGTACCTCGGCATGGCGGCGATCGCGATGGGCGGGAGCAACATGGGCACGCGCGCCGGCTTCGCGGCAACCACCACGATCAGCCGCAAGGATTTCGGCATCGTGTGGAACAAGACGCTCGACAACGGCTCCGTGATGCTCGGCGACGACGTCACGATCACGCTGAACGTCGAAGCGGTGGAGAGGCAGCCGCAGGCGAACTGACGGCCGCCCGACTTGCGAACGGCCCTCCGCGAATCACGCGGAGGGCCGTTCGTCGTCACCGCGCGGATTCGCCGTGATCGCGCGTGTCGATCACGACGGTGTCGGCGACCATGTCGTGCAGGCACTGCCGACGCTCGTTGAAGAACGCCGTGAACACGCCGAACGGGATGCCGCGCGCGACGAACCGGCCGGTGGCGCGCGCGAACGACACCGCACCCCCCTGCGCCCGCACGACGCGCATGCGGAACAGCCGCTTGCCGGGCGTCGCGCCGCCGCCGAACGCCACGAACAGCGCGAAGTAGAGCCAGGCGCAGACGATCCACAGCACGAACACCACGCCGCCGATCCACCCTTCGGATCCGTCGGCGCCCTCCAGCATCGCGACGACGATGGCGAACACGAACGCGCTCGCGAGGACGATGAAGCCGTCGACGAGCTGCGCGAACCAGCGTGCCGGCAACGTCGCGAGCGGACCGGGCGCGGTCGCGGTGGTGGTGTCGGCGGCCACGCTCAGCGGAGACCGTGCGACGCGCCGGCCGCACTGCGGGCAGAACGCGACGTCGGCGGCGAGCGCCGCCCCACATTGCGTGCAGTACATGATGCGACCTCCGAGGTTGGCCGCCGGCCCCGGCGGCGGCACGACTCTACCGCGCCACCGTCGCTGCGCGATACGGCGTCCTCGCGCCGACGCACGCAAAACACGAACGGCCCCCCGGCGATCCCGGGGGGCCGTTCGTGCGGCGTCCGCCGCTACCGCATCGACATCGGCGGCATCGACGTTTCGTACAGCCGGACGCCGGCGATGCGCGTCTTGTTGAACACCATCGTGCCGGTGCGGGTCTCGAGCCGGAAGAAGTCCTCGGGCAGGTTGAGGAAGTCCGAGACACGGTTCATGTGCTCGGGCAGCTCCATCGTCACGAGCCCCTCGCACAGCCGGCCGTCGAGCTGGCGCACCTGGACGCGCTCCTCGCGCGTGACCAGGTACGGCTGCGGCCGAACCAGGTCGAGGTCGACGCCGTGATCGACCTCGATCCACTCGATCGCGAGCCGCGACACGAGCACGACGGCGCCGTCGGCATTGCGGATGACCGGCAGCACGCGCTGGCCGGAGTTCAGCATGTCGAGCAGCGTTTCGGGGCCCGGCCGGAACGGCGACGTCGGCGACAGCGCGACGACGCCCTCGATCAGTTCCGCGGCAGGGAGCACGACGCGGACGGGCAGCAGGTTCTTGTCGACGTACGACGGCGGGATGAGTTCGGGCTGCGCCATGCGGCCGTTATCGGCACGAGCCCGCGCCGATTTGAGCGCGGGCTGCGGGCGGCCCCGGGCGCGGCCGATAACCCGGTGGACCACCGGCGCGCGGCCGCCCGCCGGTCCTTCCGCCCGAACGGAGACCGCCCCGCCCGATGGCCCGTATCGACGCACTGCTCCAACTCGTGTTCCGGCAGGGCGCTTCGGACCTGCACATCCGTCCGGGCAGCCCGCCGATCGTGCGCCTGCACGGCATCCTGGTGCCGCTGCCCGGCCAGGACGTGACGCCCGAACTGCTCGAGGCGATGCTGGCCGAGATGATGGACGACGACGCGCGCGCCCGGCTCGCGGTCGAGCACGACGTCGACTTCGCGTACGAGATCGCGGACGAAGTGCGGGTGCGGTGCAACGTGTTCCGGTCGCACCTCGGCATCGCGGCGGCGATCCGCATGCTGCCGGGGCGGATCCACACCGCGGAGGAGATCGGGCTGCCGCCTGCGCTCCTGCAGCTCACCGACCTGAAGCGCGGGCTCGTGATCGTCACCGGCCCGCCGAACTCGGGCAAGTCGACGACGCTCGCGGCGATGCTCGACCACATCAACCGCAACCAGCGGAAGCACATCCTCACGATCGAGGACCCGATCGAGTACCGGCACACGAACCGGCAGTCGATGATCACGCACCGCGAGGTGGGCCGCCACGCGCCGAGCTTCGAGCGCGCGCTGCGCGCGGCGCTGCGCGAGGACCCGGACGTCATCATGGTGGGCGAGATGCGCGACCCGGAGACGATGGCGCTCGCCCTCACGGCGGCCGCAACGGGGCAGCTCGTGTTCGCAACGCTGCACACGCCGAGCGCGGCCCAGTCGATCGACCGCATCCTCGACACGTTCGACGGCGAGCGGCAGTCGCAGGTGCGGCTGCTGCTCGCCGAGTCGCTGCGCTGCGTGATCGCGCAGCGGCTGCTGCGCCGCGCCGACGTGCCCGGGCGGGTGCTCGCGCTCGAGGTCATGGTCGCGACGTACGCGGTGTCGGCGCTGATCCGCGAGCGCAAGACCTACCAGCTGCCATCGGTCATGCAGACCGGGCGGCGCGACGGCATGCAGACGCTCGACGACGCGCTCGGCCGCCTCGTGCGCGAGGGCATCGTCACCGCCGAGGAGGCGAGCGTCTACCTCACGGTGCGAGAGCCACTGCGCAACGATCGCAGCGAGCCCGACGCGGGCGCGTCCGAGGCGGCGTAACCGCACCGCCCGGGCACGCTCAGTCCGCCGCGAGGCGGTCCGCCGGCCGCGTCATCGCGCGCCGGATCGCGAGCGGGTCGATCCACACGCTGAACTGGCGCCGGTGCAGGTCGTCGAACCCGAGGAACCGCGCCTGCGGCCAGCGCGCCTCGTCGTAGGACGCACCGAGGAACTCGCCGATCGGCAGCGCCACGCCCCAGCCCGTCGTCGTGCCGTCGATCCCGCCGTCGCGGTCCTCGTAGTGGCCGCGCCGGTACGACAGGATGTTCGCGACCGTCACCTCGAAGCCGTGTCCGTCCGTGTGGTAGTCGGTCTGGTCGTGTTTCCCGATGTCGGCATGATCGACGCTGGCCACGACCGACACGAGCGGCGTGAGGCCACGCAGCAGCGAACGCGCGAACACACCCGCGTGTGCGCCGCGCGGCGCGCGCCCGGCGGCGATGCGCACTGCACCGCCGCGCCGGTGATGGCGCGACACGGGCGTTTCGATATCCGCGTTGAAGAATCTCACGACCGCGTCGTCGTTGTAGCTCAGGATCGACTGGCCGTACGTCGCGTCGATCCGCAGCGGCAGCGGCGCATCGTGGTCGATGCCGTCGATCGGCGTCACCCGCCCGAGGATGCCGCGGTCGCGCGCGTCGGTCTCGGCCTGCCCGAACGGCGGCGGACCGAGACTCATTTCGAGGTGCTTCCAGTTCATCCCGACCGACACGTCGGCGTAGCGGCTGAGCGCCGGCGGTGTGCGCCCGGCCACGACGAACGCCGTCTCGATCGCGCGCGCGACGCTGATGCCCACGCCCCACGAGCGCACGCGCTCGAACGAGCGGAACGTGCCCGTCGGGTTGCCGTTCTCGTCCGTGCCCTGGCTGGCGCCGTAGTCGAGCAGCACACCGCCCCGGTCAAACGGCCTGCCGGAGAACACGACGCCGAACCCGCCGGCGCCGGCGCGTACGACGTCGGTCGTCAGCGACATGTCGGCCGCGAGCTCCGGCAGCAGCTTCGTCCGCCCGTGCACGAAGCGGATGCCGGTCGCCTCGCCCAGCAGGGCCGGGTTGGCCCAGTGGTCGAGGTCGCCCCACGGCACGGCGGTCGACGCGCCCGCCATGCCGGCGGAGCGGATCGACACGTCGAAGTCCATCGAACGCGCGGTGCCCTGCGCAAGTGCACCTGCGGGATCCAGCGTGGCCAGCGTGGAGGCGAGCGCGAGTGCGGGAACGGTGATGCGACCGAGGCGTGGCATCCGGCCCCCTTTCCGTCGGCCCCACGCCGACGGCCGTGATCGTACACCCGCCGGTTGGCGCGAGGAACGCACCGGGTACGGATTCACCGCTTCGCGACGAGTACCGTGAAGTCGTCGGCGCCGAGATCACCGCGGCAGAACGTGCTCGCGTCCGTGAGGATGCCCTTCGCGATGCCCGCGGACGCCGCCTCGGACGCCGCGCGGCGCAACGCGCTGGCGTACAGGCGCTCCTCGCCGTACATCCCGCCCTTGCCCTCGCAATCGGTGACGCCGTCCGAATGCACGATCAGCACGTCTCCGGGCTCGAGCGTGCGGTCGACCTGCTCGTACGTCATCTCCTCGATCATCGCGAGCGGCAGCCCGGTGGCCCCGAGCAGGTCGTGGCGGCCGTCGCGGACGAGCAACGCTGGGTTGTGACCCGCGCTGCAATACGTGAGCCGGCCGTTGTCGGCGATGATGCGCGCAAGGAAGAACGTCGCGAACTTCCCCGACTCGACGGCGCGGCTGAGCGACCGGTGCATGGCGGTGACGATCTCGACCGGCTCGCGGCCGGCGCGCGCCTCGGCGTGCAGCGACGCATGGAGGTGCGACATCAGCAGCGCCGCGCCCACGCCCTTGCCCGACACGTCGCCGAGCGCGAGCAGCAGCGAGCCGTCCTCGAGCTCGATCCAGTCGAAGTAGTCGCCGCCGATCTCCTGCGCGGGCAGGTTGAACCCGTGGATGTCGAGTCCGGGGTGCGCCGGCGGCGTCACCGGCAGCAGCTTCTGCTGGATGCGGCGCGCGACCTGCAGCTCACGATCGCGTTCGCGTGAGCCGCGCTCCAGGAACACGTAGCGCCAGCTCGCGATCGCGGCGTAGGCGAACGGCGCGAGCAGCAGCGACATCGTCGGCGGCGCGTCGAGCCGCGCCACGATGAACAGCGCCACGTTGGCGATCGCGAGCACCAGCGTGACCGCGCCCGCGGTCGCGGCGGCCACCGGCAGCGCGAGCCACGAGAACGCGATTCCCATCGCCAGCGCCAGCAGCCCGAGCACAGCGACGTACGGGGCCGGCGGCGCGGGGCGCATGAAGCGGCCGCCGAGGATCGCGTCGAGCGCGTTAGCGTGCACGAACACGAGCGGAGTGGTCGCGCTGAACGGCGTCGCGCCCACGTCGGTCGCGACTTCGCCCTCGGCGGTGACGCCGACCAGCACGATCTTGCCGCCGAGCACGCCCCGCAGTTCGTCGTAGCGGCCCTCGCGCGCGCGGTTCAGCACCCACAGCATGCTGTGCGCGTTCCGGAACGCACGCGCGCCACCCGCGTAGTCGATCGCCGTCTGGCCTTCGCCGTCGACCGGCACGAACAGCGTGTGGCCACCGCGCCATGAGACGACCGCACCGCCCCGGGCCGGCCGTACGGCGGGCGGCGCCGGATCGCCGTCCGCGAGCGTGGCGAGCCGCAGCGCCAGCGCCGGGTAGAGGCGCCCGGCGTGTTGCACGAGCAGCGGCAGCCGGCGCACGACGCCGTCGGTATCGGTCGCGACGCTGACGTGCGCGAGCGCCGGCGTCGCCGCTGCGAGCGCGGCGTACGGGATCCTGCCGCCCGCATCGTCGGGCAGCGCGAGACCGGGATCCACCACTCCGTGATTCGCGATCGTGGACGCGATCGAGTCGGTGTCGCTCGGGCCGCCCGCGTCGCCGGCCGCCTCGCTGCGGAAGCTCATCGCGTGCACGACCGGCGTTTCCGCGCTGACCATGGCCAGCATCGTGTCGCCGAGCGCGTCGTCGCCGGGATCCAGGAACTGGACGTCGAACCCGACCGCCGCCGCGCCGGCGGAATCGCACACGCTGAGCAGCGCGGCGTAGAACTCGCGCCGCAGCGGCCAGCGCCCGAACTGGTGCACCGTCTCGTCGTCGATCTCGACGAGCGCGATGCGATCCGATGCCACGCGCGGGCCACGGAAGCGGAACCGCGAATCGGTCAGCTTGAGGTCGAGCGTGTAGAACAGGTGCGTCGCGTGGCCCGCCGCGAGCAGCAGCCAGCACGCCGCAGCCACGGCCATCCCGAGCCGTGCCGAGAGGCGCCTGGGGCTGGCGGCCATGCGCGGGCTCAGCGCATCCAGTACAGCACCGACGCGGCGTCGGTGCCTTCGGCGCCGCGCGGTCCGGCGGAGCGCAGTCGCGCGGTGGCGGCCGGCCGCTTCGCGGCGCCGGCCGGCGCCGCGGGCGCGGGCTTGCCCACGGCGGCCTTGCCAGCGCCCGCCGCGTTCGCGCGCGTCGTCTCGGCGGGCACCGACGCGAGTGTGTTCGCTAACAGAGCGTTGCGATTGGTGCGCGTGCTCGCGAGCAGCGCACGCACCTCGCCGCGGCTCAGCCACGCGGCCTCGGCCGCCTTGGGCTTCGCGTCCTCGGCCTTGAGCCCGAGCAGCCGCGCCGCCGCCGCCTCGCCGCCCGCGCGCCGCACGCCCTCGGCCGCCGCGGCCTGGGCGCCGATCTCGTCGCCCATCATCATCAATGCGGTCGCGCGGTTCAGCCGGACGCCGGCGTCCGCGCTGTCGGCGCGCTGCGCCCGCTCGTAGAACGCGAGCGCCAGCTTCACGTCGCCACGGAGGAAGTTCACGTTGCCGAGGTTGTTGAACGCGCGGGCGTGCGCGGCCGCGTCGCCGCCGAGCATCGCGACGAACGCGGATTCGGCCCGCGCCAGCTCGCCACGGAGCGCGAGCGCGATCCCGTAGTCACACCGCTCGGCGGCCATCCGCGCGTTCATGCTGTCGGCGGGCGCATCGGGGCGGGCGGTCGCCCGCGCGGCGAGGCCGGCCATCGCGCACAGCGCGACGAGCCCGGCGAGGCGGCGCGCACCACGCGCGTTCGCTGCCATCGCGGATCGGTTCACGTGACCCTCCTCATTCTCGCCAGTTCATCGGTGTCCCGGCATCCGCCGCGGCTGCGGTGGAGGCCGGTGGGTGATGCGGCCGGCGCGCGGCGGGCCCACGGTTGCCTGGCCCGTTGGTCCCGCCCGCGCGCGCTGCCTCGAGTGCGGCCCGAACTCGCGCGGACACGGTCAGTCCCGATGTCGCGTCCCCGGCGCCCATGCCCGCCGGACGGAGCTGCCGTGTCGCCGCATCGTACCCCCCTGCCTGCCGGATCCCGTTGCGGAAAGCCTCGACCGCGAGGGTCGAATCGCCTGCTTCACCCAGCAGTACACCGCGAGCCATCCAAAGTTGGTGGTCCTGCGGGTCGAGCTGCAGCGCGAGGTCGACCTGGTCCAGGGCGGAATCGCGCAGCCCGCGCGCATCCAGCACGGCGGCCAGGTTCTGGCGCAGCCGAACGTCGCCCGGAGCCGCCGCGACCGCCACCGCCAGCCGCGCCTGCGCCTCGTCGAGCTGCCCCGCGTCGTACAGCACGTGCGCCAGCCGATCGAGCGCCATGGGCGAGGCGGCGAGCAGCTCGGGCGTATCGTGGAACCGCGCAGCCCGGTACTCGTCGATCCAGCCGCCGACCTGGGCCGCGTCGCCGGCGACCCGGGTCGCCAGCTCGACGGCGTCGAGGTCCGGGGGCGTCCCGTCCGACACAACGTCGGCCGGCTCCCACGTGGCCTGCGCGGCGGCGACGTCGGCGAGATCGATCTCCGAGCGTCCGCTCCAGTTCGCGAACGATTCGGCGCCCAGCCGCCACGCGTCCGCGAAGCCGCGGCCGATCGCCGTGGTCTCGATCGGGATCCATACTTCCTCGTCGCGCACGATCGTGCGCGTCGAATCGAGCGACAGCGCATCACGGTTGCGCTCGTGGAGCCCGGTGTCCGCGATCATGAACAGGTGCCCCGGCGCGTCGACGAGCTGCGTGTTGATACCGACGCTCGCGAGCAGCGCCGCCATGAGCACGCTCGTGTCGTCGCAGTCGCCCGTGCGCTTGCGCAGCGTCTCGCCCGGGTACTGCACCGTGTCCACGGCGTGCGGGGTCTCGGAGATCGACGAGAACGGGTTGTTCGGGTCCGGCACGTACGCGATCTTGAGCTGGCCGAGCGCGTCGAACAGCGCGGCGGCGAACGCGATGTTGCGGCAGCCGAACCGCGCCACGTCGGCCGGCGTGACCGCGTGCGCCGCGGCCCGCGCCAGCCCCTCGACGACCGGGTCGCGCGGCGTGATCCACTTGTGCCACTCGACCACGACGGTGTTGGTGCGCGCGAGCAGCGCCGGGATCGTCTCGAGGACCTTGACCTCGAAGCCCTCGACGTCGACCTTCATCACGTCGACCGGCGCGTCCCCGGC
>Ga0207650_10003388_pt1 | contig 10965 bp, 8 predicted proteins | sample KBSS63metaG_FD_184325 | JGI IMG/M metagenome (GOLD analysis project Ga0207650, IMG submission 184325) | Switchgrass rhizosphere microbial communities from Kellogg Biological Station, Michigan, USA - KBS S6-3 metaG (SPAdes) (version 2) | ecosystem: Host-associated > Plants > Roots > Rhizosphere >...
AAAGAACTTCGATGGATTGGCCTCCTGCTCAAAAAATAGTTGCTGCAGTTCAGCAAACAACCAAAGACCCGGTCCTGCAAATACCAACTCTTGGTGGAAGTCTTCCTGTTGATGATTTAGTGAAGGTATTACAAGCAAAATTTTTAATTGTTCCCATTGCAAATCCGGATAATAACCAGCATGCAGAAAATGAAAACATCCGCATCAAAAACTTTCGCGACGGTATTGATATGATTGCTTCAATTATGCTCATGAAACTTTGAAATAAATTATCGGTTATAGGAAATGTTGAGTAAAGAAAGTGAGTTTAAATCTAGGTACCCCCACCGGGGGGCAGGGGGCCGTCTGATTGTTATTGGTGGTGGCGCTGCAGGTTTTTTTTGCGCAGTGAATGCAGCAAGGATGAACTCTGGCCTCGAGGTTATCATTCTTGAAAAAACAAATAAGCTTCTTTCCAAGGTAAAAGTTTCCGGCGGCGGCAGGTGCAATGTCACGCATGCATTGTTTGATATTATTGAAATGAGCAAACGTTATCCCCGCGGACAGAACTTCGTCAAAAAAACGTTTCATCAATTTTTTACCACTGATACAATTGAATGGTTTAAGACAAGAGATGTCAACTTAAAGGCTGAAGAAGATGGAAGAATGTTTCCGGTTACTGATTCATCCCAAACCATTATTGATTGTTTACTAAATGAAGCGAATAGCTATGGTGTTGAAATAAGAATGAATTCGGAGGTGAAGGAGGTCAAAGCTAATAATTTACAATTTGAAGTTCATCTTGCCAATGGTGAATTGCTTGCTGCAAACTTTGTTGTTATTGCGTGTGGTGGCTATGCAAAAACTTCCATGTTTCAATGGCTGCAAAATTTGGGGCATACCATTTCAGAACCCGTTCCTTCTTTATTTACTTTCAACCTACCAAAACATCCGATCACGCAATTAATGGGAGTGAGTATTGAAAAGGCCAGAGTAAAGATTGAAGGAAGCAAATTAGTTGAAGAAGGGCCGGTATTAATCACGCATTGGGGATTGAGCGGTCCTGCAGTATTGCGATTGAGTGCGTGGGGAGCCAGGGAGTTGTCAGTTCGCAGTTATGATTTTACAGTTCATATCAACTGGTTGCCGGCTTACAATGAACAAAGTTTAAAGGAGCAATTTCAAAGTTTCAGAAATTCAAATTCATCGAAAAAAATTATCAATCACAATTTTGGTTTTTTACCGAACCGCTTATGGCAATTTTTGATAGAGCAATCAGGAATAACTAGCGAAACAAGATTCGCAGATCTTCCTTCTAAAACTGAAAATATTTTGATTAAAAACCTGGTTGACTACGTAGTTGAGGTAAAAGGCAAAACAACTTTTAAAGAAGAATTTGTAACTGCAGGCGGTATTAACCTTTCTGAAATTGATGCCAACACGATGATGAGCAAGAAAATTCCGAACCTGTTTTTTGCGGGCGAGATTTTGGATGTTGATGGTATAACGGGTGGATTTAATTTTCAACACGCATGGACAACTGGATGGATTGTAGCTAAGGCAATCACTCAAAATAAATAAGCTAATTTATTATCGCAATCATAGATTGAATATATTTGAAAACAAGCTTCTGTTATGAGAAAAACGGTGTTTACTGCCTGCGTTATTATAATTTCTATTGCACTGAATGCTCAAAAACGTCCCTTGCGTCCTGGGGATATTTATCGTTTGCAAACTATTGGGGATCCGCAACTTTCTCCTGAAGGTGAATGGGTAGCTTATACGCTTTCAACAGTTGATTCAGCTAAAGATCGTCGTAACAGTCATATATGGATGATCAATTGGAGTGGTGACCAAACCATTCAAATGACAAATGGAACGGAGTCCGAATCGAATCCGAAATGGAGTCCTGATGGTAAATATCTTTCGTTCACGGCTACCCGCCAGGGAAGTAGTTCACAAATATGGTTGTTGGATAGAAGAGGGGGCGAGGCAATTAAGCTTACTGATATCAAAGGCGATCTCTCCGATTATGAATGGAGTCCCGACGGAAAGAAAATTGCATTGGTTTTAAAAGATCCTTTGGACACAGGAAAAAATAAACCACCAAAACCTTATGTCATCAATCGCTACAGGTTTAAACAGGATGTCAGTGGTTATTTGTATGATACACGATTCAATCATTTGTATCTATTTGATGTTGCTACAAAGAAAGTTGATACACTAACCCGGGGCTTATTCAATGAAACAAATCCCCAATGGAGTCCTGATGGTTCCAAAATAGCTTTTGTTTCCAATCAAACGGAAGATCCGGATAAGAACAGCAATTCAGATATCTGGATTATTGATGCAAAGGCAGGTTCTGTTGGTAAGCAATTCACTACATGGAAAGGAAGCGATGGCTCACCTCAATGGAGTCCTGATGGAACAAGTATTGCTTACCTGCGCTCTACTTCAGATGCCAATTACCTCATGTACGATCAACAGGTGCTTGCTGTTCAAAATAGTAGCGGCGCAGATGTTCGATTATTGTCGTTATCACTGGATAGACCTGTATCAAATTTGAAATGGTCGAAAGATGGAAAGACTATCGGAGTTTTAGTAGCAGACGATATGCAGCGTTACCTGGCAAGCTATGATGTTGCTTCCAACAAAATGCAAAAGATTATTGATGGCAACAGAAGTTTTACTTCCTTAATTGCACATCCAAAAACTGGTTGGCTAACCTCAATGTCAGAACCTTACCGGCCTTCTGAATTATATGCTATTGAAAATAATAACCTTAGGCGCCTTACAAACGTGCATTCAAAATTTATTGATTCACTGTCATTAGCAACAGTAGAAAAATTTGTTTCTAAAAGTTCTGACGGCAACCTGGTTTCTGGCTTATTGTACTTGCCTGCCAATGCACCAAAAGAAAAACTTCCTCTCATCTTTTATATTCACGGCGGACCTGTGGGCCAGGATGAATTTTCTTTTGACCTGACGAGGCAAATGTTGGCAGCAAATGGTTATGCTGTAGCAGCCGTTAACTATCGCGGAAGCAACGGCCGGGGGCTTGCTTACAGTAAAGCCATTTATGCCGATTGGGGTAATAAAGAAGTGTTGGACATTTTGGGTGCAGCAGATTATTTAGTAGCAAAAGGAATAGCTGATCCAAATCGTTTAGGAATTAGTGGCTGGAGCTATGGTGGAATATTGACAGATTATACCATTGCAAAAGATACTCGTTTCAAAGCAGCCAGCAGTGGTGCAGGTAGCGCATTACAACTTTCACTCTATGGAGTCGATCAATATATCTTGCAACTCGATAACGAGTTGGGACAACCGTGGAAGGACAATAATTATCAGAAGTATTTGAATCTTTCCTATCCTTTCCTTCATGCTGACCGCATTAAAACGCCAACACAGTTTATGACAGGAGAAAAAGATTTTAATGTGCCATCAGTTGGAAGTGAGCAAATGTACCAGGCGTTGCGGTCACTTGGCATTCCTACAGAATTGTTGGTGTATCCCGGACAATATCATGGCTTCACGCAACCAAGTTTTATTAAGGATCGATTTGAACGGTATTATCAATGGTTTGATAAATATTTGAAATACCAAAAAATGTAAGCCTCGATATTGATTTAATAAGTTTTGAAACGTAAACCAGTCGCCTGGAAATACTGCGTCGTTGAAAATCTGTCCATTTAAAAGCATGGATTATCCATTTTAAACGCGTTTCAATGAGTTCATTTTTGTACTGTAATTGAATAAACAAAAACAGAAAAAATGAACACAACAAATTTTAAAACGCTACAACTGGGTGATGTCGAGATTTTTTACCGCCAAGCCGGTAATAAAGACAAACCGGTTATTCTCCTGCTTCATGGTTTTCCTTCTTCCTCACACATGTTCAGAGACCTGATCAATGATCTTTCAGAGGATTATTATTTGATCGCACCTGACTATCCCGGTTTTGGACGAAGCAGTTCCCCGCCAGTTTCTGCTTATAATTACAGTTTTGATAACCTTGCACGGATTATCGGACAATTTATTGATGCACTGCAATTAGATAAATTTAGTTTGTACCTCCATGATTATGGTGGCCCGGTTGGTTTTCGTATCGCGTCTGAGCGACCGGCATCCATACAAAGCCTGATCATACAAAATGCAAATGCTTATATGGAAGGGCTTGGAGAGGCATTGAATCCATTGGTTGCCTACATACAAAATCAAAATGCAGAAACAGAAAAAGGAGCCAGGTTCTATTTATCGGATGGTGCTGTTGAATGGCTTTATACTGACGGTGCGGAGGATCTTTCAAAGATCAGTCCTGACGGCTATACTTTGGATCAATATTATTTAAGCCGGCCAGGCAATGATGAAATACAATTGGCTTTGTTCAGGGACTATGGCTCTAATCTTCCATTATATGAGGCATGGCAATCTTATTTTAGAAAACACCAGCCGCCAACACTGATTGTTTGGGGCCGGAATGACAAATTATTTTTAGCTGAGGGTGCAAGGGCTTATTCTAATGATATTAAAAGCGCACAGCTGAATTTATTGAATGGAGGCCATTTTTTACTGGAGGAAAAACATAAAGAGGTTGCTTCCCTAATTAAATCGTTTCTTTCTGGTGGCGCCAGAAAGTCCGTTCAAAGCACAGGTGAGTTTATTTATGAGATCGGGCAAGGTAGGTAACCTGTTTTGGTTATGTGAACTGTTTGCAAAAACGGATGTTTGCATAGATAAACTAGTTCGTAAATTAGAATATAGCTATAGAAATGACAGACCAAACTGCATTCACGCTGGTAAATAAGCAAAACGGAAACCTGGCGTTCAAAATATTTTCTTTTAACGACAATAGTTATTTTGACCATCTGCAGCGAAACAATTATTATGCATTGATTTGGGTAAAGGAGGGCGGGGGCGTTTTAAAAACTGATTTTGCCGAGTACCGGTTCAAAAATAACTCTCTTTTTTCCTTTGTTCCTTACCAACCCTTCCTTTTTTCATCAGGATTAATTCAAGGCATTGCTATTTATTTTCATTCCGAATTTTTTTGTATTCATAAACATCAGACCGAAGTAACCTGTAATGGCATTTTATTCAATGCCATTTATGACGCACCATTTTTTTCGGTTGATGAAAACCTGGAGATTGCATTAAACAATATCATAGAACAAATCAAATCAGAAATTCAAAACCCTGGCTTTGCTCAATATGAACTATTGATTTCGTATATGAAAATATTTTTGATTGCGGCATCCCGTGCAAAGGCCAAACAACAACCCAATACTATTAAAACAGCAGGAAGAGATCCTTTTATATTACAGGATTTGAAAGACGCCATTGAAAAAGAATTTAAACTCAAACATGCCCCGAAGGATTATGCAGATATGCTTAATATTTCGCTGAATGCCCTTGCTAAAATCACAAAAAAACATTTTAATAAAACACTTACCAGTTTAATTACGGAACGGATTATTATTGAAGCCAAAAGAGAATTGTACCTCACCAACAAAACAGTAAAGCAATTAGCCTATGAACTGGGGTATGAGGATGAATATTATTTCAGCCGTTTTTTTAAAAAGAACGCAAGTATTTCGCCACAGGTTTATCGCGAAACAGTTGGATTCGGGAAAGCCGAATTAAATTAAAACGTAAAACTTCCAACATTAATTTGCTTTAATAAAATCTATTTAAAAGCGCCCTAAACTGTAAGTGGGCTTTATTGGACCAAATGTTATCATTGGTAGGCTGTTAGATCATAAGACAAAACCTTTACAACGCCTTAACAAAAAGGCCAAAAATGCCCCGGAAAAAACAGTATCCGTTTGCCTCAAAACTGAGAGGTAAAACCTATCTTTGCCGCCCCCGTCCCGATAGCTATCGGGAAAAACCGCGGGAATTTTTATGGAAGAAAATCAAATTAATAACCTGTCTGCCGAACAGGCAGGCCCAAACGCTGAAGGCCAGGAGTCTGCGCCTGTTGCTCAAACCGAAGCAGCAGAAGCAACTACAGCGACAACAACTGCCCCTGCCGCACAAAATGTTGAAAGCAATGTAAAGATCGAAGAGCCAGTGCAGGAAACTCCGGCTGCTCACGATGATTTTGACTGGAGCATTGACAAGCGTAATGTTGCCAGCTACACAAGGGATGAAAAAGAGAAGTACGACAAAGTGTACGAAAACACGTTTGTTCAATTGAACGATGGTGAAATGATCAAAGGAACCGTAGTTGGTATTACTAAAACAGATGTTGTTTTGAACATCGGTTTTAAATCCGACGGATTGGTTTCATTGAACGAATTCCGCGACACACCAGGTTTGAAAATTGGTGATGAAGTGGAAGTAATGGTAGTTGAAAAAGAAGACCGCGATGGTAATCTGAATCTCTCCCGCAAACAGGCCCGCATCACCCGTGCATGGGAACGTATTGTTGAAGTGCACAAAACCGGTGAAATTGTTACAGGTACTGTTACCAGCAAAACGAAAGGCGGTTTGATCGTTGACGTATTTGGTATGGAAACTTTCTTGCCAGGTTCTCAAATCGATGTGAAGCCCGTTACCGACTACGATCAGTTTGTTGGTAAGACGATGGAGTTCAAAGTGGTTAAGATCAACGAAGCCATTAAGAATGCCGTTGTATCGCACAAAGCACTTATTGAAAGTGATATTGAAGCACAAAGAGCACAAATCATTGGCAAGCTTGAAAAAGGCCAGGTACTCGAAGGAACAGTTAAGAACATTACTGACTTCGGTGCGTTTATGGACCTTGGCGGCTTAGATGGTTTGTTGTACATCACAGATATTTCGTGGGGTCGCATCAATCATCCGAGTGAAGTATTGAAACTTGATCAGAAGATCAATGTTGTAGTACTTGATTTCGATGATGAGAAGAAGCGTATCTCCCTTGGATTAAAACAATTGACTCCTCATCCTTGGGATGTGTTGCCTGAAACAATTGGCGAAGGTGCTATTGTAAAAGGTAGAGTGGTGAACATTGAAGACTATGGCGCATTCCTTGAAATTCTACCTGGTGTTGAAGGGTTGGTTCACGTATCTGAAATTACATGGGCAAATACTCCAATCAATGCAAAAGAGTTCTTCAAATTGGGTGATGAGCATGAAGCTAAGGTGGTAACACTTGACAAAGGAAGTCGCAAGATGAGCTTGTCAATTAAGCAAATGTCTCAGGATCCATGGAGCGATATCGAAACTAAATTCCCTGAAGGCAGCCGTCATACAGGTGTTGTAAAGAACATTACTCCTTACGGTGTGTTTGTTGAATTAACAACTGGTATTGGTGGTATGATTCACATATCTGACCTGAGCTGGTTGAAACGCTTCAATCATCCAAGTGAGTACACTAAGGTTGGTGAAAACATCGACGTGGTAATCCTTGGTATTGACAAAGACAACCGCAAATTGCAGTTGGGCCACAAGCAACTGGAAGAAGATCCTTGGAATGGCTTGCAGGATACATTTGCTGTAGGTTCAATTCATGATGGAACGGTGATTCGTAAAGATGATAAAGGTGCTATTGTTCAATTGCCTTATGGCCTGGAAGGATTTGCTCCTAACCGCCACCTGGCAAAAGAAGATGGTAAAAGTGTTGGTGCTGATGAAGCAGCCCAGTTCATGGTGATTGAATTCGATCGCAATGAAAAGCGTATTGTTGTTTCTCACTCACGTATTTGGGAACAGGCAAAGGCTGATGAAAGAGATGCTGCAAGAAAAGAAGCAAGGGCTGATGCTGATGCCGCCAAAAAAGCGGTGAAGACGATTCAGAACAAGGTTGAAAAACCAACATTGGGTGACCTTGGCGCTTTGGCACAGATCAAAGAAAGATTACAGCAGGAAGAGAAGAAAGGTGGTGAGACGAAAGCTCCGGAGTAATCCAATCTGAACCTGGATTTGGGTGGATTTAAATGATTAAGAGGAAATAGAAGATTCATCATAAACTAAGTCCCGTAGCGATACGGGACTTTTTCTTTTCTAAAAATGTTTAAGAAGATTGTCATCCTCAGCTTGTCGAAGAATAAGGAACGTGAGATCAGTTAGCAGAAAGTTATTAGTGGAGTGATGAAAATAATTAGGAACCGAACTCCATTGCTACTATTTAACTTCTGTTGCGTCGCATTTCGTTCATCGTTCAGAACTTCTATCATCAAAGACTGAAGAGCCATTTGTTATGTCGGTGCTATCTACAGAAGTTGAAACAAACTTTTTTCTTATCAAGGCATATTCTTTTTCAGAAAGCGTCATTTTGAAATCCTTACTATTTCCACAGAAATCCTTACGTTCAATTGCATATCTTCTTAAAGTTTCAATAGAGGTTGGGGTTAACAAGACATCCCAAAATGAACCACTAAATAAATAGCTTGTATCATCACTAAAATTAATATCGAACTCATAGATTGAAATGTTATCTCCCTTCATAAACTTTTGTCTTCGTGGAATGAATCCAAATAAAAAATATTGAACTATAGTAAAAGAATCTTCTTCAATTTTCAGTTTTGTGATTGGAATTATAGAAGTTAAAACCACTAGAGTCGCGATGACAAATCCATAATCATTCCTTTTATGAAGAAAGAAAATTATTGAAGCACTGACAGCAATCAGAAAGAAAATCCTGAATAATAAGAGTTTGACTGTAATGTCGCGTTTGTACACAATTATAAAATTCTTGATTAAAAAGGACTTCTCAAATGGCAAATAAAAGCTCTAAACGTTGAAGACTACTTGAGAGTTAATGAATATTCAAATAAGTTTGGGCTGTGCGTAGGTGGCCTTCCCACCGGGAAGGTCGGGATGGGCTTTATTTCAACGCAAACACCACCGTCACATCATACTTCAACTTTATCTTCTTAAAGTCTGCTTGTGGCTGATCGGCTGATTGATCCATTTGCGCCGCTTCCGCTTTCATCATCCTGTTTGCAACAGTACCATAATAGGGTTGAAAATATTCGTTGGGTTCATTTATGGTAACAGCCACACCAACTTGTTCATTAATCGCTTCTGCCAAATAACCTGCTTTTTCTTTTGCTGCTCTTACGGCCTGTATTTTCAAATTCTTTCTGTACTCTGTTAATTTGCTGTGAGAGGTTCTGGCAATATAAAAATTGCTTGTTGCATTATCATCCAGTTTATCAACCAACTGATCTACCTGCGCCGTATTTTTTAACTTCACCTGGTAGGTTATGGAAGCATACAGTTCATCTTTTTTCTTTTTCTTCCTAAGCCATGGATTTGCATTGTATGCATCATAAGCTGCCACACTAACTGCACTGTCGGGTAATGCCAGTGAGCGCACTGCAGTTAAAAAATCCTGTCTTATTTTATCAATGGTAATTTTCCCCTGGCCTTTCTTCTCGTATTCTTTTAAATCAACCATTACATAAATTTCGTCGGGAACAATTTCCATTTCGGCAGAACCTGTAACGGTGATTGTTTTTGGATACGGGTTCGCGACGGTTTGGGAATGACCAACTGTAAAAAATAAAACTGTCGACATTAAAATAAAAAATCTGTTCATGGCATTAAATTTTTTTAATGATGTGGTTGACAAAGTAATTACATAAAACAACAGAAGAGTTCTTCTGGACTTAACAATTCATAAACATCTTAACTTTGGCATCTTTTAATTTGCTTGCCAATGAGTAATTCTAAAAAACTAGCGGAAAACAAACTCGTGAGAAAATTGGTATATGCTATTGTTGGAGTGTTTTCTTACCCCGGAATTGCGCTCATCAACAAATTAAAAATCAGTGGAACGGAACATATCGAAAACCTTCCAACGAAAAATGTGCTTTTTGTAAGTAATCATCAGACTTATTTTGCTGACGTCATCACCTTTCTTCATATTTTTTGTGCAGTAAAATGGAGAAAGAGAAACCGATTAGGAATTCCATATTACCTGCTCAACCCATTTACAAGTGTGTATTACGTGGCTGCTGAGGAAACCATGAAAAGCAGTTGGATCAGCAGGTTATTCACCCTGGCGGGTGCCTTAACCGTAAGAAGAACCTGGAAAAAGGATGGCAATGAAACAAGGCGTGGATTGGACCCAAGCGATACCCGTAAAATCGAAAGGGCATTGAATGGTGCCTGGGTCATCACCTTTCCACAGGGAACAACAAAACCATTTGCTCCCGGAAGAAAAGGGACAGCTTATATTATCAAACATTGCAAACCAACAGTGGTTCCGGTGGTCATTCAGGGTTTTTGGCGGGCCTTCAACAAAAAAGGGTTGAAGTTTAAAAAGAAAGGAACCCAGCTTTCAGTAAGATTTAAGCCACCGATGCAAATCAATTATGACGCTTCTGCTGAGGAAATACTGGCACAGATAATGGAAGCAATAGAACAAAGTAAAGAGCACATGTTAAAAGGTGCGCACCACTGGAAAACCAAGGAAGAAGCCGTGGCCTGAGACGAGGTTTAGTTGGGGGAATTTTCTTTTAAAGATTTAAACGACAGCCTTATTTTTGCATCACAAATTTGAATATGGATTATCGTCAGGAAGAATACCACGAAGAGTTGCAAAAGGTGCAGGATCGGGACTTTACCCATAGCTGGGTTTCATCTTCAGCATTTATTTTTTATTTGTCTGTATTTTGTATTGTAGCCTTTTCGTTCGGTAGTTGTTATAAGTTATATACAAAGCGTTTCGAGAATTCGACACCACAAAATGTGCATGTACAGGAAAGCACTTTGTACACCCCCAAGTACAGTGCACCTGCCAAATAATAACAGCAAATTTTTTGTAGCAATTGGTTCAATACCTATTTTTGCAGCCCTTCAAAGTTCTTTAAATGCGGAAGTAGCTCATTTGGTAGAGCACGACCTTGCCAAGGTCGGGGTGGCCGGTTCGAGCCCGGTCTTCCGCTCAGAAGGTCCCGCAATAAGGCGGGATTTTTTTTGGACTTCCGAAATTCGGGAGAACTACGTCGGCGAAAGGAAATCCGGTGGTGGAATTGGTCGACACCCCTCGTT
>Ga0207650_10003389_pt1 | contig 10964 bp, 8 predicted proteins | sample KBSS63metaG_FD_184325 | JGI IMG/M metagenome (GOLD analysis project Ga0207650, IMG submission 184325) | Switchgrass rhizosphere microbial communities from Kellogg Biological Station, Michigan, USA - KBS S6-3 metaG (SPAdes) (version 2) | ecosystem: Host-associated > Plants > Roots > Rhizosphere >...
GTCGGACGATGGTGGCGCTCGTGTTCGGGCAATCGAATGCCGGCAACAGCGGCGAAACGCCCGGCCCCCCGCTTCCGCGCGTCTTCGAGTTCTATCGCGGCCGCATCTACGAGGCTCGCGATCCGCTGCTCGGCGCAACGGGCGACGGCGGAAGCATATGGATGCGGCTCGCGGCGAAGGCGCTCGGTAGCGGCGCGTACGACTCGGTGGTGCTTGTCCCCTTTGCTTTCGGCACTGCCGACATCGCGAGCTTCGCGCCCGGCGGCAGTCTCCACGAGGGGCTTCTCGAGCTCCTCGCGGCCACTCGCGCGAGCGGACTCGCCTTCACGCACCTCCTCTGGGAGCAGGGCGAAGCGGATGCCTTCGCGCGCACGCCGGGGCCTTTGTACCGGGACCGCTTCGGTGCGATGCTGGCATCGATCCGCGGGCGCGGCATCGACGCACCGATCTACGTGGCGCGGACGACGCGCTGTGCGAAGGTGCATCCGTCCGAGGAACTGCGCAACGCGCAGCTCGCGCTCGTGAATCCGCAGACTGGCATTCGCGCCGGACCGGATCTCGACACCCTCGGGTTTGGCGAACGGTACGACGGCTGCCACTTCTCGACCGAGGGGCTCGAGCGAGCAGCGGACCTTTGGCTTGCCGCGATCGAGGCGCCGGCATCGTCGACCCCCAACCGCTAGAGTGATCTGTCACGGCCTGTGATGTACATCGGCACGCCTTTTGCATGCGGCCCTCACTGCGTGGTACGGTAGGAAATCCTATTGCCCTAAGGTCTGCATGTGCCTTCAGGGGTATTTCGGCAACAGGGGAGGGAGACAATGGACATGGCCAAGGCGCTGATCGTCGACGACTCGAAGGTCGTCCAGTTCAAGCTGAAGCGGATGCTCGAGACGCGCGGACTTGGGGTACACACCGCCTCGTCCGGCAACGAAGCTCTGGATTTCCTCAAGTCGCACTCGCCGGACATCATCTTCATGGACTTCATGATGCCGGACATGGACGGCTACGAAGTCACCGGCATCATCACCGCGAATCCGCAGACCTCGTCGATCCCGGTCGTCATGTGCACGGGGCACGACACGCCGCAGGACCGCGCCCGGGCGAAGGAGAACGGCGCGAGCGCCTTCGTCACGAAGCCCGTCGACGATGCTGCGCTCGACAACCTGCTCGCGCAGTTGAACGGGCGCCTCGCGGCGCGCGCGACGGCGGCATCGGCGGAATCCTCGATCCGGGTGGACGAAGCCGCTGCGATGCCCGACCACGCGGCACCCGCGGTGACGCCGCCTGGCATCCCGGCTGCGCCGCCCCACGTCACTCCCGCACAAGCGCCGGCACCTGTCGTCAGTGCGCCGCCGCTGCCGTCCGCGGCGCCCGCCTTCGCCGCCACCCCGGCTCCGACGTTCGCGGCAGCGCCGGCCGCGGTCGCTGTTCCGCACGAGGACATCGCGCGCATCGCCGAGCGTGCGGCGCGCGAAGTTGCCGAGAAACTGGTTCGCGAAGCGATCGCGTCGCTGTCCGCAGCATCCGAGCACGCGTCGACAAACGCTGCACAGGAGGTCGCCAACCGGACCGTCCACGACGCGCTCGCATCGTTGCGTGCGGAAGTCGCGTCCACGCACGAACGCGCCGAGCTCGCTGCCGTCGCGGCGGCGACGCGCGCCGCGCGTGAATCGGTGCAGCCCTCGATCGACGCCGCCGAAGCGGCGCGCAAATCCGCGGCGATGGCCACCGAGGACAAGTTGCGGGAAGCGCTCGCGGCCGTGCACAACACCGCGGAGCGCGTGGCGCGGCAGACCGTCGACTCCGCGCGGGCGACGATGGAAGACGCGTCGCGTCGAATTCTCGACGAGGCGCGCGCGGGACTGCAGGATACGGCCCGGCTCGCCGCCGAAGCTGCGGCGAAGCCGATCGCCGAAACGTCGGCGAGGTCGGTGGCCGAGCACCTCGTTCGGGTGACGCTGGCGGGCGTGCAGGAAGAGGAAACGGCCATGCGCGCCGATGTCGAGCAAGCCTCGATCGGCGTCGCCGAGAAGGTCACGCGAGAGCTGATCCAGCCGGCGATCGAAGCCGCCGAGACGGCGCGCAGGGAAGCCATTGCCGCCGCGGAGACCAAGCTCGCGGAATCGCTCGCCACGGTGCATGCGACGGCCGAGCGGGTTGCGCAGGAGAAGCTCGATTCGGCGCGGGCGACGATGGAAGATGCGTCGCGCGGAATCCTCGATTCGGCGCGCGCCGAGTTGAGCGAGCAGGTGCGCCTCACGACGGAACAAGCGGCGAAGCCGGTCGCCGAGGCTACGGCGCGCGCCGTCGCCGAGCAGCTCGTGCGGCTCACGCTCGCTTCCGTTAAGGACGACGAGGCGGTGTTGCGGGCGGATGTCGAGCAGTCGACGGCGGCCATCGCCGAGCGCGTGGCGCGCGCCCTCGTGGAGCAGGCGAATGTCGCGGCCGCGGAAGAGCGTGCGGTGGCGACGGCCGCGGCGGAGGAAAAATTGCAGGCGACGCTGGAGGGCGCACATTCGGCCGCCGAAGAAGTCGCGCGCAAGTCGCTCGATGCGGCGAAGGTGTCGATGGAAGAGGCGTCGCGGGCGGTCCTCGAATCGGTCCGCGCGGAATTGCAGGAATCCGTGCGATCCGTAGCCGAGGTCGCGTCGAAGCCTGCCGCCGAGGCCGCGGCGCGGTCCGTTGCCGAAGAGGTGATGCGGGAAGCGCTCAAGGCGGCGCGCGAAGACGAACTGGCGTCCCGTCAGCGGGTGGAAGAGAATGCGATTGCGGTCGCCGAGCGCATCGGCCGTGAGCTCGTGAAGATGGCGTTCAGCGAATCGAAAGTAAGCCGGCTGGAGTCGGGGGCCAATGAGGTGGAAGCACCGCCGGTTGCGATGATGGCGCCGCAAGTCACGCCGCCGCCGCCCGCGCGCCCGGCATGGGCGATGCCGTGGCTCGCAGGCTTGACGGTTGCCGTGCTCTATCTCTTATACAGAACCTTTGCCTGACAGTTTGCCCCGCGGCCGGTCCACGGGGCGCAGTTTCCGGAGGAAGTTCGATGAAGATCGCAGTGGTGGGATCCCGTTTTTTCGGAGCCGCGGCTTTCGAGGCTCTGCGCAAGGAACCCGGCGTCGAGATCGCCGGAGTGGTCGCACCGGCGGCCGACGACCGGCTCGCGATTGCGGCTAAGGAAGCGAATGTGCCCGTTCACGTGCTCGCCAATCCCAAGATGGTTCCCGGCGAGGCAATTCCGGAAGGAACGGATCTCATCGTCGCCGCGCACACGCATGCGCGCGTGAGCGACGAGGCGCTGGCCCGCTCACGGCTGGGGGGCGTCGGCTATCACCCGTCTCTTCTGCCGCGCCATCGCGGCATCGCGGCCATCGAATGGACGATCAAGGAAGGCGACCCGATCGCCGGAGGCACGGTCTATCACCTGGCCGACGGCTGGGACAAGGGCGCCATCGCGGCGCAGGAATGGTGTTTCGTAGGCAAGGGCGAGACGGCGCGCGAGTTGTGGGAACGCGCGCTTGCGCCGATCGGCCTCGAGCTCCTGCCCAAGGTCGTGCGCTATGCAAAAGAGCACGGCCACGTACCGAAGAAAGAGCAGGACCCGCGGTTTGCCACGAAAGCGCCGCTGATCCCCAAGCCGGCGAGCTGATCGCAGCCGAGCTGATCGCAACCACATGGCGAGCCATATCGTATTGACGTCCCATCCGCTGGGACGGGTCGCGGGCCAGTCGCCGAAGCTCCAATGGGGCGCGCCGACCGCGGCCGAGCGCGGACCGGTGGTGGCGAGCCTCACCAATCCCGCGCAGCGCAATGCAATCGGCACGCACTCGGGAGCGTATGCGCTCTACCGCGCGCTCGCCGTGGCTTCGGGCAAGCTCGACCGCGATCACCGTCCCGATCTGACGGACACTTCGCCCGCTGAAGAGATCGGTCCGCATCCGCAATGGGCAGACCCCGACAAGATCGTTTCGCTCGATCCGTGGGGCCACATGGTCGCGGCGGCGTTCGCCGCGGAGATCGCGGCCGGCGTCGACGTGCGCCCGTCCATCGCCGTGACCAAGGCGCGGATCAACATGCCCGAATTGAAGGAGGCGATCATCGCCGGGCGGCTCGTTCCCGACGGCACGATCCTTCACGGCAACGGCGATGTGCGAGTGACCAAAGCCGCGATCGATCCGGTATGGCACCTTCCCGGAATCGCGAAGCGATTCGACGTCGCCGAGGGACAGCTCCGCCGCGTGCTGTTCGAGCAGACCGCCGGAATGTTCCCCGAGCTCGTCACCCGCCCTGACTTGCACGTTTTTCTGCCGCCGATCGGGGGCATGACGCTCTACTTCTTCGGCGACGTCCACGCGCTCGGCAACCCGGCGACCAAGGTCGCGTGCCGCGTGCACGACGAGTGCAACGGGTCGGACGTGTTCGGCTCGGACATCTGCACATGCCGGCCGTACCTCGCGCACGGCATCGAAGTGTGCATCGAGATGGCGCAGCACGGCGGCGTCGGCCTCGTCGTGTACAACCGCAAGGAAGGACGCGCGCTCGGCGAGGTGACGAAGTTCCTGGTCTACAACGCGCGCAAGCGTCAGGCTGGCGGAGATCGGGCGGCGACGTATTTCGAGCGCACGGAATGCGTCGCCGGCGTGCAGGACATGCGTTTCCAGGAATTGATGCCCGACGTTTTCCATTGGCTCGGCATCGAGCGCATCGATCGATGGGCGTCGATGAGCAACATGAAGAGCGACGCGCTGGCGGCGCAGGGCATTGCCATCGGCGAGCAGGTGGCGATTCCCGACGGTCTCATTCCCGCCGATGCGCGCGTCGAGATGGATGCGAAGAAGGCCGCGGGCTACTACGCCCCGGAACCCACGCAACCGTGCAACGGAGAGGTCGCCAAGGGCCGCGCGCTGGACGAGTAGATGGTGAGCCCCCACGCTCACTTCGTTCGCTGCGTCCCGCGGGCGTGCACCGGCGCCCTTCGGGCGGCCCGGCGGGCGCTGGCTTGAGTCCCGCACGTCCGGCGGGATAGCCCCGTGTTCTCGAGCCCGTACGACGAAGCTCCCGCCACCTGGCACACGCCGGTGCCCGCCGGGCATCCGGCCGCGAAGCTTCTCACTGCAGCGGCGGTGCGCGAACGTTGCGCGGCGATCATGGCGGCGGCCGAGCGCGGCGACACTCGTCATCTCGCATGGCAACCCACGCGCCTTCCGGCGGCCGCGGAGTACGTCGCCGACACGATCCGCCTGCGTTATCCGACACTCGACGTTCCGTACCACAGCCGCTGGCGTCATTTCGAAGCGGCAGGCGTGGATCGTTGGGCACCGCTCGCGGCGGCGCTCCCCGACGATGCCGACGAGCGAGCGCGCACCCGGATCGATCTTGCGATCACCAGCGTTCTGCTCGATGCCGGTGCCGGACCCTCGTGGCGCTACGTGGACCTCGCGACGGGATGCACGCTCACTCGCTCCGAAGGCCTCGGAGTGGCGAGCTTGCGCCTGTTCGCGTCCGGCGCGTTCTCGGCGCGGGCCGGCTCACCGTTCCGGGCGGATGCGGAAGCGCTTTCCGCCCTCCCGACGGCGGTGGCTGCGCAGGGCTTCCAGGTCGCCGGCGACAACTCCCTCGTGGGATTGGAAGGCCGCGCAGCGCTGATGCGTCGCCTGGGCGACGTCGCGACCGCGACGCCGGCGGTCTTCGGTGCGCCGGCACGCCTTGGCCATCTCTACGATTACCTCGTCGCGCACTCGCGCGATCGCAGCATCAGCGCCGCATTCCTTGTCGCGACGCTGCTGCGCGCACTCGGACCGATTTGGCCGTCGCGGCTTGCGCTCGACGGCGTGCCGCTCGGCGATTGCTGGAAGCATCCCGCGGCGCGCGGACCGAGCGGCGACGATGCCACGGATGGCTTCGTCCCGTTTCACAAGCTCACGCAGTGGCTCGCGTATTCGCTGCTGGAACCGCTGGACGAAGCGGGGCTTGCGGTCACGGGCCTCGATCAGCTCACCGGTCTGCCGGAATATCGCAACGGCGGCCTGCTGCTGGACACCGGCGTCCTCGTTCCGATCGACCCCGAGTTCCTGCGGCGCACGCACGAGGTGGGTGACGAGGCGATCGTCGAGTGGCGCGCTTTGACCGTCATCGGCCTCGACCGGATGGCCGCTGCCGTGCGCGACATTCTCGGCCTCACCGCGCAATCGTTTCCGCTGGCCCGCGTGCTCGAAGGGGGCACGTGGGCCGCGGGCAGGCGCATTGCTGCCGAGCGCCGCGAACGCGCCACTCCCCCCGTGTCCGTCGCCAGCGACGGCACCGTTTTCTGACTCATTGAACGAAAGACCGAGGCAAACATGTCGGACACGCTCACCGTCGTCGGCCATCCGCTGATCCTGCACAAGCTCACGCACATGCGCCGCAAGGACACGTCGACGGAAATGTTCCGCCGACGGCTGAACGAGATCGCGCAACTCCTCGCCTACGAGGTCACGCGCGACCTGCCGCTCGAGCTGATCCCGATCGAGACTCCGCTCGGCGGGATGGAAGCGCCGCAGATCAGCGGCAAGAAGCTGTGCCTCGTGTCGATCCTGCGAGCGGGCAACGGCATGCTCGACGGCATGCTGCAGATCCTGCCGCAGGCGCGCGTCGGGCACGTCGGCCTCTATCGAGATCCGGCGACACTGGTCCCCGTGGAGTACTACTTCAAGGTGCCGGAAGACATCGCGGATCGCCTGTCGATCGTCGTCGACCCGATGCTCGCGACGGGGCATTCGGCCGCCGCCGCGCTCACCCGGCTCAAGGAAGCGGGCGCCGGAACGATCAAATACGTGTGCCTGCTCGCGGCGCCGGAGGGAATCAAGGTGCTGCAGGCGGCCCATCCCGATGTGCCGATCTTCACCGCGGCGGTCGACGACCATCTCAACGAGCATGGGTACATCATCCCCGGCCTGGGCGACGCGGGGGACCGGATGTTCGGGACGAAGTAGCGATCGCGCACTGGCTGCGTTGGCCACGGCCCCGCCGCGCGGCGCGATCGCGAATCCCCGTAAAATGTGCGCTCCGCGCGGCTGCGCCGCCGGCGTGTGGGAGCACGCCGGGGGAATCCCGGCTGCCGTGCAAACTCCGAAAGGGCCCGCTTCATGAATGTTTCATCGATCACGAAAAGAAGATTGCTGGGTGCCTGCGCGGCGCTCGCTCTTGGCGCGTCGCTCCTGGGCGCCACGCCGGCACTCGCACAGCAGAAGATGAAGGTTGCCGCGATCTACACGGTTCCCGTCGAGCAGCAGTGGGTGTCGCGGATCCACAAGGCGTTGAACGCCGCGGTGGCACGCGGCGAGATCGAATACAAGTTCTCCGAAAACGTCAGCAACGCCGACTACGAGCGCGTGATGCGCCAGTACGCCGAGCAGGGAAATACGTTCATCATCGGGGAGTCGTTCGCCGTCGAGGCCGCCGCCCGTAAAGTCGCGAAGGACTATCCGAAGGTGTCGTTTCTGATGGGCTCGTCGGGCAAGCCCCAGGAGCCCAACTTCGCCGTCTTCGACAACTACATCCAGGAGCCTGCCTATCTCACCGGCATGATCGCCGGCGGCATGACGAAGTCGAACGTCATCGGCATGGTCGGCGGCTATCCGATTCCGGAAGTCAACCGGCTGATGAACGCGTTCATGGAAGGGGCGAAGGAAGTCAATCCCAAGGTCAAGTTCACGATCAGCTTCATCGGCTCCTGGTTCGATCCGCCAAAGGCGAAGGAAGCCGCCTTTGCGATGATCGACAAGGGCGCTGACGTGATGTACGCCGAGCGCTTCGGCGTGTCCGATGCGGCGAAGGAGAAAGGCAAGCTGGCGATCGGCAACGTGATCGACACGCAGGACAAGTATCCCGACACCGTTGTCGCCTCGGCGCTGTGGAACATGGAGCCAACCGTCGACCGCGCGCTCAAGGCGGTGAAGGACGGCAAGTTCAAGGCCGAGGACTACGGCTCGTACTCGATGATGAAGTACAAGGGCTCCGAGCTCGCGCCGCTTGGCACCTTCGACAAGAAAATCCCGGCCGACCTCGTGAAGAAGGTCAAGGACAAGGAGAAGGCCATCGTCGACGGCAAGTTCACCGTCAAGGTCAACGACAGCGAGCCCAAGTCCACGCTGTAGCCCCAAAAGTAGGGTCAGAGACGACTTTCTCCGCCGGCGCCGGGTGAGCAGATTTCCTGCGGAAAGTCGTCTCTGACCCCAATTCTTTCGCTGGTGGGCATCACCAAGCGCTTCGGCGCTCTGGTGGCGAACGACTCGATCTCCCTCGAGCTCGCCCGTGGCGAGGTGCTGGCGCTCCTGGGCGAGAACGGCGCGGGCAAGTCCACCCTCGTGTCGATCCTGTTCGGTCACTACGTCGCAGACGAAGGGACGATCACGGCGTTCGGTGAGCCGTTGGCGCCAGGAGACCCCGCCGCAGCGCTTGCCGCCGGCATCGGCATGGTCCACCAGCACTTCACGCTCGCGGACAACCTGACCGTCCTCGACAACATCCTGATCGGAACGGAGCCGCTGTGGCAGCCGTTCTCCCGGCGGCGTGCGGCGCGCGCGAAGGTGCGCGAGACCGCGGCGCGCTTCGGCCTCGCGGTCGAAACGCGCAGGAAGGTGAGCGAGCTGTCCGTCGGCGAGCGGCAGCGGGTAGAGATTCTGAAAGCGCTGTACCGCGGCGCGCGGGCGCTGATCCTCGACGAGCCGACCGCCGTGCTGACGCCTCAGGAAAGCCGGGATCTTTTCGCGACGCTGCGGCAACTCGTCGCCGAAGGCCTGTCGATCATCTTCATCAGTCACAAGCTCGACGAAGTGCTCGCGGTGTCGGATCGGATCGCGGTGCTGCGCCATGGGCGTCTTGTCGCCTTGCGCGCGGTCGCCGGCGCAACGAAGGCCGAGCTCGCCGAATTGATGGTGGGGCGCAAGGTCGTCATGCCGACGCGCGAACGCGGGGCGTTGGGAGCTCCCGTCCTGCAGGTGCGTGGCGTGCATGCGCGGGATGCGCACGGCGGCGTGCTGCTGGACGATGTCGACGTCTCGGTGCGCTCGGGCGAAATCGTTGCGATTGCCGGGGTCGCGGGCAACGGCCAGCACGCGCTCGCGCAGCTGCTGTCGGGAACGCTCGCGCCGGATCGCGGCACGGTCGAGCTGCTGGGTCGAAGATTGTCGGCGACGCCGCGCGACTGGGTGGCCGCGCGAGTCGCGCGCGTCCCCGAGGATCGGCACGCGATCGGCGTCATCGGGGACCTGACGGTCTGGGAAAACGCCATCTCGGAACACCTGCGCACCGCCGCATTCACCCGCGCCGGATTCGTGCGCCGCAGCGCGAGCCGAATGCACGCGAACAGCATCGTGCACCGGTTCGACGTGCGCCTGTCCGGCATCGACGTGCCCGCGCGCTCGTTGTCGGGCGGCAACATGCAAAAGCTGATTCTGGGACGCGCCCTCAGCGTCGGCGCCTCGGCGACGCCGACGCTGATCGTCGCCGATCACCCGACGTGGGGACTCGACATCGGCGCGCTCGCGTATGTGCATCAGTGCCTGCTCGATGCCGCGTCCGCCGGCGCCGCCGTGTTGCTGATCTCCGAGGACCTCGATGAAATTTTCGCGCTCGCCGATGCGATCGCGGTGATGTTTCACGGGAGGCTCTCGGAAGCGCGGCCTGCGAAGACATGGACGCTCTCCGAGATCGGCCTCGCCATGGCGGGCGGGGGCGAAGCGGGCAGCGACGAGGTCACACGTGCGGCTTGAGGCGCGCGCCGAAGTCTCGCGCACGCTGCAGGTTGCGGCGCCGTTTGCGGCAATTGCCGTCACACTCGTCGTGTGCTCGCTGCTGGTCGCGTGGTCCGGCGCGCCCGTCGGCGGCGCGTACCGCCTGCTGCTCGAGGGCGCCGCAGGATCCACCTTTGCTATTTCCGAGACGCTCACTCGCGCGACGCCGCTCATCATCACCGGCCTTGCGGTCACCGTGGCCTTTCGGGCGAAGCTCTACAACATCGGTGCCGAAGGGCAGCTTTACGCCGGCGCATTGGCTGCGGTTGGCGTCGCCAACGCCGGGCTTTCACTGCCGACCGCGGTCGTGTTTCCGCTGGTCGTGGCGGCCGCGATGGCCGCCGGAGCGCTGCTGCTGATCGGCCCTGCGCTGCTCAAGACGCGATTTCACGTCGACGAAGTCGTCACGACGCTTCTGCTCAACTTCATTGCGCTCCTGTTCGTGTCGATGATGCTCGACGGTCCGATGAAGGATCCCATGGCGATGGGCTGGCCGCAGTCGGTGGCGATCCCCGAAGAGCTGGAGCTCGGCAAGCTCGCGGAGCGCTCGCGCGTCCATTCCGGACTCCTGATCGCGCTCGCGCTCGCCGTGGTCGTCTGGATCGTCGACCGCTTCACCGCGTTCGGATTCGAGATGCGCGCAGTCGGCGCGAACGCGCGTGCGGCGGCGTTCGCCGGCCTTCCGGTGCAGGCGGTGGTCCTCAAAACCGCGCTGCTGTCGGGCGCGCTTGCGGGTCTTGCCGGCGCCATCGAGGTCATGGGACGTGCCGGTTACGTGACGCTCGACATGTCGCCGGGCTACGGCTACAGCGGCATCGTCATCGCGATGCTGGCGCAGTTGAATCCTCTCGGCGTCGTCGCCGCCGCGATCTTCGTCGCCGGCATCCTGGTCGGCGCCGACAGCATGAGCCGGGCCATCGCCGTGCCCACGTACATTGCGGACGTCATCGTCGCCGCCTCCCTCATAGCGATGCTGGTGGCCTCGATGCTCGCGCGCTACCGGATCCGCTTCAAGTGAGCGGCGACATTCTCGACGTCGTCGCGGGGATCCCGTTCTGGGTCGCCGTGCTGCGGATCGCGACGCCCCTCATCTTCGGTACGCTCGGTGTGCTGCTGTGCGAGCGTGCGGGAGTGCTGAACCTGGGCATCGAGGGCATCATGGTCGTCGGCGCGTTCACGGGCTGGTTCGCCGTC
>Ga0207650_10003391_pt1 | contig 10960 bp, 10 predicted proteins | sample KBSS63metaG_FD_184325 | JGI IMG/M metagenome (GOLD analysis project Ga0207650, IMG submission 184325) | Switchgrass rhizosphere microbial communities from Kellogg Biological Station, Michigan, USA - KBS S6-3 metaG (SPAdes) (version 2) | ecosystem: Host-associated > Plants > Roots > Rhizosphere...
CCGGCCAGCGCGGAGTCCGGAAGCATTCGTGCCTTCAATCGAGGATGCCGGAAGAGATCGTCGGGACTAATCGCACGCATCGTCGGCGTGATCAGGTGCTCGCGAACATAGAAGAGGTTGAACCCGAACCGGTTTGCCGCCACGAGACGATAGCCGCGGCGCCTCGCCAGTGCGGTCATGGCCGCCGGCGACGCACCGAGGAAATGAGCGGGCATCTCGGCGACGTGACCCGGGTCGTCGGCGTATGGCGCGACGAGCGACCGGTGTCCCAATTCGGGATGCGTCTCGATGAGCACAACGCGCGGCTCGACGACGGTGAGCGCTTCCCACACCCAGTAATCATTGCCGTCGATGTCGATCGAGAGGAAATCGATCTCGCCGCCAAAACCGGCCGCGGCCACGAGATCGTTTACCGTTGCCGGCGTTACCGCGGCATTCGCGAAGACGGGCGGATAGACTGACGTGTCCGGATGCCCGGCGTAGAATGCTCGTCCGCGCTCGACGAGCGCGGCGTTGGCGTCGATGAACAGGCCGTGAAACCCGAGATTGATCGCGAGGTTCGCACAGTTGCTCGCGAAAACGCCGTCGCCCGCACCAATATCAATGAAGAGGCGAGGCCCCTCGCCTAACGATGCGAGTAGCGCGAGCGCGATGCCGTCCTCCTCGAACTGAGAGAAGATCCGGAACCCCGCAGCCGACGGGTCTCCGATCGGCTCGCCGCGTACGGCGCGGTCGGCATGGCGCAGCCACAGATGGCGAAGCCCGACCTTCAGCGCGGGAGACCAACGCGCGTCGGCGTGCGTATGCTTGACCGATTCGGCAGCGAGCCGCCTCGCGAGACCCGCCGTGACGCGATCGAATATTCCCATCAGCGCGTCCCGTTGCCGAGCTTCCAGCCCTGCGAGAGCCCCCGCGCGGTGCTCACGAGCATCGTCACCTCGTCGCGTACGTCAGCCCAGTCGCCGCGTGTGGCCGCCAGCCGCATCTGACGCAGGCGCAGCTTCGTCCATTCGCGGAGGATATATCCCGAGCTTGAGTCGCCTTGGCGGTGCCAGATCGCGATCGCCGCGCCCATTCCGCGGCCGTACATCGGCCGTCGCGCTCGCCGATCTTCGCGCGTCTGCCGCTCGTGGTACACGATGGCATCCGGTTCGTACAGGATTCGGTTTCCGCCGCGAAGCAGGCGATGGAACAGGTCCATATCCACTCCACCTTGTGTTGGCGACCCGGGACCCAGCCGCTCGTCACATCCGCCGATCCGCATCAGCGCGTCGCGCCGAACCGCGAAGTTGTTGCCACTACCCACCTCCCACGGCAAGGCCCGGCCGCTGAACTCGCGCCTGACGATCGAGCTCCGCGACGAGACCGCGAACGTCCGCGCTCCCACGGCGTCGAGCGGCAGGACACGCCCGGTCACCCCGTCGAGATCGACGCGGTCACCCATCCGCGACGCCACCACGTGTAGCCAACTCGGGTCCGCGATGCAGTCGTCGTCGAGCACGGCGATGATCGGGTGATGCGCACGGGCGAAGGCGACGTTCTGGGCGGCGCCGAGCCCGCGAGCCTCGTGCCGCTCGTACTGTATCGTTAGGCCCGCGTCGCGCCAACGTGCCGCGACGCCACTCGACTCCCACCCCGCACTCTGGTCGACCACCACAATCTCGTCTGGCCGCCGCGCGCCCGCCGCGAGGGACTCGAGACACTGGCCCAACGCGGCGGGTCGATCGCGCGTCGAGATCGCCACGGCGATCGTGGTGGGCGACCTCACGGTCAGCGGGCAACGGGACGAAGGCGGTCGTACAGCGCCTCGTATTCCGCCACCCACCGTTCGGCGCCGAGGTTGGCCACCGCCCACTCGCGCGCCTTCCGCGCGAGCGCGCCGCGCGCGTCGGGCGACTCCAGGAGCGACACGATCCGGGAGATGAACTGATCGTCGCTGTCCGCCACCGCCACGTCGACCCCATCCGTGACGTTCAACCCCTCCAGCGCGCGCGGCGACGCCACAACGGCTTTGCCGTACGCGAGGGCCTCGACGACCTTCACCCGCATCCCGCCTCCGAGGCGCAACGGGACGACGACGACCGCCGCTGCATTGAGCCACGGCGCGACGTCGGGGACGCGCCCGGTGACCTCAATGCCGTCACGCGTCCGCGCCAGCAGCGCCGCCGGCGGATGGGCGCCGACGATGCGCAGCATGGCGGCGGGGACGCGTGCCCGCACCGCCGGAAAGATGTGGTCTGTTAGGCGGAGCGCGGCGTCGACGTTCGGCGGGTGCATGAAGTTTCCGATGAAAACGAGTCGCGGATGACCAGCGGCGCCTAACGGTTCCAGCGGAAACCGCGGGATGTGCGTGCCGATGCCGATTCGGACGATGGGCGTCTCGCCAGCGAGCGGAGAGAGTGCCACCTTGTCACGGTCCGAGAACACGACGACGGCGTCCATGGCCCTGATGACGCGCCGCTCGAACCGATCCCACGCGCGTCGCTGAAGGCTCGACTCGAGCACACTGCTATTCTTGCCGGTGGCCATGTGCTCGCGCGCGGCGAGTACGCCGGCCTCATACTCGGAGAGAATGTGGGCGGCTCGATGGTCGGGCAGGACGCGCGCGTACTGACCCATTACGTGATACTCGAAGTGCACGATGTCGGGACACCACGTCGTCGTGATCTCGCGAAGCCGATGCGCGAACTCGGGCACGTCGACGAACGACGCCCACGATGGTATTCCGCGAAGTGCCGCGGTGCGGCGCGCGAGCCGAGTCGCAAACGTGAGGCGGCGAGGGTACGGAATTTCTTCGACTCGCGGAAGCGAACCCTGAAGGTCATCGTCGATCGGCAGCTCGCCGCGCTCGCGCAGGTACAGGGCAGCCACATCATGGCGGGCTCCCAGCGCGCGAATGAGGTACGCCATGACCCGCGCACCGCCGTGGATGGCGTCATGCCGCGGAGGGAAGGGAAGCAGAAAGAGGAGTCGTCGCCGCAACAATCGCTGCCTGTATCCGGATCGGTGGTCAGGAGATACCGAGGGGAAATAATCGATCCACATCCGCGGCCAGCGACCGCACGATGCGGGCGTCCTGCACGAATGGCGCGTCGTTCATTGGCTCGCGCTGCAGCCGTAACTGAGTCAGTCGGCGCAAAGCGAGCTCGATGCGGTGGAGCGCCACGAGCAGCGGAGCGACTCGCGGATCGAGCCCGAGCGCCTCGAGATACGATACGAGGGCACTGTGGGCGACGCTCGCCGTGGCGTCTCTCGTCGGACCCAGGACGTCGCGAACGCAGCGCGCCTCGTCGTTGACACCGTCGCCGAGATGTACCGAGTACAACCAGGTCGTCACGAGGTGAACGGCATCGAGCGCCCCGAATCCGTCACGCGCGCCCTCCCAGTCGACGACCGCGAGATCGTCGCCCGAGCGCAGGACGTTCCAGGCGGCGAAATCCCGGTGCTGGGTCGCAATGGCGACCTTCTGGTCGCCTAACGACTCGGCGATCGCGGCGAGTCGCGCACGGAGCGGGCGGTCGGCCGGCGTGCCGAGCTCGCGCTGATACGACTCGAGTGGCTCGTCGACCAGGCTGCTGCGGAGATCCCGAACCGTTGCGCGTCGTACCTCCGTGGCCCGGTGGAAGCGCGCCAGCCACGCCGCCGCGAGGTGTAGGTCGGCGATCTTCTCGTCGAGAGAAACCGCGGCGTCCATGGCCCGTGTCGCCAGCGACGCGCCAGCCATGAACCGCTCGCACGCCGCGACGGTTCGGCCGAGTCGCACCGTGCCGAGCGGTTCAGGAATGGCGCGGCGGAGTGCGTCGTCGAGCGTCCTCCGAAGCGCCACGAGGTAGTGCTGTTCATTCTCGGTGCGATCCACGAAAGCGTCGTCTTTCGGGACCTTCACGACGCCAATCGGCTCACGTGCGCCTTCGACGAAAGGGAAGAACAAGGCTCGGTCGCTCCCATACGTCAACATCACCGCCGCCGTTGGCTTACCAGTCGCCGCGAGATGGCGGATGACGTCCGGCTCGCGCAGCACGCCCGGAGCGGAATCCACCGCATCGCCGGCGACGGCGACCACCGCGTACGGTCGATTCAGCGCGGCAATCGTGGTGCCACCGATCAGCACGGCGCGGCGCCTAACGGCATTCGCGATCCGCACGGCCGCGCGGTCACTGTACGACGTGCGCCGATGCCAGCTCATCGCGCGAGGCTCATCGAGCGGGATGAACGCGCGTGGTTCGCGTGAGCCGGGTTCCATGACGTAGAACGCGCATGCCGTCAAACCCGCCGCCCGCAGCATCTTCGACACGCGGCCCGGTGTCGTACCGCGGGCACCGCGCCGGTGACGATCGACCTCGAGGTAGAGCAGGCCGCCTCGCGCCACCTCTCGCGCGATGTCGGGTATCTCGTACGGGGCATCCGCGTACGCCGCCACGAGATCCGCGCGGCCGGGCCCGGACAGCTCCGCTACGACATCGTCGGCGAGCCCCGCGCTCCTCGCGCGCGCCACGAGCCCGGGCGTGCCGCCTACCAGCACGAGGCGATCGAACCGCCGGTCCACCGGGCACGGGAGAAGGAACCGCCAATCGATCGCCCGAAGTGGAGCGATCGCCGGGCCCGCCTGGTCCGGTGGGTCGACGCCTAACGGGCGAGTGCCCGCCATGGCCCGCGCACCATTCCGCGCAAGAGCGTGACACTGTCACGAAGCTGCCGTCTGCGCTCGCGGTCGCGCGTGAGAGCGAGACGGGCAGTATCCCCAACGAGCCGGCTCGCGAGCGAGAATCTGAGCGCAAATGTCGTCAGCATGACCCCGAGCTCCGACTGATACCGCTCACTGTACTGGATCGCGGCGCCGATCTGCTGCGCGTACATCGGAGCTCGCTGCTGGCTCGTACTCGCCCCCCCGACGTGCATCACCTCGGCCGCCGGCGTGAAATGCGTCTCCCACCCCGCTTTATGCAACCGGTACGAGAGGTCGACCTCCTCATAGTACATGAAGAACGACGCATCGAAGCCTCCGACGCTCTGGAACGCCGACTTGCGGATCGCGAGCGCTGCACCGGTCACCCAGGGCACTGGCCGCGCTCTGTCGTGCGGATCGCTGGCGACGTAGAGCTTGCGCAGGCCCGGCACACGCCCAAGCAGCGGTCCGACCCACGAGTAGTCGAGCAGGGTGATGAGCGGTGTCGGGAACTGGTGAAGGGATCGCTGCAAGCTGCCATCGGGATTACAAAGCCGGGGGCCGACGATGGCGACTCGCGGGTGCGCGTCGAGGTACGCGCGCAACGCGAGCAAGGCGCCGGGGTAGACTACGGTGTCGCTGTTGAGCAGGAGCACGTACTCCGACCGACATCGTTCGATCGCCGCGTTCGACGCGGCGCCATAACCGGGGTTCGATCGATCAACGAACACCCGTACCTGACCGAACTCCTGGCGCAGCATGTCCACAGTGCCATCCGTCGAGCCGTTGTCGGCCACGACGACGTCGCCGCCCCCATCGGCGAACACCGAAGCGACACATTGACGCAACAGCGCACGCGTATTGTAGCTTATCACCGCGACCGAGATGTCGTTCATTGGTTCCCGTTCAGATGCGGCGGTGTGCGCCAAGTCGCGGTAGCATCGCCCAGGCAAAGCATAACTCAGCCCTCGAACAAACGAGCAACCCCGGTGCCGGGCAATCGAGACGAAGGATCGCGTCTTCCGGAATTGCGAGTCTTGGAGCGCGAAGTCTTTCGCGATACGCGAGGGACGTTCGTGGAGCTTTGGCGCAACGACCAAGCACGGACGGCGGGCTTCCCCGTTTTCGTGCAGGATAACCTGGCACGATCCCGGCGTGGGGTCGTACGCGGTTTGCATTTCCAGAACCCGCGCGCTCAGGCGAAGCTCGTTACCGCGATCGAAGGCGAGATCTTCGATGTTGCCGTGGACGTTCGCGCCGGCTCACCGACGTTCGGTCGCTGGGCCGCGTTCACCCTGTCCGGGTCGAACAGCCGACAACTCTACGTGCCGGCTGGATTCGCACATGGCTATCAGACGGTCTCGGACGCGAGCGTGGTCATGTACAAGTGCTCCGAGTTCTACTCACCTGATGACGAGCGTGCGCTCCGGTGGGATGACGACGACCTGGCGATACCATGGCCGATCCGCGATGCGTTCGTGTCAGCGCGCGACGGCACTGCTCGGCGTCTTCGCGACCTCCTACCCGAGTGGCTTCCATCGCTCGTTCCGTGATGGATGACGCTATCATCGCCGGCACGATTGAAGGATCCGGCCGTTCGTTGCTGTTGTTCGGCGGCTCGGGTCAGGTCGGGCGCCAGTTGCGCCTCGCCTTGGCCCCATTGGGGACGACGATCGCTCCGACACGTGCCGAGGCCGACCTCACAGACCCTGACTTGCTTCGAGCAATCATAGAGCACGTACGGCCGCTTGTCATCGTGAACGCAGCCGCCCTGACGAATGTCGATCAGGCGGAGCGGGATCCGACGCTCGCCAACGCGGTAAATGCGACCGCGCCGGGCGTCATGGCTGAGGCGGCCCGCCGCGTGGGAGCCCTCTTCGTTCACTACTCGACCGACTATGTGTTCGACGGGGCAACTCGGGTCCCATACGATGAGGAAGCGCAACCGAACCCGATCAATAGCTACGGCCGAAGTAAGCTTGCTGGTGAGCGACACGTTGCTGCCACCGATGTACCGCACCTCATCATTCGAACCAGTTGGGTGTACTCAGTGACCGGCTCCGGATTCGTGGCGTCACTTCTTCGGGACCTTCCCGGAAAGTCGACTATGCGGATAGTTGCGGACCAGGTAGGTTCACCCACATGGAGTCGGTCGCTGGCCAATGCTACCGCTGCTCTTGTTCGCACAGCCATCCGCGATGACGCAATCGTGCTGAATCCCAGCGATTGGGGCGTATACCATCTTGGTGGCAGCGGCGAGGGCAGTCGTGTCGAGATCGCCGAAACCGTAATCGATGCGCTCAGTGACCGCCTTGTGGAGCGGCCGACGATCGTTCCGATCTCGGCGGCAGCGTTCGGTGCGCTCGCGCCGCGACCGCACTACTCTGCGCTGTCTAACTTTCGTGCCGCCAAGCGGTTTGGCATAACCCTGCAGCCGTGGCGGGCCGAGCTGCAGCGCATGGTTACCGAGGAGTATTCCTAAGAGGGTTCGCTTTTTGCTCGACTCGTAGCGTGACTTTGTCGAACCAGCCTGACTACTCCATAGTCGTTCCCACCTATCGGCGGCGCGATTCGCTCGCCCGTTGCCTCGAGGCTATCCAAGCGCTTCGGTTCCCGCGAGATCGCTTCGAGGTCCTAGTCGTGGACGACGGAAGCCCGAACCCACCAGCGGATCTGGTTGCCTCCTTGGACGGGTCGCTTCAGGCGTGGCTGGTGACGACGCGCCACGCTGGCCCGGCGACCGCGCGCAACACGGGCGCCCGGCTCGCGCGGGGACGGTACCTCGTGTTCACTGACGACGACTGCACGCCCCACGAGGACTGGCTACAGGCCATCGATCGGTGGACGTCTTCGAAGTCGGGTGAATTCGCGATCGGTGGTCACACTGTGAACGTGCTCACGAACAACGTGTACGCCGCCGCGAGCCAGGGTATCATCGACTACCTGTACGAGTATTTCGGCGACCAGTCGGCGCCTCGGCGATTCTTTACGAGCAACAATCTCGTCGTGCCTCGCGAGGAATTTCTGAGCCTCGGCGGATTCAATGAGACGTTTGCGCTCGCTGCCGCCGAGGACCGGGACTTCTGCGAGCGCTGGTCCGAGGCAGGGAAGCACTTGGAGTACGCCGACGATGTGAAGGTGAACCACGCACACCTCCTGAACTTCGCGCGCTTCCATCGACAGCACTTCAATTACGGTCGTGGCGCGTTGGACCTCCACCGCTCCCGCGCGCAGCGTGGCGACAGCTCGCTCAGGGTCGAACCGGTACGGTTCTACGCGCGTCTCGTCGCCCATCCGCTGCGGCAGTCGCGGAGCTGGCGAGCCGCATTCCTGGCGTTCCTGCACCTCTGGTCGCAGGTCGCATACGCCGGCGGCTATTTCTTCGAGCGTCTTCGCCGCGGCTGGTCCATCGATGCCACCAGGTCGGTCCACAGCCCGTCGGGGAGCCCGGGCGCCGCGGAGCGAACGGACAGCGGTTCGATGAGGCGGATCGCCTAACGCCTCAGCCCGGCTCGCTCGGCTAGTGGACGCCGACGCAGAGCGCGGCCGAGGCTCCTGTCGCGCTGCATCCGGAAACTCGCTCGGCGTGGCTCGCATCGGCGCCGCTCCATGCATAACGCGGCGTGGCCGGTCGCTTCGACGCACCGCTGTTCGTCCACCGTGCGCGGGAGCCGCGTACATCGATGTGCGTGAACGGGCCGCTCGGGCCCATGCCCGCGTAGAGTCCCAGGCCGCCAACGAGCTCGGGATACTCGCGTTCCACGCGCTCGACGGCGTTGAGAATCACCTCGGTGTCCTGCACGTCCACGCGGCCGTCATGATTGAGGTCGTCCATCCGGCCGTCGTGATCGTTGTCGATGATGATGTCCGACGCGTCCCCGAACTGGTGACGGCTCGCCCGGGCAGCGCCTTCGGCCACGAGCGCCGCGTTGTAGTAGGGTGCGCGGAACCCACTCAGCACACGCACATTTTGTGTGGGCGTTCCTCGAGCCTCGAGCGTTTGGAGCACGAGCTCCAGTTTGTCGAGCAGCGCTTCTCGAAGCACGACGTACTTCGGCCAGACGTCCTCCTGGTCGTGCGTGAGGAAGTCGCGGAGCCGAAAGTGCTCGGACACGCGAGTGAGCTGATTGGCGGGCGTGACTTCGATGAATCCGGTCGGATTCTCGTAATTCGCGGCGACGACCGTACGCTCGGCCGGCCACCAGCCCATGCGATAGGGGCCGACATACGCTCCGCGCTTCTCACGCCATGGGAGAAGCGTGATGAAGGAGAACGCCTGCGGATCATCGACGGTGGCCATCCCAAGCACTGAGGGTTTGGCAACGGCTTTCGCACCGAAGACGTCCTTGAGGCCGTCGATTCGGTCGGCGTCCAGGCCACGAAGCATCTTCACCCGGACTTTGCCGCTGCGGCCGAAGAGGGAGTCATCCAGCACGATCACGTGGTCCCGCGGAACCGCCACGGGAACGTTGACCAGCTCGGCGGGTGGCGGCGGCGGTGCCTTGAAGAGCGAGCGGACGCGACCACGCACCTCTTTCCCGGCCACGACTTTGGTGACCAGAATCACCGGGATCAGGACTCCGAAAACCAAGAGCGCGCGCCGGAGTACCGGCACGCGCATCGCAGATGAAAGATCCATTGGCAAGAAGACGGCAGGCTAGAATCGATGGTAACTCTAGCAAAACCAAAGCGGTCCGGATCACCAAAAGGCCGCATCCTGGGCACCCGCGTCCCCGCGTTGTTCCCAGCGAAGGGGCCGGTGGGCGCCCTCATCTACGGCGAAGCCCCTGGGCCTAACGGCGCCGACAAATCACGCATCCCGTTCTTTGGCGATCGCGCGGGACGCCCGCTCTACGAAGCGCTCGAAGCGGAAGGTCGCTGTCGGTTCTCGCGACCGATCGATGACGTGCGGTGGGACGGCGCGGCACTCCGCGGGAAGGGAATCCGGCCGAGCGTCACGGACGTCGCGTTATCGAACGCGTATCCGGTCTGCCCAACGGACGACGGCGAGCACTTTCGAGCGCCGAGCAAAGCCGAGATGAGCAGTCCGGAGAACGTGAAGCGAGTGCGGGCCGAAATCGCGAAGGCGCGAAAGCGCGGGCTTCACACCGTAATCGTTCTCGGGCGGACGGCGGACTGGCTGCTCGGCACGCACCTCGGTCTCGAGGACGATGACTCGATCGCGTACCACCAGATCACCCATCCATCACCCCTCGGGCTCATGGGAATGGCCAAGCGGGCGGGGAAGGGCGTACGCGTGTCGACCATGAAGGAGCAGTGGCAGAAGGAATTCCGGCGGATGCTGCGGAGTGAGCCCTGACGGCACCGTGCCGTCCGCGGTGGTCGCGCGTCCTAGAAACGTGCACTCACCGCTTGGAATCCCCGCGCAGCCCAACTACGCCACGCCGTTGCGCGTTGCGCCCGGCGTGCATGCCGCCGAGCGACTGTGGGATGCGCTCGCGATGCTGCTGATCGTGGCCGGCACGACGCTGTTCCTCATGGCGCGGAACGGGCTGGCGTCGCTCGCGAGTGGGACGCTCCAGGTGCCAGTCGGCATGGGGTCGTACGTGCAGCGCGCTGACTATTTCAGCGTCCAATCGACAATCGGTCTGGCGCTGATCGGGCTCGGCATGGCGGTGGGGTTGGGGGCGTCCATCCGCCACACGCTTCGGCGGCGGGCGAACCCCGGCACACCCGCCGCCTAACGAATCCGGTCTCGCGTGGCGCGACGCGCCCGCGACTCGACGCTACCGGTTGCCGCCGCGGAGATAGGAGTCGGTCTTTTCGAGCCAGTCCTGGCGCGGCGGCGTGAAGACGTCGACGTCCAATGTGTCCTCGAGGGCCTCGGCCTGATGCCACACGTGTGAGGGGATACACAGCACCTCCCCCGCCCGCACGTCGACGATCTCCTTGCCATCGTCCCCGATCGAAAATCGGAGCGCACCCTCGAGGATGTACGTCAGCTGCTCGTTCTCGTGATTGTGCTTCGGCACGATGCATCCCTTCTTGAGATACACGTGGGCAATCATCATGCGGTCGCCCGTGATGAGCTTGCGGCCCAGGAGCGGTGACAGCGTTTCCTCGGGGAGATCGGACCAGCGATAGAAGCTGACAGAGGGCATCGGTCTCGGCGTTAGGCAGAGGGAAGGGATGTGGTGCGATGGCTGAAGCGAGCGGCGGGGTCAGCGTGTTTGCGGACGCACGATGCGCTTGTAGCTCGCCGGATTCCAGGCCGGGCGCTGCGCCGCGTTGCCCACGTCCTGCGTGGTCAGATAGATCAGCCGCACGATTCGC
>Ga0207650_10003401_pt1 | contig 10943 bp, 8 predicted proteins | sample KBSS63metaG_FD_184325 | JGI IMG/M metagenome (GOLD analysis project Ga0207650, IMG submission 184325) | Switchgrass rhizosphere microbial communities from Kellogg Biological Station, Michigan, USA - KBS S6-3 metaG (SPAdes) (version 2) | ecosystem: Host-associated > Plants > Roots > Rhizosphere >...
CGCGCGTCACAAAACAACAGCGCGATCGTGCGCGTCGGCGACGTCGCGCGCGCCGAGATCGGCCTGCAGCAGTACATCGTCGACAGCAAGCTCAACGCCGTCCCGGCCACCGTGATCGCCGTCTACCAGCAGCCCGGGGCGAACGGCTTGCAGGTGTCGAAGGCCGTTCGCCGGACGATGGAGGACATGAAGGCGAGCTTTCCGGACGGAATGGATTACCTCGTCTCGCTCGACACCAACGACTTCGTCCGGCTGTCGATCAAGGAGGTCGTCAAGACGCTGTTCGAGGCGATCGTGCTCGTCGTGCTCGTCGTCTACCTGTTCCTGCAGAGCTTCCGCACGACGGTCATCTGCGCGGTCGCGATCTGCGTCGCCCTGATCGCGACGTTCGCGGGAATGATGGCCCTCGGATTCTCGATCAACCTGCTGACGCTGTTCGGGCTGGTGCTCGCGATCGGCATGGTCGTCGACGACGCGATCGTCGTCGTCGAGAACGTCGAGCGCAACATGCACCAGCATCACCTCGGCCCGAAGGAGGCGACGATCAAGTCGATGGGCGAGATCGCGAGCTCGCTCGTCGCCGTCGTGCTCGTCATGTGCTCGGTGTTCATTCCGGCGGCGTTCCTGCCGGGCACGACGGGCCAGCTCTACAAGCAGTTCGCGATCACAATCGTGATCTCCGTGTCGGTCTCGGGTTTCATCGCGCTCACGCTCACGCCCGCGATGTGCGCGGTGATGCTGAAGCACAACCCGCCGCCCACGCGCGGCTTCTTCGCGTGGTTCAACCGCCAGGTCGACCGGCTGACGCAGGCATTCGGCGTCGCCGTCGATCACACGATCAAGCGGATGGCGATCGCGCTCGTGCTGCTCGTCGTTTTCCTGGGCTCGATCGCCTACCTGTTCAAGATCATCCCGACAAGCTTCGTTCCCAACGAGGACCAGGGCTACGCGATGTCGGCGATCATCATGCCGCAGGCGGCGAGCCTCTCGCGGACGCAGGAGATCTCGGAGCGCGCCGACGAGATCTTCAGGAAGCTCCCGGGCGTCGCCACCCGCACCGTCGTCACCGGCTACAGCCTCCTCGACAGCGGGTTCAAGACGAATGCGGCGACCCTCTTCATCACGTTCTCCGATTTCGACGAGCGCTACAAGAACGTCGACACGGCGAGGCAGCAGAACGCGCGCGCAATCCTCCAGGCCTTCTTTGCCGAAGCGCGCAAGATCGACGAGGCGGTCGTGCTGCCGATCGCGCCTCCGGCAATCCCCGGCATCGGCACGACCGGCGGCTTCGAGTTCTGGATCCAGGACACCGGCACCGGTGATCCCGTCGCGCTCGATGCGGTCATGCAGGACTTCCTGCGCAAGGCGCGCACGCAGCCCGAATTGACCGGGCTCGCGACCACCTACTCCGCCTCTACGCAGCAGCTGCGCGCGAACGTCGACCGCGACAAGACGCAACTTCTCGGCATCCCTATCCAGGACGTCTACAGCGCCATCCAGGCCCAGTTCGGATCGCTGACCGTGAGCCAGTACAACCTGTTCTCGAACGTCTGGTGGGTGGTCATGCAGTCGGACGCGCAGTTCCGGCAGAACCCCGAGGACCTGACGCGCCTCTACACGCGGAACAACCAGAACCAGATGGTGCCGCTCTCGTCGGTCGTGACGACGCAATGGACGGCCGGACCCGATCTCCTGCCCCACTTCAACGGCTTCACGGCTGCGAAGATCATCGGCAGCGCCGCCGCGGGCTACAGCTCCGGCGACGCGATCGCGACGATGGAGTCGGTGGCGAAAGACGTGCTGCCGCCGGGCTACACGTTCGCGTGGTCGGGGCTCGCGTTCGAGGAGAAGAAGTCCGGCGGCACGTCGGGCATCGCGTTCGTCTTCGGGCTCATCATCGTGTTTCTCGTCCTCGCGGCGCAGTACGAGTCGTGGACCTTGCCCGGTGCGGTAATGACGGCGGTGCCCTTCGGCATTCTGGGCGCGCTTCTCACGAATCATCTGCGGGGCCTCGACAACGACGTCTACTTCCAGATCGGCCTCCTCGTGCTGATCGGCTTGGGCGCCAAGAACGCGGTGCTGCGCGTGTCGGCCGCCGTCGACTTCCGCAACCAGGGCAAGTCGATCATGGAAGCGACGGTGCTGGCCGGCGAGCAGCGGCTGCGGCCGATCATCATGACGTCGCTCGCGTTCGCGATCGGTTGCCTGCCGCTCGCCATCGCCGTCGGCGCGGGCGCCAACGCGCGGCACTCGATCGGCACCGGCATCATCGGCGGCATGCTCGGCGAGACGACGCTCGCGATGCTTTACGTGCCCCTGTTCTTCTACATCTTCGACAAGCTCAAGGAGCGCGGCGAGGAGAAAGCGGAGAAGCGCGAGCCGCCCGCGACGGCGCATTCTTCCGCCGCGATCGTGCCTCCATCGCCGCCGGCGCCGCGCGAGGGTGATTAGATGGCGAGGCTAGGGCGCGCTGCCGCAACGGTCGCGATGGCGAGGCGCGCTGCTGCGGCCATCGCGATGGCGACGATCGTGTCGAGTTGCGTGCAGGGGCCCGATTACGCGCGCCCGGCCGTCGATGCCCCCGCCGACTTCCGCTTCGAGCCGGCAAGCGTGGCGGAGACCGCGAACACCGAATGGTGGAAGCAGTTCGGCGATCCGGTGCTGGACCAGCTGATCGCCACAGCGCTCGCCAACAACCTGAACGTGAAGGTCGCCGCGGCGAACGTCGAGCAGGCTGCCGGCGTCTTCACGCAGACGCGCTCGGGACTGTTTCCGCAGGTCGGCTACGCGGGAACAGGCGAGCGGCTGCGCGTGACCGAGTCCGGCGCAACCCCGTTCATCAACGGAATCCCCAATCCTCAAACCGCCTACCAGGCGCTCCTCACCGCGAGCTGGGAGCTCGATCTGTGGGGCCGCATCCAGCGTCTCAGCGAATCGGCGCGAGCGAATCTGTTCGCGACGGACGAGGCGCGCCGGGGCGTGATCCTGTCGCTCGTGGCGTCGGTTGCGACCGACTACCTCACGCTCCGCGGCCTCGACGAGCAGCTCGTGATCGCGAACCGCACGCTCGACGCGTATGGCCAGTCGGTAAAGCTGTACGAGCTGCAATTCAACTACGGGCAGACGTCGCAGATGACCGTCGCCCAGGTCCAGTCGCAGTACGAAACGGCGGCGGCGCAGATCCCGCAGATCGAGTCGCAGATCGCGCAGACCGAGAACGCGCTGTCGATCCTCCTGGGCAGGAATCCCGGGCCCATCCCGCGCGGAAAGTCGATCTACGATCTCGCGCTCCCCAGCGTGCCGGCCGGCGTGCCCTCGCAGCTACTGGAGCGCCGCCCGGACCTTCTGCAGTCGGAGCAGACGCTCATCGCCGCCAATGCGCAGATCGGCGCGGCGCGCGCTCTGTATTTCCCGACCATTTCGCTGACCGGCGCGCTCGGCGGCTCGAGTGCGCAGCTCTCGAGCCTCTTCTCGGGGCCTTCGCGCGTGTGGAATTACACCGGACAGGTCGTCGGACCGATCTTCACCTTCGGCGCAGTCAGCGGCCAGGTCGCGCAGGCGGAAGCATCGCAGCGCGCGGCGCTGTACAACTACCAGTACTCGATCCAGAACGCTTTCGCCGACGTCGACAACTCGCTCGTCGCGAACGCGAAGCTGCAGGACCAGCTGGGGGCGCAGCAGCGCCTCGTCGCGGCGCTCAAGGATTACGCGCGTCTTGCGAAGCTCCAGTACGACGGCGGCTACACGAGCTACACCACCGTGCTGCAGGCCGAGCAGTCGCTCTTTCCCGCCGAGCTCACGCTCGCGTCCGTGCGCGCTTCCGTGTTCTCGTCGGCGGCGAACATCTACAAGGCGATGGGCGGCGGCTGGGTGACGACAGCGGACCGTATGACCACGACCGAAGCGCGCGCGCCGCTCGATCAGCAGATCGAGAAGCCGCCACTGTTCTGACCCGTCATTTCGGCAGGTCCGCGGCCGCGAGGTCACGCGCGAGATCCGCAAGAATCGCCGACAACGCGACGTTCCATGCCTTCGCGAATGCGTCGGGTGTCGCGCCGGCGGCCGGAGCGCGCTGCCGGTATTCCCGCGTCCACACCACGTTGGGCGACAACGCGTTCGACGGCGACAGGTAGTAGGTGATCGCCACCGCTGCGACAGGCTTCGCCGGATCCCGCATGTCGCCATAGAGCTCGGACGCGAATCCATCGAGCACGTAGTCCGCCGGGTCGCTGGCGCTGGGAGGAACCGTGCGGCGGAATACGTTGGCGGCGGAGAGCGCGCGCGCCGTCGCCTCCGACAGCATCGCCGCCGGAGACACGAAGAACTCGCTGTAGAAGTCGGCTTCGTACTTGAGCTCCCCCTGCCGGTAGACGAACGCCTTGCTGCGGTAGGGCGCGGCGACGTTCACGAGCCCGATGCGCAAGGACGTGAGCTTCTGCGCCGACGCCATCGGCGGCGGCGTGGGCTCGAGCAGGAACGTCTGCTTCGCGACGGACTCGCGCGACAGCGAGCACGCGGCCATCGACGCGGCCACGAGCGCCATCGCCACGATCGCAAGCGCGCGGGCGACACCGGGGCGGAAGGAGGGAATCGGCGGCTTCATCGGATGTTCTCCGGCGGCTTCGGCGGCTGTCCGAAGATCAAGTTGGCGGGATAACGCTTGCTCTCTTCGGTGAGATCGCGAAGGTTGTCGGTGATCTGGCGCAGGTTGTCGAACGTGACGGACAAGTCCGCCTCCCCCCCGCCGACGATCCGGTCGATCCTCGTAAGCGTCTGCGACAGATGCGCGAGCGAAGCGTTGACGTTGGGATCGTTCAGGATCGCCTGCACCCGCGCGAGCGCCGCCGCCGCGTCGTCCGGCAGCTTCTGCAGCGCCGGATTGGCGACGGTCTTCTTGAGCTCGGCATTGGTCGCGCGGAGCTCGTCGAGCAGGGCGACGCCGCGATCGGAAAGCTGTTTCGTCGCGAGATTGTCGAGCGAGGTCTCCATCTTCGCGAGCACGCGGTCGGCGCGCTGCGAGATGCTCTTCGTATCGACGGCCGCGACCTTCTCGTTCGCGGTCTTGAGCAGCGTATTGAGGTTAGCGATCGTGCCCTCGATGTCCGCGTTGTGGAGGCGCGTCAGAATGTCGGTGACGGCATTGACGACGGTCGTGAACGCCGACGGCGCGCTCGGAATGTAGATGGAGGTCGGAACCCAGTCGATCGCGAGGACCTGCGGGGGAGGCTCGACGTAGTCGATCTCGAGATAGCTCGTGCCGGTGATCCCCTGCGGCGCGAGGCGCATCCGCAATCCGCGCTCGATCTCCAGGTCCGCGGTTCTCTGGTCGGAGAGGTCGCCGGCGCCGGCGGCGCGGCCGCCGAGCAGCTTGGGCTGGATCTGCGCCTCGACCAGCACGTACCGCGACCGCTGCTGCATGGGCCGGTCCTGCTGGTACTTGTTGTACGTGAAGCCGATCCGCGTCACTTCGCCGATCACGACGCCCCGATATTTGAGCTTCGATCCGACGTCCAGGCCCTGTACCGATTCGTTGAAGTACGTCTCGATCGACAGGCGGGGCTGCAGCCAGCGTCCCGACCCTATGACGATGATCACGATGATGCCGGCGACGACGGCCCCCACCACGAACAGGCCGAGCTTGAAGTAGTTGGCTTTGAGGCTCACTCATACCCTCCGAGCTTGGCGCTGCGGGGCAATTGGCGTTGGGACGGCCGCGCGCTCACGGCTGTCAGGAACCGACGGGCTCCGCCTCGCGGCGGAAGAACGCGCGGACTCTCGGATCGGTCATCTCGTCGCGCAGGCGGCGCGGATCGCCCTCGGCGATGATGCCTCTCGCCTTGCGGTCGAGCAAGATCACGCGATCCATGGCGACGAAGACGCTGCCGAGATCGTGGGTCACGATGACGAACGTGACGTCGAGGTTCTGCGAGAGCCGGCGGATCGTGGCGTCGAGCGACGCCGCGGTGATGGGATCGAGACCCGACGACGGCTCGTCCAGGAACAGGATCGACGGGTCGAGCGCCATCGCTCGCGCGATGCCGGCACGCTTCTGCATCCCGCCCGAGAGCTCCGCCGGCATGTGCCCGGTGAAGGCCTCCAGACCGACGAGCTCGAGCTTCATCCGGGCGACGAGGTCGATCGCGTCGTCCGGAAGGTCCGTGTACACCTCGAGCGGCAGCCGCACGTTCTCGAGCAGCGTCATCGACCCGAACAGCGCGCCGGATTGGTACATCACGCCGAATCGGCGCTGAATCCGCTCGAGCTCGCGCTCGCTCGCGGTCACGATGTCGTCGCCGTCGATGTAGACGTGGCCCGCGAGCGGAGGGTTGAGCCCGATCATGTGCTTCATCAGCGTGCTCTTGCCGCACCCCGAGCCCCCGAGGATGCCGAACACCTCGCCACGGCGCACGACGAAGTTGACGTCGTCGAGTATCTGCACCGTCTCGTAGCCCGCGTCGACGTGCTCGACGCGGATGATGACGTCGCCCGTCGATGCCGTTGCGCGAGCGTCGGTGCTCATATGTCAGTCCCGAAGGGATGCCCCGAGGGACTGACTGCGCCCCCTCGGGGGGCAGCGAGCGATGCCGTTGGGCGAGCGTGGGGGCTCATATGTCAGTCCCGAAGGGACGCCCCGAGGGACTGACTGCGCCCCCTCGGGGGGCAGCGAGCGATGCCGTTGCGCGAGCGTGGGGGCTCATATGTCAGTCCCGAAGGGACGCCCCGAGGGACTGACTGCGCCCCCTCGGGGGGCAGCGAGCGATGCCGTTGCGCGAGCGTGGGGGCTCATATATCGAGCATGTAGTAGGCGACGGCGAAGAGCCCGTCGACCACCACGAGCAGGATGATGCCGGTGACCACCGCGCGCGTGGCGGCGTCGCCGACGGCGGATGCCCCGGCCCGCGTCTGCAGGCCGCGAAGGCAGCCGACGCCCGCGATGAGCACGGCAAACACGAACGACTTGACGAACCCCGCCAGAAAATCGGTCATCGTCACGGCCGTGTCGACCTCCTTCAGGAACGCGACGATGGGAATCGAGAACGATTGCATCGTGAATGCGCCGCCGACCATTCCGATGAGATCGGAGAACAAAACGAGCAGCGGCGTCATGAACAGCGCGGCGAGGATGCGCGGGGTGACGAGGAAACGAACCGGGCTCAACCCCATCGTCGTCAGCGCGTCGACTTCCTGGTTGACGCGCATCGTGCCGATCTCGGCGGCGAAGGCGGCGCCCGAGCGCCCGGCGAGCAGGATCGCCGTCATCAGCGGTCCGAGCTCGCGCAGCATCGAAAGGCCGATCAGGTCCGCGACGAAGATCTCGGCGCCGAAGCGCTTCATCGGCACGGCCGACTGGAACGCGAGAATCATTCCGAGCAGGAACGAAATCAACGCGACGATGGGCAGCGCGTCGGCGCCGACCTGCTCGCATATCCGAAACACGTCCTTCCAGCGCACGGTGCGGGGGTGGCGGATCGCATAGCCGACAGCGGCGACGGTTTCGCCGATGAATTCGAGCTGCGTGCGAACGTCGCGCCAGATGACGAATGCCGCATAGCCGAGCTCCTCCAGCGCCGGTCGCCGCTTGACCTCGGGGTCCAGGTCATGGGCGAGGATCTCCGGGTCGAACTGCTTCAGCAGCGCCGCATACGTCGGCGCGAGGTTCGTGACCTCGACCTTGCCCTCGCGCGGCTGGCGCAGAAGATCGACGAACAGGGCGACTCCGGCGCCGTCGCAATACTCGACCTTGCTCGCATCGATCACGATGGGCGCGCGCGGGACGTCCGCGGCCGCCCGCCGCGCGGCATCCCACAGCGCGGGCAACGTCGTCGCATCGAGGCGTCCCGACAGCGCGAGCGTGCGCCGCCCGTCCGGAGTGTCGCTGATCGCAAGCGCCGCCATCCTGGGAACTCAGGGGTTGTCCACCACGCCCGTCAAGGATCGCCGCGCGTCATTCCGGAGGAGCGTGGGCCCAACGCTATTCGACGAGCTCGAGCGCCGTGCCGGCGACCCGCACGCGTTCGCCTTCGCGGACGAACGGCTCGTACGCGACCGTGACGACGCGCTTCTGGCCGTTGTCGAGCTTGATCGTCACTTCCCAGCGCGGCTGATCGTACGCATTCGGCCGCTTCTGATAGTCGGCTCCGCCGCCGGCGCCGAGGATCACGATCCCCTGGTTCGACAGCCCGGGCCCAATCTGGAACGCCGTCGTCACCCTGCCGTTGTACTCGCCCGGGCTGGCCGAGGCGCCGCCGCCCAGCGGCGTCCACGGCTGCTTCACGGTGACCTGGCGGATGGTTTCCACGCGACCGCACGGAAAACTCGTGCAATCCGGCGCATCGGTGCTCTTGGCGTTTTGCGCGTTGCCCGCCGTAGGCAACATCGCCGGTGCCATCAGGACGCCCGCGAGGAGAAAGTGCAACAGGTGTCTCGAGGACGGGCGTGGCATCGGGCTTGCTCCGCTTACTCTGGAATGGCGCTCAGATAGAACATCGCATGCAAGAGCGGCCCTGGAACGCCCAGTGCGCCGAGCCAGCGCTGAAAGATCGGGTCGATGTCGCCGCTGCGGTAAATGCCCGCGAGCGCGCGGTTCACCGCCAGCCTGAAGTCGGGATCGTCGCGGCGCATCGGCAGGCCGAACGGCTCGTACGAAAAATCGCCGGCGACGAATGCGTACGCATCGGGGTTCGGCGAGCGAAGCTTCAGGTACGCCAGCACCACGCGATCCGCCGCGTAGGCATCGACCGAGCCTTTGTTGAGCAGCGCCATGCCCTCGGCTGCCGTCTTCACCTGCACGAGCGTCGCCTTCGTGCCTCTCGAATCGAGCCCGCGGCCAAGCTCCTCTTCCGTCGTGGTGCCCGCGATGACGGCCACCTTCTTCCCCGAAAGATCGGTGAGCTTCACGAGCTTCGATCGGGCGCGCACGAGGACACTGCCGCCGTCGACATAGATCGGCAGGCTGAAATCGACTTTCTGCATGCGCCCGAGCGTCATCGTCGTCGTGCCGCAAACTGCGTCCACCTTCCCGCTGATCACGTAGTCGAGGCGGTTCGACGCTTCGACCGGCACCCACTCGATCTTGAGCTCGCTCATCCCGAGGTCTTTCTGGATGAAACCGGCAACGCGCGTGCAGAGCTCGACGCTGTAACCCTTGATTCGCCCGTCGCGATCCTGATACGAGAACGGGACGGCTTCGTTGCGATAGCCGAACGTGATCGTGCCGGTCGCCTTGATGCGGTTGAGCGTCGGCGACTGCGCGTCGGCGCTGCCCGCGTAAAGGCCGGCACTCGACGCGAATGCGATCTGAGCGGCGGCCAAGAGCGTAATGGGGAATAGGCGCATGAGACGCATGACGACCAGTAGAGCGCGGGGATGGGGCAGTTTAGCACGCACGATTCTCGTCCCCGCCTATCGAAACCGCACGCATGGAATAGGCTACAATCGCCCCCCGGCACCGCCGCCGCCGCGCGACTTGCGCACCCTCCGCAGAAAGGTAGCCGCCCATGAAGATCAACGCCCTTGCCACACTCGCCGCGATTGCAGCGCTGACGCTCGCCACGGCGCTCGTATCAACGCCGGCAGCGAGTCAGACTCCCGCTCCGAAGGCGGCCGCGCAGAAGGCCGCGCCCAAGGCGGCCTCGGCGACCGCGCCGCGCAACACGCTCGCGAAGCTGCGTGCGACCAAGACGATCAACATCGCGTTCTCGTCCGACTCGCTCCCGTTCTCGTTCGTCGACTCGAAACAGCAGCCCGCCGGCTATTCGATCGACCTGTGCAAGCGCGTCATCGTCCAGCTGGGCCGCGCCGCCGGCGTGGACGAGCTCAAGATCAACTGGATCGTCGGCAGCGCCGCGGAGCGCGTCGAGATGGTCGCCTCCGGGAAGGCCGACATCGATTGCGCGAACACGACGGCGACGCAGGCCCGGATGGCACTCGTCGATTTCTCGTCGCTCATCTTCCTCGACGGCGGCGGCTTCCTGGTCAAGGGCACCGCGCTGCAGAAATTCACCGACTTCAACGGCAAGAACATCGGCGTCATCGCGGGCACGACGACGGAGCAGCGTCTCGACGCCGCGTTGAAGCAGCGTCTCGTCAACGCCAACATCACGAAGGTCAGGGACGGCAACGAAGGCCTCGCGATGCTGGAGTCGGGATCGATCGACGCGTTCGCGAGCGACAAGATCAAGCTGATCGGCCTCGCTGCGCAGGCAAAGGATCCGAAGCCGCTGGCGATCCTGCCCGACGACCTGTCGATCGAGCCGCTCGCGTTCGCACTGCCGCGCGGAGACTCGGCCATGCGCCTCGAAGTCAACCGCGCGCTGACCCAGGTGTACGCGGGCGGCGACATCGAAACGATCTTCAACACCCATCTCGGCGCGCTCGGACGGCCGTCCGGACTCCTGGCCGCGATGTACCTGTTGAACGCCATTCCTCAATAGCACGCGCCCGCGGCGCGCGTATAATCCGTGCGCCGCGGCATTCGCCGCGCGTCCCGGCGCGCCAGATTTTTCCCCGCGCCCGATCCCAGGAGACCTTACATGCTGAAAAGAATATTGCGCGTTGCAACCATCGCCTTCGCCGCCGTCGCATCCCTTGCGCTGTTCGCGCCGGCGGCGCACGCGCAAACCGAGCAGCAGAAGCTGATCGCCGACGCGGAGAAGGTGCTGTCCAATTTCCTGCGCGACCCGGACATGACGTGGCTCCAGCGCAACATCGGCCGCTCGAAGGCGCTCATGATCTCGCCCGAGATTCTCAAGGCCGGTTTCATTTTCGGCGGCTCGGGCGGGCGCGCTCTGGTCGTCGCCCGCGATCCGGCGAGCGGCAAGTGGGTCGGGCCCGCGTTCTATGTGCTCGCCACCGGCAGCGTCGGGTTCCAGGCCGGCATCTCGGTCTCAGAAGGCGTCACGATGGTCATGACGGACAAGGGCTTTAACTCGCTGCTCGCCACC
>Ga0207650_10003403_pt1 | contig 10939 bp, 13 predicted proteins | sample KBSS63metaG_FD_184325 | JGI IMG/M metagenome (GOLD analysis project Ga0207650, IMG submission 184325) | Switchgrass rhizosphere microbial communities from Kellogg Biological Station, Michigan, USA - KBS S6-3 metaG (SPAdes) (version 2) | ecosystem: Host-associated > Plants > Roots > Rhizosphere...
GCTGTAATTCAGCTGATCATTAAGTAAAGTGCAACCAGGTAATATACCATCATATCACTCTTCTTTTGCGGGGTAAATGTTGCATAAACAGAAATTCAATATAAGTGTACAAATTACAGTTATAATTGTATCTTCATCACAGTCACTATAAAAATCCAGCTATGAAAACCTGAACATTCGGTTCGACTATATAATGGCAGCTACACGCTACTATTGAAGCAAGGTATCTTTTTGCCAGAATGAGGAAAACCGAAGTAATATTTTGAACAACTATTAAAATTTGTAAGTCATTGAAATGGAGTTCAAGCTAAAATGTGTTACTCCATTATGAATTAAAAGACAATGACCACCTTTTTGTAAGCAAATTTTTAATAGGCAATAATTAAAAAAATGATGATAGAGCTGAAAAAATTTGAGGTATGGTTTGTTACCGGGAGCCAGCATTTATATGGAGAAGAAACACTGACAAAGGTTTCTGAACACTCTCAGCAGATTGCTTTGTTTTTGAATAATGCCAAACAAATTCCTGTTTCCATTATTTTCAAACCCACCGTGAAAACACCGGAAGAAATTTATTCGGTTTGCCAGGAAGCCACTGCATCTAAAAATTGCATTGGCATTATTACATGGATGCACACCTTTTCGCCGGCTAAAATGTGGATCAATGGGTTAAAAATCCTGCAGAAACCTTTATTGCATCTGCATACACAATTCAATCGTGACATTCCATGGGATAGTATCGATATGGATTTTATGAATCTGAATCAATCGGCACATGGTGATAGAGAATTTGGTTTTATGATGAGCCGTATGCGCCAGAATAGAAAAGTTATTGTTGGCTATTGGCAGGACGAACAGGTATTGAAGAAGATTGATACATGGGCAAGAGCAGCTGCTGCATGGCACGATTGGCAGGGAGCAAAATTTGTTCGGTTTGGTGATAACATGAGATATGTTGCAGTTACGGAAGGCGATAAAGTAGAAGCTGAATTAAAATTTGGCTACTCTGTAAATTACCACGGTATTGGTGACCTGGTAAATGTTATTAACCAGGTACCCGATCGTTCAATTGATTCGTTGGTGCAGGAATATGAGCAGCAATACGAGTTAAGTGAACCATTAAAAAATGGCCAACATAAAGCCCTTCGCGAAGCAGCTAAGATTGAAATTGGTCTTCGCGAGTTTTTACAGCAAGGAAATTTTAAAGGCTTTGCTGATACGTTTGAAGATCTTCATGGGTTAGTGCAATTGCCCGGCATTGCTGTACAACGTTTAATGAACCAGGGCTATGGTTTTGGTGCTGAAGGCGACTGGAAAACAGCAGCATTGGTTCGTGCCATGAAAGTGATGGCAAGCGGATTAAAAGGCGGTAACTCATTTATGGAAGATTACACGTACCATTTTGAACCAAATAACGAAATGGTATTGGGTGCTCATATGCTTGAAATATGTGAAGGAATTGCAGACGGTAAACCTTCATGCGAAATTCATCCACTTGGCATTGGGGGAAAGGCCGATCCTGTTCGGTTAGTTTTTAATGTGGCAGGAGGAGCCGCACTTAATGCTTCGCTAATCGATATGGGTAATCGTTTTCGTTTGTTGGTAAACGAAGTAGAAGCGGTAAAACCAAAACATAAACTTCCAAAGTTACCGGTAGCGAGAGTGTTGTGGAAACCGCTTCCGGATATGCAAACTGCATGTACTGCATGGATACTGGCCGGAGGAGCACATCATACCTGTTACAGTCAAAATTTGACTGCTGAACATTTGTCCGATTTTGCTGAAATGGCTGACATCGAGTTTTTAGTAATTGACAGCAATACTAATCTTCATCAGTTCAAAAATGAAATCAGGTGGAATGAATCTACTTACCATAATTATAAATAGCCCGATACAAGCAAACGTTTCGTGATGGATACCTGATAATTAGGTATGTTAGTTCGAACAGGGATTTTATTAAGGCATAGTGCAAAAAATTATTTGCCCGGAATTTGTCGTTACAAGATTTTATATTTACATGGAATCTATACCTCATAATACAGAAGTGGCATTAAAGTCGTATAGAATCGCTCTAACTAACTAACTAACAACTTCTGTTTCTGCAGCATGAAACACTATTTAGGACAGAAACCCACTTTGGTCGCTGTAGACTGTATCATTTTTGGCTTCGATGGACAAGACCTGAAACTTTTGTTAATCAAACGAGCTTTTGAGCCCGAAAAAAACAAGTGGAGTTTGATGGGTGGGTTTCTCCAAAAAAACGAAACTCTTGACGAAGCAGCAAACCGTGTTTTGAAGGATCTTACCGGGCTTGAAAATGTTTACCTGGAACAACTCCACGCTTTTAGCGATGTAACGAGGGACCCCCAGGAACGAACTGTGTCCATAGCCTATTTTTCCCTGATAGACATCCACCAATATGAAAAACAACTGAGCGAAGATTATCATGCAGAATGGTTTCCATTATCCAGTAAACCACGGTTGATTTTCGATCATGAGGACATGGTACGAATGGCTCAAAAACATTTACGGTATAAGGCTGCACTGCATCCTTTGCTGTTTGAATTATTGCCACAACGTTTTACAATTCCGCATTTGCAGAACATGTACGAAGAAGTTTATGCAACAAATTTTGATAGCCGCAACTTTACACGAAAGCTTTTGTCAACGGGGCTACTGGTTAGACAGAATGGGAAAGACAAATCAGGTTCAAAAAAAGGTGCATTCTACTACAAGCTTGACAAAAGAAAATATAAAGTAAAGCAGGACGCGTTTTTAAGTTTAGTTCCCAAGCCGGATAAATTTCTTTAACCAGGCACGCCCTGCATAACAAAATTTGTTCTGATCCGGATTACAAAACAATCCAGTTATGGATGCGAATAGTCACATCAAACAAAACATCAGGCAAACGGTTCCTTTCTTTATGATTACTGAAATGGATCGTTCACTCCAATTTTATGTCCAAGGCCTTGGCTTTGAAATGAAAAATAAATGGACACCAAATGGAAAGATTGAATGGTGCTGGTTACAAAGAGAAGGTGCAGCCGTAATGTTGCAGGAATATAAAACAGAAATAACGAAAGAAATCCTGGGTAAATTAGGCGAAGGCGTCTCTATCTGTTTTCAATGTGAAGATGCTTTAAAGTTATACCTGGAATTTTTATCAAAAGGATTAAATCCGGAACAACCGTTTGTTGGCAATGGTATGTGGGATGTGCACATTAATGATCCTGATGGATATGTTTTACATTTTGAAAGTGTTACCGATGTTCCGGAGGAAACAAAGTATTCCAAATGGAAAAAATAAACCTGGAATCACAACATTTATTTACTCCATGAAGGGCACAAACCATTTTTCACCAGCAGCTTCTCCGCTGTTCCATCTGAACGCATAATCCAAAGATCAATATCCTTATATTCATCATTTGTTTTCGCTCTTTCATATACGATCCATTTTCCGCTTGGTGAAACACAAAACCTTCTTGCAAATTCACCTTTGAGTTGGGTAATTTGTTTGGTTTGTTTGCTCCTTAGATCATACCAGAAAATATTTGCAGCATCACGATAAAGGTTTACAGTTGAATACAAAAAGCCTGAGCCATCCGGCAGCCATTTCAGATCATGTAGTATCTGGTATTGTATGTCCGCGAATTGAGCAAGTTTAGTTGAAGGATCATGAGCACTACCCTGTTTCACTATAAAAATACCAGAGTTCTCCCCTCCATTTTCAGAATAAATAATTTGATCTGCCAGGGATACAGTAGGACCATAATCCCAGGAGCAGGTACCCATTGGATTTTTATCCTTAAAAATGGGGGTATATTGAAACTCGCCTTCCGGTGGATTAGCAGAAATTGTTTTGATTAAACATACACCATCACGGTAACTTATTTGCGATCCGTCCTGTTTCCATGAGGGCCGAAAAGCACCAAAATACTCAAAGCCGTTGCCCGAAATAATCAAATCGGGGGCTTTTATTGTTGTTCCGGCTTCTACATCTGTGCCTGGCATGATCCAACGAAAATTGCCGTATATAGCAACAATACCCTGAGCTTTTTTTCCAAAATCGGCAACCGATTTAAACGTTATTGTTTTCGATGATCCCGGGGCAACAGTAACCATTTGCGGATCTTCTGCACCTGCCATGGTTACAAAAAATACACCTGAACTGGCATTACTTTGCTGAAATGTGTATTGGTTGTTTCGCACCGTTAATGTGACGCTTCCTTTTTTATATTTGGCAAAATCTCTTTTTGAGGGAGAATTCGTAATTCTTCTAAAGCCGCTTCCGTCAGGTCGAATAGCATATATGTCGGCATGATACAAAGAAAACAGTGCTTCGTGTGCACTTGAAAAGGCCAGCTCTTTTCCATCCGGCCGCCATGCTACATCGTATAACCCTAGTGATTCTTTGATACTTGAATCCGTCCAGAAACGGCGATCATTTTTTCCATTAGAATCAATAAGACGGATTTCAGTTGAATTTCGTATGTAGGCGATAGCACCTGTTGGATTAATTATACTGTCATCTTGTTCCCGTAATGAAGTAATAGTGGTACTAGAAAATTTATCAGAACTTCCGCAGCAAATAAAAAAGCAGGTAATTGATAAAACAAGAGAAAATAGCAGGTTTCGTGTAGCCATCTTAATAGTTTGGAGCTTTATAAAATCTACCAGATAGCGTTCATAGAGTAATAATATTATATTTTAAATTTACACATTTTAGGAATACAGCCAACAAATAATATTAATTAACTAAACAAGTGCCGCAGTCCTGTTATATTTATTACGATACTCGAGAGGCGACAGGCCGGTTAGTTTTTTAAACGTGGTGCGAAACGCTTTGATATCGTTGTAACCTGATTTGTACATAGCTTCATTTACATTTTCGCGATTGCGTTCCAGTGTTTGCTTAGCTGCTTCAATGCGAACCCGCTGCAAATATTCGACGATGGAGTTAAACGTAACTTTTCTAAAACGTCTCTCAAGGTTTCTCCTGCTTAATCCAAATTTCATTGCAAGATCGTCCACAGAAATTCTCTCTTCATAACTCCTCTCAATATACTCCTGTACCTGCCTGATTACATCGTCTTCGTGTTGCTTTTGGGGGTCAAATATCATAAAGGCTGACTGGCTGTTACGTTCAATTTGTATTCCGAAAAGCTTTGAACATATGATCGCCATTTCACGTCCTGCAAATTTTTCAATAAGATACAAAACCAGGTTTAGCCAGGAATAAGCACCCCCGCTTGTGTAAATACCTTGTTCATCAGTGATAATTTTATCGGGTACTAAATTTACATCGGGGAACATTTCACGGAAAGCATCTGCTTCCACCCAATGGGTGGCTGCTTTTTTTCCTTTCAGCAATCCCGTACTGGCCAGCAGAAACACACCAATACAAAGTGAAGCGATGCCTGCACCATGTTTATATTGCTGAACGAGCCATGGAATGAACTCTTTATTGTCTTCAATTACCTGCAGCTTTTTTCCATGAATTGCCGGAATTATAATTAAGTCGGTACGTTCCACATCACCAATCAATACATCAGGACGAATACGAAATAGGCCCTTAATCATAGTGGTTTCTTTCCTGATTCCCACCAATTGTATTTTAAACATTGGCGGCTGTCCCGCACGTGCCAACACAGAATTCACTTCAGAAAAAATCTGGTGACAACCTTCAACATTCACCAAACTTATATTGCCTTCCGGAATTAATATGGAAATGTGTTTCATGCGATTGGTTTTTTAATTCGTTTCAATTATTTATTAATAATTCGTCGGGAATGGAACTCAAAGCTAAGTCAATCTGGTGTCGCAATCAACCCCTCAAATTGCCGGAATATCACCCCTGAAAACTCATATATCAATACAAACTTTGTGTTGGCAATCAAATCAGCAACAAAACACAAAAAATGAGAAAGATAAAATTACAAATGCAGTTAAGCCTTGATGGTTTTGTTTGTGGACCTCAGGGTGAATTGGATTGGATGGTGTGTGACTGGGACGACGCACTCAAAAATTATGTTGCAGACCTCACCAATTCCGCGGACACCTTTTTATTGGGCCGTGTTACCGGTGAAGGAATGGCTGTTTACTGGCCAACGGTTATGAGCAACCCGGAAAGTAAGGAGGAAGATAAGTGGATGGCCGAAAAATTAAACCGTTTGCCTAAAGTAATTTTTTCAAAAACTGTAACACACATCAACTGGACTAATGTAAGAGTGGCTAATGATATTATTGAAGAAGTAAAAGAATTGAAAAAAGAACCCGGTAAGGACATTTTAATCTATGGGGGCGCCGGTATTGTTTCTTCTTTTGTTCGTGAAAACCTGATTGATGAATATCATTTGTTCATTAATCCCGTGGTTGTTGGAAACGGGAAAACTATTTATGGCGATGTAAAACAGAACATAAAACTAAAGTTGCTTAACACCACTCCAAGTTCAACGGGTATTGTGATACTCACCTATGTTCCTGAAAAACAAAATGAAATTAATTCTACACTTAAAACTCATAAATATGAAACCGCTAGTTGAAACAAACCAACGAGCACTGGATGTTGCCATTTTATTATTACGATTACTGACAGGACTAATTCTGTTTGTAGCAGGAGCAGGAAAAATTTTGGGATGGTTCGGCGGGTTTGGTATGATGTCTACAGTGGAAATTTTCAGAACTAATATGCATCTGTCTTCATTCTGGGCTTATTTGAGCAGTTATACGGAATTTATAGGTGGCTTTTTGATTATGATTGGTTTACTCACCCGTTTTGCCTCCATCGCCCTGTTAATTAATATGCTTGTTGCCACATTGCTTGTTGGATTTAAAAATTTCTTCCTCGGCGGTGCAGCATATCCTTGTTTGCTCTTTGTCATCTTCCTTGTACTTGTATTGACAGGACCAATGGCGTATAGCGTTGATGCCCTGCTTTCAAACAAAAAAGAAAAGAATAGAACGAATCTGAACATAAGCACAGCTTTTTAATAAAAACAAAAACTATGAAAGAAACACTGATCCAGGAATTCGAAGAAACAACAATCGATTTGGGCGAGGTACTCGGTTCATTTACACAAGAAGAATTTAATAAAGTTCCATTTGAAGGCAGTTGGACTGCAGGACAGGTAGCAGAGCACTTGTTTAAATCAGAGTCAAATATTCCAAAAGTATTAACTGGAAATTCGAAAGAAACTTCAGGAGATCCATTCGAAAAAACCGGTCTTATTCGTTCCGTCTTTCTTGATTTTAGTAAAAAAATGAAATCGCCTGAATTCATTCTGCCCTCTGATGAACCAAAAAATAAGGACTACTTCATGGAAGGATTTGAACGAACAAGAAAAGAATTGCGCAGCTGCATACATACAATTGACCTATCAAGAACATTTACCGGTTTCACTTTGCCTCAAATTGGACAACTTACCGGGTGGGAATGGATTTGCTTTGCTGTCACTCATTCGAGGAGACACATCCGGCAGATGAAAAATATTGCCGAAAGATTACAAACATTACAACCGACTGTAGACGATGCTGTATAATGTTATGAATGTGATTGAAGTATTTAAAACCGATGTTACCACGCTTACCGATGCTGGTAAAATTATTGAACTGCTTCGCCAACATTTTCCCGACACCCGAATCAATTTTGACTTGCATGATTGCGACAAAATTTTAAGGTTGGAAGGGAAGGATTTTTCAGCTGACAAGGTCAGGATGCTGGTACATCAAAGAGGGTTTTATTGCGAAGTACTTGAATAAATTCAAGTACTGAATAATTTTTTTAACAAACATCTATAAACACAGATTTTATGCCACAAGTAAATCCTTACATAAATTTCAATGGCAAATGCCGCGAAGCGATGGAGTTCTATAAAGATTGCATTGGTGGCGATTTAATGATAATGCCTGTAGCAGGATCGCCCCTTGAGGCACAGTGTCCTCCGACAATGCAGGATCAGATTGCACATGCTTCGTTAACTAAAAACAGGTTTGTTTTAATGGCAACCGATATGACAGGCCCGGGCGGATTTAAGCCCGGAAATAATATCGCTGTTTCAGTAAATTGTGATAGCGAAGAAGAAGTCGGCTCTTTTTACACCAGGCTTTCCGAAGGCGGTAGTATTATGGAATCGCTGAAGGTGCAATTTTGGGGCGCTTTGTTTGGTGTTGTCGTTGATAAGTTTGGAATCTGCTGGATGCTGAATTACGATAAAACGGTACAGCAGAATTAATCATCTGTTAAGAAAAAAACTCTCTAAATTAAAAGCAGATAATAAATAAGTTTTATGAAAACGGTAAACACAGTTGAAGAATATTTGAGCCTATTTCCTAAAGAGCAAAGAAATGCTTTGGAAACACTTCGCCATGTAATTAAGACAGCCGCTCCAAAAGCAGAAGAAGTGATCAGCTACGGCATGCCTGGCTATAAACAAAATGGAGTACTTGTCTATTTTGGAGGGTTCAAAAATCATTGTAGTTTTTTTCCTGCCGGTAATTCCGTAATAAAAAAATTTAGCAGCGAATTAAAAAATTATAAGACATCAAAAGGCACAATTCAATTTCCATTAGGCCAAACGATTCCAATTACGCTAATTAAAAAAATGGTCAAAGAACGCGTTAAGGAAAACGAGACAAAACTTAAGGCAAAATCAACGTAAGTTGTTGTACACTAACGGCAAAACAATTCAATTTTATAAAATCAAAAGCAATGTCAACAAGTATTTTTGTTAATCTACCGGTTAAAAATCTAGAGAAAACAAAGGATTTTTTTACAAAACTTGGCTACACGTTCAACCAGCAATTTAGTGATGATAAAGGGGCCTGCATGGTTATCTCGGAAACCATTTACGCAATGCTTATTACTGAAGCTTATTTTAAAACCTTTATACCTGACAACCAAATTTCGGATACTTCCAAAACAAAAGAAGTATTGTTAGCACTTTCAGCAGAAAGCAGGCAACAGGTAGATGACCTGGCCGAAAAGGCTGTAGCGGCAGGTGGAAAGAATTTCAGAGATCCGGACGATCATGGATTCATGTATTCCAGGAGTTTTGAAGACCTGGATGGACACGTTTGGGAAGTGTTTTGGATGGATCCCGCTCATGTTCAATAACCACCTATCTCATTCCATTCAAAGAAAGAACACTACATACAATTTCTAACCTTTCGACATTATTCATGCACCTCTTAATTCTGTCAGGCATTAAGTGGTTTTCCATTATCTGTTATTAAAATCAGCGCCGTTATTAGGGGCCTCCATATGGGAATGGGAAGGCTGTATATTTGCGCATGCTTAAAATTGGAGTATTTGGTACAGGGCATTTGGGAAAGTTTCACCTGAACAATTGGAAAGAAATTCCAGAAGTGGATGTAGTAGGCTTCTTTGATCCTGACGACTCAGTTGCAAAAGAAGTTTGTGAAAAATACAACCTGCAGCGTTTTACGGATGAAGAAAAGCTTCTCGATGCATGTGATGCAATTGATGTTGTTACCCCTACCCAATTTCATTATTCGATTTGCGAACGAGCCATAAAAAAATCGAAGCACGTTTTTGTTGAAAAGCCAATGGTAAACACCATGGAAGAAGCAAAAACATTGGTGAAGCTGGTGCAGGAATCGCAGATAAAATTCCAAGTGGGGCACGTAGAAAGATTTAATCCCGCTTTTCTTGCTGCAAAAACACTTGATTTAAACCCGATGTTCATTGAGGTGCATCGGCTCGCACAATTCAATCCAAGGGGAACCGAGGTTAGTGTCATCCTCGATTTGATGATACATGATATTGATGTTGTTTTAAGTTTAGTAAAGAGTGATGTAAAATCCATTTCTGCAAGCGGTGTTGCAGTGATGACGGATACACCGGATATTGCAAACGTTCGAATTGAATTTAATAATGGCTGTGTAGCGAATTTGACATCCAGCCGGATTTCAATGAAAAAAATGAGAAAGGTGCGACTCTTTCAAAAAGATGCGTATATCGGGATTGATTTCCTGGAGAAAAAAACAGAAGTAATTAAACTTAGACATCCTGAAGATAAAAATGTTTTTTCATTTGATATTGAAACGCCTGGTGGAGTAAAAACCATCGCCATTGCTAACCCTCCTATTTCTGAAGTCAATGCAATTAAAAAAGAACTTGAAGAATTTGTGACAGCGATCAATAAAGACACACAACCTATTGTAAATGAAATTGACGGGTACAGGGCCATGGAAGTAGCTCACCAGATTCTTCAAAAGATCAATTATAATTTGATTGTTTCCTGACCAAATGAGTGTAAAAAAATATATCCATCCATTTTGGTACACCATTGCTGATTACATTACTGCTGCCTTAGCATGGATATTATTTTTCTTTGTAAGGAAAATTCTATTAGATCAACCCCTTGAATCGGATAAAAAATTTTGGTTAGGGATATTTTTTATTCCCCTGGGATGGATACTAATTTTTGGCCTTGTTGGAAGTTATAACTCTATCTATAAAAAATCCAGGCTAACAGAATTTACAACAACATTTATTTGCACATTTATTGGCTGCATCGGCCTTTTTTTTCTTTTTTTATTGGACGATGTAAACAATAATTACAGCTATTATTATTCTGCATTTGGAATTTTATTTGGCTTGCATTTGCTGCTGGTATGGCTTGGACGACTATACATATTAAGCATCGCTAAAACACAAATAACCAGCAAGACAATTCGGTTTAAAGCCGCGATAGTGGGCAATTATGAAAATGTAATTAAAATTTATAGTGAAGCAGAAGACAAACTGGAAGTGGAGGGCTATTATGCGGTAGGATATATTGGTCCAATCTATAACGGGAACAATGAACCTAAAGCGCTTTCCCGGCTTGGAGATATCGACCAATTGGAATCCATCATCGACGATAATAAAATTGAACTTATCGTTCTTGCTGTCGGCAAATCCAATCAGCCAATAGTT
>Ga0207650_10003404_pt1 | contig 10939 bp, 8 predicted proteins | sample KBSS63metaG_FD_184325 | JGI IMG/M metagenome (GOLD analysis project Ga0207650, IMG submission 184325) | Switchgrass rhizosphere microbial communities from Kellogg Biological Station, Michigan, USA - KBS S6-3 metaG (SPAdes) (version 2) | ecosystem: Host-associated > Plants > Roots > Rhizosphere >...
AGGAGGCCGAGCAAACCCTCAAAGACTCGCTTTACTTCGGCAATTTGATGGTCCGCGAAGGCAAAGCCGACGGCTCGGTTGCAGGTGCAACAAACACGACTGCCAATACGGTCGCCGCCGCTCTTAGGTGCATCGGCGTGCGGCAGGGATTTAAGACGGTCTCCAGCTTTTTCCTGATGGTCGTGCCGGATAAGAACTTCGGGGCGGGCGGGGCAATGATCTACGCCGATTGCGGCGTCGTCATTAACCCTGATGCGGGCCAGTTGGCTGAGATAGCGATAGCATCGGCCGACTCATGCCAAGCACTTTTGCAGGTCGAGCCTCGTGTGGCGATGCTTTCCTTCTCAACCAAAGGTAGCGCAAAACACGAAATGATCGACAAGGTCGTCGAAGCCACCAAAACCGTCCGGGCCCGCATGCCCGAACTTGCCATCGACGGCGAATTGCAGGCGGATGCTGCTCTGGTAAAAACCGTCGGCGAATCAAAAGCTCCTGGTTCACCCGTCGCTGGCCGTGCAAACGTTCTCATCTTCCCTGACCTCAACGCGGGGAATATTGGCTACAAACTTACCGAACGCCTGACCGGCGGCACAGCGATCGGCCCCATCCTGCAGGGCCTCGACCGCCCGTGTAATGATCTTTCCCGCGGCTGCAAGGCCGGCGACATAGTCGACGCGGTGGCCATCACTGCTGTCCAGTCTCAGGCGCGTAAACTTGCGTGATCGGCCCACGGTGATTAATGGATCGCCAAAACAATCCTATTAAACGTCTTCTCAACCGCCTCGGCCCCGGCCTTATAACTGGTGCCTCTGACGACGATCCGTCCGGTATAGCAACCTATACCCAGGCCGGTGCAAGTCTCGGCTACGCCACATTGTGGACAGCGATCGTAACGCTGCCGCTAATGATCGTCGTCCAGCATATTTGCGCCAAGATCGGTATGGTATCGGGCCGCGGCCTGGCGAGTGTTCTCAAACACTACTACTCTCGCTGGCTGCTTTACCCGGCAGTGGCATGCCTGGTCATAGCCAACACCATAAACGTCGGCACCGACATTGCTGCGATCGCCGCGGCTATCAATATCTTTGTTCCCATACCTATCGCGGCGATGGTCCTGCCAATCGGTGCCATTATCGTCGTTCTACAGATTTGGGGTTCCTATCGGCTGATAGTGAAAGTTTTTAAGTGGTTGACCATTTCCCTATTCGGATACGTGATCGCCGCTTTTTTAGCCAAACCCGACTGGAGTGTCGTTGCCGGGGCGACCTTTGTGCCGCACTTCTCTCTAAGCCTCGAATACATTACGACTATCGTCGCCATACTCGGCACGACCATCTCGCCCTATCTATTTTTCTGGCAGGCCAGCGAAGAGGTAGAGGAGGAGATCTGCATTGTTGGCCGCCGGCGTTTATCGCAGAGAAAGGGTGCGAGCAACGAGGAGATACGAGATGAAAAGATAGACACGGTGGTCGGGATGTTGTTTTGCAATGTCGTTTTCTACTTTGTCATTCTCGCCGCCGGGTCAACGCTGCACGTCTCGGGCAAAACCGAAATATCCTCGGCGGCCGAGGCGGCTCAGGCGCTTGCTCCTCTGGCGGGAAACCTCGCGTCTGTGCTCTTCGCAGTTGGCCTGATCGGTGCCGGCCTGCTCGCCGTTCCAGTACTGACGGGTTCGGTCGCATATGCTGTGGCCGAAACATTTGACTGGCCGGAGGGGCTAGACGAAAAACCTCGCCATGCCCGCAAGTTCTACGCCGTCATAGCCGTATCCACGATCGTCGGGGTGCTCATCGATTTTGCCGGTATAAATCCCATCAGTGCCCTATTCTGGACCGCCGTCATTAACGGTATCGTCGCCCCGCCGCTCCTTGTGGTCGTCATGCTTATCTCAAACAACAAGGCTGTAATGGGAAAACGGACCAACGGGCCTTTCACAAATATCGTTGGCGGGCTGGCTGCTGTTCTGATGTTTGCCGCTGCGGCAGGTATGATATTGACGTGGAATAAGTAGAGATCGGCTAAAGGTCGTCCCCGGGCATGCCGACGTCTATTTCGAGGCATTTTCGACAGAGGCAGTCGGAGTATTGTGCATTCAGTTTCGCGACGGTTGCCTCCTGTAGTTTCACCTCGGCACACCAACACCCTTCGAGCTTAGCTCCGCAGCCAAATGATTCGCCGCACGATCCGCAGACTTTGGGTTCAGGCTTATGCTCGGTCATATTACTCATAAAGATCGGGTTCCCCCGGCGGCCGTGTTTTCCATCTGCGGTGTATCCAAATCCATTGCTCGGGATACGCACGAATCACTCTTTCGGTTGCTGCCACACATAAAGCTGTCGTTCTCTCCACGTCGCTTTTTCGGTCGCCGGTGCTCACGGGGTCAATTATCTCGTCGTGGTAAATAAAATATTTGCCCCTTTCATTATCCCAAATAGCGAACATCGGCACGATCACTGCATTAGCACGCAGAGCGAGCATAGCGATCCCGGTTGCAGTACAAGCGGGAATGCCAAAAAAGGGCACGAAAACGCCTTCCTTGGGATGAGAGTTTACATCGGCAAGAACACCGAGGGTTCCTCCGGAACGCAGTGTCCTCAATATTGGCGAGGCCGAATTCGTCTTGTCGATCTGCTTGTTGCCAAGACGCGTGCGGATCCCGACGATCATCTTTTCGATCAAAGGGTTATCCATCCGGCGGGCGAGAAATGTGAGCGGCTCAAAGAACAAAGGGTAAGTAAATGCCTGCAGCTCCCAGTTGCCCATGTGACCGCCCAGAATGATCCGACCGCGCCCGTCGGTCTTTGTTCGCTCGTATTGTTCCGCAAATACTGGGTCCGGCTCATATTCGATCAGATCACCAAGATTCTGTCGTGAAAGATCGTCAAACCGGCTGACCACCGCCATTACCCGCCCCATATTTTGAAAGGCAGCCTTTAGGATAATCGCTCGCTCCTCAGCGGTCTTTTCCGGAAAGGCAAGTTCCAGGTTCCTTTCGCCCACTTTGCGGAGCTTATCCAGCCGTCGAAAACCAAAAGAACCGGCCGAGATTCCGATTTTCATCGCGGCATTGCGCGGCAAGACCCGTAACATGAACAGAATTGTTCTTGCGGCAAGGTATTCGAGCCAAATTTGTGGTGAATTTTTCTTTGCCATCCCGGGGGCAGGGGTCAATTGACTACTTTAGGGTTAATAAACAACTAATTCAACAAACACGCACCTTGTAACAACCCATTTACCATCGCATTTGTGATTTAAAGCACTTCTTTCGATCTCAACTAAGGCTACTCTAAAACGGTTAATTGGGGGAGGTTATGAATCACACTACAAATGCCATAAAAACGCCTTTCAAAACACGACGCGCCCGATATGAAGTTGTAAGCACGGGCGGATCGAACGTCTCCCATAAAGAGATCGCGATCTTTGAGACATACGATACGATCTATCGTTCATTGTGCGCCGCTCTTTATAATTATGCGCCCGGGTCGGGGCATCCGGGAGGCTCCATCTCGTCGGGGCGATTTGTCAGCACGATTCTGTTCGATCTGCTCAGCTATGATCTTTCGCGACCTGATCGCGATGATGCCGACATAATTTCATACTCGGCCGGACACAAAGCTCTCGGGCTTTATGCCCACTGGGCCCTTAGAAACGAGATAGTCCGTGTCGCCATGCCGGAAATGCTGCCAGCCGACATCCGTCAGCAGCTGCGTTTAGAGGATTTATTAGGCTTCAGGCGAAACCCGATAACAAAGGCCCCGCTGTTTCTTAAATTCCGGTCAAAAGCCTTGGACGGGCATCCGACGCCGGCGACACCGTTCGTCCGTTTATCGACCGGTGCTTCTGGCGTGGGCCTCGCTTCGTCGATCGGCTTGGCAATTGGTGCCGCCGATTACTACGGGGCAAATGCCCCGGTCGTTCATATTGTCGAGGGAGAAGGTGGAATGACCCCTGGACGGGTCAGCGAAACATTGGCCGCAGCCGGGACAGCTTGTCTGAAAAACGTGGTCCTGCACATCGACTGGAACCAGGCGTCCATCGACTCTAATTTCGTCTGCCGGGAAGGTTCACGGCCGGGCGATTATGTTCAATGGGATCCCGCCGAGTTTGCATACCTTCACGACTGGAATGTCATTCTCGTAGAGGACGGAAAGGACTATCAGAGCATTTTCGAGGCCCAACGAAAAGCTTCAGCGTTCGCAAACGATCAGCCGACCGCAATTGTTTACAAAACGGTTAAGGGCTGGAATTACGGTATCGAAGGCAAGGCATCTCACGGGGCTGGCCATGCCCTCTGCAGTGTTGATTTTTACAATGCCGTAAAGCCGCTGCTTGATCTCACCTGTGAAGATCTCAACCTCTGCAAAGACGAGCAGATGTGCAAAAGCGGCAGCGAGAGCTCAATGGTCGAAAAATGTTTCTTCGAATCACTGCTTATAGTTCGCGATGCGTTGGAAATGAACAGGGATGTAACACACGCCCTTGCCGAGCGGATACTGGCATCGCAGGAAAGGTTGAACTGTTTGGGAAGAACAAAGCGTGACATGGCACCGGACATTTCAAAAATCTATTCGGCCTTGCCGGCTTCCGAAACCATCCCGGACGAGTTAGTCCTTGCTCCCGGTTCATCCACTACCTTGCGCGGCGAGCTCGGCAAGGTCCTCCATTATTTCAATAAGTTGTCTGGTGGTGCATTTCTTACCTCTGCCGCAGATCTGCTTGGCTCGACGAGCGTAAATGTGATCGCCAAAGATTTCAGCGACGGCTATTACAACGCCGATGCTAACCCGTACTCAAGGACGCTCTCCATCGGTGGCATTTGTGAAGATGCAATGTCAGGAGTCGCGAGCGGAATATCAACATTTGGACGTCATATAGGTGTGTGTTCGTCGTATGGAGCATTCATGGCCCCGCTGGGACATATTGCCGCCAGGCTTCACGCCATAGGCGGCCAGGCACGCCGTAGCTGGTGTGACAAACCCTTTGATCCCTTTTTCCTTATCTCAGCTCACGCTGGAATCAAGACCGGTGAGGACGGCCCGACCCACGCCGACCCGCAGCCGCTGCAGCTTTTGCAGGAAAATTTCCCAAAGGGAGCGATGATCACGCTCACCCCCTGGGACCCGCAGGAATTATGGCCGTTGGTGTCGGAAGCTCTTAAACTTAGGCCGGCGATCATCAGTCCATTCGTCACACGGCCATCGGAAAAGGTCCTCGATCGTGCTGCACTCGGCCTTGCACCTGCGTCCGACTCTCGAAAAGGTGTCTATTTGCTTCGCAAATCGGCTTCGACAGAACCGGATTGCACCGTCATCCTCCAGGGCAGCGAGGTAGCATATTCATTTGTTACCGAAACCTTGCCCTTGCTCTTACAGCATCAGATCGATGTTGCCGCCTATTACGTGGCCAGCGCCGAGCTATTCGATCTCTTGGCCGAGTACGAGCAGGAAGAAATATTCCCGGAGAGTGTTGGACAAGAGGCAATGGGCGTCACCGGGTTTACGCTGCCTACAATGTACCGCTGGGTACGTTCTTCACACGGGCGAAAGCACACGCTTTATCCATTCCGAAAAGGACATTATCTGGGCAGCGGAAAGGCCGAGAGCGTTATCGCCGAAGCCGGCCTCGACGGGCTAAGCCAGTTCAACGCAATACGAACATTCACCGACGCCCGCCAAACTCGCACGGACGTAAAGCCCGGAGCTCAGGCCGCATATTCACTAAATTAAAACCATGATACGCATATCAGACAGGATCAAACTACTCGGAACAGAAACAGCGTTCGCAGTTTCGGCGGAGGCATCAGCTTTTGCCGCAAAAGGCAATAAAGTTTACCCGTTTCACATCGGCGATATTAATCTTTCAACACCGTCCACGGTGGTAGAGGGCACATTCAAAGCCATAAAAGATGGCAAGACCGGATACTGTCCTAACGCTGGTATACCACAACTGCGCGAAGCCATAGCCGCCAATGTCGGAGCCTCGCACGGGATCAACTATTCGGTGGAGAACGTCGCCGTTCAACCCGGCGGCAAACCAACGATCGGCAAATTTCTGCTTGCACTTATGAATCCAGGAGACGAGGTCCTTTATCCTAACCCGGGATATCCGATCTACGAGTCTCAGATCGAATTCAATGGAGGAGTGGCCGTCCCTTACACCTATTCCGAGGGTGAGGATAATTTTGTTTTCGACGTCGAGGCGATCCGGCAAAAGATCACTCCTCGCACAAAGCTGCTGATCCTAAATGACCTTCAGAATCCCAGCGGGGCCGAATGTTCGCAGCAGGATCTCGAAAAACTTTCCGAGCTCGCTATCAAGAATAACCTGATGGTGCTCAGCGACGAGGCGTATTTTGATATTCGGTACGAAGGCAAAAGTAACTCGATCGCGAGCCTTCCGGGAATGCAGGAGCGGACCGTCCTGCTTTATACGTTCTCAAAGAAATTCTCGATGGCAGGATGGCGTCTGGGGGCATCCATCGGCCCTAAAGAGGTAATCGATGTGATCGCCAAAATAAACGTCAATGACGAGTCGTGCACAAACCACTTTATCCAGTACGGGGCACTTGCCGGCCTGGCGGGAGATCAGTCAGAGGTAAAGAACATTCTCCAAGTCTTAAAAGAAAGGCGCGATGCCGCAGCTGCGTTGCTCAACACGATACCCGGTGTTCGATGCTTCCGGCCGAATGCCACGTTTTATCTTTTCCCAAATGTGACCGGCCTGATGGAGAGTAAAGGCTACACAGATTACGACAGCCTTCGCACGGACATACTCCACCAAACCGGTGTCTCGTTTTGTACCCGCATGCATTTTGGACGGCTGCTGCCGGGTGAGACCGAGCGTTATATTCGGATCGCCTACGCGGGTATCGGGCTGGCCGAGCTTTCTGAAGGACTGAACCAGCTAAAGGCATTTGCGATGTCGGAAACCCGGGCAGCGGCCCACAGTTGAACCGGTCCCCAAACTGCCCGTTTATCAAATTACGAAACTCTTACAATTACTGCTGCGCTTAACTGCTAAGCTAAAAATCGGCCGAAAACAGCCACCGGTCTAATCCGCGGATAGGGGTTTAATATTAGTGCAAAATGTAATCGAATTTGAGGCGTCCAAAGCCGGAAGGTTTAACTGGAACACGATCGTTTGGGTGTCCGTCTTCCATATCATGGGCATCGTTGCTCTCTTTAACTTTAGCTGGCCGAATGCGATCGCCGCCCTTGTAACCTGGTGGATCGCTTCGAGCTGGGGTATCGGTATCGGATATCACCGCTTGTTTACCCATCGGGGCTTTAAGGCGCCGATGTGGCTTCAGTATTTTTTGGCCACGTGCGGTTCACTGGCCCTTCAGTCAGGGCCTATCTCTTGGGTAACGACCCACCGCATTCACCACGCCTTTACCGAAACGGACAAAGATCCCCATAGCCCGATGAACGGAACATACTGGTCGCACATCGGTTGGATATTTCGCGGAACGGCCCAGGGGCATTCGCAGGCCACATTGCAGCGGTACTCGCCTGACCTGACAAAGGACCGCTATCTGACGCTGCTCAATAATTATTACTATGTAACGCTGATCGCGTGTGCTTTTGTGCTGTTGGCGATCGGCGGCTGGACAATGGTCCTGTGGGGAGTATTTTTACGAACCGCAGTGTCTTGGCATTTCACCTGGCTTGTAAATTCGGCGACGCATCTGTGGGGCAACCGGCGTTTTGATACGCGGGACGATTCGCGGAATAACGCCCTGGTTGCTGCTCTTACGTTTGGCGAAGGTTGGCACAACAATCACCACGCATTTCCCCGCTCGGCCAAGCACGGCTTTACGTGGAAGGAATTTGACATCAACTGGTATCAGCTGCAGATTGCGGAAAAGGCCGGCCTTATCAGCAATGTTTATGCATATGACATTGCTACCGAATCGCAAACACCCAAGGAGCTTAGAAAAGCCGCCTGATCGACAAGAAAAATTAAATAAAAGGGCAAAACGTAGAACTCGCTTTTACTTTTGCCCTTTTAATTTCTACCTTTGGTTTAGAAATGCGTCGCCGCAAGACCGCAGTTTTTTTCCTCATTCTGGGTATCAGCCTCACGGTTCTGGCCGCGGTGCTCAACATCGGGTGGATACTCCTTAACCTACGCGAAGTCGTCCTGCTCATATTTGGTGTCGTATTTTTTGCTCTGATAATTACCGGTCTGATACTTAACACCATCTTTCTTGTCCGCGAGATAAGACGCAACGAGCAGCACGATGCATTTCTGAACGCAGTTACCCACGAACTGAAGACCCCGATCGCCTCGATCAGGCTTTATCTCGAAACCCTAAAGACCCGCGAGGTCGCAGAAGCCCGAAAACAGGAGTTTTACGATGTAATGCTGGCGGACAGCGACAGGCTTCTAGGTACAGTTGAACAGGTGCTGCAGGCTAGCCGCAACAAGGAAAAAGGCAGGCCCACCAATATTGCCGAGGTCGATCTCGGCGACCTGCTCACCGAAACGATAGGCATTACGCGAACACGTTACAACATCGATAACGGAACAGTAAGATTTGCCGCACCAGTCGACAAGATAATTGTCTCCGGCGATAGAGCGGACCTGCAGACAGCCTTTTCCAATCTCCTTGATAACGCTATCAAGTACTCGATAGAGGAACCCCGTATCTCGGTAAAACTCAAAACATCGACACGTAACGCCGAGGTCTATATCAAGGACAACGGAAAGGGCCTGGCAAAAGCTGAGCTCAAGCGCATATTCAAACGCTTTTACCGCGTCCCTAATTCTTCGCCTTCCGCGGCGAAAGGAACGGGCCTCGGCCTCTCGATCGTTCGCTCGATCATCGAAAAACACGGCGGCCGGGTGGGTGCCGAGAGCAACGGTGACGGCAGAGGCAGTACTTTTTTTGTTAGATTGCCGTTAAGTAGCAAATGAAGATATTGATCGTTGAGGACGAAGAACATCTTGCCGACGGGCTCAGATTCAATCTTGAGGCCGAGGGTTATGAGGCCGAGATCATAGGTGACGGCGGCGAGGCTGTCAAAAAGCTTGGCGAGGAGAAATTTGACGCGGTCGTTCTGGATGTAATGCTGCCCACGCTCGATGGCTTTGAGGTTGCCCGATCCATGAGAGCAGCCGAAGACTATACGCCGATCCTGATGTTAACGGCACGCGGACGGCCCGAGGATGTGCTGTTGGGATTTGAGGCTGGAACCGATGATTACCTGCCAAAGCCGTTTGACCTGGCGATCTTTCTTGCCCGTCTCAACGGACTCCTGCGCCGCCGGCAATGGCAGCAGCAAAAGACTCAGGAGTCTGCGAAAACGGAAGTCACCGAACTGAACGGACGCACAATAGACCTCGGCAATCTGGAGCTAAAGCACGGCGACGAGACAATACACCTAACTTTGATGGAAGCGAAACTGCTTCAATACCTAATTGAAAACGAGAACCGGGCCGTGTCGAGGCGCTCGATCCTCGAGGATGTGTGGGACCTGCAGGAGGACACAGATACGCGTGCGATAGATAATTTTATTGTGCGGCTGCGGCGGCACCTCGAGGACGATCCGGCAGACCCGCAGATAGTACAAACAGTGAGAGGGGTCGGCTACCGGTTCGTGAGGCCGGAAAGCGAATCTGAATAATCCCGACGGGCAAGTACCTTAAGATCATCCCGCCATCTCTCGTGCAGCTCGAATCGCCAAAGCTCGATATCAGGCGAGATTGACCGCGCAAAAAAATCAAAATCCCTATGAAAGCTCCACGCCGGAGCCGCCAGATAAACCAAGGCCGGCTTATCAATGATGTCGCGGCCGTCAAACAGGTCGGCCGCCTCGAGAATGCCGCGCCGCCGCTGAAGCTCGATCTTTCGCCAGTAATCGGCCGCCTGAAAGATCATCTCGCGGTCCGGCTGCGTCTTTAGTTCGATAATAACGAGCCGTCCGTCGCGCCTAAGTGCAAGCAGATCGATCTTGTCATTTGACGACCGGAATTGATTGTAAAGCGGCGAGAGGATCAGGTTAGCATCGAGTAGTCGGATGTTGCGGCGGAGAATAGATTCGAGCCACGCCTCGGGTGCCGTGCGATAGTATTCGTGCCGCTTGTTCGGCGTCGAAGCTGACCGGTAAAGCTCGAGTTCTCGAACCAGTATTTTGAGCTCGCTCCACGAGTCCTGGGAGAGGATGCTCCGGTCGCGGCCGATGCCGAACCAAGCCTTTTCCTGTCCGGCGACTTTTCGGACCCTGGCAAACGGCAGGCCCATAAACCGAACGGTCTCACCCTGACGCGAAAAGATCACATCGATGCTGCTGGGCGACAGATCAATGATGCTTTGTGCGGTTTTCCCGGGCTGTGGTTGGCCCGGCAGAGTGAGTTTTGGGGCCTTTTCGCGCCACAGCCCGCTGATCTTTCGCTCTGGCAGTTCGAGCAGTCTCGGCGGGTCTTGTTTTCTATCCACCTCGATGACGGTCAGTTTGCTTTTCCAGCGCTCGGTCAGCAGGGCGTGGAGTTTTTGGGCATTTTTTGCCTGCCTTTTTTCGCATATGATCCAGATCTCATTCACAGGTTTGTTCTTTCGCAAGCCGAGTTTTTCGAGCCACAGGATCGCCGCCGTAAATATTGCCTCGACCGTTAGCACAGCGGTGATGTCAGCGATGGCGGCCACCGCACGCTTTTCTGCCATTTCGAACAGGATCTGAGCAAGACGGCCGTTCTCGGCGTTTAGCGATACCCTTCCCAGCTTTGTTCCTGCAAAACTCTCTATGATCAGAGCGGCGATCTCGTTCGCCTTTTGCAGCCGGGCAAGCTCGACATCGGCCGCAAGCTCAATGGCCGAAATCCTCGGGACGAGCCGCATCGTTTCCCGGTTTCTGGCAAACGCTCCCGCCGCATCGATCGAGACCTCGCGGCCGTCTCTTTCAAAGCCGTTCAGCCGCCAGGTGTGATGTCCTTTGTC
>Ga0207650_10003410_pt1 | contig 10933 bp, 5 predicted proteins | sample KBSS63metaG_FD_184325 | JGI IMG/M metagenome (GOLD analysis project Ga0207650, IMG submission 184325) | Switchgrass rhizosphere microbial communities from Kellogg Biological Station, Michigan, USA - KBS S6-3 metaG (SPAdes) (version 2) | ecosystem: Host-associated > Plants > Roots > Rhizosphere >...
TTGGGAAAGGCGGTAACCAGCGGACGATTGCGGTTCATCAATCGTTTCGACGAGCAACACGATCTCTATGCGGTGGTGAAAACAGAACCAGAAACGAAGAGCGAGGCGCCTTTGCCTGACAATGTGTCGGTACGCGAATGGTCGGCGCTGCTGGAAACCGATCCGGTGAACGTGCTGGGAAAATATCAGCCCTGGAGCGAGAAATTGCTGCGCCTGCACCTCGCCTCGTTTGGAACGCTGCCGCGTTACGCTGACTTCATGCGCGATGTTTCGGAGCTCGGTCGCGGCATAATCGGCGGCGATGAAGATAACCAGTTGCTGCTGGCTGAGAATTTTCGTCACTTTGCCGATAAGTGGGTGAACCGGCCCGCGTTCGTTTCCGCTTATCGGAACTCAAGCGACGAAGATTTTGTCGCGCGTGTTCATGCCAACGCGGGACTGAAGCCCGACGAGGTAGCGCAAGCGACAGATGCAGACGAACTCAAAGAGAAACGCGTGACACGCGCCGACCTTCTGCTCAAACTGGTCGACGATGCGGCGTTCGTAGCCCGCGAGAAAAATCGATCGCTGGTCTTGCTGCACTTCTTTGGTTATCTGCGACGCAATCCTGACGATCCACCGGACAACAATATGAACGGATTGCTGCATTGGGTGATCGAAATGGATAAAGGTTACGCGCCAGCTTCGCTGAGTTACGCGTTTGCGAGCTCGATTGAACACCAGCGGAAATTGCAGCAAGCCCAATCGGATGTGCCGGCGAAACAGCTAAGATAATTACTCTGTGTTTCTTCGTGTTCTTTGTGTCTTTGTGGTGAGGTTTTTTGCAGACTGAATTCACCACAAAGACACAGAGAACACAAAGGACGCACAGAGACTTCAACTCAATCCAAGATGACTCTCAGATCCAGGCTCGGCGTTTTCTGTCGCGAGGCAGCGGTCTTCGGCGTCTTTTGTCTTCTCACCGCGTTGCTGACCTGGCCTTACGTCCGCTACCTGCGCGACGTAGTTGTCGACGAAGGCGATCCTTATCTGGTCTCCTGGATAATGTGGTGGGACTACCACCAAACCTTCGCCCATCCACTCCAGCTTTTTCACGCCAACGTTTTCTATCCGTATCCTTACTCGCTCGCTTTTAGCGAGCACATGTATGGCATCGCGGTAATTTTCTTTCCGCTCTTCGCGCTCGGCTTCCGACCTCTGACGGTCCACGCGATTGCCATGTTCGTTGGCTTTGCGCTTTGCGGCTACGGCGCTTTCCGTCTCGGCCGCACCCTGACCGGTTGCCTGACCGTGGCCTGGGTTGCAGGCATCGCGTTCGCGTTTACACCTTTCCGCCTGGACCAGATGTCGCAGTTGCCCTACCTCTGGACCGTTTGGATACCTTTCTCGCTCGAAGCGCTCATCCTCTTCGCGCGACACACCAGCCGGCGGCGCGCAGCGTGGCTGGGGTTCACTGTTTTCATGCTGGGGCTGTCGAGCCTGACGTGGCTGAGTTTTGCGCTAGTGCCCATGCTGCTCGCGGCCATGGTGCTGATGACCAGGCATCGGCTGTGGCGCGAACGCGAGTTTTGGCAGCGTGGCTTGTGCGCGATTGGAATTGCCGGCGTGGCGTTGTTGCCCTTCACGATTCCTTACTACCTCGTGTCGCGCATTTACGGATTCAAGCGCACCATCCAGGAAGTGAAGGACAACTCCGCCTGGCCCATCCATTGGCTTTCGATTCACCCGCGCATGGCCTTGTGGAGCAGAATTGGGCCAACCATTACACCCTATGCGCGGTTCCGTTTGTTTCCCGGCCTGTTGCCGGTGATATTTTCGGCACTCGCGCTTGTTCCTCGTCGCCAAAAATCTGAAAGCCTGGAGCCACGGAACGACGCGGAGTTGTCTGCGGCCCGGGAGACGGGGTTGTTTTGGTTAGGCGTGGTGGTCAACGTCGGCATTTGGCTTTTCGTCCTGTTTGACTTCGGCTACATCAAATCGGAATTTTTTCTTACAGGGCTGACGATTGCCGTTATTGCGCGTTGTTGTATCGCCTATCCGTACTACCTGCGCCGGCGACATACAAATCTGGTGGAGACGGTGCGCGGTTGGAAGGGCGACGCTTTATGGCTCGGCACGCTCTTGACCGTGATCGGATTTCTTTACTCGCTCGGCTGGAATTTCTTCTTCTACCGGATCTGCTACGACGTGATTCCCCTCTTTCGCGGCATGCGCATGCCGACCCGCGGCGCCGCGTACGCCTACCTCGGCCTGGCCATCCTCGCAGGCGTGGGCGTGAAGCGCATCGCGGATGTGCTCAGCGAGCGACGGTTCCATTGGAATCGCAAGGCGGTGGTGATTTTTATGTGCGCGCTGTTGTTGTTTGAAATGAACGCGACGCCGCTGGCGATCATTCGCGGCGACATATCGCCCGACGCCGTTACCATCCGTCTGAAACAAACCCCGATGCGCGGCGGGCTCGTCATGCTGCCGGCGGGCGGCGGCTACAATCATCATCACATGTTGCGCGCGGCGGACCACGGCAAGCCTTTGATCACTGCGACCTCCGGATTCGCACCGCCGTATGAAGTGGCGATCGAGAATCTAACCAACAGCGGCCCGATCACATCCGAGTTTCTAGATCTGCTGGAAAAAATTCCCGCGTCGTATGTGGTGGTGTTGACTCACCTCGTGCCTCCAGAACGCAAAGCCATCTACGAAAATTTCTTTTCGCGTGCGGTGGCGAATGGGCGGCTGCGTTTCATCAACCGGTTTGACGCGCATGACGATCTTTACGCTGTAGTGAAGACTGAGCCCACTGCGGTAAGTGAAGCGTCGTTGCCTTTCGCAATGCCCGACCGCGAGTGGAGCACGGCGATAAAAGAAGACCCGCTGAACCTGATGAGTCATTCGTTTGAATGGACGCGCGCGGTTTATTGCCTCTATCTCGCCGCGTTTGGCCGGATGCCGCGCTATCGCGAGTTCATCGAAGATATGAGCAGCTTAGGCAAGGGCGTCGTCATGGGCTCGGCCGAAGCAGATCCGCCGTTGAACGATCGGCTGGCCCACCTGGCGGAGTCGCTCGCGCAGCGGCCGGAGTTTCAGTCAAAGTACGACAAGATTCCTGATGAAGAGTTTGTAAGCAGATTGGTAACCAATGCCGGCCTGGAATTCAGTGAGTCCGAGCGAGCGGCGCTGATAGCGGCATTGCAAAAGGGCAGCATGACTCGGCCCGAGGTACTCGCGAAGATCGGCAGCGATCCGCGACTGCTGCAAAGGGAACAGAACCGCGCGCTCGTTCTCGTTTACTTCTTTGCTTACCTGCGACGCAATCCTGATGACCCGCCCGATTACAATCTTGACGGTTTCTTGCATTGGGTGAAGCACCTGGAACAACACGGCGCGGGCGAGCTGACGACTGCATTTGCCGGCTCAATCGAACGCGCCCGAATCCTGGAGCGCGAACCTCACTAGCTGCAGCAAGTTTGGCCGCGGATTTACGCGGAGACACGCGGATTCAGATCAGCAGTTAAATTTTATTCAGATCTTTTTCAGATCTCTTATTATCCGCGTAAATCCGCGGCCAAACCTTTTTTGCTTGTCACGCGCCGCCAGAAGCTCGAAGAAAATTTCGGGTCGACAAAGCGCGCGAACGCTTCCCAGTTAGGAAAGTATTCCTGAAACGCCTGGGCCGACATGCGCGCGTCCTTGGCGGGATAGACCGCGCCGCGCGCCGCGCGCGTTACCTCATCTAATTCATCAAGCAACTGCAAAGTTTCCTTGCCGCGAAAAGGGAAGTCTATCGCGACGGTGATTCCCGGGCGGGGAAACGAAAGCATGCCCGGCGAGGTCAGGTCGCCAAACACCTTCAGCACCGTCAACACCGCCGCCAGTCGCGAACGCCCAATGCGCTGGAAGATTTCCGCGACGGCTTCGTGTTCGGCGTAAGGCACGACGCACTGATACTGCAGAAATCCGCTGCGCCCGTAGATGCGGTTCCAGTTGGCGACCGCGTCGAGCGGATAAAAGAAAGGCTCGAAGTCCACCAACTCGGTTTTCGGCTGGCGGGTCTGCAGCCGGTAATAGACAGAATTCATCGCCCGGATCGTCGGCCCCTTTAGAAAAAGATCCGGCACAGTGAAAGGTAGACTGCGAGCTGGTCCCGGCGCGCTCCGCTCTGCCACAGCCGCCGCCGAGTTGCCGCACAACAACATCCCTCGACCAAAGCGGCCGCGGCGGAAACTACTATCCAACCAGGCGACGGTGTATTCGTAGTCGCGGTCAGCGGCGACGGCGAGCGCCAAAAATTCCTCGAGGTTGCCGAAGGGCATGCGCTCCACGGCGATTGCCGGTCCGGGTATTTGTTTTAGCTCAAATTCTGCCCAGGTGATTAGTCCTGTCAGTCCCATTCCGGCGATGGTCGCGGCAAACAACTCGGCGTTTTCGTCGGCCGAACACAGCAGTCGTTCGCCGTTTGAACGCAAGAGCTCGAAACGTTTGACGTAGCGTCCGAACGTTCCGGCGCGATGATGATTTTTTCCGTGAACATCGTGGGCGATAGCACCACCGATTGAGATTTGCTTGGTGCCAGGCGTGACGGGGAGAAACCATTGATGCGGGACAATGAGGGCGAGAATATCCGCGAGCGTGGCGCCTGCTTCGCAGCGGAGAATGCCGCGCTGCTTGTCAAAATCCATGATGCCTGAGAGCGCGGCGGTGTCGAGCAGTGTGCCGCCGTTGTTCAGGCAGGTGTCGCCATAGCTGCGGCCCTGGGCAAAGGGTAAGACGGAAGTTTCATACTCACGCAAGGGCGGCGTGTCGGTGCGGCTTTTTAACTCGACTACCTTCGCGTGTTTTGCGGCCGGATAGCGTCCCCAGGATTCATACCGCTTCGAGCTGTCAGTCATATTTCTTGCTGTAGGGGCGGACCTATGTGTCCGCCCTCGATGAAGTACGCCGTGCAAAGGGCGGAAACACAGGTCCGCCCCTACAACGCTCACGCTACACAGGATCTACCAGAGCGTCGCAGCGACGACAACCGCCACAACCATCGCGCCGACGACATAACTCGCCGGGTCTTTCACGGTAAACACGATCGGGTCGTCGTGCATTTTGCCGCGATGGGCCAGCAGCCAAACGCGCGTGATCCAGTAAAGCAAGCATGGGCCAACCAGCCAGAGGATTGTCGGTTGCCGATAAAGCGACACCACTTCTTTGCTGTTGATATACAGGACCAGCACCAGCACCGACAGATAACCGCTGACAGTGCCGAAGTTTTTCAGCAGCTCGGTATCTTCGCTCGTGTAATTTCTTCGTGAAGCCGGCGGCGCACCGTCAGGAGCGAAACTGCGCAGTTCCGTGTAACGCTTCACGAATGCCAGACTGAGAAACAGAAACATCGAAAACGCCAGCAGCCAGGGCGACACGGGAATGCCGGTGGCGTAGCCGCCTGACAAAACGCGGAGGGTGTAAAGTCCGGCCAGCACCAGCACGTCGACCATTAATAGTCGCTTGAGATACACGGAATAAGCAGTGGTAAGAACCAGGTAAATAACAATCGCGAGTCCGAACGGTTCGGGCAACAGGAGAAACGCGATTGCGAGCCCGGCCAGCATCAGGAGAGGCGCCAGAGTCCAAACGCTCGCGGAGGTAATCCTGCCGGCTGCCAGTGGTCTAAGTTTCTTGCGCGGGTGCAGCCGATCTGTTTTCAGATCGAAGACGTCGTTCAGCAGGTAAATGCCTGATGCGCATAAGCACCAGGCGGCGAGCGCGTAAGCGGCACGAATCAGCGAGGTGGTATCGAAGATTTTGTGCGCCATCAGAAGGGGCACAAACACGAGGACGTTCTTGATCCACTGGTGAACGCGCAAGGCTTTGACGAGTGACATGAGACGACTCGGCTGCGCGGCGACGGTCGTGTCGCTCGTAGAGAAACTTGAAACTGGCTCACGCAAACTCATCCAAACCTCATTTGCTCTGTGTCCTCTGTGGTGAAGCCTTATTGAAAAATCCACCACAGAGACACAGAGTACACAAAGGTTGCACAGAGAAAGACGCGACTGCGACATCCCGTGCTACCGCGCAATTAGTTACTCCACGATGCGCGTAAGCTGAAGCTGCTTAATCTCGACCGCACCTTCCGTCTCCGGAAAAACCTGAATCCGTATCGCCCCGCCCTGAGGTAAATCCAGCACCGCCGGGAGCGGCGAGTCGAGCGGCATTCTATCAGCTTCAGTGTTACCTTGCGGCTTTCGGAAAATGCGAACACGCAGCGCCGCGGTTTGTCCTTCAGCCTGCACGCGCCAGCGCCCCGGCGGCATCTCCAGACTCGCGATTTGTGCCGGCGCGTCGCGTGATGCCGAAACGACCAGCTCGTTCGCCGCATTCAGGTAAGCGACCGTGGAATCTGTTTCGTTCAAGAGAAAAGCTGGGATGTCGATTTGATTCTCGTTCTGCCGAATGCCGATCGGCACGCTGTATCGTCGCACCCAGATTCGCGACACAATTCGCTGCGGCGCCTGGACGGCAAAACGCACGAGCGTGTAATCGCGAAAGAAGCGCGGGTCTTCCTGCATTTGCCGTCCACTTAAAAAGTAGCCGCGATCGTTTCCGGTAGGCAAAAGAAAGATTACCAGGTCCGGCTTGCGGTCGAGTACGTATTGGCCGTCGCCCAGCTCGTGACCGATTGCGCCCTGGCCCACTCCAGGCGGCGGATGCCGCGGCAGGTAGTAATCGTTAAGACCGAGCATGTCGAGCGATGGAAGCTCGGACCAGTAAGGCAGGCAGCCAGCCGGGTCAATCGCCATGAGCGGTTGTTGTTTGCCGAACGCCTGCTTCAGCATTAACCCGACGGCGCGGCCGTCCCACTCCCAGCGTTCGGAGATCGCTCGCAGGTTTTCACTGTCGCGGGACTGGAGAAAAACGAAGACGCCGAGCAACAACACGAGTGAGGCGCTGGTCGCGTAGAGTTGGGTCGCGCGCGCGTGGCTCGCGATCCACTCTGCTCCGGTCGCCGCCATCAAGACGAGCAACACGACGAGAGGCACGAAGTGGCGCCAGGCGGGAAAAATATCGCCGCCGATCGTTATCACATAAACGGTCCAGGCGACGAGCATGGCCGTCAACAGAAACATCCGCGCTCGCTTGAATTTCTTCGCCAAAGAAATGACAACTGAAACGGCGGCGACTGCGATGAGCGGCAGAAGAGGAAACGCACCGGCGCGGATATAACTCCAGCCGTCGAGCGCGTGTTTGAGCGACGGCGTGAATTTGACGAGAGCTGTGTTGGGTACCCACTCGCCGTAGTAAGCGCGCCGAAATGCAATTTGAAGAAGCGTGAACAAGATCGGCAGGGCCGCGAGAGTGACGGCTTGTCGCCAGGCGGATCTGCCTTTGGATTCATTTCGGGGCAGTAGCCCGACCGTAAGGAAGGGCTCTGTTGTTTCACTGCCTTCTAAGCCCTCCCTTACGGTCGGGCTACTGCCCGGGCCCTCCCTTACGGTCGAGCTACTGCCCGGGCCCTCCCTTACGGTCGGGCTACTGCCCCGTGTCACGATCAAAAAGACTGCTACGGCAACGATTGTAAACAAAGCGCCGTCGAGTCGCGTCAGACAGAGCAGGGCGAAAAGAAAGCCCGGCAGCCAGAGCGACTCGGGGGTTTCTGGCCTTCCGCTCGGGGCATTGGACATTGGACCTTGGACATTGGACTTCTTTTCGAGCGCTCGGTAGCAAAGCACTGTGGCCCAGGCGAGCAAGCCCGCGACCAGCGGCTGTTCCATCCCGCCTATCGCCCAAACGGCCATCGGTGCCGCCAGGGGCAGAAACAACAACGTCAACAGAATCGGCAGCGCGCTTTTGAAAGTCGTCGGCCGGTGAGCGTAAACGATGGCGGCGATCGCCGAAGCGATGCCGGCGAATCCGAGCACGCGCGCCGCCGTCACCAGGTCCATGCCGGTGAGGCCGAGAGCGGCGCAGCACAAAACCCAAAGCAGATTTGAGTAACCCTCGACGCGCTCGCCCGGGTTCCAGGTCAATCCGTGTCCGGCCAGCAGTCGCTGTGAATAGCGCAACGAAATCAACGCGTCGTCGGCGATGAAGGGCAGGAAATGGTAGGCGTGAAGCGCCAGCACCGCGACTGCAATGCCCAAGAGGACCAGCGTAATTGCCGCGGATTTACGCGGATAAGCGCGAATCTGAGGAAAATCCGAGGAACTGTCGAAAGTTTTTTTCACTTTTCAGATTCGTGTAATCCGCGTGAATCCGCGGCAAATTCCTATTCTACTTTCACAACCGCGCGCAGCGGCTTTGAGCCTTTCGAGGCGAACCAGGCGACGCCCTCCTGGACCATGTCGATCTCCAGCACGTAGTTGCCGGGTTCGCTTGGCGCGGTTACCGTGAGCGGCACTTCAGTCTCGTCACCCGGCGCGAGATCGTAAAGCAGCGCGCCGCGACCGTCATCATTCATCACCGGCAGGTTGTTTTCTCGCAGCCAGTGGTTTCCCACGAGCAGCCGGAATTTGCCGTCGCCCTCTGCCAATGCCGGCCAAACGCCCGCGCCAGTGTTTCTCAGTCTTAAATAAATTGTCTCTTTCAAACCAGCGTGCAGGTGGTCGGGCAACGGCTGGGCCAACTCGATTTCTGCATGCATGTATTCATCTCTAAGCGGGCCGTGAGTTGCGGTCAGCACGATCGGGTTTCCTTGTCCCCCTTTGTCAGTGCGCAGCACCTCGATAAGCGCCATTTGAATTCGCGTGTGATCGGAATAGTAAGGCATGACGACGGGAACGATCTTTCCAGTGGTCAGCCCGGCCGCTTTGATACTTTCGATCGCACCCGGAAAGTGTTCGACATAACAAAGCGAATAGAGAGATCGGACACCGAGTGCAGCCAGCGAGCGGGCAAACCTCGCTTTCGATTCAGCCGTACCGAAGTACTCAGGCATGTAAAGACACAGCGCCGGAGCTTCCGACTTGAGCTGGACCTCGATGCCGCTTTCAAGGGCGCTGCTTTCGGCCCACGCGGAGACAGGAGCGATCAACGCCTGCTCGCGCGCCGGAAGAAACGCAGCCAGCGAGTAGTCTCTCAGAAAATATTTTGCATCGTTCAAGAAGGCTCGGGGGTTATCGAACGCTGTTGGCCGGGTGGCCCATTCAAAACGATAAATGTAAACACAAGCTACGGCAGCCTGCACACCGAGGATGGCCCACAACGCAACCGCGACGATGCGTTTGAAAGTTTGCGCGCGTCCATAAAGATTGGCGGCGAGTGCGAGAAGAATTAAGCCGCCGAGGAGTTCAAGGTAGGTGGCATAGCGCAGCATGCCTGAAAGCATGCTCCAAAGAATCGCGCCCACGATCACAATAAGACAACAAGCGCGAAGAGCGCGACTGGTCGGCTGGGACCGCAGGCGTCTCGCCTGCCCGGCTGGGTTGTTACTCAGGGTTGAGTGGTCGAATTGTTCGCGCTCTGCGCTCATTGCCGGCGAGACGCCCGCAGTCCCGGTATTAGGTTGAACTTTTAGGGCCAGTCCGATGATGGCGGCTATGAAGCCAATCGAGATTCTGCCGGCGTGCGGACCGAGATTCCCGGCCGTGTGTTCGATCCGGAAAGGCAACAGCACCGGCCAAAGCAACACTTCCCACCACTTCATGTGCAGCCAGCGCGGATCGTCGACGATGGGCCCCCAACGCACGCCCGGATCGTTGGTGGGCCAAAACGGCGAGTGAAAGACCTGGTTGAAAAGTGGAAACACCGGATTGCCCGTTTGCCAGTAGATGTAAAGCGTGTAGGGAACGAGCGGCAGCAGAAACGCACCGGCCATCAGCAAAAACTTCCGGGCCAGCGCTGGCCGCGACGCTGATTGTCGGCAGTTGTAGGCGTAGACCAAAAGAATCGGCACGGCGAAAGCGAGGTTCGTGAGCTTGAAAGCCGCGCCGGCTCCGAGATAGATCGCAAGCCGCACCGCGTCGCGATTAGTGTTTTTGTCTTCGGCAGAAAGCGCAATCCGCGTCGCTTCCAGCAGCAGCGGAAGCGTGAGCAGATCGACCATGTAGTTATTAACGATAAAGAGCAGGTGCTCGGTCAGCAACAGTAGCAGGACGCCGGTGCAGGCGAGCCAGGCGTTTTTAAAGTACGGCCGCAAAAACTTGAGCAGGATGCCGGCGATCCAAAGTACGACGAGGTAATTCAGGATCGTTCCCAGGCGATAGCCCAGCAGGTGGCGGGAAATTCCGGTCACCATGTCGGGCGCGGGATTGAAAGGGAAGCGCACCGGAAAGAAGTCGCCGCTGACGAGTGGCAACCCTCGCAAGGCGCGTTCGGAATTCATCAGGCGATAGTCGAGCACGTCAAACGACGTGTCAGGGAACGCGGCGCGCATCGCGTAGATCACAAACAGCGGCAACGCGACGAGCAGCCAAAACTGACGCGGGAGTTTTTGTCTGTCGTCTTTGAATGCGAGGTGCAGGTACCAAACACTCAGCGAAACCAGGACCGTAAGGACCCAGGCGAACGCGTTTGCGTTAACAATCCAGAACCACTGCCTGACAAACGCGGTGAGGTAAATCAGCAAGACAAAATCGCCAAGCTCCAGTTTGCGTGGAAACGTTTTCAGCTTCTGCGCAAGCAGAACGGGAAAGGTTTCAGCTGACATTCCTGGTTGGTTCTCTCTCTAGGAGCGCGGGCGTTTGCCTGCTGCCTGCTGGGTTAGGACGTGTTGGCGCTTGCTCATTGCAGGCACGGCATTGGCGGAACAAGATATGATAAAGTCCGCGTCACCCGCAACAAGGTGATAGTGTCTTATTCGGGATCTTCTCTGTGCATCCTCCGTGCACTTGCCTCGGTTTTGTAGACACGTAGTTTAGGTTGCTAAGCGCAGCTGTTGTTCGAATCGCCAAGGACTTTGATAGCCCAAAGTTGAGTGACGACGTTGTCGGTTATACCAAACTTCAATGTA
>Ga0207650_10003414_pt1 | contig 10929 bp, 6 predicted proteins | sample KBSS63metaG_FD_184325 | JGI IMG/M metagenome (GOLD analysis project Ga0207650, IMG submission 184325) | Switchgrass rhizosphere microbial communities from Kellogg Biological Station, Michigan, USA - KBS S6-3 metaG (SPAdes) (version 2) | ecosystem: Host-associated > Plants > Roots > Rhizosphere >...
CGTGAACGAGAGCGCCTGCGCCTGCGACTTGGAGAACGTGCAGTGATTGACGGTCGGCGACGACCCAACCACGTCGACCATCGGATTGACGACGTTGCCCGCACAGCCAAAGCCGCCGGGTCCGGTCCGCCCGCCGTACCGCACGACGCAGTAATCCATCACACTGCCGGCACTCAACCCGCTGAAGCGGATGCGTTGCCAGTCTCCCGGTGCGGCTACCGTGCCCGAGCCGTCGCTATTGGTGTCGCCCGCCGCGTCCAAGGCGTCGTCTCGAAACGACGTGAACACGATCGGCGCGCCCGCAGTGCCCGCGGCGCTCAGAGTGCCATCAACAAACAGTCCGGGATACACCGAGCAGTGGTCACTCGCGAATTTGACGACGCACCCCGCCTGGACGGTCAGAGTCACACCGCTCGCAATCGTGATGTTGCCGGTGACGATGTGGACCGTATCGCTCGCCAGCCACGTCTGATTGCTCGAGATCGTACCTCCAGGATGCGTGACTCGCGCACTCACTGCACCAGGCGCCAAGGTGGCCCCAGCCGCAACGCACCCGCATATCACTGCATAGTAAAGAACCTGACGTGGCTTTACGCTCCAGCGTGTGTGCATCGCGGCCTCACTGGCTAGGAGTACATTGCGGGCGACGTCTGCGATCTCCGTAAATCGCCAAGGCGCGGCGACTCTGCGCGAGATCGATAATTGCGTGACTGGATTGGCTCCCGGGCGTGAACGCAACCTTTGTCATGGACGGTGGGGCCGCACCACGATCCGGGCGCTTCCAATGGGACAGGCGAGAGCCTAGACCTCATTTACATTACAAAACAAGTGAGCGGCCCGCCCTGTATCCGCATGTCTTGCACACGCGAGCGTCACGGATGCCGATTGATCGCCGTTCGGCAGTGACGTGGTGTCGCCATCGACGAGCGTGAACGTTCTCGAACCCGCCCTGCTGGAAGATCCCCTCGAGCACGCGCGCCTTGCTAACACTACCTGGCCGGGTCTTTCGCGTTACAACGTCGACCGGTTCGGCAAGTGGCTTGTGCGAAAGCCACCCCCGCGACCAAAAGCGAGATGGCCGGAGAGACTAAATGCTTCACTTAGGGATAGCAGGTGGGCGGGCAATGGCGGCGGCGCGGCGGCTGCGGCGGCGTTGCCCAGCGTGCTGTCCGCGGGTCGCTGGGACCACTTTTCGACCGAAAGGGCTTGACGGCTTCAGCGCGTGCGCGGCGGCGAAACTCGGGCAGCTGTCACGGAGTCGCGCGTGCGTTCCGGATTCGGGCGTGTGCGGCACCGCATTGGCTGCTCCCGTGCGAATTCGATTTCGCGTGCCGATCGTCGACGTGCGCGCGTCCACGAGCGCCGAAGATCGCCATGCGATAATCAGCGCGTACCCGCCCCCGCGAGTACGTGCACATGCATCGCTTCTCGCTCCAGCACCTGAGTGACGCCGCGGTTCGTGAGGGAATGAAGGGCTGCCGAGCTCGCGAGCGCTCCGCCACGGCGATCCTGATCGCCCACATCGCCGAGGCCGAGGCACGCAAGCTGTACCTGGACGACGCGTGCGACTCGATGGCGACGTATTGCATGCGTGAGTTGCACCTCGGCGAGGACGAGGCCTATCGACGGATCCACGCCGGGCGCGCGGCGCGGCGCTTTCCGCAGATCTTCGGAATGCTCGAGGACGGGCGGTTGAACCTGACGGCGGTCAACGTGCTCGCGCCGCGACTCACGGAGGCCAACGTCGACGAGTTGCTGACTGTGGCGGCGTGCAAGAGCAAGAACCAGATCCTCGAGTTGCTCGCGACGCGCTTCCCGCAATCCGAGCCGTTGCCGCTCGTCGTGGCTGACACCTCGGACGCGACGGATCGACTCGCGCTAGCGCGAGTTCCGGGTGACGACTCCCCCGCCGCACTCGCGCCAGCGCGAGTGGCGTCGCCGCGATCGTCCGTCGCTCCGCACGCCGCCGGTCGCTACACCGCCACCATCGCCATGGACCAGGCCGCGCACGACGACCTGCGCGCGTGCACCGACCTGCTCGGGCACGTGCTGCCGTCGGGCAGCGCGGCTGAGGTGATCGCGTTCGCGCTGCGCCACCTCGTCACGCACCTGCGCAAGCGCAGGTTTGGCGCGTCCGATCGACCGGCGGGGCCGCGGTCCACGAACGACCCGCGCCATATCCCCGCGCGCGTGCGCCGCGCGGTCTACGAACGCGATGGCGGCCGCTGCACGTTCACGGGTGTGGACGAGGCGCGGTGCGGCTCACGCGTGCGCATCGAGCTCGATCACATCGTTCCGGTGGCGCGCGGTGGCGAGTCGACGGTCGACAACGTGCGCACGTTGTGTCGCGCGCACAACCAGCACGCGGCGGAGCAGGTGTTCGGTGACGTGTTCATGGACGCGAAGCGCGAACGGGCGAAGGCGGCGCAGCAAGCGCGCGTGCAGGGCGACGTGCTCGCAGCGCTCGCGAAGCTCGGATATCGGAGGGCTCAGGCGCAGTTCGCGGCGGCGGCGTGCGCGGACATGCGGGGCGATGCAACGCTCGAGCAGCGCGTGCGGCACGCGCTCCAGCAGTTGCTCCCGCCCCACCAGCGCATCTCGTTCACGCAATCCGGTGCACCGTGCGCCACCTAGCCGGAGTGCCTTTCCCCCACCCGTCCCGCGCGGAACTCGGGCAGCAGCACGTTCGCGACGAGCAGTCCGGCGACGAGCGCCGACAGCATGAGCGTGGTGCGGAACGCCTGCTCGACGCCGATCACGACGTCGCGCTGCAGCAGCAGGGCGAGGCTCCTGAACCCGACGCTGCCGGGGACGAGCATGAGCAGCGCGGGGACCAGCGTGACCGCGGCGGGGCGGTGCAGCCAGCGGGCGTAGGCGTTGCTCGCGAGGCCGGCGGTGAGCGACGCGGCGAACAGGCCGAGTTCGGGGCCGAGCAGGGCGGCGCCGCCGCGGCCGCCGAAGAATGCGATCACGGCGGCGAGCGCGACCCAGGGCAGGTCGCGGCGAGGGGCGCGCAGCAGCACCATGAGCGCGAGCGGCGCGAGCGCGAGGGCGGCCCATTCGGTCCATTGCGGCAGTGCGTGGGGCATGCCGGTGTGGGGCAGGCCGAAGACGAGCTGGTCGACGGTGCCGCCGAGGGCGACGCCGAAACCGATCGACAGGAACACCATGACGGCGCCGCTGAAGCGGGCGGTGCCGGCGGCGAGGTGGCGCGAGGCGAGTTCGGTCATGGCGGTGGTCAGGGTGAGTCCGGGCAGCAGCACGATCAGGCCGCCGAGGGTGGCGATGAAGACCGAGTAGCGGCCGAGCAGTGGCGTGAGTGCGCCGGCGATGACGGCGGCGACGAACGCGGCGACGGGGTCGAACACGCGGCGCAGCGCGGGGCGGGCGTCGGCGGCGCGGGCGAACAGGCCGATCGCGAGGCCGACGATCGCGGCGCCCAGGACCTCGCGGCCGCCGCCGCCGAGGAATCGCGACGACGCGGCGCCGGATACCGCGAACGCGACGGGGCCGAGCCATGCGGGGTACGGCGGGCGGCCGCGCTCGATCGCCTCGAGCCGCGCCTCGGCGGCGGCGGGTGCGAGGCCGCCGCCGAGCACTGCGTCGACGACGGCCTGCACCTCGGCCAGGCGATCGAGCCGGACTTCGCCGGGCTCGACGCGCAGCAGGAACGTGCGCTGGCGGTCACGCTCGCCGAACGCGGCGAAGATCGACGTCGGCTGCGAGAAGAACTGGCCCTCGACGCCGAGGTGCACGCACACGCGGTTCAGCGTCTCTTCGAGCCGGTGCGTCGGCGTGCCGTGCGTGTGCAGCGCGCGGCCCAGCGTGAGCACGAACCGTTCTGCCGGCGCGGCGTCCACGTTCCCCGGCGAGCCCGACCTATTCATGAGCCCGCCGCCTGCAACCGCGATCTGTACGCCATTCGCTGCGTCGCGGCAGCCGATCGCATCCTCGACGTGTCGACGACACGACTGCGGTGCGATCGGCTGCCACTCCTTGCGACTGGCGCACATCTCGCGGTTTCGGCTGGCGGTTCATGAATAGGTCGGGCTAGTACCGGTTGCGCACGGTGTACGTCACCACCTCGGTCTTGCCGGCGGCGACGGGCACGGTGAACTGGATCGTGTTCGCGTCCTTCTCGGTGAACGCGCGCGACTTCGCGGTGATCTCGTGGTCACCGGGCACCATCTCCTCGACCACGATCGTCGCGGGGACGGGCTTGCGGTTGCGCAGCGTGATCTCGATGGACACCTCGCGCTCGCGGTCGGAGATCCGGCGGTTGGCGGTCTCCTTGCGCTCGCCGACCAGGTCGAACGCGCGGCCGACGTCGAGCGTGAACTTCTCGTCCTCTGCCGTGTGGCCGATCGTCGACTCGCCGGTGAACTGCAGGTCGCCGGCGGCGTCCGGCGCGAACACCCGCACCCGGCCGCCCGGCAGCGCCATGCCGAGGCCGCGGCCCTTCTCGTTCACGAGCTCGAGCTGCGTGCGCACGCCCTGGCCGTCCCAGCCGCGGTACAGGTAGCGCGGCGCGAGCTTCACGGGGCGCGTGTCGTACATGACGAGCGACTGCGTCTCCTTGTCGCGCAGCGTCGCCGGGCGGTCGATCGTGTACAGGTGGTAGTCGGCGAACGACTGCTCGCTCATCTGCGACTTCTCCATGACGGCGTCGGCGGCCTGCATGCCGACCGCGCGCATGTACGGCATCGGCGGCGGCGTGCCCTGCACGCGCGCCGGGTCGCCGGCGACGAGCTTGAGCGTGACGCCCGTCCAGTCGCGGCCCGTCGTGTTGTCGACGGTCACCGACGTCGCCCACGTCCCCGCGTCCTCGCCGGTGCGGACGAGCGTGTGCTCGGCCGCCCACGACAGGCCGCCGGTCAGGTACGACAGCTCGGCCGGCACGTCGCCGCGCCGCGCGCCATCGAGCACGGCCTCGAGCATCGGCCGCGTGAACAGCCGCCGCGGCGGCGCCGCGAACCGCACGTCGTCGACCGCCGTGCGCGACAGCGTGTGCAGCGTGCCGTCGCCTTCGCGCACCACGACCCACGAGCCGTCGCTCGACACCAGCGTGCCCTCGACGCTGCGGTCGCCGCGCAGCGTCACGCGCACCGTGCTGCCCTTCGCCGACTCGAACAGCCCGTCGCCGCTCTGCACGTCGTACCGGTACGCGAGCCGCGACACGTGGCCGGCGGCGGGCGTGAGCCGCACCGACGGCACGTCGATGCGCTCGGGCACGTCGGCGATGCGCACGGTGTCGGACGCGGCGTCGAGCTGCAGCGTGCGCCACTCGCGCACGAACCCGAGGTCGTGCGAATACACGGTGACGACGGGGCGCGCGCCGGCCGAGACCTGCGCGGCGCGCGCGGACGGCGCGGGCGTGGCGGCGATCGCGGCGGCAGCCGCGAGCGCGAGGACGGCGGCGGCGGGGGTGCGGCGGATCATGATGGGAACCTCCCTGCGAGGGTCGTGTCGTACGTGGCCACACACCATACGCCATGCGGGCCGCCGTATTCCCGCGGCCGCCCCGCCCCCGCCGGCCGCCACGCCGCGGCCGGGATGCGGGTTCCGCCGGCGTCCGACCGCGCGCGGCCGATCTGGCATGATGCGCGGCGGGAGGCGCACGTGACGGAACGCGACTACGTACTCGGGACGCACGACGAGGAGATCCAGCGGCTCGGGCTGCAGCACCGGGTGTGGCGTGACCACGTCCTGACGGCGTGGGGCCGCGCCGGGTTCGCGCCCGGCCACACGGTGCTCGACGTCGGCTGCGGGCCGGGCTGGGCGGCGCTCGACCTGGCGGCGGTCGTCGGCCCCGACGGGCGCGTCGTTGGCATCGACCGCTCGCGACGGTTCCTCGACGCGGCCGCCGCGATGGCCGGCGCGCGCGGGGTCGCGAACGTCGAGTGGCTCGAGCTCGACCTCGACGAGCACGAGCTGCCCGCGCTCGCGGCGGACGGCGCGTGGTCGCGCTGGGTGTACGCGTTCGTGAAGCGCCCGCGCGCGCTGCTCGAGCGCGTCGTGCGCACGCTGCGTCCCGGCGCGACGCTGGTGCTGCACGAGTACGCCGACTACCGGTCGTGGCGGTTGTCGCCGTCGCGCCCGGAGTTCGAGGCGTTCGTCACCGAGGTGATGGCGTCGTGGCGTGCGCACGGCGGCGAGCCCGACATCGGCCGCGAGCTGCCGCGCTGGCTCGAGGAGCTCGGCTGCACGGTGCGCACGCTGCTCCCGCTCGTCGAGGTCGCGCGCCCCGGCGACGCGTTCGCGGCATGGCCGGCGGCGTTCGTCGGCACCGGCGTCGACCGGCTCGTCGAGCTCGGCCGCATCGACGCCGCGACCGGCGATGCGATCCGCGCCGCCTACCGCGAGTCGCAGGCGGCGCCCGGCGCGTTCCAGGTCACGCCGCTCGTCCTCGAGATCATCGCCACGCGGCGCTGAACGGCGGCGCGACGCGTCGCGCCGCTCAATCCGCCAGGCGGTCGCGGAACGGCACGGGATCGAAACGCCGCGCGATCTCGCGGAACGTGCGATCCAGCAGGTCGAGCTTCTTCGCGAGCGGCTGGCTCATGCCCGCGAACCGCCGCAGCCGGCGGTCGACGCCGTCCTCGGCCAGCCCCAGCGCGTCGGCGGCGTGCAGCAGGTACGACACCGGTTCGCGGCGGCGCGCGAAGCCGTTCAGCACCCGCGCGAAGCGGCCGTCCGGCATGCGGCGGCGCAGCGAATGGTGGAGCGGCCGGCGCTCGAGCGGCGTGACCGACAGCGGGAACTCACGGATCGGGCGGCCGCGGGCCGCGTGCACGTACGGCATGCGCCGCCACGTGAACGGCAGGAACCGGAGCCGCAGCGCCGCGAGCCGGTCGGGGCCGAGCAGCAGCATCGCGATCCGCGTGTCGATCACGATCTGGCTGGGGCAGCCCGACGCGTCGTACGCGTAGCCGGCTTCCGCGAGCATCGCGAGCGCGCGGCCGTCCATGTCGAACTGCGGCGCGCGGAAGCCGACGACCGGCGCACCCGTGGCGTCGGCCAGCCGCGCGCGCGACTCGACCAGCTCGCGCCGCAGCGCCGTCGCGCCGAGCCGCGCGAGCCCGATCGGGTGCGTGAGCGAATGGCTCGCCACCTCGTGGCCGGCGGCGACCGCGTCCGTGAGCGCGGAGCGCTGCGCCTCGGCATCGCGCGCGACGACGAACAGCGTCGCGCGCACGCCGTGGCGCGCGAACAGCTCGAGCAGCCGCGGCAGCGCGTGCGTGTAGACGAGCGGATCGGGCGCGAGGCCGCGCACGCCGTAGCCGTGCAGGTGGAGGTCGACCGGGTCGACGTCGACGGAGACGGTGGCGAAGGGGCGGCTCATGCCGCCTCGATAGCGCGGCGGCACACCCGCGGTCAAGCGCGGCTGGCATCGGCCGCGCGCGCGCCGGTACAGTGCGCCGCCATGGCCCGCCCCACCCGTACGCCCGCGCCGGAACCGCCCGCGTCGCCCGCGCCGCCCATCGGCTGGCCGGCGCGCGTCGCGATCGCGCTCGGCATCGCGTACGTCGTCGCGTTCGTCGCGGTCGCGGTGCTGCGGCTCACGTACCCGTTCGAGCTCGAGTGGATGGAAGGCGAGAGCCTCGCCCACCTCGACCGCGTGCTGCACGGCCTGCCGCTGTACGCGAAGCCGTCGCTCGAGTTCACGCCTTTCATCTACCCTCCGCTGTATTTTACGGTGGTTGCGTGGGTTGCGCGCGTGATCGGACCCGGGCTCTCGGCGCTCCGGCTGGTGTCGCTCGCCGCGTCGCTCGGCACGCTCGCGCTCGTCTACGCATACGTGCGATCGGCGTCCACCCGCCGCGGTCCCGCGGTGCTCGCCGCGTGCCTGTTCGCCGCGGCCTACCGCCAGGGCGGCGCGTGGCTCGACCTCGGGCGCGTCGATGCGCTGTTCCTCTGCCTGATGGCCGCCGGCGCCGTGGCCGCGCGGCGCCCCGGCCGCGCGTGGCTCGCGGGCGCGGCGGCCGGCGTGCTGTTCGCGCTCGCCGCGCTCACCAAGCAGTCGGCGCTGTTCATCGCCGCGCCGGTCGCGGCGGCGCTGCTCGTCGCCGACTGGCGGCGCGGCGTCGCGTTCGTCGCGGCGTTCGCCGCGCTGTTCGGCGGCGCGGTGCTCGCGCTCGACCGCGCGAGCGGCGGCTGGTTCCGGTTCTACGTGTTCGACCTGCCGCGCGACCACCCGATCATCGGCCAGCTGCTGCGCGGGTTCTGGATCCAGGACCTGATGGGACCGCTCGGGATCGCCGTCGCGCTCGGCGCCGCGCACTTCTTCGCCGCGCCCGCGCGGCCGCGATGGCGCGCGCTCGTGCTCGATGGCGTGCTGTGCGCCGCGCTCGTGCTCACCGGTTACGCGACGCGCGTGCGCGTCGGCAGCTTCATCAACGTCGTGCTCCCCGCCTACCTCGGCGTCAGCCTGCTGTTCGGGCTCGGCCTCGCCACGCTCGCGTCGCGCCGCGGCACCGGCGCCGATGCGCGGCGCGCCGAGGCGTTCGTCGCGCTGCTCGTCGTTGCGCAACTCGCGCTGCTCGCGTACAAGCCGTGGCAGCAGCTGCCGTCGGCCGCCGACCGCGCGGCGGGCGAGCAGATCGTCGAGAGCCTGCGCCGCGTGTCGGGCGACGTGTGGGTGCCGCGGCATCCGTACCTCGCCGCGATGGCGGGCAAGCCGTGGGTCGCGCACGAGCTGGCGCTGCAGGACGTGCTGCGTCCGGTCGACACGCCGGCCGCGCGTGAGCTGCGCGAGGAGATCGTGGCGGCCGCGCGGGCGCGGCGGTTCGCGCTCGTCGTGCTCGACGACGAGACGTGGGTGCACGACATCATCCGCCCGACGTACCGGCACGCGGCCGAGATGTTCGCGGCGAACGAGACGCAGCTGTTCTGGCCGAAGACGGGGTTCGTGACGCGGCCCGATTTCGTGTGGGCGCCGGGCGCGGACTCGGCGGCGACCCCGCGCTGACCGGCGCCGTTCGCAAGCGAACCCAAGCGCCTTTTCCGCTATCATCATGGGTGCATCGAGGGCGCCGTTCGGGCCCCTCGGACTCGAGGCGCCCATGACACGCACCCCCCTGGCTCCCGCGCTCCTCGCGCTCGTCACGCTGATCGCCGGCGCGCGCAGTGCTGCAGCGTCCACACTGTGGGAGGAGCTGGGCTCGCCGATGTCGTCCCGCTCGGCCGGCTGCTACGACCCCGTGCGGCAACGGCTCGTGGTCTTCGTCGGCGACGTGGGCCACGTGATCCGCGCATACGATTTCGCGGCATCGCCGCCTCGCTGGACGACGCTCGTCGGTACGCCGGACTCGCGGCTCGACGAGGACTTCGTCTACGACCCCGTCCGGGACCGGATCGTCGGCGAGAGCATGTACGCGATGCTGCCGACCACGCCGCCGACCTTCACGCAGATCAGCTCGAACCAGCCGACGAACACCGGGCGCAACAACCTCGTCTACGACCCGTTCGCCGATCGCGTGCTGCTGTACTCCGGCACCGTGGTCGAAGCGCTGAAGATGACCGGCAACAAGCCCGCGTGGACGACGCTCGTCACGTCCGGCGCCGCGCCACCGAACCGCTTCGGCCACTCCGTCGTGCTCGACAAGGACCACTACCGCCTCGTCGTCTTCGGCGGCGCGGTGTCGGGCAACCCGACGAACGATGTCTGGACGCTGTCGCTCGCGGGGACACCGACGTGGACGCGCATCTTCCCCGCGTCCGGGCCGCCGGCGCCGCGCAGCGGCGCATCGGCGATCTACGACACGCGCCACCATCGCATGGTCGTGACCGGCGGCGCGGGCGGCGATACCTGGGAGCTGTCGCTCGACCCCGGCAGCGAGCACTGGAGCCTGCTGTCCAACTCGGGAAGCACGCTCAACGGGGCGGCTGCGTACGACTCGCTGAACGACCGGATGCTCGTGTATGCGACGTCGGTGGTGGGGCGCCGGAACGGACTCGAATCGATGTACCTCGGCGCACCGTTCACGTGGACGCGGCATTCCCCCACCGCGGCGACCGCACCGTACGACGGGCGAGCCGCTGTCTACGACCCCGTGCGTCACCAGTACGTCCTGTACGCCAGCCAGCAGCTCTGGGCGATGCCGCTCGAAGGCCCCGAGGAGTGGCAGCCGCTGGCGACCGCGACACCCGGACCGAACCTCACGCAGCACGCGATGATCTACGACCCGGTGAACGACCGGCTCGTGACGTTCGGCGGCTACGACACTGCGGTCCCCAACGGGTGGACCAACGCGATCCATACGCTCACGCTGACCGAGCCGCGAACCTGGGGCACGATCGTCCCCGCGGGGACTCCGCCGTCCGCACGCATCGATCCCTGCGCCGTGTACGACCCGGTCGGCCAGCGCATGGTGATCTTCGGCGGCCGCATGAACACCTATCCACAGACGAGCGACGCCTACGGTGTCTCACTGACCGGGCCCGCGGACTGGACCCCGCTGCCCGTCGTGGGCGCGCCCCCGCCACCGCGCAGCCAGGCGATGGCCGTGTACGACACGAAGCGGCAGCGCATGCTCGTGCACGGCGGCATCGATTACCTGAACGGTCCGGGCACCACGGTGTTCGGCGACACGTGGGCGCTGTCGCTCGACGGCGGCGCCCTCGCGTGGTCGTTCGTCCCCGTACAGGGCCAGGCGCCGTTCGTGAGCTCGGTGCCCGCGGTGTACGACCCGGTTCGTGATCGGCTCCTCGTGATCGAGCCGAATCTCGCCACGCTGCGGGCGCTCGAGCTCGCCGGCACGCCGACGTGGACGACGCCGCAGACGCTGAATCCGCAGCCGTACCTTGGCGTCGACGATGCGGCCGGCGTCTACGACCCGTACCACGACCGCATGATCGCTCTGAGCAACACCACGAACCCGTGGTCGCTGCGGCTCGGGTTCACGCAGCAGCTCGCGGCGCCGGCGCCGC
>Ga0207650_10003417_pt1 | contig 10926 bp, 10 predicted proteins | sample KBSS63metaG_FD_184325 | JGI IMG/M metagenome (GOLD analysis project Ga0207650, IMG submission 184325) | Switchgrass rhizosphere microbial communities from Kellogg Biological Station, Michigan, USA - KBS S6-3 metaG (SPAdes) (version 2) | ecosystem: Host-associated > Plants > Roots > Rhizosphere...
CGTTGAAATCATGCTCTACTCTGTGCGTTCTCTTTGTGTTCTTTGTGTCTCTGTGGTGGATTATCGAAGTTGTTCACCACAAAGTTCACAAAGAACACAAAGTACACAAAGGTAAAATTCAGGAACTGATCGCCACCGGTTGCCGGCAAAACTCGCGCACTGCCGCAGCGATCTCGATTGCAGTTTCGTCCTGCAATTCCGGATAAATCGGCAAGGACAATACCTCGCGGCAAACGCGTTCCGTCTCCGGCAAATCTCCTACACCGTATCCCAGGTGACTGAATCCGGGTTGCAGATGGACTGGAATTGGATAGTGAACGCCCGTGCTGACTCTTCTGCTGTGCAGCTGCTCGCGCAACTCGTCGCGCTGATCGGTGAACAAAGGAAAGACGTGATAGACGGACTTGCACTCAGCGGGTTCCGCCAGCAGTCGAACGCCAGATCCGTCGAGCTCACGCGCATACAGAGCGGCGATACGGCGCCGGGCCGCGGTCCAGTCATCAAGATGCTTGAGCTTCACACCCAACACTGCGCCCTGCATCGCCTCCATGCGATAGTTGTAACCGACGCGCTCGTGAGCGTACTTTGCGCTTTGTCCCTGATCGCGTAGTTGCCGAATCACCTCTACGTATTTTTCATCACTGGTGACGACCGCGCCGCCTTCGCCATAAGCGCCGAGATTTTTTCCGGGATAAAAACTGAAAGCCGCGAGCTCGGCCATGCTGCCGGCGCGTTGTCCCTTGTACTCGGCTCCGTGCGCCTGCGCGGCGTCTTCGATCACGATCAGATCATGCCGCCGAGCAATCTCGAGGATTGGATCCATATCTGCGCAGTTGCCGTATAGATGCACCGGCATGATCACTTTGGTCGCGGGCGTAATCGCCGCTTCAATCTTCTTCGGATCGATATTGCAAGTGAGCGGATCGATATCGACTAAGACGGGTTTGGCTCCGGTATAAAGAATTGCGGCGACGGTAGCTACAAAGGTGTAGCTGACAGTAATGACCTCGTCACCCGGACCAACGCCCGCGGCCAGCAACGCCATATGCAGGGCGCTCGTTCCGGAGTTCAGGCCAAACGCAAAACGCGACTGGCAATGAGCCGCGAAATCTGCCTCAAACGCTTCGACGCGCGGGCCCAAAATGAATTGGCAACTCTCCAACACTTCGGCGATCGCCTGATCGATTTCAGGCTTGATGCTTTGATACTGCGCGTTGAGATCTACTAAAGGAATCATGGGTAAAAAGTTTCAAGTTTCAAGTTTCGAGTTTCAAGTTCAATCCCGTTTAGATAGGGCACTTGTGCCCCGTGTCTCGCAGGGGATTTGCACAGAAAGTTGCTCAACATCAAAACCGAGAGCGGTAGCGACCGACCAAACACTCTCCTTTGGTAATTTGGGTTCGGAAGTCTCTCATTTCGAGTTGACTCTTTGGCCGGTCGCTACTGCCCCCGGTTCTGATACCAGCTCTGTTCGTGTCCATATCGTCAGCGCAAACTATCTTATCTCGACGAGCTGGCCGCGCGCTCGCAATGACTTTTCCGCGGCTTCGACTATATTCACCAATCTCAATCCCGCCTGCCCGTCAGTCTCAGGCTGCTTGTTGTTTTCAATACAATCGATGAAGTGCAGCGCTTCGGTTTGTAACGCCTCGGTGGCATCGAGTCGCGGCGCCCACATGTCGCCCGAACGATAACTCACCAGCATCTCGTAAACTGCCTCGGGACTTTGCGACACTGTAACGCCCTTGTCATAAATCTTAACCTTCTCGCTGGGCTCCAGGTCGTCGTAAAGGATCATCTTTTCGCTGCCGCCAATCAGAGTGTGCCTCACTTTCACCGGCGTGAGCCAATTGACGTGAACGTGCGCGATTTGGGGATTCGCAAAAAAGAGCGTGATGTAGGCGACATTTTCCGGCTGGCCGGGAATGTGACTGATGCCGGTGGCTGAGACCGCGGTCGCCTTGTTGGGCAACACGTAGTCCATGATCGAAAGATCGTGAATCGCCAAATCCCAAATCACATTCACGTCGTGCTGAAACAAACCGAGGTTAACGCGCACCGCGTCGTAGTAATAAATGTCGCCGAGCGCGCTGGCCGTGATCAGCTCGCGAATTTTTCTAACGGCGGAGGTGTAGACGAACGTATGGTCCACCATCAACACGCGCTTACGCCGCGCCGCTTCGTCGATCAATTGCATTGCTTGTTGGGAATTGGCGGCGAGTGGTTTCTCGATGAGGACGTGCTTGCCGGCTTTGAGTGCGGCCATACCCAGCTCGAAGTGGGACGAGACCGGCGTGGCAATTACTATTGCGTCGATCGTCGTGTCCGAGAGCAATTCGTAACAGTCGCCAACTGTCTTAACTGTCGGATATCGGACTTGAAGCAACTTCAGCCGCTCGGGGCGCAGGTCGCAAACGGCAACGACGGTTGAACCCGCCGCTTCCATGAAGTTGCGCACCAGGTTGGGTCCCCAGTATCCGTAGCCAATGACGCCAACTTTAATCATGCGCAATTCCGAAGGCCGCATCCGCCGCAGCTGTTTGATCGCCCCGATCACTTCGCCGGCGCACGTCGCCGATGGCGCGCGCCGGCACGCCCGCAACGATCGCGTAATCCGCGACATCCCCCGTGACCACTGCGCCGGCGCCGACGAGCGCTGATTCGCCAATGGTCACGCCGGCGAGAATCGTGGCGTTACTGCCGATGGAGGCGCGTCGCTTAACGCGGGTCGGTACCACGGTCCAATCCGCTTCGGTTTGCAGCTCGCCGTGATCGCCGGCGGCCCGCGGGTACAAGTCGTTGGTGAACATTACGCCGTGGCCGATAAAAACTTCATCCTCGATGGTCACCCCTTCGCAAATGAACGAATGCGACGAAATCTTGCAGCGCGCGCCCACCGAGGCGTTTTTTTGTATCTCTACAAAAGCGCCGATTTTGGTTTCGGCGTCGATGGAGCAGCCGTAAAGATTCACCAGCTCAGGCTGGAAAATCCTGACACCCTTTCCCAAAGACACATCGGAAGCAATAGGCATTCTTGTTTGTGATGATAAGTCTCTGTGCGTCCTTTGTGTTCTCTGTGTCTCTGTGGTGGATCTTACTTGGCAACCATTCACCACAGAGACACAGAGAGCACAGAGGACGCACAGAGGAAAAACCGAAATCAGGTGACAAACGACTAAATAACTCTCAAGCCACACGCGAAACCAATAGTTTGCGTTACAACGTCTCTTCCAACAATCGCGCCAGCGCGTAAAGCATCCATGCTTCAGTCCAACGCATGTACGGCGTTTTCACCGTATAGAATCGCCGGCGCTGGTAATAAAAAAATCCGTCGCGATCGCGCAGGTTGCCGATCGTCCAGCCCGCAATTTTTTCCGCTAACGCCGGCGCCGAACTGTCCCACTCGCGCAGCGCCAGCAGAGTTACGATGGCTGTAGCGGCAGCGTGGGCGTCCACCGGATAAAGGCTGTCATGGTAGTATTTCGGCCCACCGTCCGCAAGAAAGAAGCTTTCACGCCAATACTTAAACCCTCGTTCGAGCGCTGCATCCGCTTCAACCGAACCTCCCACGCAGCATTTGCTGATTCGCGAAAGGGATAGCAAAACGTAGGCGGTGTGAAAATTGTCGACCCATTGCTGCTGCGGTCCGGTGCCGTAGGCCCACGAGCCGTCTTCGCGCTGCCGGCGCGCAACATAACAGGCCGCGCGCGCTGCCAGATCGCAAAATTCGCTTTCGCCCGTCGCGTCTCCCACGGCGGCGAGTGTTTCGCCCGCCAGCAAACTCGCATTGAAGATTTGAGTCGTGTCTAAAGGCGAGTAGCTGAAACAAATTTCCTCGGCCGATTCCGAGGTTCGTTTGAGATCTTTGGTAATGAAGTCGCAAACGCTGCGCGCAGTTTGTAGATAGCTTTGGTCGGTAAATGCCTGATGCGCTTCCAGGAAAGCGCGCGCCGCAAAAGCCGTCGGCACAATCATCGGCGATTCGCGCGCGGCAAAAAAGTTGCGGCTCTGCCAGGGGAAGTTATAGCCCCAGGCAGCGCCGCTGTATCCCTCAATACGTTTGCTTAACAACTGCGCAAGCAATTCGCGCGCGCTTGTTTCGGCTTCAGGAGTTTTAGTGCGGCGATAGTTTGCGAGCGCGGCAAGCGCGAAGAGCGCCAGGCCTTTGGAATTTTTCTGCGGCGGGACGAGCGCGAGCGGGCGCAGGTTTAACGGGAAGCGTTTGAAAGCCTGCGTCCAGATTAATCGCGCGGTTCGCGAACGAATGAGCGGAGTGGATTGAAAGAGTCGGCTGTTTAGCGCGTCGAAAGGATCATAGCCGGCAAAGTCTCGGCTACTGCACCACCGGTAAAGATCGTCGTACGATTGCTTAATGAGTGAATCAGGGATTGAATCGGGCATTGGATCCAATTATTAGCCGCGGGTTTACGCGGATAAACGCGAATCGGAAAAACTGGTTCTAACTTCTTTGTATCATCCGCGTTTATCGGCGCAAATCCGTGGCCGCCTACTGCTCACCGCTCACTGCTCACTGAAGTCTCGATCCGGCGCGGCGTTTCGATGAAGCTTTCATGCCACAGCTCAAACATCAGCAGCGTCCATAAAAGTTTGCGATGGTTGGCAATTCCGCGCTCGTGTTCGTCCTGCAATTTCGTCACGTACTCGGGATTGAAAACGCCGGCGCGGCGCACGCGGTCGGGCGAAAGCAGATCTCGCGCGAGCGGTCGCAGTTTGCCCTTCAGCCATTCCGCCACCGGCACGCCAAAACCCTTCTTGCCCCGGCGGGTAACAAACGGCGGCAGGTAATCAGCCACCGCGCGTTTCAAGATGTATTTAGTCTTCCGTCCGCGCAGTTTGTAATTTGGTGGCAACGACGCGGCAAACTCCGCCACGCGCGGATCGAGAAACGGCGCCCGCACTTCGAGCGATACGGCCATGCTGGCCCGATCGACTTTGGTCAGTATGTCTTCCGCGAGATAAAGCCGCGTGTCGAGATTTTGCATCTGCTCGAGTGCATCGGTGGCGTCACACTCAGCGAGCATCGTTCGCGCCTCGCGATAAATGTCTGAATCCGTGTGGCGCAAGACTTCGGGTGTCAGCAGCAGGTTCTGCTCGGCAGGTGTGAACGAACCGAACCAGATGTGGTGGCGCGCGATGCGATCGTATTTCGATCCGGTGATGAACCGGGTAGCTTTATAGTCAAACGAAAGATTTCTGGTTTTGACCGGCAGCATTCCGACCAGCGGTTCAATTATGCCGCCACGCAACACGCGCGGAAGCTTCGCGTAAGTGTCAGCCCAATGGTGACCGCGATACATGGGATAACCGGCAAACAACTCGTCGCCGCCGTCGCCGCCAAGCGCGACGGTCACATGCTTGCGCGTGAAGCGCGACAACAAATAAGTCGGCACGAGCGACGGATCGCTGAATGGCTCGTCCATCCACGATCCGATTTCACTCACCAGGTTCGCCGCCAGGTTGGCGCTCAGTCGTTCCTCGTGATGGTCCGTCCCGAGATACTTGGCAACCGCTCGCGCGTAAGAAGATTCATCAAACGACGACTCCGCAAACGAAATTGAAAACGTCTTGACGGCTTCTGACGAAGCCCGCACTGCGAGGGCGGCGACGGTTGAAGAGTCAACGCCACCGGAAAGCAGAACGCCCAGCGGCACGTCTGAAACCAGGCGCAGCCGCACTGATTCGGCCAGCAGTTCCAGCAAATGTTCCGCGGCTTCAGCTTCGCTCGGTACCGGCTCGGAAGTTTTGTAGCTCAGGCACCAGTAAGCGCGCGTTTCGATTTTGCCGTTCTCGAGCGTCAGCGTGTGGGCCGCCGGCAATTTGTTGATGCCTTCATAAATTGTCAGCGGCGCGGGAACGTAATCAAACGACAAATATTGCCGCAGCGCCTGGTGGTTCAAAGAACTCTTGACGGCCGGATGGGCCAGCAATACTTTCGGCTCCGAAGCAAACAGCAGCGTGTTATCAAACACGGCCCAGTAAACCGGCTTCTCGCCAAAACGATCGCGCGCAATCAGCAGGCGGCGCCGCTTCGTATCCCACAAGGCAAACGCGAACATGCCGTTGAGGTGCTCTACCATCTCGTCGCCATACTCCTCGTAGAGATGGGGCAGCACTTCAGTGTCTGACTGACTTCTGAAAGCGTGTCCTTGTTGTTCGAGCCGCTCGCGGATTTCGCGGTAGTTATAAATTTCGCCGTTGAGTATGACGGCGACGCTCTTGTCTTCGTTGAAAACAGGTTGTTCGCCCGTGACCAGATCGATGATGGCGAGGCGTCGCATTCCCAGCGCCACGCCGCCCGTAACCAGCAATCCTTCCGAATCCGGCCCGCGATGCGTCATCCGCTCGCACATCGAGTGCAGCAGTTCTTTCGCGCCATCGGGAGACGGCGCGCGCGCATCAAGACTGGCCCAACCGGTTATTCCGCACATGACGAATTATTGACCACTGAGGACACAGAGGACACGGAGCTAATTCACAAAACGTTTGATTCCATCTTTTAGATGAAGCGAATGAAAATTTATTAGTAACCCGATAGGCTTACCACTCAGCTTAAGGTACGAAATGATCTGTGCTTGATGAATTGGCGCCAACGCCTCTACAGCCTTGAGTTCTACAATGACCGTGTCCTCCACGACTAAATCGAGTCGGTACCCGACATCAAGCTTGACCGTGTCATAAACAACTGGCAGAGGAACTTCGCAATGCACCTTGAATCCTCGCTTCACCAACTCATGAGTGAGGCAAATGGAATACGCGCTCTCCAATAGTCCGGGTCCCAGCGCCGAATGAACCTTCATTGCTGAATCGACAACTGAACCGCTTATTTCGTTTTATTCACCCTCTGTGTTCCTCTGTGTCCTCTGTGGTATACCGATCTTCTCCCGGACCGCGTAGATCGATTTTGCCTGCGACTCGTGATAGGTCCGCACCATCATCTCGGCCAGCAGGCCCATCAGGAAAAGTTGCACACCGAGGACTAGCGTAACCAAAGAAACCACGGGCAACGGTGTTTGAATGAAGTCAGCGTGATGCGGCCAGCTCAGGAGTTTCATCGAGAACGCCAGCAGCGCCGACAAAAAGGAAACGGCAAATGTCAGCAAACCCGCCCAGCCAAACAGATACAACGGCTTCGTTTGATACGATGCCATGAACTTGATCGTGATCAGATCGAATACGACCTTCACCGTCCGCGACAACCCATACTTCGACTTACCCATCGTCCGCGCGTGGTGTGTGACCGGCAGTTCAGTGACGCGGGCGCCGGCCCAGGCAGCGTAAATGGGAATGAAGCGATGCATCTCGCCGTAAAGCTTAACGTCCTCCAGCGACTCGCGCCGGTACGCTTTCAGCGAACAGCCATAATCGTGGAGCGGCACTTCACCAATCCAGGAGATCAAACGGTTGGCAATCATGGAAGGAATCTTCCGCGTGACCATTTTGTCTTGCCGGTTCTTACGCCAACCGGAAACCACGTCGTATCCTTCGTCCAACTTATCCAAGAGGCGCACGATGTCTGCCGGATCGTTTTGCATGTCAGCGTCCATAGGAATCAGGACGTCACCGCTGGCGGCGTCAATGCCCGCAGCCATCGCCGCGGTTTGACCATAGTTGCGGCGCAACGCAACCACGCGCACGCGATCGTCGAGCGCGGCAATTTCACGCAAGACATTCAAGCTGCCGTCGGTTGAGCCGTCGTCGACGTAAATGATCTCGGCAGTTCGCTTGAGAGTTTTCAGGGCCTCGTCTAGCTTCACGTGCAGCGGGCGTAAGTTTGGCTCTTCATTGAAGACGGGAAGAAACACAGACACTTCGGGCTTATGACCGGCATCGGTCCTTAGTCGTTCGTCGCTTATCAATGTTTCTTCTTTGTAGGTTGTCATTTATGAACCAAAAACTTTTCGACCGTTTAGAGACGGATCTAGACCGTTTAGAGGCGGGCACCGCCCGCCGTTTCAATTCTCGCTAACACGTGCATGCCTCAAAACATTCACTCGCCGGGAGTTCCTCTTCCGGAAACAAGATAGGTTCTCTTCTGTAGATCAAAGTCGCATGGAACGTCTTTCAGGAATTCCTCATAGTCTCCGCTGTCATGAGTATCCCAAAACTCCGCTGCCTCATCGAGCGTCTCGAAGTGTTCCGGTAACGGATCGTGTTTCAGTTTGTTCTTATTTCCTGCGTTTGACATATACGCTGATACGCGCCGGCACCCCAACACCGGCGGGCGGTGCCGCCTCTAAATATTCGCACGAACCGCTAAACATTCACCTCGAAGACTAACAGTTTGCTTTACTCTTTCCGACGCGCCACACAGATAATCGAAACACCAAATGGAAAATTCAGGTAGCGCAGCGGGCCGCGTTCAGCGCCGAGCAGTTTTCCCATGATGCCGTTCAGAAATCCAATCGTAATGTTGTTTTCTGATTCCGGTCGCAGGCCGGTGGCTTTCATAAACAGTCTACCGAGAAGTATCGGCGCAAAGAAGCTGAGGTTCACATAAGTTGCGCGCTCAACCTCGAACCCCGCGTCCCTCAGCACGCGGCGCAGGCCCTTGAGCGTGTATCGCCGGCGATGATTGCTGATGTCGTCCTGAACGCCCCAGAGAAACATGAACGCCGGGACAAACAACAATGCCTGGCCGCCGCGACGCAGTACGCGGCGCATCTCCTTCAAGCCGGCGACATCGTCGTCCAGATGCTCCACCACATCAAGGCCGGTAACGAGATCAAAAGAATTGTCCGCATAAGGCAATGCCTCCGCGGCGCCGAGTTTTACGTTTTCGAGACCACGCGCACGGCAAAAAGATAACGCTTCCGCGGAGACGTCAACACCTTCCGCTTTACCAAACTCCCGGAGCATCTCGAGGTTCGCCCCCGTGCCACAGCCGACATCGAGTATGTTGAGTTCAACCGCTGCTCCAGCACTTGCAGGCGCGATGCCTGCGCTCCCAGCTAGCCTTGCGCGAACCAGCCGCTCGAGAAAACTGCGGATGATTTGTCTCCGGCCGACAAACCACCAATGGCTTTCCTCGACGCGCCGCATGATGGCGTAGGTGTGTTGCTGCATCTCACGCGGCAGCGGTTCGTCGATGGTGGGCGAGTTTATGGACATTGAGATGAACTGCTTGTCTCTGTGCGTCCTTTGTGACCTTTGTGTCTTTGTGGTGGAGGTGTCTCCTAAATTGCACCACAAAGCCACAAAGGTCACAAAGGATGCACAGAGATTTTTAAGATACACCCCGAGTTGCGTTTCCGCGAAACCAGGCAACAAAGCGCCGGATGCCGTCTTCGATTTGTGTCTGCGGATCATAGCCAAGCACTCGGCGCGCCTTCGTGATGTCCGCAAATGTTTGCGGCACGTCGCCGGGCTGTAGCGGCTGGCGGTCGATCCTCGCTGTCGCTCCCAATTCTTTTTCGAGCAGCGAGATCAGTTCGCGCAATTCGACCGTGCGCGACTCGCCGAGGTTAATCACTTCATAGTCGCTGCCGTTGTAATCGATCGCTGCACGCACGCCCGCGATGATGTCGTCGATAAAAGTATAGTCGCGGCGCGTGCTGCCGTCGCCGAAAACGGGAATCGACTTGCCTTCGCTTATCAAGCGCGCAAATTTATGAATCGCGAGGTCCGGTCGCTGGCGTGGGCCATAAACCGTAAAGAACCGCAGGCAGACACAGCGCAGGCCGTAGAGATGCGTGTAGGTGTGGCAAATCAATTCGCCGGCCGCCTTGGTTGCCGCGTAAGGAGAAATCGGTTGACGAATCGGATCGTCTTCGCTGAACGGCACCTTCGCATTGATCCCGTAGACGGACGACGAGGAACCAAAAACAAATTGCTTCGTGCCGTGCGCGCGCGCCAACTCCAGCAGGTTGATGGTGCCGTTAATGTTTGTTTCGCCGTAGAGCAGCGGTTGCGCGAGCGACGGGCGCACCCCCGCGCGCGCCGCGAGGTGAACGATAGCGTCGAAAGGTTGTGCGGCAAAAACCCGGCTCAGTGCGTCGCGGTCACGAATGTCTGCTTCGAACAGGCGGAAGTTGGAATTCTTCTCCTGACGACTCACATTCGCGCGCTTGATCGCCGGATCGTAGAAATCGTTGAAGTCATCAACGACACCAACCTGCCAGTCGCCTTCGGCCAACAGGCGATCGACCAGATGCGACCCGATGAAACCCGCGCCGCCCGTGACTAGGATATTTTTCATGGCCAGCTGATTTGCAGTGGGGTTGACAAGCGAAACCCCTGGGCGCCCCACGCCGCAAAGCGGCGTAAAGAAGGTAGCCAGACGTGAAACGTCTGGTTCCCCGCGTTTGAAATTTGCGCACTGAAGGTGCGCGAGAATAATCTCCGCGCGTCTTCGACGCGCCTGCAAATTTTAATCGGTTGGTCCAGACGTTTCACGTCTGGCTACCTTCGCCTTGCCGCTGCCGCGGCACTACTAGTAAGCCTATTTCTTCGCATAAATCCAAAGGTGCCAACCCCAGCGCGATGCCAGCCTGGATTCCAAAGACCGCGGCAGAATCTTTCCCACCAGCGGCAGCCAGCGCTTGTTAAGAAAATAAGTCTTCAAACTTACTTCCGAGAAATCCTTGAACAGCTCGCGCGCCTCGCTTCTGGAATAGACCCGCGCCAGTGGATTGCCGGCGCCGTCAGTGTTCTGGTTAAGAAACTCGGCCGGCTTCAGGTAAGTCTCTTCCTGAGTTTTCATGAGCCGGGCATGTTCGCGAAGCGACTCAAGCGGTTCTCCGGTAATCTTGTGTACCAGGCCGATGCCTTTTTCCGACCGCAATAGTTTCGCTCCGGCCCGACGCAGCAAGGAGATGTTGATCCGATAGTTGTAGGAATCGCGATGGTAAAGCATCACCACTGCCTGACCGCCGGGACGCAACACGCGATGTATTTCCTTGATCGCTT